>ERZ1292642.752-Hain-H14-01um-R1-752-length-17082-cov-16_pt1 | contig 17082 bp, 25 predicted proteins | sample MGYA00564403_ERZ1292642 | MGnify/ENA primary metagenome ERZ1292642 (study PRJEB36523, sample SAMEA6512643) | groundwater metagenome | collected 2019-01-09 | study: AquaDiva: Metagenomics assemblies of 32 groundwater samples | reverse complement strand
CCCGGCGGCGGCGGTGCGGGCTCACCGAGCTTGCGCGCGGGATGCACGTACACGTTGGTTCTCTTGACATGCCGCGATCTCACGAACTATGCGGGCTACAGAAACATGGTCCGCGTCGATTGGTATCTTTCGGACGGCGATAAACAATTCACGCCGCGCCCGCCGGGTTTCAATATCACGGATGGCTGGACGTTCCTCGGGACGAGCACGTCGGGCGGGACACTTTCCGCCCGCGTACCGCTTGAGTACTTGTCGCACCGACAGGGTACATTCGTCGTACTGATGGTGCTCACGTTCGCGGGCGGTGGGCATCCATCGAGAACGTTCAGCGTGCCGTACGACAACGTGCCGACATGGATATTCGGGCTCACCACATTCTCATTGCTCGCGGCACTCGCCGCCGTCGCGATCTCAAACGCAGTACGAGGAAGCATCTATTTCGAGTCGGTCCCGCAGTACGGGAATCGTCCGACCGAAGAATCGCCGTCCGGGTGGCGGACGTACAACATACGCAATTCGGAACGGTACACGCGGCACCGTACAGAACGCACCGGGAATCGAGTAGTGGTGTACGGCATCCGTCCAGCGACGAGCGGAGAACAAACACGTACGGGACGCAAATACGTTGCGGAAGCCCACACGGTACGGGAGCGGATTCGCTGAACCGCTGTGTGGTATTAACCTGCACACGTACCGCGCAGTACACGGCAGGAACACTTCTTGGGGAACAAGCACGGCTTTGCGCGAAACACTACTATGAGTTCATCCGAACCGGGAAGTGGAAAGGCTCGGACAATCGACCGTTAGATTCGTTCATGGGGAAGGCTAATGCAAACGAAAGTGAAACCGCAGTTCTGGACACCGATACGGGAGCGCCTAGTAAGTCGTGAGTTCAACGACCGACAACGCGCGGACTTCATCGCCCGCGTCATTGCGGAAGTTGTCACGATGGACCGGCGGACGAACGGTAGGCATACGTGCAAGTCACACCCGGCCCTGTACATGAAGTCGGACGAACTCGGGGACGCGGTGTTTCTTGCGTGGGACAATATCGAGTACGTCACGCGGGCGGTACTCGCGAATTACATTGCGCTCAAGCTCTTGGACGAGCACGATAAGAAGTTTGGAATCTAGGGGTGAGATCGTGAGACTTGGATACGTGATACTGTTAGCAATGCTCGTGGCCTTGCTCGTCGCGTTCGTCGTACGCGGCGATACGAACGTGAACGTGGACGTGACACCCACGGAAGTTGAACGTGGGAACGCATTCTATGTGACCGTACAAGCACAGCTATCGAGTTCGAACTTTACCTTGGAGATCGTGGACCAACGGGGCGGCACGCTAACGATTACGAACCGCACCGATGCAAACGGCTTTTGGCAAAATCAGGTCGGCGTGTTTCTGGACTTCGGAACGTACCGGGTTCTCGTTACGCTCTACAACACGACCGGCGAGGTCGCCGGATTCGCGCAAGCCACGTTCACGGTCGTATGCCGGGGCGTGTGTGTCTCGGAACAACTCAACTATCTATTCGGACAGTTCGCGGTATCCATCGCGGACTACATCGCGCGGATAACGATTCTCTTATTCGTCGCGTACGCGGGTGTCGAAGTACCGCGTACGGCGGCGTGGATATATCGTGGACATAAGAAAGCCGTGGCGGAGCACCGTCCATCGTTCTTGACGTTGCTCGCGTATCCGTTCGCGTCCGTCCGTTCGTTCATCGCGCCATCCCGACAGGGTACGCTACCACGAGCCAATGAACGCATTGCGCTCGATGAAGCCCGCCGTCGCGTGCTGGACCAACTGCACCATGCGACTTCGGAGCGCTATCTCACGTACGACCCTGAGCACGTTGAAACGCTCAAGGGTTTGATGGCGGACTTGGGGAAGGTCACGGAACGGGAACGCGCGATTTCGGCAATGCCGCCACACGTGTATCATAAGTTCGAAGCGATGCCGATGCAGTTGCAAGATTCGTATGATGAGATCGTTGGCCCAGAACCGCCACCGGCCAACGTGGTACGACGAGCGAAGCGGCACGTCGTAATCGGCGGCGTGATAGCGCTTGTCCTTGGAATCCCCGCGCTCGTGGTCAATCTCATGTACGCCTTGAACTCGTTCCTTGGCATACGCCCGCTCGAAACCCTATGGCGTCCGTGGATGGAACCGTATTCAGCAACACAAATTTCCGTCGTCGCGGCGTCGGTTTCATTGGCAACGTTCTCGTACTTCTTTGCGCGAGTCAGGAAGTACCTAATGCTCAGATCGGGGGTGGCATAGATGGGGAAGGGAAAGGGCCTACTGTCGTACCCGGTAGACATCATCAAGCAACGGATGGGGGTTGCCGCGAAGAACGCCGTGTACCGTCCCGCGAAGCTGTACACACAGTTCTTATTCGTTACGTCGCTCGCGGGCATCATTGGAACGGCATTTGCGGCGTACATCATGTGGAAGCTGGGCGGACTCGAATCCGTGTTTGAAAACGTGTGGGTTCTCATCATGCTTCTACTCTCGTCCGCATGGGGATTCTCGAAGGCTACCGTGGACTACACGATTGCATCCGGGTACTTCATATTCGAGGGCGATCTCGGGTTTGTGAATGTGGACAGCATCGAACTTCGCCATCCGGTACTCGCACAGCAAACGTTCATGGTGGACACGGACGACAAGCGCCGACACTACCCGAAGATCGTGCACGGTCGCCGTGTGACGCGGTACGAAGTATGGCGGCATGGGCGGCGGGGCGGAAATTGGAAATGGCCGTTCTGGGACGGCGGCGGTAAAGAAGGGTTCTGGGCGGTGTGCCAACATACGTGGGACTTGGCCGATGTTGAATGCCGCGAGTGCCCCGATTGCCGGTGGCCGGAAGTCCGAATACCCACGATGAACTTTTGTTTCGGGTGCGGCATCGGCCTTCGGATTGGGAACGACGGACACTTCCCCGTTCTCAGAAATTGCCCCGAGTGCGGTAGCGGGAAGATCGCGAACGAGCGGCCCAAGATAGGAACACGGGTTGTACAGGGTACGCCGCTCGCCACGTACGCGTCGAACGTGGGCGGTATCAATAAGACGTTCCTCGTGCCGGAGATCGCGGAGTCGATACGGCAAAAGCTTCCCGGCGTGACACGGGGCCGCGTACTCGACTTGCGGTACTCGATGTGGCCGAATCGCTCGCCGCTGGAACTACCCGAAGAAGTCATGCTCGCCATCATCAACGACCCACGCTATCGGCTTACGTCGCCGGTGTCCGTTGGGTACGATCTCTTGCCCGGCGAAGTGTCATTAGGAACGGTCGCCCCGCCGAACGCCTTAGTACAACTGTGGGGTGAACAAGTCGCACACAAGCTATTGATGATGGAGTACAACGCCTTGACGAAGCAGTACACGCGGCTTCGATGGATGCACGAGATTCAGCTATCAGGTGGTGGACAAAGTGGCATTTCCGGTACGGGGCCGCCCGGCGGAGAAACCGGCGGAAAGTGAGCTAGACGCGCCCACGAGCGAACCCGCCGAAACACGGGAATCGTTCGCGCGGGAATTGCTCGCGGAACTCGGCGTGTCGCAACAGCAAGAGCGCCGCCCGATGGAACGCATAGAACTTCCACGCGGGGCGGTTCCGACCGCCGTTACGCCGTTCACACAACGGTTCGGGTATGAAGAATCGCTGTACGAAACCGTGCGTGGATTTAATCAGGGCTGGCTTAATTGGGGCTACCTTTCCGAGATTGACCCGGTGCGCGACATTTGGGCGGACGCGGCGGTGAACCTGTACATGTCCGACATAGACGGCGTGGCGATGGATTTGAAAGACCCGGTAGGATCGTCTATCATTACCAAGTGGCGCGAGATAGAACACACCGTCCCGGACGACGAGTACAAGGTTCTGTTTAAGCGGGCGTACGCATCGCGATGGGCGACCGATCTCGGCTTGACATTGCGACGAAAGGAACGCTCGTTTAAACCGCTCGACCATGCGGGGATGCGTGAGCTATTCGGGAAGCTCGACCCGGCACCCCGTATCGAGGCACCGGAAGAGATCGGCGTACTGCAACTCGGGGCCGAGTTCGCCAAGCGAATCAAGAAGCAGAAAGACACGTTCTTCATGGTGGACATGTGGAAATATGCGCCGGAACAATTCGGCGGCGGCAAGTCGCAATTGCTTCTACAAATCCTTGCGGCCACCGCGCGGTTCGCCGGGTACGGGTTTGACTTCCGGCGGGACGTGGTGTACGCGGACGACCACGCTCGGTTACGCCGATTCCTAGCGGACCGCGAAGTGAACGCCTGTCGGGGCGTGGACGAGCTAGACCAATTCGCGTACAAACGGCGATCTCAACACGGCGAACAAAAGGCGACGATTGACGTGTGGAAACGGAACCGGAAATGGGGCCAACTGTGGGGTGCGTCCGGGCCGTCCCTATGGGAACTAGACGAGTTCTTGCGGGACATCAAGGTAACGCACAGAATCCGCATCCGAACGTGGGACGACGAAGCGCGCATCGGTACGGCGGAAGTGTTCGCAAAGGGTGGCGATAACGACGAAAAAACCGACACATGGGGACACTTCAACATGTCGTTCGAGTATCGCTCGATGCCGTCCGTTCTGTACGACGCGTACAAGGCATGCGTACGGTACGTTGAGGACTATCAAAGATCGCCGGACCACAGCGCCTTGGATAAGCATTTGAACGACAAACCGGAATGGCTCGCGGACTTGGTGAACCGCGACATGTCGGCACTTGGAGCGTCCGAAGTGCCCACATCGCCCGAACCGCTTAAGCTGGAACCGGACGTTGGGACGAGCCAATGAAGCCTATTCGAAACAGCGGGCGCAATCGCGCGGGGCGGCGCACCGCGAAGCTAGGTGAGCTTGGGATGGCGGGTGCCGCGCTACCCGTCGTTGCGGGAACGGCGTTACAGGTGGAAGCATTGGCGGGGTACTTGCCAATCTTCTTCATCCTGTTCTTGGTCGCGGGAGCGGTTACCATCGCTGGGTGGAAATCGTTCTCGATGAACAAGAAGATGGCGGGGATGGGAATAACGTTCCTGTTCTTCGCCCTCTTGATGGCCCCGCTGGTGGCTGGACCGATTGGAATAACGCCACCCGGTCCGGGGCCGGACGGATACGTACCGGCGTGGGAAGTACTCATACCGAGTACGATACAGGGTACGCCCCGTGACGCGAACACGGAGATCATGGACTCGAACGGTGGCGACGGTGTGGACACCGGCTCACCGGCGGGTACTCTCTGTGCGTTCGCGACAAACGCGGAAGCGGACCGGGCGAATCGGAACGTACGGGTTGCCGTGTCGGTGGACGACGACGCCGCGACGAGCGGCGCGACGTTCAGCGCCCCGGATGCGTGTTCGTTCGACCTAGCGTTCCGCCTGACGAACCCGCAAGATGCGAATGGCGACGGTACGATGGATTCCATAGCCATCTTTGGCCGCGTGCGGTCGATTACGGCGACCGTGGCTCAGGATGGGAACGAAACCGCCGCCCACAACATCTTCTTGTTCGACAGCACGTTCGGTTGGTACATCGGTTGGTCCCGTGACGTGGACGCGCAAACGACCGATGGGGCGTGGATTTCCGCATGTCCAGCGGGACTATCGGATGCCCGACTTCCAACGGCACCATCGGGCGCGTGCCTTGATTGGAACAACCTAGGAACGAACGCCGGTGTGGACGAGGACTACATCGCCTTTGCGTACGGTACGAGGAACTACGGTATGTGGGGCTACACGTTGCCCCCAATCGGGTTTCAGTACACGATCACGATTGACATCGGAACCCCCGAGTCGTTCGTGACGTACACGGTGCTTGTGTTCCTCTCGGCGCGAGCCTGAGTACGCTGGAAACTCCTTCCCCCTAGACGGCAAGGTGCAATGAAATGGGCGCGTTTCAGAACAACGTACGGCGGACCTTCGACGTTGTACGTTTCGCGAAGCGTGCCAGCATCGTTGCCCTTGCCGCCACTTTCTTTACGTCCATCGCAATAGGACGGTCCAGCGACCCGTACATTGCGTACCTCTTGTTCTTTTTCGCGGTGATACTCGCGGCGGAAATCCACACACGGAAATCCGGGTACGACGTGGTGGACCACCCCAGCCTTTCGCTTCATAAGTTCTTCAAGCCGTTACTCTTGGCCGTGCCGGTTGTCATTGCCATTTATACCGTGCTCTTGTTCACGTTCCGATGGGACTACACACCGGGCACCACGGAATCGAAAATATGGCCCGCGTTCTTCGCCGCCGCCATCGTGGGATTCACGGAAGAATTTGCCCGGTTCGTGTGGCTTCAAATCTTGCCGTACTCGGTCCTTTCAGCGAACCTATTGTGGGTGTTACTGCACCCCCAGATCGCTATCGCTTTCGCGGGCGGCGTACCGGACTTCCGCTTTGCGATCTTCGCGCTTATCTTCGGCGGCATCATGTCAGGGGTCATGTGGACGTACGAATCGCGGCGACTCGGACGCTTGAGCGAGTACATGGGACCGGGAGCGGCGATGGTGTACCATGCCGGGTTCAACGTGCTCGTCGTCGCGTTTGCAGTTCAAATCTTCGGCATCAGTTTCGGGGTAATGTGACATGGCGAAATCTCGATTGATAGGGTGGCTCATCGTGGCGGTGATAGGCCTAGCGTTTCTCGTGGGCCTTGTGGTGGGACTTCCGGGGTTGCAAGCGGTCACCATCGACACGAATACGACCGTGAACCGGCATCATGCGTGGGATGGACAGGGGGCGTTTCCCGGTCCCGATGGACTCAATGATGAAGTCCTTGACGCATCCATGTACGTTACATCTTGGTCGCCTAACCTCGATAGCGAAAAAATCGTGGCGCGCGGTATCCTAGTGATAGACGAACTCACGTTCGCCGGGGTTACGCAAGTCCGGTATAGAGTGTTCACGAGCACGAGCGGGCTTGTGTGGAACGAGCGCGCGGACTCGCCCCATGTGTTCCCGGCCCCGGCGGATGCGGGAGCCATTCGGCGCGGCGAGCCTATCATCGTCACGCTTCGAGGAACGTACGAGGGCGCAATTCGGGTTCAATGGGAAGCGTACATGACGGGGCTCGGCATCGCGGGGGTCGGAGTGAACGAAGGGTGGTACTTGATGGCGTCCGACCAAGCGTACTTGAAGTCCGGCATCGGGAGCGTCACGGCACCGGACCAAGCGCAGATCGGAGACACGGTTACGGTTTCGTGGACAATCCCGTATATCACGTCCGAGCTACAGGGCGCGAAGGGATGGGCGCTTTACGGATTCAGCCGGGCGCAGAACCGGGTTGTCCTTGGCCCCATTGACCTTACGCAGATTCGGGGTTCTGTCACGTACAAAGTTACGAACACCGATTTCCAGAACGTCGCGGATTGCCGCAACGAACTCGAATGGGTTCTTAGAAATGAACTGTGGGACCGAGACTTCAAAACGACAACGGTAATCGACATATCCGGCCTTGGTCCAGCGGTCACGATTACGGACGTTCTCGGAGTTCGGGAAGCGGGCCAGCCGGTGACGGTCAAGTTCGATGTCTCGACCAACACGGTAACGAACGCGCCCATCGTGAAAATCGTTGTCAAGTGGGGATTCGGCGGCATCGAGCACGAAGCGAACCTGAGTGCGGCCGCACGTGAATACACGTTCACACCGGGCGGCGGCGGCATCGCTCACTTGGAAGTAATCGCGTACGATGATGGGTGCCGTCCGTCACCAACGGCGGAAACGGACATTCACATTCGAGAACCGGGACAGGGCGGCGCAACCGGCATCAAACCGAATTGGCTTGTGTTCTTCGTGGTGCTCATCGCGTTTGCGGTGCTCGCCGCTATCACGGCGATCTTCCTACCCGGACCACCGGCGATTAAAATACTCGTCGCGTTTGCCATCTTCTTGATGGGCGCGCTCGTCGCGGTGTTTCTCGTGCCGGAAGTCCTTTTGCCGTCCACGGCGGCGGTGTGGCGATGATTTCGGTGGCCCGGACCTTTGCCATTGGACTAGGCATCGCGCTCTTGCTTGTCGGCGCGAGTGGACTCATCGCGGGCCGTCTTTCGATAACGTGCACCGACACGACGCGGTACGATGCGATCTTCACGGGACAGGTGCGAACTGCCATCACGTTTATTGGAATCGCTGGGGCGACCGTGGACTTGTTCGCGGTGTTCCCGCTTGGCGATGTCATGCTTAGAACCACGACAACGAACGCGAGCGGCGGGTACACGCTCAGGAACACGATTACGCCGGGACAGGACCATAAGCTCATTGCCCGCGCATCGGGATACAACACGCTATCGGTTCTGTGGGTGTTGCCCTGTCCGAATGGACAACCTGTACGGACATTCACGAGCTACTTCAATCTGGACGCCCAGCCCGTACTTGATGCCGGGTTCGTCGCGAACATACGCGGACGCATTGCGGATTTCACGGACGCAAGCACGGGTGGCCCCGATAGGTGGACGTGGAACTTCGGGGATGGTACAACACCGATAACGGGAACGTTCCCCACGACGGCATACACGTATGCGAGGGACGGCACGTTCACGGTGATAATGACGGCGTTTCGAACGAGCGACGGTGCGAGCGACACAGCGACCGCCACGATCTCGGTTGCGGAAGGTTCGAACTCGATAGTGACGACGGACACCGGGAATCCACCCGTGATCACCGACCCACCACCGGCGGATGGGAATGTCACGGGCGGCAACGGCGGGGCCGGGGCACCGACAGAACGGGAAGTCCCGTTCTTGCTCGCGATCTTGCTAGGGGCCATCGTCCTTGCGGTCGCGGTTCCGGTACGGCGCGCCTAACGCCGGAACAAAACGACTATCACAAGGAGCGACCAAGAGACCAGCACAATCAAGAGCCCGAGCCATTCGAGCCGCGTTCTTGGAAGGATTCCCCGTATAGGCCGGTACGCCATGCTAATCACCGTACACGTCAAGCGACGGCATATCCGATGCGAGAGCCTTAAGACCCCGCTTCGCAAGGAAAACGATTACTGTGGCCGTGCTGTGCGCGCGGCGGCCATCCACGGGCTTAATGGGAAGTCGCGGGGCGAGCTTGAGTAGAAGCTCGTGGAAGTCGCGGGGGATGCTAATCGAAACCGTTTCACCCTTAGAATGCGCGGTCATGGGCTCGCCACCGGAAGATCGGGGTCAGAAAAAGAGGGGGCGGTTCGTCCGCCCCCGAGCGGTGATTCGTTCATTCGGATTCCGCCTTCGGCTCTTGTTCCCGATACACATTGCACCGGCATCCACGGGCGAAGCACCCATGTACGTTGGCAGCGTGAATCCACGCGCCATGTCCGCATTTGCATACGGGGATAGCGGTCATGCCACGCCACCCCGCAGCTTGGCGATCTCGTCCCGCAACGCCTTGTTCTCAGCGAGCAAGTCCGACAGTTGTTCGCTGACCTTGGCGAGCGCGGCGCTATCGCCACCGTTCCCGTTCGTGAGCGCGGTCACTTCAACGCCGGCGTCCATGTGGGCCGCCACCCATTCCGCGTTTCCAAGGTCGATGCGTTCCCACCGCTTGCGGACGCGCTCGATGTCGGCACGCGAATAATGTTGCGTGATAGACTTTGCGCTATGCGACAAGAGCAAGGCGCGTTCTTCTTCGTCAAGCCCGAATTGCCGACCGTACCGCCCGATGGAGTCGCGGAACGAGTGGTACACGAAGCCATGTTTCGTTCCACCGGCACTAACCGTGAGCATGCGGTCATGGTCTTTCTTGCCGTACAGTTTGATGTACGCCTTTGCAATCCGCGCCATGGCATAGCTCACCTTATGGTCGTTGGCGGTTCCCGCGCGGAAGTCGATTGGGTCGCGACCGTACCGGAACACGAAATCGGACGTGTACGCTCGTTCGTCTAGGTGGTCACGCAGTACCTTGGCCGCTCGCGTATGTAGTACGACCGGCACATCGTACCCACCCTTGACATGCACGTTGAGCACGTTGGTTTCAAAATCGATGGCCGCGACTTTAAGGCCGTACGCGACGGACGATCTCATGCCAACATACACGCCGAGAACGGCGAGTACGTAATCTTCGTTCGGGTCCGTCTTATCGACGGGAAGATCGGACACGTCCTTTTGCTGTGCGAGCAAATGCGGTTTCGGAGTTCGCGCATAGGCTCTCGCCGCCACAAGAATCTTCGGCAACATGTCCATCGGGTACGCTTCCCACGGGCGGGCCGAAGCGCGAACCTTGGACGTTCGATAATCGGCCACGTCGCGAGCCATCGCCCGGTACTGTGCGTGCTGGAGCTTGTCCGCGAGCAAGCGATAGTACGCGACGACGCAATGCTTCATGAACCGCATGTTTGAGGCGGACCTTCCGGCGACGATGAGTTCATTCTCGAACGCCACGAAATCCGCGATAGTCACTTGGTCCCGCCGCCGGTTCGTACGTTGTAGGAACGGGAGCCAATGCCACCGCAACCGGCGGACGATGTGGTTTGCGTACGCGGATGACATGTACGCGCCGGGGTCGAGCCCTTCAAATTCCGCAATCGCTTCGTCCACAGGATCGTACTTCATGCTTTCACCCGCCCGGCCCACAGGTCGATGGCTTCGTTCAAGCATTGCCACGCCGCCCGCGTGAACCCGCGTTCCATGAGCGCGCTCGCGAACGCGAGTCGGTCTAGGACCGCTTGCTTTGTTTCGGGGTCCGTGCTCATAGACTCACCCGCGATTCGCTCGACCATCCGATATGATAGAATTGGGGTTTGCCCTTCTCGAACCGGAAGCCGCAGTACTTGACTTCCGAGCCTACTTCTATGTCGAGGCCCGCGAGCGAGCCACCTTCTTGGACGATCTCTTTAAGAGTGCGTACAATCTCGTCGCTTTCTTCCTTCGTCCAATCCGCCCCGGCATCATCGCGCCGGTCGCTCTTGTTCACAATCTCGTCCATTAACGAATCACCGCCGAGAACATGGACCGGGGGTATCTTAAACCCTTGGTGGTCGCTATCAGCTAGGGAAACAGCGCGTCGATGAGCAAGGACAGTTCCCGCCCACCGAGCGTGTGGACGTTCCGTAAATGCGCGCCGTAAGATCGCCGTCCCGCCGACCGACTCGTGACGGTTCCCTTGTGACGGCCATTCGTTCGACCGGGAAGTGCGGACAGCGGGGCATTGCACCGCTCGTGCGTTCGTTCGAGAACGTATTGACAGAGAAAGTGTATGCGCTCGTCGCCCTTCATCGGAAGCACCACCGGAATAGATTCTCGGTTCGAGTGCGCGTGAGTCGCGGTCGCTTCGATTTATTGGGCACGAGGACCGTCCCGTACTTGCCGCGATAGAATCGGTATTCGGTCGTTCGTTTCCATTTCGGCGGCCAAACGTGTAGCGCGTTCATCCCGACCCCTCTAATCGAAACAGCATGCGATCTTCGGCTTGGTCCATCGCCACGGTCTTTTGCCATGGACGGTGCGTTCGATGGAAGTACAGTTTAACGGTGACAGCTTGCGCCCCGAGCTTTACAACGCGCTCGACCGCGTGTAGCTGTCCCTGTCCCACAATTGGCATGGCGCAAATGCCGCAGCGATGGGGTGAACTAGTCAAGGACTAAACCGTCCGATCTGGGCGTGTGCATCTTCGATAGCTTGGCGCGCGGTTACGTACGCGCCTTGCTCGATGAGCTTTCCCGCCGTTCGAAGCAGCACTAGTATGCGCTCGCGGATTTGTTCTTCGGGTGTCATGTCTCACTGTTCCGGGCGCGTCCCTGAACCGGGGCACTTTTCGAAACGCGATTCGCCTGTGCTCTGATTCCACACGCGCCAATGGTGAACTCGAAATACAAATCCGCATCGCGAAATCGCCAATTGGCATGGCGCAAACGCCGCAGCGATGGGGCGAGCTAGTCACGGATTAACCGTCCTAGCTCGTGGTGGGCATCTTCGAGAGATTGGCGTCCGGTTTCGTACGCGCCTTGCTCGATGAACTTGCACGCGGTACGCAGAAAGACGAGGACGCGCTCGCGGATTTGTTCCTCAGGTGTCACGGGTTCACCGTTCCGGGCGCGTCCCTGAACCGGGGCACTTTTCGAAATGCGATTCGCCTGTGCCCTGATTCCACACGCGCCAATGGTGAACTCGGAATACGAATCCGCGCCGCAAGATCGCCACCGTTGAGTCGCACGCGGGGCACCGCGCATACAGTTGCGCCGCTGTCGGAATCCACCGCGCCCACCGCCGGTACACACGCTTCGGCTTTGGTTTAGGTTCGTCCATGTCTCACCCGAACGGCCACGGTTTCGGCCCGACCCAGATCGTGAAATGGTCCATGATGAAGCCGACCGTGAACCCGGCAAGGAACACCGAGATGGTGAGCACGGCATCGCGAACTCTCATGTCGTCCCGCCCCCGAGTCGTCGCTTCATCGCGTCCGATCTGAGTTGTTCGCGCAACTGTACAGCTTCGCGCGCCGTGAGACTCAACCCGGCTTCGCTCGCCCGGTGCATGAGCCATTCAAGTTGATAGTCCAGCGGGCGGCCATAGATTTGTTCGCTCAGGAACGCGGACACGAGCTTGTCGCGAATCCGCATGCTCATAAAATCCGTGGACGGCGGTTTCTCGACGGCGGCGGGCGGTGGAACTGCGGTGTCACCGGGGCCGCTCTTATCGGGGGATATGACCGTCGCTTCGACGGCGGCGGGCGGTGCTGGGATGCTAGTACCGGCCCCGCTCTTATCGGTTGGTTGGCCGATCTCGGGCACGTCGTCCACGGGTGGCGGACGTTCGAGTTCAGGCGATGGCTCGGTTGAATCCCGCTTGGCCGTTCCCCGTTTCCGCCCAGCCGACTTCGATTTCGAGGGCATCGCCGGTTCGAGCGGCGGGGCCAAAACTGTGGGGATGGGTGCCACATTCAGAGGAGGAGGATTTACCGCGCTCATCGCTTCCTGTCGAACGTCCGCCGTTAATTGGAACTTCCTTCGCTCGATGCTTTCCCACATGAGGAAGTGCAACGCGCCGCGATAACTCATGGCCCGTAATCGCGGGTCGTTCTGTACAAGTTCGGCAATCGCGAGTTCAAGGTCTAGGTCAAATCGTACAACGGATTTTCCGGCGGGCATCGTCACGCCCTCATCGAACGTGCCACCACGCCTTGCGGATTGCGGTCAAGCGCGACAGGCCGAGAGATCGGTAGTAGTGGTACTTGTCCAAGAACCGGATGAGTCTCGACGGGCGCGGAACAACGATGGTAGGCGCGTTCATCGACCACCGCCGAACCGTTTTTTCAAGTCGGGGGGAATATTCGTGTTGCTGGCTTCCATCCCCGCAAGGAGCCAATCCATGAGCACGTCCGCCACGTTCATGCTCAAGTGCCGGTACAGAATGTTTCGAACTTCGCCCGAGTCCACGTACGCTTTCGACCTGAGTTTAACGTCCATGTTGTCCACCTAGAAACACACAAAGAAGATTAGAACGACTACAAAAATTACAAGAATCCATGCGCCCCAATCGTTCCACGGCGAGTACGGTACGGACGGCACCTGCCAAGCGGGTGGATAGTACTTCCCTTCTTGCTGACACCACCATTGGCCGTACGCGGTCCATGTTAGACTTCCACCGCATCTAGGGCAGGGTACACTTGGAACCTTCTGGGCCGTCGTTTCCATCGTTCCACCCGTTTGTTAAGGGCGTCGGGCGACCCGTGGACGCCGCCCGACTTGGGACACTACTCGCCGCCCACAGCGGAAATGAACTTGTCGAGTTTCGCTCGCAAGTCCTTCGCCGCGTCCACGTCGAGCGACAGTTCGACCGGACGCCCGCGCGTTCGCGGAATCGTCAAGCCAATCGTCGCGTCCACGTTGATGCTTCCGGCTTTCTGTCGGGGCATGGTGCGTACATACAACACGGGATACTTGTACGTTGCCGTGGTGCGTGCATACAACATGGAATCGCCCGCCGTGGTGCGTACATGCAACACGAAGTCGCCCGGACGCGCCCGTGGACAGGTCGAAAGCGCGCCCTTGCGCGTTTCTCGAACGGAACGGCCTAGGACACGTCTTTGTCCGTCCGAACGCCCGCACGGGCCTTGGCGTGCGTGGACCACCGGCAAGGCGGGCATGCCAAGGCGAGATCGTGGGGGTTGGGGGCGGACCCCCCTCTAACGAGGGGGGTCGTGTTGTGTGGGTGCAACATGAAGGGACACACAGCACCCCGTTCATGCCCCTGTGGTGCGTACATGCAACACGAACCCAATTCGTGCCTAGACCCCTGTGCTCCTACCGGAGGACGGTTGCGTGTACGCAACACGCGACGATGGTTTTTGGACCTAAACACGGTTTCATGGTGCGTACACGCAACACAAAGGGGGTACTGCCACACAATAAACGTATCGGGCCCCCATGGGGAAAAGGGGTGTTACACCCGCCCTCGTAACTTCCACCTACCACTTGGCAGTGTTGCCTCAAAAAGATTCGGGAGCGCAAAAAATTTGGCCTTCCCGATCTCCCATTCGCTTACTACGTTACTAACATCCGTGTGCGTCGAGTTGATACGGTGTTCACGAGTTCGGGTCACCGCTTGCATCGCGGCACCGTTCACCTAATCGCGGGTACGCTCGTCGTTCTAGTCGCGGCCTTGGTACTCGCCACGATGCCATACGCGAACGCGGCGACCGAGAGGATCGCGCTCGACATTGGGAGCGGGACATTCTACAGAACCGTTGCCACGGGCTCAGGGATTCGACTAGCGCAACCCGTGGACGCCTTCGCCACGAATCCGTTCACAAGCTCACCCGCTCGCTGGGATGATGGCGCAACGTTGAATGTGTGCTACATTAACTCAGATCGAATACGGATTGGCGATGGCCTAACGACGGACGCGTGCAAGGTGGTAGTCGGCGCGACATTGTGTTTCGATACGGATAACGCCGTGGGGTGCAGTACGACGCAAGCAACGACCGACAGCGTGAACCCACCACAGCTTGCGTTTGAAACTGACATCACCATGTCGGAGAACTTGGCGAGCCCGGCATCGAGACTATGGTACGGATTCCTGAATTGCCCGAACTACAACGATGGGTGTACAGCCGGTGCGGATACGGACGTGTCGTACACTACGACGATGCTTCGAAACTTTGTCGGGATGCGAACGAACAAGGCGAGCGGGCAAGCGTACTATCAGTTCCGATCTGAAATCAAGTACGACGACGGGACAGGTTCGAACGGTTCGTACACGTCGCCGGTGTGTACGCTCAACGATCTGTGCCGAGTCTCGGGAACGTACACGGGCGGCGGTTTGACGATTACTGTAACAGCGGCATCGGGGAACGTGTCCACGTCCACGGCAATTGGTGTGGCTGGACAAACGCTTAACCTGAACTCTATTGGCATGGCCTTGGATGCTGTATCGGCGGACGACCCCGAATACGACTTTGACAACTCGGCCATGACGATGCGGGTTTCTGGGAATTGGCAATCGGTCGCTGTCGATGCGCGCTCGTTAATGTCCGCGTTCGAGATTGAGCATGTCGTCGCGAGTGCACGGGACTTGAGCAACCTAGCGTTCTTGGACGGGGGCATATCGGAAGCCACGTACACACCGGACATAACGACCGGGACGTTCACAACGATAGACAGCCCGCAACTCACCACGGGTACGTTCACATCATTAAGCGGAAGCGTACAGGTGAACGTTACGCTGGATGGAGATCGTATCTGGACTTCCGAAGTGGACAGCGCCACATTCGTATTGACCGTGGGAGATAGTGGCGGCGGTGGCGACCCAGCCGAACCGCCGGTCGTACCGCCACCGCTCGATGCGGTGTTCCGAAAGGCAAGGGAGCTTTGCAACATTTGGCTACTCGTGTTCCTCGTTCTCGTCGTGTTCATCATGGCGGGGATTCGACGCGCCAAGGTGCGCGGTCCGGCGGTGCGGCCATGATGAATGATAAGTGGACATGGCGAAGGGGATTCTTTGCTGGACTCGGATGGGGAATCGTCGTCGGATGGTTCACAGCTTTATTCGTCGTTTGGCTCATTCTCCAATGGGCAAGGAGTGTGGGATTCTGACGCGCCAAGGTGCGCGGTCCGGCGGTGCGACCGTGAGAGAGATCGGGGAAGCGGCGAACGTTGTAATCTCGATTCTCGATTGGTACACGCACGGGAAGTACGACGTGCAGTACATGGGCCGCGCAAGGGAACCCATGCGAACGTTTTGTGAAATGGCCCGAGCCATGGCGAATGGGCGACGTTGGGAAATGAGAGTGGTCGAATGAGCTATCAATCGAATCGGTCGAATCGGTGGTGGACATTGAAGCGTAAGGGGTTCATCGAATCCCGAGGGGGTCAATGCGAATGCCGGGGCGAGTGCGGACGCGACCACATCGTGCGGCTGGACGTGACGACGATCTCGCGGCGATGTCCATTCACGGAACCGTTGGAAGTTGCACATGTCAAAGACGACGGGATGAACGGTCGCGGTCGTCCGGGGAATCAACGCATCATGGCTGTGTTACGGAACCCGGACGCGTACCGCGTGCTGTGCCGTCCCTGTCACATGCGGTTCGATGGGATGGCGGTTTGAATGAAGCACCTTACAACTGTGGCCCTTGTGTGCCTTGTCGTCATGCTCGCGATCTCGGCCCTTGTAGTGTCGCCCCCTGTTAGGGGGGCGACAACGGTTACGTTCACGTCCACCGCCGATTTCGACGCGGGCACGAAGAACGACCCGGCGGACGGGAACTTCGGCATGGAAACGTCGAGCGACAACACGGCGACAGCGACCGGGGCGTTCGAGCTTGCGAATCTGGAAGGGGACACGTTTGCGTATGCGGACACGGACGCGGACACGTTCAAGTGGAGTGCGACGAGCGCCGCCTGCACCGACGGGGCGCCGGTCTCTCGGACGCGCGATATCACCGGCGGCGTCCTGCGCCTGCGGATGACCGGCGGCGGTTCCTCGACGAATGGCGTCGTGACGGAAACGACGCTCAGCGGGGATATCGACGTGCGGATGCGCGTGGAACTCATCGACCTTGCCGGTCCCGGGGAAATCCTCGACTCCTGGCTCATCAACGAAAAACGTTGTTCAACGGGGAGTGGAACGGCGGATGGCGTCTTGTACCGCTGG
>ERZ1292642.751-Hain-H14-01um-R1-751-length-17091-cov-7_pt1 | contig 17091 bp, 26 predicted proteins | sample MGYA00564403_ERZ1292642 | MGnify/ENA primary metagenome ERZ1292642 (study PRJEB36523, sample SAMEA6512643) | groundwater metagenome | collected 2019-01-09 | study: AquaDiva: Metagenomics assemblies of 32 groundwater samples | reverse complement strand
CATGAAAAAGAGATGGGCTAAACTATCCCCGATACAGGTTTCTTTCGAAATCTACGCCATGGTGATGGAGATCTTTCACCCTTCAGGGTTCTACACCGTGAGCGTAGAAGGAGCAGACTTCGATAACTCCAGACACTTCAAGAAGCAAGTGATCAGGAGGAAACTTGCATGAAAGATGGAAGGAACTACAGAGATCCGCTAACGATCATGGCAATGATTCTGGATGCAACCATGGGCATAAGCAAGACTCATGTAATGTACCGGGCAAGGCTGAGCCACGCAATGCTGGAGAACTATCTGGAGAAGCTTCTTGCTTTGGGCTTCCTTCAGTATGATCAGAAGACCAGACTCTACAGCAGGACTCCCAGAGGCACAACCTTCCTGAAGAGCTTCAGTGATCTACTTGATGTTATCAAAGAGATGGAGGGCAAGCAGCTCGCAGTGGTGAATCTGCTCCAGCAGAAGGTGCAAGCATGAAGAAAACGAAATGCGGTTTCTGTGGGCACGAGTTCTGGAGGGCAAAGCCAGCATCGTTGACAAGGAACAAGTGTCCGAAATGTGAACATTGTTTACGCTGCGGAAAGGCTCACAGGGGTGACAAGTGCACATGATACCCTCTAGTGCAAAATACTCAAGCAAAATAGAACAGATTCCAAAAGCATGTGTCAAAGGATCCCTTCACCATGAAGGGTGCTCTTATCGGCCTTGCTGTGAGTGCTTGTCTAGGGCCGAGTGTTCGGAATACCTTCTACCACACTGCGCTAACCCGGTGAGAAGCTAATGAGCGAAGATACCCATGCACAAGGGCTATGCCCTATGTGTCTGAAGAAAGGGGTACAGACAGTGATTTATATCAGAAATCCGAGGATTGTGGACGAAAAGGGGAAACGGCTTTGGTATCGGTGTCCTATAGCCGAAAAGGTTCATCCTAATCGCCAGAAATTCGTCTGGGTTCCGAAGGTTGAGCCTATTTGAAGTACAGCATCTGCATCACGCACAAGAACAACCACTCTACCGTAGAACGCTCCCTGCTCAGCTTGCTACATCAAATCGATGATTCTTTTGAAATCGTCTTGGTTGACAGCGAGAGCGAAGGTTATGCAAAATGGGTTCTTGATCACTACAAAGACCGCCACAAACTCATAACGCAGGAATGCAGTAGGGGAAGGGGCAGGCAGATAGCCTTCGAGAATTCCACGGGCGACTACATCATAACCAACCTTGACATGGATGATTACTTCAAAGACAGCCTCAAGGAGTTATTGAAGCTCTACCATGGAAAGGCGGAAGGAAATCTCTTGGTAGCTCTAACTTATTGGGAGCAGAAAGAGCCGGGAACGCTCCAGAGGGCTAGGTCGTTCTGCACCATAGTTCCGAGGAACCTCTTGGCAGAGCTTGGAGGCTTCAGGGACTTGCAGTATGCGGAGGATTGGGACTTGTGGTGCAGGGCCGCTAGGGCTGGCAAATACAGGTGGCTCTGCTTCCCGCTTGTTATGTATCAGCGAGAGTCTATGAGCATGGGTAGATTCAGGAGCAAATTCGAGCATCAAAGGGATGTCATAAGAGCAGGAATGACAGTCAGGCAGGCAAAGAACAAGATCTATCCTATAGCCTACATCGCCGCACTTCTGAAAGGCATCTACGCCGATGAATACGCTAGGAGATTCGATATGTTCGGGAGGCAGTACCACATACCTACAGAGTTCGACCCGTACGTAGTCTTCAAGGATGGTTCAACGATAGGTGTCAAGAAATGACTCTCAAGTGTCCCATAGGCCAAGCCACTCAATATCTTGTCTGCATGGTAGTTGTCGAAACCGAGGACAGACTCTACAAGCACCTTATAGAAGACCACTCCAACATCCGGATCGCTAGGGCATTGGCCCACCTAGTAGCCCAGCAGGCAGGCAAGAAAGCCACCAAGAAACCTGCCAAGGAGGAAAAGGATCCTCCCCTATCCCGGCTGGAGAACATGGAGGAACCTTCAGAAGATACAAGCACGAAGATCAAGGAGCTGCGGAATGAGGTTCTCGAAGCGATGGCCAGATTAGAACAAATGGATATAGAGGGCTAACCCCTCGACCTTGTTTGAAAGATACATAGGTGCAAACCAAGTGAGATCATGATCATACCGGAGCACGGCGAAGAGTACAACCAAGGGTTATTGAAGTACTCCTCGAGGGTCTTCGGACACAATAGATCCGTGTCAAGTGCGATCGATTTCATGCTGGAGGGGAATGAATCACTTTATTTCATTCTAGGCCCACGTGGTTCTGGAAAGACCTTTGCAGTTCGGCAATCATTGCTGGTTCGGAAAGCACCGTTCGCACATTATGGCTTCAAGAGGAACCTTGTTGCCGATCTAGTACCGAATCCGAGAGTTACCATATTCGACGATTTCCATTATCTCTGCGAGGCTTGCGAAGCCGGGGTATTGGAGAAAAGTGTCGCAGTTCAATACCTATCGTTCGCATTGCAGAATGAGCACCCGAAGATCCTCATATCAGAGCAACCGCTGACATACTACAATCTTGGGCCGGAGTTTGCCAAATTGGTTGAACAGGTTGACTCAGCTGAACACTACATAGACTTCGGCGGGATGACAGGTGGCTGGGGGAGTTTCCTTGAGGCAAAGCAGTTTTACGAGGATATGTTCGGTTCGGATATCGACGAATCGGCGTTGAACCTCATATATCTGGCTTGTAGCAAGCTCCGTTTCTTGGTTAGGGTGTTGAATCACCGCCCCAGCAACATCCTTACTGTGCAAAAGATTGCAAACATAGTTGAAGCACAAATTCCCGCGGAAATGTTGTCGCTGAACATGAAGACCTTGGTAAAGGCCCTTTCAACCAGCTACGACAGAGAGAAGGTTAGGGACAGAATCAATAACCTCAGAGGACTGCTGGATACTACCACAGTTCTTACAAGCATAAACTACCACCGCATGATGAGGAGTAAGCATCCCGAAGATGCCAAAATGCATCAAGAAATGGCTGAGACATTATACTTTCATTACATTGCGAGTGCACGGCAGGCTGGGATTAGTAGATATTGGTTCGATAGTAGGATGCCGAACAACCAATGGGAATTGCGTAGCATGCTCGGGGGTATTGGAGAGGAGGCGGCCGGTCTGCTACGGCATTGGGCATTCCTCATCCCAACCATTGAGGAGTACGGCAAATACTTGGATATGGTTCACGACCTTAAGCTATTTGGCGACCTGATATACCGACGCTTTGCTGATAGATACTTGGCTCCGGGGACTCCCACATGACGTTCAAATGCCCCATAGGCACAACTAGAAGAGATGGATGTTGAAGGGTAAGGGGGTGAACTAATGTCAGAATTAGCTGAGCTGGTATTCCTCACGAAGATAATAGTCGTACTGGACCTCTTGATTCTTGTAGGGGCGGCCTATGCACTGTTGAGTCAGCTCAAAGTTATAAGGGAGATCAGGGATATTCTCAAAAGCAAGTAGCCATATCAATAAGTGAACCAGAAGACCCAGCCAAACGCTCTAAAGAGTGGGAGCCAGGAGAGCTAGAGAACCAGACAGATGAGCCCCCCTAGCGTTCGTACAGGTGCTCAACCATCCTGTGCCTGCCTTCAAGTTCCCAATTTACAGCATCATCCCCGAACCTCCGAACTAGGTCAATGACAAGCTCGCAGAGGCCGCAGAAGTGCTCCATAAAATCATAAGTGAAAACATTTATTAAAACCATTGTGCAGTCAGAGTACAGATTCAGGATTCGGACTGAAGAGCCATCAAGTTCAGAGAACCAGAACTGGGAGCCATCTCAATAAGAGAACCAAGATGATCAGCCCTTATTCAGGGCAACGGGTGCATCGTCGGCATCATTTCCAGCATTGCCTTGACCCTTTTGTTAGCAGATCCAATAGTGTCGAAATAAATGTGTGTTTGGAACGCCGCAACATACTGGAGGAACTTGACCGAATTATTTGTCCTGCTGACAATAAAGGGCATAACATCTGACAGCTTGTGATTGACGCACCTGTGGTGAGGTCCAAGGAACTTCGAAGCCCCGTCTATGTACTGCTGAAAGTCTACTGCCTCTCGCTTTGTCAATCCGCATAGGCGGTAGCACCAGACATGGAACTGTCCAGAAGGCACTCTATTTCAACACCCATGATGGCTCACTGTTGTGGTTCTCTATTTAACTTGGCTAGCTTGTTGGGTTCCCTTTATCATCTGGCTCTTCATTTTGGTTCTCTCGAAGTTATGGCTCGTCCCCCTGGTTCACTTTTCTTTATGGCTCCTTGTTCTGGTTCTCTTCGTTGACTGGCTCGTCTTCCTGGTTCTCTCCTTGATATGGCTACCTTCGATGGCTCTATTCTTTGGTTCTCTCGTCGAAGTGGCTCTATGTACTGTAGTCGTACACAGATTATTAAACCCTGTGCAAAAAATCTCGTGTATATGTCGTGCGACAGCTGCCCCCCGCTCTACCAGATCATATCCCCCGACCCTAGGATCGTTGACGGCACGGCGCCAGTCTCCCTCAATGCAGGACAGGCCTTCATCGCATACATCAAGGTCATAAACTATGGAGAAGGGGGAACCATTTACGCGAACTTCTTCAGGGATGGGCAGCTGCAGGATGCGCAGTCGATCTTCATTCCGATGAACTACCAGTACACGTTCTACCTGAACGGTAGCATGGGCACCGCTAACTACCACAACTACCAGGTGGATGTCGGCTACCTGATTAGTGGGCAGGAGTCACAAGAAGATACGGCAGTCTTCAGTATCACCTTGAGCACCCCGTCTCTCTTGGGCATCCCTGCTCCCCCAGGCGCTACAGATGCCATGGTTCTCGAAACCTACTTCTCGCCGATAGTCACCTCCTTGGCGAGCATCATCAATGCCGTCAATTCTCTGATTCTCCCAGTTGCTGGTATAACCGTGGTCAAGACCGAAGTGATTCCGGGAACTACAAAGATAGTGGTATGGTTGCGAGATACGAACGTGCAGACAAGGATGGAAAGGGTTCAGTACTTTGCACTACCACACATAGGAGCCGTGGCAGCTGCGCTCATAATAGCGCTCACCATAACTGGGGCCATAATCCTTGGCTACTCGGTAATCAGCCTGCTGAACAACATGGTTGATTTGCAGAAGATCAGGGAGCAGGCGGATGTAGTCAAGGATACCCAAGACCTCTGCACCAAGGTCCAGGCAGACCCGACCCTGACACCCGAGCAGAAGGCCGCTATATGCACAGCCGCACTTCAGACTACATCGGACTGGTTCAAGAGCATTGGGGCTCTAGGAGCGATACCTTGGAAGTGGATCCTTGGAGGGGCGGTAGCCGTAGCCGCTGTTGGAGGTCTGGCCTATGTCCTTGGAAAACCCGACTTTCGAACCACGATAGTTTCAGGCGCTAGGAGCGCATACGGAAGGGTGCGGGAATCGCTTCCAAAAAGGAGCTCCTACGGCATACAGAGGCATGACATTTCAGAAATCCCGCTAGAGTGATTTAGTGCCCCTTCCTACGCAGTACCATTGGATAGGGCAGCCACCTACGCCGGAAGATCTTGCCATAGTTAACCAGCAGCTCCCCCTGCTCTACGAACAGTTTCCGAAACTCTTTGACCAAAGCACGCCCAAATTTGTGTGGAATGACCCTAGGATAGACAGCCCGAGGATCAACGCAGCGTACTTTCCAGATGAGAATCTTATCAGCTTCAAGACCGGGAGGACGTCGATAGAATCAGTAAGGCATGAAGTCTACCATGGGGCCCAGAAGGCGTATCATGGAGCCTCATATTGTGACAGCAGGGATTGTGAAATCGCAGCCTATGAATTTGAGAAAATGTATGGCAAATCCGTGGCCAGGGTTCAAGGGAGAGTTCTAATGCGATTGGAGCAGAAAAAGGCAAGGGGCCGTTCTGGCCTTCCCGATGGCTAGAGACCCAGGTTCTCTAGTTGCAATGGCTGCTTTCCTTGGTTCCCTTTATGGTCTGGCTCTGCTGTACGCTAGTCGTACACAGATTATTATAGCTATTGCAAAATCTCACGACCCATGGTACTGTCCAAAGAATCCAAGTACGTAATCGCTGGTCTTGCAGTAGTCGGCGTAGCTGCAGGAGGCTATCTGGTTTACAAGAAGGTCTACGGTCAGCCACCCGCTACACCCGTAGCCCCGATAGGGCAGCTTTCTCCGATAACGCTCACCAGGATGCAGGGCAGGGGTGCGCTATTCGCCCTCCCAAACGATGTGACCTTCCTAGTTAATGGCAGTGTCCTTCAGGGCAACCCAGCCCCAAGCGCACAGATACTGCTCGAGGCTGAAGATGCGCTCATTGCGGGGAACTGGATCAACATCGGAACTTTCACTCCTACGGGGACATTCGCCCCGGGTCAGATCGTCACTTACAGCAGGTTCCTGACTCCCGACCAGCTAAGAACCTTGGTTGGGGACAGAGTAAGTTATCTCGCTAGGGCGAGGATGATACTTACGAACAGCATCGGAAGCCATACGAGCACGAGCCCAACTGTCACCTTCTCAGTCGTCGCCGCAACCCAGCTCCCAGCTGGAAGTACTACCATCACAGTTTCTAGGATGAGCCCCAGAGGTTTTAGAGCGTGGGATTGAAATGCGTGGCAGAGCGGGCCTCCGGGTTCTTTACACACTCCCCAACGATGCTACCGTAACCTTCGGCGCATCCGTCACTGGAGGAAACCCTGCGCCGACGCTCACATTGGCGCTGGAAATGCTGAATTCTCAAGGTGTGTTCGTTGAAGTTGCTAGACAGAGTTTTGGCGTGGTTCCAGTAGGAGAGAACAGATCCTTCACTGCTACATTCACACCAGCTCTGCTACAGAGCTTTCTGGGCTTCGTAGGCAATCACGTTGTCAGGGGCAGAATGACACTTGCCAATACCATCGGTTCGATAGATGTGCTGAGCAACCAAGCTCCGTTCACGGTCAACCAGCCTCCTGCACCGAGCTTGCTACCAATAGTCAATCCAGATTTTGAGCTTGCCGGTCTTTCTGGATGGAGCCCGTTCTCGACAGGATTAAGCACGGTCTTTGCGGACAATTTGAACCCAAGAGGAGGGTTGCTTTCGATGGGAGTGAGCATATTGGATGGCGCTTCAGCCTTTGGGAACCAGTTCGTAGGTTCCCGCAATAACATCTATGCAAGAGTCTACTTCAGGCTGAATCTATGGACCCCTGTACAGCACCACTGCCCGATATTTGAACTGATGAGCGATGAGCTGGATCTTGTGGTAGTGGGCTTCACTGGTGGCAGGAACCTGCGTATATGGTACAGAGCTGGAGGGGTGAACTTCATCGGCCTTCAGAGCTCTTATGTCATACCGTTCAATCAGTGGCTGTGTATCGAATTGTCAAGAACTAGGGATGTTCTGACTGGCTCGATTTCTGTCCTTGTCAATGGTGTGCAGGTGTTGAGCCTGACTAATCTTGATACGGGCGACTTCCCCGTAAACAGGATCCTGCTTGGCAATAATGGCCGTGTGATGAATTCTGGACAGGCATCTTACAACATAGATGACGTAGCCGCATCTGAAACTGGCCCAGTAGGATGCTAGGCTCGTGGTAATGGGGGATTAAACCTTGAGAGCCCAAGCATGGAGACCCTCCCTCAAGGTTCTGTATTCACTTCCCGATGATGTAGGCATATCGCTACAAGGATTTGTCACAGCTGGTAGCCCAGCTCCAAGCATGACGCTACGATTGGAGATGCTGAATAATCAGGGGGTTTGGGTGCAAGTTTCCAGTTTCAGCTTCGGAGTCGTGCCTGTTGGAGAGTTCAGGCAGATAGCATCCTCGTTCACGCCGAACCAGCTGCTAGCCCTGCTCGGATTCTACGGGAGCCATGTTGTGAGAGGAGTTGTCACGCTCTCCAATTCGGTAGGGTCGGTTGACTTGCTGACGAATGGGGTGCCATTCACCTTGGCAGAACTCCAGATAGGGCTCGTGCCGAGCATAACATCATTCCAAGTCTTTGCTGACAAAACCGTTGCTGTAAACGTGCAGGAGTCGCCCGGTAGCAATTTTTACGAGCTGCGGGTCAAACGACTGTTCAGCGATGCCGTATTCATGGAAGCTGGGCAGTGTTTCCAAGGCATCTGTTACATTGCTGGTAGCATTGAGCACCCTGAGTTTGCGGCTTCTTCTGGCGTATTAATAGGGGCGAACTGGTCTGGAACGGGGATACTCGACGGACATGGGCTGAGGAGAGTAGGAGGGAATGTAGAATTGATAAGTTTCGACTCTGGAACGTACTACGTCGAGCTCTATGAGAATAATAGCCTTCGAACCAGAAAGAAATTAGTGGTTCCATAGTCTAAATTAATATACCGCAAAAGTTCAAGGATGGTAGAGCCACGGCGTAAAGAGAACCAGGAGAAGGAGCCAAAGAAATCAGAGAACCAACATATCAAGCCGCAAAACTGCAAAAAAATGGATATGAGAGTTAATATCCTCCTCCCTTCACGCTTTCAACCATGTTAACTGGAGAAGGTTATGTGGCAGCAGGTATAGTAACGGCATTGGACATAGGCGCGAGTTATGCAGATGAGATAATCTTGGTCGGTGGCACTCCACTCGTACCAGGGACACCCCTCAGGGATCAGAGTCTCAACGCTACCAACCTAGGACGCTTCATTGTTTTCGGCCTTTCAGGTGCAGTCGCTTACATGAAGGGCAGGGAGAATTCAAGAGCGTCGAGAATGGCTGAAGTCATGCACCTTTCTTCAATGCCTGGCGTAGGCAGATCGATAGTGAACATCGTCAGGAGGGAGCTTCTTGGAAAGGTTCCGTTCCAAGGAAGGTCTGTTCCAGGAGGATTCGGAATGCAGATGCAACCGGTCCGAGGACAGCACATCGCCACCCCAGGTGGCTCAATACAATCGCCGTTCACTTAAGTAAAGACTTCTTTCTGCGGAACTGCCCTAGTACCCCTAGTTCTATGACTGCCCCTCTGGGCTTCATACTGTTGGATCATTTCTTTTAGGATATCGCCGTAGTGGAGCTTCCTGTCTCTGCATTCGAAGATAAACCAAGTGTGAACCCATTTTTCGACACGGGACTGCATTTTATCGAGCTTACCTTCAGGTTCCCTCTCCATGACCGTGTACCGCAGTCGTACACAGCTTATTAAACTTGGGCGGAAAATCTTCCGAGCAGAGAATTATGTCCCTTGTCCAAGTCCCTCCGGGAGTAGGAAATGCAAAAACCGTAAAGTTCCTGTTAGGCTCGCCCACGCCACCTGCGTTCGAGGCGCTGAATTCAGACGAGATGGGAATCTTCGATGATGACATCGCGCGTCTGGCATCGATGTACAGCAAGGAAGGGGCAAATCTGGGCGACTTATGGTATCAGGACAGGGACACCTTATACTGGGCAACGTGCGTAGCGAAGAAGACGCTCGCAGTAGAATTTAGAGGCCTGAGGGCTCTGGGCTCATCTTCGTTTGGGATGCAGCCGATAAGGCCTATTTACATCAACGCCACCCAGACGTGGCAGGTATCAAGGGCAACCACGGGATGGGCCGCTAGCGCTTTCAACGTGAATCTCGCGACGACGACAGCTGGTGCGCAGAACACCCAGAACAGGGTTCTGCTCTGCGCTACCAGGTATGCGAACGAAGTATCTTCTCCAAAGGTAGCTGAAATCAGGAACACCGTAGGACCGACGACTTACGGAGTAGAGAGGCTACGCTGGGGCTACTTCGGAGGCATGTATATTTCAAAGGGGATAGGCGCCCTGCTCATAGGGAAGAACGGAACCTTCACCACGGACTTTAACGTGGAATTCACTGGTATAGATGGCACTGCGCTCTGGGGTCTTGCTTTCGGAACTGGCGACTGGATGAACCAAGAGACTTAAACGGGTAGCTGGTGAGGGAGCACAATGTCAGCAAACCGGCAGTCCGAGCGCTCTGGGTTCAGAAAGAACACATGGTTGACATTCGAAACTGTAGTCGGTGCCGCATCATACACCGTAGGTGGAGATGTCTACACATCGCAGGTAATGAACCAGATCGACAGGGCTGTAGCCATCGGTTTTTCTAATGCTGGCTTAAGACCGCTCGTAGTCACTGGAAGCGTGACTGGGAACAGGTTCAGGGTTCAGTTCTACAGGAACACTGGTGTTGACACTATAGGAAGGTTTACGGGCGAAGCAGCATCTGCGACAGATCTTAGCGCGGACACATTCACGGTTCTGCTAGAGGGGAAGTAGTAGAGGGAAGCCAATTCTCCCCTCGATAACATAACAAAAATGGGGGAAGAGAAAAATGTATGACTACGCATATCTAGAAAAATACCTCCTGCTGGAGAACCACAACCTCGCTCTTCAGTTTGCAGAGGGCCTTGTCTTCTTCAAGATCTTGGGGCAGGAAATAGTCCCGCTTCAGTACGACCCAACCCTGGAGATAGGCACTACGACGAACCTGGCAAACATACCTTCGGCAACGTTCAGGGCAAAGCAGCTCTTCTCATCATCGAGCACTTGGCTCAACGCAAACAACATCCTCCTCATAGACGAATACTTCGACCTCTACCAGATATTCATGGGCATCAAACCATCCCTGGCAAGGGTCTTCTTGGCGATTGAAAACGTCGACCAGAAGCAGCTTTCGGTGGGGAACTGGGGCACGAACAGCGACTATCGGTTCGGCTACATCGATGGGAGAGCATCACCCTACAGGCAGCCCGCCAAACCTGGGGAGTTCTTTGTGACGCCAAACATGTCTTACTACTTTGCCGTTTACAACCCTCTGCCGTATCCAATCTCTCCGATGTTCTACTTCATCGTGAACAGGCTGAAGATTGCGGTGCAGACGAACGTAGATACCATCGAAGGGATGCTGAGCGGAAGAATTCCAGCAAGGCTTTCCATGGTCGGGGGACTTACGCCTCCCAAATACAACATGAAGAACAACTGGAAGGTAGTGCCCTTCCCGGTGGATGCTTCGCGGCTCAAGATAACGCAGGCGGTTGCGGGGGTTAGCACCTAATGGCAAGACAGATAGGCAACTTCAGGAGGGTTACCCTGACAGGAACCACGGGCGCCATCACTGGAGGGGACATCATCCCTTCAGGGTCGATAATGGCGATCTGGGGCATAGACTATTCTGAGCTGAACACTACTGGAAACACGGTTACGGTAAGAGGGAACCCGAGCCTTAACAGGATTGACCAGAGGTTCCTACTTGCGGGTGGCAGGGTCGACAAGCCGATAGGTCCCTACCCGATGGGCACGCTCCCAGGTGGAGACGCCATCCAAGTTCTGACAGACAGAACCAACACCATCATTGCCTGCATAACCTACACGATAGAGCAGATTGCGGAGTTCGTTCCTTGAGGTAGATGGACATGCGCAACCTGGACTATCTTGACTACCGCATCGCCATAATGACTGGAACTTCTGGCGGAGTAACTGGAGGAGACATCATTCCAGACGGGATGATAGGCGTCATAAGGGACATACAGTATTCTGAAGTCACGCAGACGGGGCAGACCATAAGGCTACGGATGCAGCCATCAGGATCTGACATCGACATCAAGCGCCTTGCTGCAAACCAGAACTTCCCATCTGACTGGGCGGACAACATGGAGGATTCAATGCTGGGCATAATAGGGCAGAACAACGTCCTGCAGGCAGTAACAAGTTTGGGTAACGTAATCGTGAAAGTTACGTATACGGTTGAGGAAGGAAGGCAGGCGGCTCCAACAACTTAGGCTCCTGATTCTGGTTCTCTGAACTCGATGGCTCTTTGGGGCCGCGCCTACGACTTAAGGCTAGTTGTTTTGGTTGTCTTCTTCAGCTGGCTCATTGGCTCCCTACTTCCATACTTCGCTCACACTTAAGCCTAGTGATTTTAGGGACTCGATAAGATTTTTCAGCTGCTCCTCCCCTTTGAAAGGCATCATCATTGTATAGCGCCGTTTATTATTTGCATGAATATGGGCCACGACACTAGCGCTGTTTTCGGCTTCACAGTTGTGCGACATAAAATGAGGTTCGCAGAACCACTCATCGCAATAACCGCATTGTTTTTCACCATTCTTTCCACATTCTAGATAAGAGCAGGATGTAGAGCGCCTAGCCAAGCCTAGTCAACCTTGTAGCGCGCGCCACTTCTGTTGGATCGTTCATACAGGCACCACGACATCCTTCTGCTTAATGGTTATTCTGCTCTCCAAGTTGCTTGGAATGTAGTAGGCATACCCTCCCTGCGGGGTCTCCATTCTGTTCAGGACTTGCCAGCTGCAGAGTTCCCCAAGTTCCTTGTCTATCGTTTCCTTCCTTGGAGAACCCCATCCCTCCCTCTGCATGGTTTTCAGGACATCGATCAGCCTGAAGCCATCATCAAGTTTCTTCATGCGTATATACCGGAGTATCTCCCCCTTGTGAGTTGCTCCCGTAACTGTCAATTTGATGCTCTGCTCTTCGAATACGATCTTGGGCTTGACTTCCTGAACGATCAGTGTCGTAGGAACCTCGCCCTCCTTTGGTGCCACCGCTTCCTGCTTTGGAAGCTTCCCCGCGAGCAGTTCGAACCGTGAATCTACGAATTCTGCAAGCCCTTGGTATGCCTTAAGCTGCTTCTGTAGCACTTCTGCTTCCTTTCTGGCTTCATCTCTCTGCTCCTGAAAGTCTAGTGTATTCTTCTGCCAGCCTTGCTTCTCCTCTCTCAACCTTTCTATCTGTTGCTTGTCAGCCTCAACAGTCTCCTTCAGTTCCTTCACTTCATGGTCGAGCCTGTCCTCCATGTCCTGCAGCTTCTTCTCGAAATCTTTCACATTCACTTTCCAACGACCTCCTGCAACCGCTTCCGCCCATGCCTCTTCAGGATCTTTGCTCCCTCCAAGAACATTCTCTGGAATTCGGTGAAGGGGATGATGATATCTACACTAGTTTCCTCCCTCCATTCTCTCCCTTTGTGTTTGAGAGTGATGCCGCAGTCAACCCTCAATGTAACTCGTATGGCATCCCTTCCTCTCACCTTATTCAACCAGGTCTTTGATCCCTTAGCCAGCTCTGCTGGAAACGGAATCACTCTGGCATTGCTTATGAAATGCTCCCAAGCGAATATCGCTGCGGGCTCAACCTTCGTGTGAAGCTTGTTCAGCTTGGACTTCTCCTTGACTACGAAGATGTCGTCCCCTTTCGTAGGCTCGGCCCTATTGTCCATGGATCTCCTCAATCCTCCGATCGATATCAGCGGCCCTTTTGATTAGATGCTCAGGAACCTCTTCATCCTTTATCGGTGGCAGAGGCCTGATCACTTCACCCCAAGGCATGACCTCCTTTTGTGATACCACTTTTTCAGAAGGTGTGGGTAGTGGCTCCCTTCTGTGGTTCTCTTGCATGTGTGGCTCTATGTGCACCTTCTTGACATACTCGGAAGTGGCGACAAGGAAATCACCGACGCCGAGTTTCTGGATATCCGCTTCCTTGAAGCCCTCCTTGTAGGGTAGCAGATCATAGGCCCTTTTTACCTCGTTTCCCTCCATCTGCCTCCCCACAAGCCAAATGCCGACCTGTTTTAGAACATCCTTGTCGACTTCCTTTATACTCTGATCTGCAAGCCACACGAACTGCGTCGAACCTGCACCCTCCTTGATCAATGTAGTCACTGCCTGCTTCGATGCTGAAGAATAGCCCTGCGGGACATGAATGTGTGCTTCGTCAAAGACCACTATGATTTCGGACTCTTCATTTCTGACAGTTTCGGCTACGCTCCTTACGACAAGCTGCTTGAGTCCTGAACTAAATTTGGTGCAATCCATGACATTTATCCTTCCATAGTCGAGCCTGAGATCCTGCACATAGTCAACCTGCTCCATCTCCTTTACGAGCCTATCGAGCAACAGCTGCAGAACCTCCAGCTTCTCCTTTGTAATAGGATGAATGTGCCCTTCCAGCCTCTTCTTGATTTCGTCAAGAACCTGTCCGAGCATGAATTTACCCTTGGAGACGTTGATTAATTCGGCAAATTGGAAGTTCAGTCTCAGCTTAGAGGCGCTCTCCAGCAGGCCCTTCAACGCAAGAGGGTCTACTCCGTATTGGTGGTGCTGCTTCAGATGCACCGGCGCCTTGACGCCGATGTTGGCAAAGTCTGGCAGTCCCTTCGGCTTCGCTTTTACATCTATCACAAGAACAGTCCAGCCGAGCTCTTCAGCCTCGGAAATCATGCGCTTGAGAGTAGTGGTTTTCCCAGCCTGCGTGATGCCGCTGACGAATGTGTGCCCCAAGGGTATCTTGAAGTGCTCACCCGTAGCCGGTTCGTTGCCTATGTAGATCATTTTTCCACTTCCACCTTGAAGGACCAAGCATAACCCTTGTTTGTCGAAAAGCTGATCTGGTCAAGAACGTTGTCTTCGGGTAGCACAATATTCGGCCCCACCGGTCCTGCGCCTACTGGAGGATACGCAAATCTTTTTAGAGCCTCCTTGAGAATGCCGAACAGCATCTCATATTCGCTCTTGCTTACTACAAGAACATGTTCTTTGTACGAGGTAGGGATTTCTCTTTCTTCAACTTTCATCTACATCACCAGCAGATCGAGTAGCAGGGCTTTCCCTTGTGCTCTTCGAGAAACTTCGGCAGCTCGTGCAGGTTCATGCGCATGTGATAGCCAGTCATGTTCGGTGCGCTCACGGCTTCCCTTACAACGCTTATCATCGCATCATCAATGACCTTGGTCTTGCCAGACTGGTACTCGGGGATGACCTGTAGCAGTTTTTCTATAGGCATGGCTATGTATGTCGCTCTGTCTTGAGCCAGTTGCGCCTTCAGAAAGGAAGTTTCTCCTATCGTGAAATGCGGTTGGTCAAGCGCCTTTTCGTATATAATCTCGGCAACGCTGATACCCAGCGCCAAGTGCACGAAGCCCATCTTCTGATCTGGTTTCACGGGGATCTCGCCTATGTGTATCGTATAATCGCAGCCCATCTAGGGCACCTTCTCCAGCTTTACCGCATAGGGCCTTGAATCGTTGCCGTACTGACTTTTTCCCTCTTCGTAGCGGACTTTGTCCCCCTTCTTCAATTCTCCTAATTCCTTGACCCTGTTGTTGTGAACCTGAACTGGCTTCTGCCCTGCGAGTTGTAGCATCCACCAGTTGTAATCTGGCGTTTCAACGTTTTCTATAATACCCTCAATGCTCATTTGCTCAGCTCCTCAAACGCGGCATCAAGAATATCACGGGGATCTGTCGGACCTCCTGCTTTGTGGAGTCTCGCCATAACCCTCTCCTTCCAATCCTCCTTGTCGAAGAACAGGTGTCTGTTGAGTGCCGCCTGCACAACCTCGCTCTTTTTGTCCTTGGGAAGCTTCCTGTATATCTCATCATTTACATAAACTGTTATCGTTGGCATCGTCTTGAGCGTCTATAAGTAAGTATTTAAGTCTTAATTACAGACCCCATGCTCATGGAAAATATAAAAGCCAAAGCTGCGCGCGCGCAAAGAGAACCAGGTCATACAGCCATAAGGATGGGTGACTAAATGTCTGAACCATCAAAGGAGAGGCGAGGTTTCTACGACTTACTTCAGTCGCTCGCGAGAAGTTACTTAGACCTGCAGCAGCTGCGAATAGCAGTAGAGCACAGGATGCGGAAGATGCTCGAAAAATACGTCATGGAAAGGTACTGTGCAGAGAACAAGCTCAACTACGAAGAGACTCTGAAAGATTTCAAGGAAACGGAGGGGAGAGGGGAGAAAGTCAAGAAGCTCAAGGCCATGACGAAGTTCCTCGAAGAAAAGAAGTTTTTAGAACCTGTCAAGCAGGAGCTAAAGAACGACCCTATACACCAGAAGCTGGCAGAGCACAGGAGGCAGCTCTTCAACGAAGAGAAAAGGTTGCTATCGGATTCGCAGTCTTACTTTGAGAACACGAAGGTCTGGGAGTGGTGCAACGGGGTTAGCGGTTTGGGGCCTGTCGCTGGAATGACCTTCTTCGGCTACATCAACCCGTTCTACTGCACTACCGCGGGGAAGTTCTGGGCGTACATTGGGCTCATTCCTGAAGCGAAGCTCACCGCGGGGGAGAAGGCACATTACAATCCTGAGCTCAAGGGCAGGTTCTACGTCATTGCAAAGAACGTCGTGATGGCCAAGGATAATTACTACAAGGCGCTATTCGACGCGAAGAAGCTCTACCTGACTGGACGTCCAGACTTCGTTGAGCAGAGGGAGGCAGGGAAGAAGGGTGTCAAGGGACATGTAAATTCCATGGCTGCAAGGTGGCTCTGCAAGCTCATAATCAGCCATGCAGTAGAAATAATGCGGGAATCTGAAGGATTGGAGGTTCATCGCCATCACGGCCACATTCCACCAAAGCCCGAGGATCCTGCAGAAGTGCAGAGGATACTTGCCGAACAGGTGCCCAGACTTATAAAGGGGGTCAGATATCCTGAAGAGAAGCCACCCCAAGAAGAGAACCAGACAAAAGAGCCACCCGACTCAGAAAAGCAGACAGAGGAGCCAGAGACGAAAGAGAACCAAAATCTAGAGCCACCGAAGTGAGTGACCCATAATACAGAGCCAGAGTGGGGAGAGAACCATGATCAACAGCCACTATAGGGAGAGAACCAGTACAAAGAGCCATGAGTATGTGGTGGAGATTGACCGTGCAGAATGAAGGATAAGATACCGCTGAATGTTGCTGAAGATGTCGCGAAGGAATTCATAAAGAAGATTGCCGATGTATGTGATCGCGTAGAAATCGCTGGTAGCGTCAGACGAAGGAAAGAGACTGTTGGCGATGTTGAAATCTGTTGCGTACCAAAGATGGGTAAGGCAAGGGGGGCAGGGTTGTTTGCGGACACCGAGCTTGTGACCGTGAACCTCCTTGATGAGCGGATGCAAAAACTACTGAGCCTATCCCAAGCCATATCTCCGGGAGACAAGGCCAAGAACGGAAGGAAGGCCCCATTTTCAGAAAGGTACTACAAGTTCAGGTATGCTGGCTATCCCTTCGATTTGTTCTGCGTAATCCCGCCCAGGCAATGGGGAATTATTTACTGCATTAGGACAGGCCCGAAAGAGTACTCCCATTGGATAGTCACGCACGCTTGGAGCAAAAACAAG
>ERZ1292642.166-Hain-H14-01um-R1-166-length-43348-cov-10_pt2 | contig 17118 bp, 17 predicted proteins | sample MGYA00564403_ERZ1292642 | MGnify/ENA primary metagenome ERZ1292642 (study PRJEB36523, sample SAMEA6512643) | groundwater metagenome | collected 2019-01-09 | study: AquaDiva: Metagenomics assemblies of 32 groundwater samples | reverse complement strand
ATTCAGATTTTACAGAAACAGGCGTCGCAGGAGAAGTAACATGCCCTACTCAGAAAGACAACGACGCGCGGCGTGCGCGGATCTGAACCGCGTGAAGCGGCACGGGGAGGCCCGAACGTTCCACGACGCTTCCCTCCGCCAGTTGAACGATCTGTGCGCCGGCCCGCTGAAGACCGCACGAAGAGGCGGGACGGTGAAGGGCAGAAAAAGAAAGCGTTCCAGCAGATATTAGGAGGAGCCATGTCCGTCAAGTTCGACAAACCCTATCCCGGTGGCTGGTACCCCAAGGGGGCGGGGCCGGGCAAGGAGACGCTCCCCGATGCGGAGAACGTCTCCATGGAGACGCTTCGCGGTGAGCGAGGTTCGTCCGAGCCCATGAGCGGTCAGGGCGGGAAGAAGCTTCTGCCCGTGCGCCCCGGCACAGCGTCTGCGACTCGCGACGCCCTCCTGGGCGAGCGCGGGACTGCCGCCGCGATGGCCGGGAATCGGAAGAAGACCTACTGAACATGTCCTACCCTCTTGTTGACGGCGCAGAAGTTCGGCTCTCTGCCGAAGAGAGGAAGAAACTCGGTGTCATATACAAAGCGTGGGCCGAAGGTGTCCAAGATGACCGCCGGAAGCTCATGCAGGAGACTTGGGTCCGTGCGCTCATCAACTACGAAGGCAAAGCCTCTGAAAAACAGTTCCCGTGGCCGGGAGCAAGCAACGCCGTCATTCCGATCACATCAGTACATGTGGACTCTCTGGAAGCGCGCCACTTCAGCGCTGCAACGGCCCATGACCCGATCCATCTCATCGAGCCGGGCGCGGAGGGAGAAATTGTCCCCGGCGTAACGGTCGAGAAATTCGCTCAGTGGTGGCAGAACATTTCCAAGTGGATCGAGAAGGAAGAACTGCCTTTCAAAATCCTCTTAGAAGACATCTGCTTCAACTTCGTTCTCTACGGGGATGCTTGGGTGTATATCCCCTGGGAGACCGAGAAGATCATGGACGTGGATCTCATCAACGGTAAGGTCAAGAAAACTGTGCGTACACTCTGGGACCGCCCCGTCTTGAAAGTTCTCCATCCACGCGAGATCTTCGTCAACTCCTGGGAAACGAACAAGGAGACGGCGCAGCGCATCGGCTTGCGCTTCGATCTGGATCTCCAGGGGCTTGAGATCCGGGCGAAGCAGAAAATCTACGATCCCGAAATCGTCAAAGAACTCCGGCAGCGTCTTACCGGCCAGCAGGAAAAAGCGGATTCTCTCCTCCAGCGGTTGAACACTCCGGCGTACCACAAGGAGTACGAAGGGCGTTTCTATCCGCGAGACGAATTCGATCGGAAAGTCCGAGAGCAGATCGGCCTGAGCGATAAAGCCCCCAACGCGCTTCGCATGCTCAAGATGTTCGTCCGAGAGGATCTCGACAACGACGGCATCCCCGAGGAGATCGTCTTCGACGTAGAGATGGAGTCTGGCCTGGTGCCTTACGCGCGCTATGCCAACCTCCTTCACCGCTTGCGTCCCCTCGTGCAGTTCTTCTACTCCAAACGTCCGGGGAGCATCTATAACCGCGGCGTCGGAGAGTTGCTGTTCAACATTCAGAAGATCCTGACCACGACTGTCCGTGACATCATGGACAACAACAAGGTCCAGAACACGAAGATGTTCGTCGCCCGCAAGGGCTCGCCCATCGAGGAGGAGATGAAAGTCTATCCCTCCCGGCTTATTTTCACGGATAATCCGAAAGAAGATTTCCTCCCCGTGGATCTCGGTTCCGGGCGCCCGATTACCTCCATCTCAGATGTCTCCTTCATGATGACGTGGGGCGAGCGACTCACGGGCATTTCAGACGCGAACCTCGGCATGGAACGCCGCTCCCGCACGCCTGCGACCTCGCAATTGGCCCTGTTGGAAGAAGGCTCACAACGCCGCGACCGTTCGATAGACCTCATGCGTGAATCCATGCGTGAGATGTGGTGGCAGGTGATCATGCTCTACCTCCAGAACGGCGACGCAGTCAAGATGTCCGAAGTTGCCGCCACGGAGAAGGATGAGCGAGAGTTGTTCCTTTCGGCCCATGCCGCGGTGGATGTGGAATTGTTCCGATCGAAAGTCATCGTCCGGCCCGAGGTTTCAAGCAATTCCCTGAATCGCTCAGTCCAGCGCCAGGAGAAGTTGGCTCTGATGTCTCTGGTGCAGGATTACTACCAGAAGGTGGTCATGTTAGCCAACGCCATCGGCGGGGCGGGGGAAGACCCCGCAATGCGCGAGCTCTTCTTGACCTTCGCGAAAGGCGGGCGCCGGATTTTCCAATCCGTGCTCGACACGTTCGATATGAAGAATCAGGACGAGTTGAACCCCGACTTTGATAAGCTCCTACAGGAGGTGACCAGTGTCGAAGTCTCCGCAGGAAACCCCGGAGAAGCGTCTCGACGCAGCAACCCAGCTTCAGCGGCTGCGGGATTGGCTGCTAACACGGGTGGGTTCGTTGGCCCAGAACAGGCGCCAGGCCGCCCGGTACCGGGGCTCAGTAGAGTACCAGGTCCTACTTCTGGCGTATAACGAGCATGACATCATTCTCCAGGAGGTTCTCAACAAGATGGACGTTCTAGAGCACGGTTCGGAAAATCCGAATCACAAGACGGATTTCCTTGAAGCCGATCAACTCCCGCCAACTCATCTGATGAGTGAACTGGCGGACCTATAAGGAGGAGAAAGTGGATGCATTGAAAGAGTACGACCGCGGGGCAGTAACGGTACCGGTACCCCCGGCGCCCGCACAGGGACCAACCCCGGAGGAAGTCGCGGCGAAGAATGCCGAAATCTCCGCGCTCAAAACGGAGATAGCACAGAAGGAAGCCGCGTTCACCGCGCGGTTTGATGGGCTGGAAAGAATGGTCGGTGATAGCTTCCGCAACCGGGCGACTCCCGCGGCTCCCGTGCCCCCGGATACCGCCGCGGCTTACGCTGCGCAGCAAGATTTGGGCATGACGGACGAGGAGATTCTGGCGAATCCGGCCAAGTCGTTCGAGAAGCTCCGAGATCATCTGAAGAAACAGGTTCGTGAAGAAGTGGCCAAGGAGTACGGCGATACACTCAACAATATGGCCGTGGCGGCTTTTCAATCGCAGGTTGAAGCGCTGCGAGGGGAGCCGTACTTCGGAGATCTCGCCGATGCAGTCGTGCAGTACTTTCAGGACAATCCCCGCGAGGCTTCAGTCCCGGGGCAGGTCCGACGCATTTACAACGAGCTCATCGGGGTGAATCTCGCGGAGTTGCAACGGAGGGCGAGTGCTCGCAAGGAACCCGCTGACCCCGAGCCGCCTCCCGCGCGTGCGCGTTCAGTAGAGCCCGCGTTCCGCTCCCCCGCGGCGCCGACTCCAGCCCCGCCGGAGAACAAAACAGCTCCGGTCATCGATGAGGCGGAGGCTGCGGTAATGAGCGCGTTCAACAAGGCTCGACCGGGTCTGTTCAAGGATGAAACGGAATGGGCCGAGGTTGCGCAGGGAAAACGCTTCCCGAAGAAGATCGCATCAGACATCCAAACCGGGAGGGCTAAGCCCAATGTCAGCTATTAAGAACACCCCCGTGAAGAAAGTGCCGACGGTGCCGAAAACTTCTGCTGCCGAGCCGGACGCATCTGCCGACGCGGCCAAAGCTGCGATAGCAGACATCATGGCACATGCCACCATCGCGGCCGAGGACAGAGAAGCCGCGAGTCGTCTCAACATTCCAGTCATTTCCATGCAAGATCGCGACCTCACGGGCAAAAGCGCCCTTGGGGAGCGGACCGCCGAGAACCAGGGCCAGGCCGACTTTATCCCCGGGACCAAGAACATTGACTTGCCGTACATTCCGGACATCGTCGAAGACGAGCAGACGGGAATTGCACGGCGTCTCCTGTCGCATCAGGACTACCACTACATCTGGGTCAGCCATGACTTACTGACGCGCTTTCGCGCGAATCAGTACAAGTTCATTCAGTACGACGGCGGCCCCAGGTCTGGTCTTCTTGGCGACGGGTTCAAACACACCGGCCTTTTCGAGCGGACTATCGAGGGGCGCGTAATGTTGGGGGACACATACCTGATGTACATCCCCAAGCGTCAATACGAAGCTATCGTCGAAGAAGAACAGAAACGTCTCCACGAGCTCAATGCTCCTGGCGGCGAGATGTTCAACGAGGGCTATCGTATGGGCGTGCGCACGTTCATCGAAGACGCTGAGGGAAAGCCGGTGTACAACTGAGTGGAGTAAAGAAATGCCTGTTCCAATTGAGTGGGTAAAGAACGCGGGGGGGCTTTCGCCCTCTGTCCGCGACTACCCTGAAGGCACTTCCGAGACGTTCAAGAAGGGCGCACTGGTCATTTATGACGTGTCCGAAGACGGCGTGGTAGAAGTTACCCGGGCCGCGGGTGTGCCATCTGACCAGAATTTCCTGGGCATCGCGTTGAAAGACGCGACCGGAACGGCCGGAAAAAGAATCCCCGTCCTCCTTCCGAGGTCTGGGGACATTTTCAAAGCATCATTGGCCTCCGCTGAGGCTACTGATGTCGCTCCCGTCGGGGATGATCGTGGAAAGCTTTTTGGACTCATCAAGCGATCCACTGGAACCCCGGCTGGATCCTATGTCGTTGACAACAGCGTTACCACGTGGGTCAAAGTCATCGACATCAACCCCGAAGACGTTTCAAAGCGCGGATTGGATCTTCTTGCCGCGCTGGCAACCGGCTTCACTGCTGGCGAAGATTCCGTCCTCTTTGAATTCCAAGAGGCCGTACTCGATAACGCTGGCAGCCAGGCGTAACGGAGGGATGACATGGCTGTGATGAGAACTTCTGACCATCCAGAACTGTTAGACACTCCGCTACGCAAGATTTTCTTCCTCGCAGTTGAGGCGGTCCCGGCGGAGTACCCGAATTGGATCAACGTTTGGGAAACTGACCGAGCGTTCGAGGATGACTTGCGCATGGCGGAGTTTGGTTACATCGGTGAGCTCGCTGAGGGTGACTCGGTGCAGTTCCAGCGCGCGAACGAGGGGGCTACCAAACGGTATGAACCCATCGAGTTCGCTGGGGGCTTCGTTATCACCCAGAAGATGCGAGAGACCGATCAGCACGGCGTGATGGCCCGGATGACCGAGGCCCTGCGCCGCTCATTCCGTCACCTGTTCGAGTCGGAGGCGTACAAGATTCTGAACAACTCGACCACTGCGACTCCTGAGAGGTTTCAAGGCTTCGACACCCTAGCTCTTCTCAGCACGGCTCACACTATGCTGCGGGCGGGCGTGGCGAATCAGTCCAACAAGCCTACGGTGGACGTGACGCTGTCTCAGGTTGCGCTTGAGACCGCGGTCAAGGCGTTTCATGACTGGAAGGACGAGACGGGCAAGCCCGGGTACTTCACTCCGGGCACGGCCATCGTGTCCACCGCGGACCAGTTCCTCGCGGCAAAGCTGCTGAAGAACGCAATGCGTTACGACACGGCGAACCATGAGGAAAACTGGACGAAGCAGGGTCCGGACTCCAACGGGGTTTCGACCTTCATTCCGAGCCGGTACTTCACCGCTGCGAATCAGTGGTTTCTCGTATCCGCCAAGGCGCAGCACGACTTGAACCTCGCGGTCCGTATTCAGCCGCAGTTCGAGACTCACATCGAGTTCTCGTCCGGGAACTTCCAAGCGAAGGGCCGGGCGTCACTCATTTCCTCCTTCGGTCGGTGGTTTGGCGTTTACGGATCGAAGGGTTTCTAAGGAAGGGGGGCGCACATGGGAATTAGCAACCTGAGTACCCTTTCTTCTCGGTTTGGGCCGTCCACCAAACTGTCTCGCCACACGTTCATCGACTTCCAGGGGATAAGGAGCCAAGCGGCTCTATCAGCTGTTGGGGCCGTTGCGGCTGTGGGCGTGACGGACGGGAACATCAACCAGTACGTCTTCGGCAACCAAGGCGAGTTGCTTCACACAGTCATAGGAACCACTGCGGCAGTTCCGCTTACCAAAGCGGGCTCTGCGGCAGGGGTACTCTTGGCTGTAGATGCGACTGATGATGAAGGGCTGGAGCTTACTCCCCACTACATCTCGGCTTCAGCGGGAACTCTTCTCACTGCGTTTCCGGGACGATTCGTTGCCCGGACGGACGAGTTCTACTTCCGGTTGAAGTTCAAAATCCTCACGGCAGTGCTGGGCGCGGATTTCATCGCCGTCGGTTTCAGGAAGGTGGAGACTATTCAAAATGTCTTCACCGCCTATGCCGACTATTTCGCGCTGAACGTGAACAATGGTGCGATCAGAACCCTCAACGAGTTGGGTGGAGCTGGAGCGACCGACACGGATTCCACACAGACTTGGGTGAACGGAGATACTCACACTCTCGAAGTGCGGGTATCAAGCACGGGTTTTGCGCGTGGGTTTGTTGACGGAGCGGGTCTGACGGTGAATCCAACTGCCGTTTATCGGTTCGCCGACGGGCTCGCGGTAATGCCGGTGTTCCATCTTCAGCTCGACGTGACGGCGCTGGATCCGGTCATCACTCTCTTGGAGTGGGAATCGGGTCTGTTTTCAGATCGCGGCTTGGACAACATCAACGATCTGACGGCGGGGGTGTAACATGAGCGGCACGATTCAACAGATCACCGCGATCAATGCGAATCTCGGCCCCGCGTTTCGAGCCAATGACTTCACCAAGTACCGGTACACTGAGTTCGACGGCCCCGTAGATGGTTCGGTCTTTGCTGCCGTAGCGGGTGCGCCAGATTTGGTGGCTCTTTCCGGTGCGCCCGGGGTCGCTGTGGGGGACATCAACAGCTTGTTCGCCGGCGGGTACTCTTGGCAGTACTATGTCAATGGTGCTTTCGCGGGACAGGTTCCCCAGGTTGTCAACAACCAAGACGGGCTGCTGCTGAGCTTGGACGCAGCCGATAACGACGGCGTTGAACTGGCGCCACTCCTGGCCCAGGCCATTACTTCCGTCGCGGGTGTTCATGACGGCACAATGGCGATACCCTCGCGAGCGATTGACACGTTCCTCGCGGGTACGGAAGACATGTTCGTCCGGATCAAGTTCAAGACCGAGGATGTTTCGGCACAGGACTTTGTTTCGGTGGGATTCCGTCTGGCGCAGATTCCACAGACGACGCTCGCCGGGTACACCGATTACTACGTGCTGAACCTGAACAACGGCACGACGGAAACTCGGAGTAAACTCAACAACGGAACGGAATCGGTATCAGTTAGTACTGAGGCCGTTCTGGATGCAGGTACCGTCACGTATGAGGTTCGCATCAACAAGGCGAGAGAGGCCAAGGCGTTGGTTAACGGCGCTGTGGTGGCCGCGGGGCAGTCGGGTTTCATCTTCGACTCCACGGACAAACTCATCCCGTTCCTGTTGGTTCAAAACGACGGCGCGGACGCGGGAGCGATTGCAGTTCAACTGTGGGAGTCCGGAACGTGGGATCAGCGTAACATCACGTCCCTGACTGACATCACCAATTAGGTTAAACGGGTGGGGCTTAGGTCCCACCCCACTTTTGCACTCATAATGTCCATCGCGGCTACGACGGAAATCATTCGGAGAACCGGCAACCTGGCCGGGGTCGTGGATTCGCCCAAGGGGACTGTAGCTTTCTGGACCAAATCCGCCGTCCCCGCGGGTTCTGTATACGTCCTGGCGATTCGCAACGCCGCCGACGTGGCGGTCCGAGGGTTTCAAGTTACCCGCGGGGCCACGGGCGCTTGGTCCATACAGGGACGAAACAGCGCGGATGCACTCAAACTGGTTCTGACCAGTACGGTAGCCGGGACTGCCTGGCAGCAGGTCCTGGCCTCGTGGGATTTGACGGCCGGCGCGGGCAAGATTCTGATCAACGGCGTGGACGCCACGGCCGCCGGCGGGACTTTCCTCTCCGCGGACATCGATTACACCCGCGAGTTGACCACTTTGTTCAACGCGGACGCCCCCGCAGCCGCGGGGCAGTACGTCGGTGACGTGTACGACTTCGCTTTCTGGCCCGGCCTTTTTGTGGACTTGACCGTCGTGGCCGAAGTGGCCAAGTTCATCTCTTCCGACGGCCTCGCCGATTACGAGAGTCAGGGGCCTACGGCCACTACGCGCAAGCCCGTGGCTTACTCCTCAACCCTCGGGCGCCCGGCCGTGTTCTTCACTGGAGCGTTTTCGCACAACATGGGCACCGGCGGCCCCTTTCAAGACGCAGCAGCCTTCGGTGGGAGCACCACCGAGCCCGCGGTATACAGGCAGTCTGGCAGCCCCGACGCGCATCCTGGCGAGAGGTCCTTCGATTCGGACAAGTCGGGCTTCACTTACCCGCGGCACAAAACTTTCGTCGAACGCCGGGAAGGCAACCCGGATTATGGGCTGCGCATGGGTCTCGACGAGCGTTCCTCGCGCACGCGCGACGATGAGCCGGGGTACAAGCTGTCGTACTTCATTTTTCAAACCCGCGAGGAAGATGACGAGGATGATCAATAATGGCCGCAACTCTGACCACCATGCGGGCGACCGTGAAGCTGAAAGTCGGAAACAAAGGGGGTATCGACAGCACGCTTGACGCGAACATCAACAATGCGGTCCTCTATGTCCTGTGGGCCTTCCGGCCCCAGGAGGAATGGGCCACGGTCACTTTCAACACGGCGAATGGGACCTCGGAGTACACGTTCAACCAGGCGGGAAGCGCTCTTGGGGTTCTCGACGTGTACGCATTCCTGATGATCCGGGACATGACCAAGGACCGTGAGGTTCTGCGCGGTGGCATGCGTCACTACAACCGGCTGCGACAGGACACGGCGGTTTCCTCGACCAAGGGATCCCCGCGACGTTGGACGCGGAATGGCAACAAGTTGGTCTTGTATGCCCGGATTCCCGATTCAGTCATCAGCATCAAGGCGACGTACTTGAAACGTCCGGCGGTGATGACTGCCGGACCCCCGGCGGTCGATTTCCCTCTCAATGAAGAGTGGCAGCGTCCCGTTGAGGAATACGCCGCGTTTCTGACGTGGTCGGACCTGAACGAAGGGAACAAAGCCGCGACGAAGCTCCAGGCGTACCAAGCGCTCGTTTCCACCATGGACAGGCCGGAGGCCATCGAAGATGAAGCCCCCGAGGCCGCCATAAGGCCCTACGTTGACATGTCGGGTGCTCTGTAATGTTCTTCGATTTCTCTCCCGTCGCGGCCAAGGGGCTGCATTCGGATCAGCCATCCTACCAGGTCCAGTGGACCAAGCTACAGAATTTCATGTTCCGCCGCGGGCACCTGATCTCCCGCCCGGGAACGACGAACATCGTAGCCCGACCCCTCAGCACCGTGGAGGGATCGATTCCCCAGGTCATCGCGGAGATTTACAACCCGCGCATCAACTCGGGGGACGGGGAGACCCTCTGGACATTCCAGACGAAAAGGCCCAGTTCTGATGGTGTTTGCACGACGGGATTTGTCCCCATTGGCGCCGCGACCATATCACTTGCGACAGATGATGACCCGCCGGATAACGGGGCAACCCTGGCAAGATACGTGATCGTCGCTAACACTGCGGCCAGATTCTATTTGAACTACACCGACTTCTCTGCGGCCTTCGTTTCTATCGACCAGATCATCGTTCGAGCTCGGGTGCGTCTTACCGACGCTGGCTACACAGGCACTGTAGCAGTCAGGCTGGGTCTTGCCAGTTGCGATACCGTTGGGCAGGTCACTCAGCTCAGATCCATCAAACTCGGTAGTACGACTGGCTGGATTGACATTCATGCTGCTTTGCCCACTGCGGATGTGATCTCTGGGAGTGATGCATTCAATCCGGGTGATGACGGGTATGGTTCTGGTGGCCCGTGGACTCTTGACGTGTTGAATGACCCCGCGGGATCCAGACCCCAGATGTTCTTACAGGCTGTTTTCCCCGCAGCTCCTGTGGGGGCGGGTAACTTTGAAGTGGACTACATCGCCGTGGATCTAGTAGGGGTGAAGACGGAGACCCCCGCAAGCGGGGGCATCGTCGGAGTGGATCGTCTCTACGTGACCTCTCACAGTTTTGAGCGGCTGGTTGATGAAACGTTCGATACGACGGGTTTCGAGAACATTCGCGGCACCGTAGCGCTGCCCACCGGAGAGAGCTTTGACCACGCGCAACTCTTCGGGCAGATTTATCTCACCAATGGCGTCAATCAGATGTACCGCTATCCCGCCGCGGGCAATGTCTTTGAACAGTTTGCCGCCAAACCCTTCGGCCGCACCATCGCCTCCTTTGCCAATCGCATCCTCCTAGGCTGGACAGATGATGCCGGCACGACCGTGCCGGAGCGGGTCATCTATTCCGCTCTGAATGACGGCAACGACTATACCGCAGCATCCGCCGGTTTCTTTGATCTGCTCGCCACCCCGGGCGGATTGGTGAAGCTTCTTCAACTCTCGGAGGATTTCTGTAGCGCATACAAGGAGGAAGGCGTCTGGATCATCCGAAGGACGGGGGACGACAGCATTCCTTTCATCCCCGATGTAATCGACGCACAGACTGCCTGCCTGGCATTCAGAACAGTGAAGACGACCATCACGCCCACAGGGACCCCGATTCAGCTCTTTCTCGGTAAAAACCCGGTAGACAATGTCAGTGTTTTCCGCTTCGACGGGAGCACGGTGACGAATGTAGGCCGGGGACTCGCCAAATTCCTTCAAGACGATGCGAATCATACATTTCTTCAGTACTCATTCGCAGCTATAGAGCCCACCAGCGGTACCTATTGGCTATTCATCCCCGTAGGTTCAAAGGTGTTCCCGGACAAGGCTTGGGTTTTGGACATCCGAACAGAGGAGTGGACCGAAGTCAAACTCTCTCATGCGCAAAGCGCGGCCGGGACGTGGAAGTTGAAAACCACGACGCCCCCGCAGCCCCGGGGGAGAGAAACTTTCATCTTGGGGCGAGTGTTAGACGGACGGCCTTATAAGATCGATTACACCCTGGCAACAGACATGGACCAGCCGGGAGAAAATGCGGTACCTGTAGTTGTTCCTGCATACGTCCTCGAAACCGGGGACCTCCGTTTGACCGAGCCTCAACTGCAATCTCTTCCGTACGTCTTCCATCTGATGTACCACGACCGGGGGCGGGTATCCGTGGCCTTGGACGTGAGCACTGACGGGGGCGTAACGTTCAACGCCGCGCTATCGGTTACCTTGGGCACGGCGGGCGCCGACGGCTCTCTCCTGTATGCTCGACTGGACGACAACGTGATCCAGGGGAGGCGAATCCGCTTCCGCCTGACCTTTACCGCTGTGGCAGGAGTGATGTCTCCGATAGACATCGTGGAGGCATGGGTGGAGTTCGAGACCGGGGGGGACAATGCCTGAGCTGCGGCAACCGCTTTCGCTCAAGGAAATCTTCGGCCGGATTCGGCAAATTCTTCTCCTCAAAGAAGACTCTACTTCTACGGATGCTGGAAAGGAACGCCAGGTCGAGGGGCGGGACGGCGCATTAAAAGTTTTTTTAGAAGAGGATTTGGGAAGTGAATCATCTGCGGTCAAGGCTTCGCTTGAGATGCGGGCTATTTTGGAGGAGCAGATCCTTCCCTGGTTGAAAGTGATCGCGTATCACCTAGGCGAAATGCGTGATGAGCACATAACGCCGGAGGACTTAGATGGAAATCCAAGGTAGAAAGGGATTAACCGCCGGGGGGTCTTTAGTGGCTCTTCGATCGGGCGACTTCAATGAGCTGGTTGTAAATGATGTAGGCTTAGGCCGATATGCGGAGGCAGTCCGTAGAGAACAAGTATTTCTAGCATCCGTCCAAGCAGGTGTGGCGTTGACTACGACGCTCAGCGTCACAGCGACAGGAATGATTCTAACCAACCCCATAGGGAGTGGAAAGAACATCATTCTGCTTGAGGCAATCTTCGCGCTCGCTAGTGCCCCGGCTGGAGTAGCCACAATCGGCTGGGCAGCGCAGACTTTTGACCCAGTGACAACGGGAGTTACACACACAACTCCGTTGACAGTCCGTTCTGCAAAAGGGCTTCGAGCGGTCACGGGAGTGGGACTGGCCGATTCGGCTGCCACACTGCCCAATGTTCCTGTTGCGGTGCGTTGGGTTCCGGGAGGACCGGTTGCTGCCTCTTCCATCGTCCCTCCCTTTATTAGGGATGAGATCGCGGGGGCGCTTGTGCTGATTCCAGGTACATCGATCAACACGTTCGTTCTGACGACTGCTATCACGGCGGCTATCTCACTGTTGTGGGCAGAGGTTGACGAATAGTGCTTCGTACGTCGTAGCGTGGATGAACGGATTTGTGAATTAAATCCAATGCCGAAACTTCAGAACATGACGCTGGAGCTCTTAGAGCTCTTGCGTGCCGCGTGGGCGAAGAACGGCCACAACATGGCGGACGCGGACCGGCCGCCCGAGGTTCTGGACTTTCTCCTCTTCCAGGACGGCGGGGATTCGCAATGGTATCAAGTCCCCAACCACCTGGCGTGGATTTACGTCCGGAACGTCGCCCCGGGCCTGAGCGCGGACTTTCACGCGCTGAACCTCGAAGGCGAGGCGGCTTTCAATCTGGAACAAGTTCGAGGTATCATACGCGAAATCATGCGGGAGTACGACCTACGCCGACTCACGATGGTCCTGCCGGCGCCCATCACGCACATCCAAGCCGCAGCGGCGAAGCTCGGGTTTCAAATCGAGGGGCGTCTCATTGACGCCTGCCTCTACGAGGGGAAGTACACCGACGCGGTTCTCATGGGGTTCTATCGAGGAAGCGTGGAAAAAGTGGCGCTTTCCTACGCCGCGCAAGCTGCGCCAAAACGACGCCGCCGGCGGCGCTCTCGGCGGCATAAGAGACAGACGAATGGCGAACTTCAGAAAACGAATCCAGCGGCTGCGTGAACTCGGGCATGAGCTCGACCGGGCGTTCCGCGAAGGCGGGGCGGTCCCACAGAAGAGCGCCAAGATGCAGAGCGGTGGCAAAGTTCCCGGCGTGGTAGAGATCCTAACAGGAGTATCCCAAGAACGCCTACAGGATCTCGCCGCACTCGGATATGCTCCGGGCTATGAAAAACCGGGCGCCGTGAGCGCAGAAAATATTGATAAAGCCGTTCATTCGCTCGCCACCCGTTTGACCGCAGAACGTTTTGGCAAACCGGCTGCCGTTGGTTTGGGGGTGGGCCGCGAAGTTCTACAGGGCCTTGGCCAACTTCTTAGAGGCCGCCCGGGGGTGAGCAGCATAATCGGCAAAGAAGGTTTTGACATTGAGGACATTCAGGCCAATTTGCGCGGACTGCGCGGAAGTCGAAGAGCTTTTCCTAGAGAGAACCCTCGGGGACAAGGCTCGCTCATCCGGGGCCAACATGGGGGGCTGATCCCGCCGAGTGGACTTTCACCGGATCCGGATCCGATGCGTAAACAGGTGCGTACGCCGAGAGGAAGTGTGATGGCCCGACGACTCGCGCCGTTTCAGTCCTTCATCGCCGCGGCTTCTGAAGAGCACAGGGTCCCTGAGCCTATCATCCGCGCAATCATCGCCGTGGAGTCCTCCGGTCGGCCCAAGGCCGAGATGATAGAGAAAAACGTCAAGGACATCTCTCGGGGGCTCATGCAGATTCGGAAGCAGACGGCGGCGTATCTCGGCTATGATCCGGCGCAGTTGTATGATCCCCAGGTGAACATAAACGCGGGCACGGACTATCTGGCGCGACAGTACAAGCGCTACGGAAACTGGACAGACGCTGTCGCCGCATACAACGCGGGTTCGGTGAGAAAGAAACAGGGACAATACTCCAACCAAGGCTACGTGGATAAGATCATGCGGGCTTTGAAGGAACAGGCACAGTAAAACAATGGCTGCACAAAACAGCATCAGACTTCCTGGTTCTCTTGTTCGGCGGTTTCACTTCGGCGGGATGGTTGGCAGGTATCAAGCTGGCGGCACCCCGACGCTGGGGCCGACGACCCCGACCACTCCCACTCAGCCCGGTGGGCTCGTGGGGGGTATCCAACAGTCTCTGGCCCAATACAATCCCCAGTTCGCCGCCCCGATTCAGAACATCGCGGGGCAGGTTTCAGGTTTCAATCCGTTCGCGGGAGATCTTGGTCAGACGGCGCAGGGCACGCTCTCCGGCCTCCTGTCTACTGGACTGCCGACTGATGTCTCCGGGCTCACGAACGTAGCCCAAGCCCGGGCCGGTCGGCAATTCGAGGATTTCCTCGGCGGCGCCCGCGAAAAGTTCGGGGCGTTGAACCTCGGGTCGAGCTCCGCCCTCGAAGCGGCGAAGGCGCGGGAGGCATCTAGGCTGTCTCAAGGCGTCGCCGAGCAGGGCATCATCTCCGGGGTCGGGGCTGCGGAAGCCGCCACGGGCCGCCGGGCGGGCGCGTTCAACCCGTTCCTTGCCGCGAACGAGCAGGCGCTACAGGCGAAACTGGGCGCGGGCGGGCTGTATGGCACCGCCGCGAACGTGGGGTTCAATCCGATTCAAGGGGGGCTCGGTCTCTCCGGGCAACTCATCCCGCCCCAGGCACAGCAGATGAACTTGCCGCCTGCGGGCGGCGGGGGCGCTGGGGGCGCTGGGGGATTGACTGGGGCAGGCGGGGGGATTGGACAAGCCGGCAGTCTTACCGGGGCTTTTGATGTCTCCAGTGCCAACCCCGCCTCGACACCCTCGACACCCCAAGCGCTCGGCGGACGGTTCGCCTCTGGCGCCGGAGGGAACAGGGGCAGGTTTTACGCCCGGGGTGGTCGCGTAGACTACGGCGACTATCTCAGCAATCTCCTTTTTGGACAAGAGTTTACCCGCAGGGATGATCTCCCCGAGCGCGCCCCCGGTCGGACCAGCTATCAACTACAGCCGCAGCAGTATCGGGCGCCGGCCCCGGCGCCTTCAGGCTTGGAACGAATCCAAGCCCGCCTTCTCCAGGAGCAACTCGACGAGGCAGGCAGGCGCCAACAGGCAGAACGCATGTATGGGGAGTGGCTGACCCAGCGAGCACCCGCCGGCCAGCAAGTATTCGGTGGGCCGCGAGGTGATCAATATGCCACCTCGGCGCTGAGATTTCTCGGACCCCAACAGATTGGAGAAAACCTGCGCACAGGGGCAGCCCTCCAATTCCCCTTCGCTCAAGCTATGCAAACGGCCGGCGGGGTTGCGCAGCAGGGGATTGCAAGTGAGGCCCAGAAGAGTATTGCAGGTGTGGGCCGCAAAGCGCGGGGGGGCGTCATCGACGGGCCGTCTCAGCCGCCCGATGTCGTACCCATTCTCGCGCAGGGCGGAGAAGTCATCCTCCCGCTGAAGACCGTCGCAAAGCTCCGAGTTTACAAGGGGAAAGACCCCCTCATCAAGGAGATCCAGCGTATCGCAAAGCGGCACCCTTCAGAACAAGCGCAGGGCGGAGGAATTCCGGTTCCCCCACAGGGCGGCCCCCTCGCCCCCAGTCGAATCGCGGGAGGCGGGGACGAGATTCAGGTGCCTCCAAGCCTTGCCGACATCCAGGGTCTCTCGATTTCCGCCCCGGCCGGGGAGGTTCCCACGTATACCCTTCGGGGAACCCCGGAAGAGCCGGGCGCCCAGGAGGAACGGGATCTCGAAGACGCCATTCGCAACGCGCAAGCGCGTTACAACCGCCTTTACTCCCTGGCTCTCCGCTCCCCCCGCGAGGCCCCGATTCACGAGCTTGTGGGCCGTGCGCAGCAGGAGGTTGATGAGGCGAAACAGGATCTTTTGAAATCTCGCCAGTCTTTCGTGCAAAAGACCCAGGCTGAAGCACAGAAGGAGAACGCGGCCGCGAACAAGGCGGCTGTAGAGGCGGCCCGAGCACAGCAAGAAGCGGCGCTGAAGGCTGAGATGGATGACCGCAAGACTCAGAGCACCGCGATCCGAGACATCATCAACAGCGCCTCGCGGCAGGGCGGCTCGCCCATCGGGGCGCTCATCACGTACTTCCAGGCCATCGGGCAGGAAATACCCCCAGGGCTGCTCCAGGCCGCTCAAGCGGAGCAAGCCGCGGCGCAGCAACAAGCCCCCGCCCCGGTAACCTCCGGCTTGGCCGGCGTTCCGACCACGGTGCAGGACATCGAGCGGCTGAAGGCACAGCAGGAAGCCGAAAACCGCTTCTTGTCGGGCGTGTCCCCCGGTCGGCGGGCGCTGAACATCATCACCAAGGGGGCTGTCCCGATTCCGGAAAGCGCGCCGCAGACCCCTCCGCTAGAGGTCTCAGACGATCTGGAACAAATCGAAGCCATGCTTCAGAGCTTTGAACAGGGCGGGATTTCTCCAGAGCAGACCCAGCAGTACATGGAATACCTGGCCTATCTGGCCGCCCGGAACTTGGCTTCCCTCACCCCGGCCCAGCGTCAACGCATCGTGGCTCTCAACAGGCAGATGCAGTAAATGGCTTCCTTACTAGAGCTTATCCGGTACTATGGAACCCGCGGGGCGGGGCAGCAGTTCGCCTCGGGCGCCCTTGAGGCCCTGGGAGAGGCCCCCACCGCCGGGGAACAAGCAGAGACCATTCTGGAGAAAATCGCCCGTTTTGCAGGCCAGTCGGTTCCCGAGGTTGCGGCGGCTACCGCCGTGACGGGCCTGACAGGGGGGCTGGGCCTCCCTGCGGTTGTCCCGGCCGCCCTTGGTGGCGCAGCGGCGGGGGCGGTTGGGGGAATCCGTACGGGCGCTCCGGTCGCCGGGGCGCTCACCGGGGCGGCCCTTGGGGCTGGAACGGCGGGCATCCTGGGCCGGCTTGGTCGTCAGGCAGCCCCAGTGCTCGGTCAAGCAGCGCAGGGCCTCCCCACGGCCCCGGCACAAGGTCTCGTCCCTGCCGCCCTGGGGGACTTGTTTCGCCGCGCGGCACGTGGGGACGCTGGTGCATTCCATTCGGCTGTGCTAAACTTGGGTGGGTCTCCTGAAGACGCAGCGTTGATGCTGAGTCGCAACATCCGGGGGGCAAGCGGACGCGCCTTGAGCAAAACGGCCAGAGGGCAGAATTACACGATTGAGCTTGAACGACTGGGCAACGACCTTCGGGGGAATGTCGTCTACCAAAAGGCATTGCCGCTCGGACCGCCTGGACAGCTGGGCTTACCCCCCGGACCATCGGCGCCGCTTGCTCTACCGCCCGGGCCAACCCCGGCCGGTTTGCTGCCGCCCGGTCCA
>ERZ1292642.748-Hain-H14-01um-R1-748-length-17156-cov-5_pt1 | contig 17156 bp, 23 predicted proteins | sample MGYA00564403_ERZ1292642 | MGnify/ENA primary metagenome ERZ1292642 (study PRJEB36523, sample SAMEA6512643) | groundwater metagenome | collected 2019-01-09 | study: AquaDiva: Metagenomics assemblies of 32 groundwater samples | reverse complement strand
TTCCCCATCCGTCGCCTGTTGAACATGGCGGGTACGTTGCCGGGGGTGATCCTGGCCGAACCCACGACCGGAACGTTGGGGGCCTCCCCGCGAAACGGCGGCGGCAAAGGAACTCTGAGGGCCGAGGATGACGGCAAAACGCTGAGTTGGCGAGCGCCCGGGTCCAATCACTTCGGACCGGGGGTACGAATCACAGTGGACGGCGATTATCTCTTGGAAGACGGTGAAGACCCCGGAAAATTCATCCAAATACGGGTACGGGCCGCTTATCTGCGCCCGCAGCCCGCGGAAGCGGGGGTGTATTTGCAAGCCCATCGCGCTTGGGATTTGAAGGACATCACCGCCGCGGAAGCATCCGCCGGGGCGATGGTGGAGCAGGATTATGTGGTGGAGAATCACAGCGGAAACGTGGTGTATAATACCCGTGCGTGGATCGACCGCGCGGCGCCCTATCTGACGATCAGCGTCAACGGCGGGGGAAGTTATTCGCAGCCGAAGAGCGAAGCGGAAGCGGTTCTTCTGGCTCCGGGCGGGGGTCTACCGCCCGGATATTTGTTGGCCGGGGCGGCGAACAATGCCCTGCTGAGGATCCGCCGCACCATTCCTGCGGGAACGAAACCGGCGGGGATGGTTCCCGCGTTGTTGCACCTGGCGTTTGACGGGGTTTGAGATGGGGGTCTTCCACGCCATCGCGGTTCCCCCGGTCGAGGTGAACGTGTTTGCCTATACGAGGCAGACCGTGTTTTTCACCTGGGCGACAAGACAACCGGGGGCCGGGTCCCCCGGCGATGATCCGTTGCGCAGTCGGACGCAATTGCGTTTGCGGAGTTTGCACGTTTATTTCGCGAACGTGGGGGCGGCCAACCCCGACCTCAGCGCGGAAGTCCGCTGTTCCCCGGCGAGCGGAGTTCCGATGACTTTTTACTCGACGCTGGACACCAACAAGATGCTCCCTCTTGATCCCCAGGCCCGGCGCACGAATCTCGGAGCGCAATACTATCGCATCACCGGGAACTCGGGAGTGACTCCCCTGTACGGCCTTCGCGATTCGTTTCAATTGGGTGTGGTGCGAAACCGCCGTCCGTACCACGCGACCTGGACGAAAAAAGAGGCCCCGCGGTTGGCCCGATTGGATGACTTGCAATGGGGAATGACCATGCAGATTACGCCTTTTTTTACGCCCGCGACCGCCTTGGACGCTCTGGTGGGCGCTTATCTTCATTTTGAGGAAACCCAGTTTTAAGACAGGAGACAAAGCCATGATCTACAGCCTTTCATTTTCGGCGGTATCGTTATCCACCACCCCCGGCACGTTCAAGACGGTGGCGGGGATCATCGTGCCGGCGGGAGCGCCCATCGCCCGCGCCGCCGTCACCCGCATCGTCATCGGCCCCGCGGACGCTCTGCCCTTTGACCGCGACCTGGTCGCGCGGCTCATCCGCGCCGCCACGGCGGGCACACCCGGCACGGCGGTGACCGCGGCGCAACTCGCCAAGAGCGACCCCGCGGGCAGGGACCCGGTGTGCACCGGGGGAATCAACTACCCCGCAGCGACCGAGCCTGGATCGTTGGATACCTATCCGAGCTGGTTGTCGGGATTTAACGACCGCAGCGGCGTCGACCATCCGTTCACCGAAGAGGACGAGGAAGTCAAGGCCATCGGCGCGACGGGCGTCGTCATCTGTTTGCAGATAGCGCCCATGGCCAGCACGGGGACGGCGAGCGTGGTCAGCGGTTGTTTGAAGTTCCGGGAATACTAAACGAGGAATAGGACCTATAGGGCCTATAGGACCTATGTTCTGTCATGGCCTGGCCTACGGAAGCGGGAAGTCTGGGGATCATCGTCCCGCCGTTGATCGAACGGCGGCGACGACGGCGGAAGGCGTTCGCGCGGGTGGTGCGGGGCGTCGACCCGCGATTCCTGACCCAACCCAACGCACCCATCCCCAAAGTGCAGCGCATCGTCCGCCCGGCGATTCGACGGCGGGGATCGCGGCCGGGGGCCCATCGTCAAGAGCACAACGGGCGCGGGAAAGGGGCCGGCGATCGAACCAATATCCGGGCGCTGCAGGCGGCCATTCTCGGACGCATCTATCCGACGCTGCATCATTACCTGATCGACGTGCTGGATACCTATGCCATCTTCAACGCCGCGGGGTATCGCTTCTATTTCCGAGCGGCGGCGAACGGGCCGCCGCAAGAAACGGACACCCCCTTCGCCACCAACGCGACGTTGCCCTATTCGCCGGGCACCACGTTTGGGGACGGGATTTATTTCCTGGCGGTGAGCTACTTCAACGGGGTCCTGGACAGCGGGTTCCTGCCCGTCGGCCCCAACGGCGAACCCTATCGAAGGTTGGAGGTTGGGGCGGGGAACCAACTCGTGGCGCCGCCTGGCACCCCGATCGACGCCCGTTTGATTCTTCGCCCGGGCGGCGTGGTGCGAGTGCAGGCGGCGTATTTTGAACTGGGAACGGGGCGGGCGACGGAGTGGGCGCTGATCGCCACATTCAACGGCACGGACCCCGGCACGCCCCCCGCGGTGTCGCCCACGGCCACGCCAACGATCCTGGGGAGCAATCTGACGGTGCTGGAGCACGATCTCGCCGCCCAGGCGCACGGCACCACGGTTAAAGTCCGGGTGCAAGTACGGCGCAACGACGGGGGGACGTGGCGCTATTCGGAAGGATCGACTGTACTGACCGCGATCGCCGACGCCATCGGCCCGGCGGCGGCGGAGGGTGCGGGAGTGTGGCGGGGGGCGGCGCCGCAGGAGATCTAGGAAACGCAGAAACGCAGAAACGCGAAGCACATGAGCCAACAGACGGACAGAATTACTTTGAAAGACGTTGGGCGGTGCCTGGAAAAAGGGGCGTTGCCGCGTCCGCCGGCGATGCGTTCCAGGAGTCCGCTGGTCTCTATGGAACGCAAGGGCCGTTCGATTCGGCCCGCCGCCCTTCGCAAGGTTTAAGATATGGCCATCACGATCATAGGACCGGCGGCGTCGAGCATCCACATCAGCGGCACGGCGCTGGTGGAACGCAAGCGCCTGTGGATCGACCCGTGGGAGCTGGATCCCACGCTTGAATTCATCCGTTGCACGGCCATGACCATCGGGGCGGGCATCGGAGAGTGCGAACTTGTCCGCCGCTACGGCACGGTGAAACAACCTTACCAGACCGGCTACAACGTGCCGCCGGCGGCGCTGACCACGGCGGTGGACTTCTTGTGGCATTGGGTGCGCATCCGGGGCTACACGCCGACGGGGGTGCAGGCGCTGTGGATCGGACGCATCGAAAGTGAGGTCCGAGAGCCGCAGGGGCCGGTAAACGTCGGCGGGACGCTCTACGCCGCGGGACGGCAGAACTTCGTGGCCTATGAGGCGGCGCACCTCCTGGACAAGATCGACGTGGCGCGGAGCGTGTGGCTGCGCCCCAAGCTGGCCAACGAGACCCAGGACCCGGCGGTGCTCGCGGGATACGTTGAACAAACCCTGGAATGGGCGCCGGGAATGAACGCCCGCGACCCGCGCAACTTCGTGGCGGGCAACGCCAGGCGGCAGGTCAATGTTGTGGACGGAGACCGAGTGCGCTACGGGGGAACCGAATTGTGGAGCGGGTTCGGGGCGGCGCAATACCTGCTGGATCATTTTGCCAACGGGGACGCGACGGGTCCGCAGTGGCGGCTGGGCGGGCAGGCGGCGCTGCTCAACAGCATCGCCCGCAGTTTCCGTTTTCAGGGCAGCGAGAGTTTGTTGTCGATCTTGAAGCGGATTATCTCCGCGGACTATGGGTTGGACGCGGTGATCGTGCCCATCACGGCGTTTGTTCCGAGTGTGGTGGGCCCGCCCGCGGAAACGAACGAACCGGGTTTTGAATTATACGTCTTTGCCCTGGCGGCGCGGGAACAAAGTTACGCCGGATTCACCCTGCCGGTCAACCCGCGGACGGTGGAGATCCGCCGGTCGACGGCCCGCGACGCCCCTCTCGTGCGCATCAGTCGATCCGCGGAACACGCCGTGGGGCGGGTGGAAATCTTCGGGGCGCGGCTGGTGTGCTGCACCACGCTGGAAAATATTCCCGGCGATACCGAGCGGCAAAACCTCGTGGCGAAGTGGTCGGCGGAATTGGAAGCGGATTACGCGGCGGGAACGGGGGTGGAGGATGACAGCGGCGAAGAGCATGACGCGGCGCGGAAAGCGGATCGCCTGCGGGCGGTGTATCGCAACTTCGGGGGCCCAGCCAATTGGGACCGCTGGAAGGCGCTCACCGCCCCGGCGTTGATTCTCAGGGAAGGAACGCTGCAATTGGTGCAGGCCTCGGGGGAAGGGGCACCGTTCCAAAACGACGTGCGCGAAACGCTGACCTTCCTCCCCTTCAAAACGGGAGTTGACTATTCCGTGGATCCCCCGGTGGATTCCACGGGCGAAGACCCCCGCGATCCCTACCTTTCGCCCAATGCCTGGTTGCCGGATGAAGAACGGATCGCGGATCAGGAAAGCCCGCCCGCCGAGTTGTTCATCGCCGTGGATCAGGCGGGGATGAACGTCTCCGCCTTGTTGGACGAGTGGGGGTTGAGCGTGGGGGCCAGCCCGGCGCATTTGTTGGGGCAGAACCACTTTGAAAATCCGCCGCCGCCGGCGGTGCAGAATGATAGCGCGGTCGAGCCGCTGTACGATTGGTCGACTATGAAAATGACCATCGCCTTCCGCACCGATCAGCGTCTGAAGCTGGTCTTTGAGCGCGTGGGAGGAGCACGCCCGCAAGATGGGACGGTCACGATGATCGAGGAGGACGCGGAGTTTTGGTTCGCCCCGCCCGGCACCGTCTTCGCGGTGGACAAGGAAGGCATCTTGCAACGTACGCCGCAGGGGCAATACATGATCCTTCGCGACGATTCGCCGCGCTTGTTCATGCAGATGGCGGGGTTCGTGGCGAGATATTTTTACCCGCGATCGCGGGCCGACGTGCAGATCGCGGGGTTGTTCCCTTATTCCCGTTTGTTGGGGCAAATCCTCACCGTGATCGAGGAGGGCGGCGATTTGCGGACCGTCCATGCCCCGATCACCGCCGTCGGGTACAGCGGCGGGGACGCGCCGCGCACGGAGCTGAAGGCGGGGTACGCGCGATGAAGAAAAACGATCGCACGGGCGCTCGCCAACCGCCGCGAGCGCGCGATGGTGAGCGTGTGGCGGAGCGTTTGAGGCTGCTCGCCGCGGCGATTGAGAAGATGCGCGAGGCGATCGGGAAACAAGGAGCGCCGCCCAACACCGTGTCTATGGAGTTCGCCAAGGAACACGATGCCATGTTGACGGCGTTCATCATCGCCGTGGGACCCTATGTTGCACCGCTGGGACTCGATATTCCGGCAAATTCGTACAGCCGCGGGTGCGCGACGCTGGAATGTTTTTGGAAGGAACGTCGGGCGAAAGGCACTGCCGACGGGTCGGGGGCACAACCATGAACCGCCGGGCGGAAGAGATCGTGCGGCTGGCGCAGTCGGGGGGATCCTCTCGGCTGGGTTGGTTCCGGGTGAAGAACACCGCCGATTACCCCGATTCCGTGGAGTGCGTGAGTTATGCCTTCGGCCCGACCGGCACGGCCGAGGGGGAGGTCGAAGGGACCACCCTGATCCAGGCGGCCAAACCCTACGAATTGCGGAGGACGCCGCACCACGGGAAGACGGTCAACGGAGTCGCGTACACCTATTCCGGCAACGTCCAACGAACGGCCTCCAAGGGCGGACTCAGCGAAGTGCAGATCGTCACCCCGCCGTATTACATCGGGCTGGTCATTCTCGCCTGCCGGGACATGGCGGGCGGCACGGGGGTCAAGGTCGACGGCAGGAGCGTGGTGTGGGAGGAGCTGCCGGGGCGGCACTTCGCGGCCGAGGGCGCGGCCAGCCAGGTGGCGGCAAGCCCCGAAAGCGGGATCGTGTTCGCCGGCGGGCTGCAAAACAATTTCGCGGCGGAGCGGGACCCGGGGGTGGGGGATGACCGCGATCATGGGTATGGTGCGGGCAGTTTGTGGATCAACATCCTCACCGCCAAGCTGTTTTTCTGCGTCAACCCCGCGACGAACGCGGCGCAATGGGTGCAGAGCGGCACGGGCGGCGGCGTCAGCGCTGTGACCGGCGTAGCGCCGATCGCATCCACGGACGGCGCTACTCCGGCGATTTCCTTGAACGACACGGCAGTGATACCCGGCTCCTACACGAATACGAACTTGACGGTGGACCAAAAGGGCCGGGTAACAGCGGCGGCGGATGGGACTGGCGGGAGTGGCGACGTGGGCGAGTTTCACGTACCATTTTTTTCTTTGGCAACGCCGGTGGCGATACTTTAAGGAGAGACTCATGGCTTACGTCGTATTGACCGAGGATGACCAGGACGACATGATCGTGGCTTTCATGCTCGCACAAGAGCGCGATCAGTTCTTGCACACCGTGAACAAGGCGAGATACGTCGCTCTCAATGCCTCGCTTGCTCCGAGTGTGTTTAAGACTCGGATTGAAACCCTGTTGAACGAAACGAACTCACGGCTCACCGAGGTTGATGCCATCCTAGCGGAGACCGTGGGGCAGCTACCCAATGCAGCGCGACGCAACGCGGCGATCACAAGACTGAAAGCGAAAGGCTCCATCTAGCCCATGCCGGACATTGCCGTCACATACTCTCTAAGTCCTTTCGTGAGCGCCTACCCTTGGACTTCGGGTACGGGGTTTGGAGCAAAATATACTGATCCAACGACGGCGATCCCGGACGGCGCGAACGGCCTTGCCTTTCAGGGTTCGGCGGATGTTGCCGTAGCACACGCCACAACTCCCTTTGTCAGCGCTTACCCCTGGACTCCAGGCGCGGGGTTTGGGACAAAGTACACCAATCCAACGACAGGACCCACGGGTAGCGGGATCGCTGTCGGCTTTCAAGGGTCTGCGGACATCGTTATAGCACACTCCGCGACCCCCTTTGTCAGCGCTTACCCCTGGACTCCAGGTACCGGATTTGGGACAAAGTACACCAATCCAACGACGCCGCCCTCAAGCGCCGGGCGCGGGGTTGCCTTTCAAGGTTCAACGGAAGTGGCCATAGGACACAACCTGACTCCTTTTATCAGTACATACCCCTGGACCCCAGGTACCGGATTTGGGACAAAGTACACCAATCCAACGACGCCGCCTGTCAGCGTCGGGAATGGTGTTGACTTTCAAGGTTCAGCGGACATTGCCGTGGCCCATAACACAACTCCTTTTGTTAGCGCCTATCCCTGGACCCCAGGCACGGGGTTTGGAACCAAGTACACTAATCCGGTGACTGGACCCGCCGGCAACGGGCAGGAGGTCGCCTTTCAAGGTTCAACGGAGGTGGCCATAGCGCACTCCGCAACCCCTTTTGTCAGCGCCTACCCTTGGACTTCGGGTACGGGGTTTGGAACCAAATACACTAATCCAACGACGTTGCCCCAAGGTACTGGCCTCGGTGTCGCCTTCCTAGGTTCCGTGGATATCGCCGTATCTCACGATGGGACTCCTTTCGTGAGTGTGTACCCTTGGACTATAGGTACGGGGTTTGGTACGAAGTACACTGATCCGGTGACGCCGCCCGTCAGCACCGGGAGCGGTGTTGCGTTTACCGTCACGGCGGCTGTGGGGTTCTTGCCGACGGCGATGCGTGCGGTAGAATTGGAGGTAGAGCCGCCCGGTGTGACGGCCTACTAAGGTTTGGAAACGCGCCGTCCGATGTGACGGCCAGAAGGAGAAGTAAAATGTCTTATTATGCAGGTCGGCAAAACTTTACCCCGGCGGCGGCCGATTCCGCCATGCACATTAACGTCGCTGCGGCCGGAGGGCGTGCTCGCCTTTGCGAGTTTCTCATTAGTTCCGATGCTGCACCCGTCGAACAGACGGGTGAATATCAAGTTCAGCGGACCACCGCGGTAGGTACGACGCCGGCCGGAAACAGCACGGTCGTTAAGGTAGACCCGTTCAGCCCCGTGGCCCTTTGCACCTTTTCGGGGGGCGGTTATACGACGGAACCGGCGGCGGGGGACATTCTGATGGACGTGTCGGTGCATCAGAAGGCGACTTTCCGGTGGGTGGCTTATCCTGGGCGGGAGCTAGTTTCATTAACAACCGCCAATAACGGGATTTCGCTTACGGTCATCGGACAGAGCGCGGCATTCTCGATCAACACGTCGTGCATGTGGTTGGAATAGGTCGTGTTTGAACATAGTTCGCCCCACGCGGCGGGTGTTGTCATTGTCACCGACTTTGACGGTCGGGACTTTGTAAACGACACCAAGCAATGTCCCCACTGCGGCGCTCATTGGATTATTCAACGTGGTTCCGGTAGGCCCCATGTATTCTGTCAACGGTGCATGGCGGATACGTGCAGCAAGCCGGAGTGCCTACGCCAGTGCTACCCGGAGGAAAAGCGGATGGACGACATTGAGAAGCATGGCCGACTGATCTGGCCGGACTAACCAAAGGGGGCTTGATCCATGTACGGCCCCATGTGGCAGTATCAGGCCCTCGCACAGCCGCTTCCTCCCAGTGTCGCGGTCAACGCGATTCCGCCTCCGTCGGAGCCGATCCTTCCAGCGCTAGAGCCGGAAATCCTCGGCTCTTTTGATTCACCGTCCGCGGCTTCAGTCACCGTCAACAAGTTCCCCGAAACCAACGATTCCTTTACCGAGCAAGAGCCGTCGGAAATCCACGGCTGGTTTGCCAGTGCGCCATTCACGGCTGCACCAACAGCGAAGTTCCCTGAATTCGTAGAACCCTTCTTGACTGACCTGACGCCGGAGGGGTTGGGTTCCTTCGATGCTCCGTTGCAGTTCATCGTAGTCATCAACAAGTTCCCGGAAACCAACGATTCATTTACGGAGCGGGAACCGGACCCAATTCTAGGATCGTTCGACACCGCGCCGTTTCTAGCTGCGCCAGTCGCCAGGTTCCCGGAGTTCTTAGAGCCGTTCCTGAGCGACCTGACTCCTGAACTTCTCGGCACGTTTGACATCCCCTTGCAACTAGTGGTGGTCGTCAGCCGCATCGCGGAAGCAAACGATTCCTTCACTGAGGAAGCTCCACATGGGTTGTTGGGCTCTTATGATACGGCTCCCTTCACTGCCGCGCCGGTAGCGAAATTCCCGGAAAGCATTGAGCCGTTCTTGAGTGATCTCACACCGGAGACCCTGGGTTCCTTCGACTCGCCGCTGACGCTCACGGTCGTCATCAACGTATTCCCCACGGCGACCGAGCCCCCTGTGGGGCTGGAGCCGTTTGAAGCCCTCGGATCGTTCGACGCTCCATTAGTGCTGCCGGTCGTGGTTGGTCTAGCATGGCATTGTCCGACGGAATTAAGTGAGGACATTCCATCGGAAGTTTTCGATGGCTCGACTCAGCCTTTTGCTGAAACCGTCGCCGTCAATCGCTTCTTGCAACCTTCCGATCCACTGGAACCGGAGCAGGACGCCGTTCTGCCGGAGTCGTGGTTTTCGCCCTTCGCGGCTTCGGTGCCGATCGGGATCTACAACTCCGGTTACGGCGAGCCGCAGTTGTACACGGCCGCGAATTGGTCCGGAGTGACCATCGTGCTCCAAGTGACGATGCGGGCCATTCTTGGTATGGTCTACGCTCGCGCATGGGACATCACCGCAAGTGCCCCCGTAGCCGGATCGGTTATCTCGACGGCAGCGACGGTGAAGACGCGGGTGAGGAGCGGAGCCTTGACCTTGATCGACGGGCATGAGTACGAGCCGCAGTACGCCAGAAGCATCGGCGGAGCCGGCGAAACGTGGGGCGGGCGATTGATCCCGTTACCGTAATGGCCTACAACGACACAGCCCTGCTCATCGTCAACGAGTTGAACCCCGACAAGCGGGCAAGGTTCAACGCCGCGCCAATCACCTCGGGTCAGCAACGGGTCTACGACCTCCCCGACCAGAATCTCGCCTTGATCGGGGGTCCGGCATCGGCCACGGACGGCCATCTCGCGGTCTTTGACGGCACAACGGGAAAGTTGTTGAAGGACGGCGGAGCTCCGGCCGCCGGCAGTGGAAACACAGGCACGGCCACACTAGACTTCGGCGCATTCCCCGGTGCATCGGACACATCCATTGCGGTGACAGGGCAAACGGGTATCGTTGCTGGTTCCATTGTGCAGGCGTGGTTGCGGCCCGTGGATACGGCTGACCATTTGGCAGACGAGCATCTGGTTGAAACGCTGCGAATTGAAGTCGGGAACATCGTGGCGGGGACGGGGTTCACCATCTATGGGGCCTATCATGGAGCAGTTGCGTTGGAGCCGACGACGAGGAGCCACGACGGAGTGTTATGGTATTTCAACACGGCTACAGCACTCCTTTCCAGATCCGTGCCGCCCGGCGTTGTCAGAGACGTAGGTGGAAAGGTAATCAGAGCCTATGGGAAGTGGGCAGTCAATTGGAGATGGAGTTAAATCATGGCCCTTCAGATTCAAGGTTACAACAATACGGTTGCGGAAGTAGACGGCACCAGTTTCCGGGCGTTGCGCACTACAGCGAGGCCGATCGACTACACGGGTCTTGGCCATTACCAATTGGCAATGAACAGTGGAATACTTACCGCCGGGCTCGCCACAGGCGGGGCCGTGTTCGTCTTTAGTTGGCTTCCTTACGACACCTCGAAGTTAGCGGTGGTCAACTACATCTCGCTTCAGTTTCAAGCCCTCACGTTATTTACGGCGGCCACGCTGACCGATTTTGGTTTCGACGCTTTTGTGGGGCGAGGCTGGACGGTGGGTCCAACGATCGGCACGCATACGGCAGCCGTTCTCACGGGGAACAATGCGAAATGCCGAACGTCGATGGCGACTTCTCAACAGATAACAACCAACCAGGTAATCGTCTCTGGAACCGGCGCGATTACCGTAGGAACAGTGACCTTAGATGCTAATCCCTTCGCCAACAGCATCGGCGATGGCCAGCGGGTCAACCCTGCGACCGGCACGGAGGAACAACGGGTGAATGATCCGACTTTGATCTATTCACCCAGCGCGGGAAACGGAGAGCACCCACTCGTCCTTGCCAATCAGGAAGGGTTCATCCTTCGCAATCGAACGGTATGGCCCGCAGTAGGAACGGGAATTGTCGCCGTTCAGGTGCATTGGGCGGAAGTGACGGCGTACTAAGATGCCCATTCAAATCATCGGCGATGCGGGTGCGATCGCAGACGTTGACGGCGAGTCGTTCCGCGCCCAGCGCATTGTCTCGCGTGGACCGGAATACGCCTCCTTCGGTTCCTACCAAGCAAGCATTACGAGCGCGGCGGTTGTTTCCGGAGCCCTTGCCACTGGAAGTGCAACAGCCGGACATGTCTTCGCTTTCCGTTGGGGGGACTCCAAGCGACTCTGCCTATTGACCTATGTGAAGTTCAATTTTCAAACGGTCGCGCTGTTCACCGCCAACCAGTTGGTTGACTTCGGCTTTGACGCCTACGTAGCTCGGAATTATGTAGCAACCCACACCGGCAACCTTGCTGCCGTGTTGACCAACAATTCATTCAAACGCCGCAAGGCGATGGGCACGACGTTGTTGGCGGATATGCGGATCGCAAGCGGGGCAGCCCTCGCGCACGCTGCGGGCGGTTCCGTGCAGGATGACAACGCTTTCGCCAAGAGCATTGGTGACCCCCAACACATGAGGCCGACAGCCGGCACGGAAGCACAAAGGGTCAATGATCCGACGTTTGCATGGTGTGGTCGGCATCCACTGGTCTTTGTGCAAAATGAGGGCTTTGTCATTCGTAACCGAAAAGTGTGGCCCGCGGCTGGAAGCGGTCTCTTTTCGGTTACCGTGCGCTGGTCCGAAGTGGAGGGTTACTAATGGCCCTTGAAAACTTCATCGCTATAGACCCGGTTGACGTCCCGTACATTCCGTTTGTGGAGGCCAGGGGTGATGATGAAGACACCGTTCACCTCGGCCTGAAAAGCAAGGGGTTCACCGGACAGATTGAGGCACACACATCCGTTTTCAATATCAAAAGCTGGTTGGGTGGTGCGTATGGCTTGAGAGTCTTTGTCAGCGAAGACGCAGTTAATTATTCCGGCATTTTATCGGCGGGTGCTGGGGCTTCTCCGGCCCACCAAGTCGTCGGGGCCGACACCGACATCAACTATGACATGTACCCCAAAGGGGGCGGTCGCGCTCGGGTCAACTCCGCGACGGGGTTGGAAAACGTGCCCACGGTTGTCGCCGCCGTGAACACAACCGGACTATTCGCCAACGTGGCTTCGACGGTCCTCTACACTCCCCCCTCAACTAGGGGGGGCATGTACCGCATCTCAGCCTATGTCGTGTTGACCGCGACAGCAACGGCATCCTCCACCCTGCCCAACGTGCAGGTCACCTACTGGGACGCGGACATCGCGGCTTCGGTCACTTTGAATGTCACCCCGACTCTTGCCGCGGCGGGACTCGGCCAAACGGAAACCCTTTCCAAGAACGTAGTGGGACTGATCGCATCAGGCGTTGTGGTCATCAATGTTGACACGTTCGTTCCCATTCGTTACCAGACCGTGAATTACGCGAGCGTGACCGCAGACGAGATGACGTATGCCCTGCACATCATCTGTGAGAAGCTGTAGACGCACTAGCTGAGCCGACGGGCATGACCACGGAATTCAACAGTTTCGACGCCAGCCCGCTGGGAGCGTTCACGGCGTCGCGATTCCAAGATGCCAGGAATCAGGCGGTTGGGATAGGTGGTTTCTATCTCAATGTCCAAATCCAGGCCCCGCCGGAAGGAAGATACGGCGACCCCATCATCGTTTCCGGCGAGACCAACCTGCGGCATTGGGACAACCATGTCCCATTGTTCACGTCTGCGTACACGGCGGCGAGAAGACCGGGCGTCAATCTCCTAGTCTATACGGATGATGACTATTATGATGGTCGCTTTGCCAATTTCGGCATCATCCCGGCGGAGCGAGACCTTCCCGGCGGCATTCTGACCACGCATCTACCCAGGCCATTTAGCTTCGCGCAGGTGTTCACAGCCATCGAAGCCGCGATGGTCGGTTCCCCTGACGTGACGATCTTCGTGTTTCAAGGTCACCTTGCAAACGGTTTGGTGATAGGTCCAACTTCACCATCCATTCCGCAAATGATCCGTGCTCGTTGGGAGGGCGCCGTGAATGTGTCCGCCGGCTTGTTTGATTTCTACTGGCTACGGGCTTTCGCCACCGCCTTGGGAGTTCTGGGATCTTAAGCGGAACAATATCCTCACAACACCCTTATTTTCGCGCGGTAATCATCAGCGCCATGATCCCCACGAACCCGGTGCAGAGGATGGTGGAGAGGCTCGTCGGCGAGCTGTTCGAGCCCTCGGTGATGAGCATGAGGAAACAACCCCCCGCGATCAGCCCCGCCAACACTCGAAAGACGGCGGCGCATCCGCCGCCCAGGTCGAACCCGGAAGTTCCGAGAGCGCCGTTTTCGGACTTCGATGTTCGATCTTCAGGTGTTTCACGTGGAACAGCCATTGTCAATCTCCTATGGGTTATGAGGTTACGTTTTCTGTCCGCCTACCTTAACGCAGGGCCATCGGCCACCCGCGAAAATTATTATAGATTGTTGTTGACAACAGGTCAAGATGACCGATAATCCGACAGAGATGGTGAAACCGCGGGCGGCGTTGATGAAGAAAATGCGGGAAATCGGGCTCAGCCAGGCCGAATTGTCGCGGCGGACGGGTCGGAGCGTGAGCGAAATCTGCCTCATCGTGAACGGCAAACGAGAAGCTAAACTGGGCGTGGCCAAGGCCATCGCCGACGAACTCCAAATGAAAGTGGACGACTTGTTTTGTTGATTGGAAACGGTGAACCTCGTGACCACGAAACTCGTTGAACTCCTGCCCCCCGAAGTGACGGCGTTTGTGAACGACGGGGTGCGTTGTTTGCGGAACAATTGCGGCGGCACGCCGGATTGGATCGGGGAGACCCCGGAAACTGGCGATGTTTATTGCTCGCGGCACGCAGCCGACTTTTGCGTCTTTTTCGGGCTGCGCCCGAAAGGGCGATTGGTGGTGGGCGACGCGGTCGCCGCCCGCGCGGTGGAAACGGCACGGAGGCACGGCGCCGCACGGATGCGGCCCACGCGCGACTTCGCCGCGACGGCGGGGAGTGAATGATTGGAGTGCGTGACTATCGCTGGGAGAAAATCCTGCGAGCTATCTCGCGGGAAACGCCGTGCACGATCGCGGCAGCCCTGACGCTGTTGTTGGAGCAGCGTGCTGATTTGAACGAGAGCGAACGAAAGACCGTTATGGATACGGCGACGGCGATGGAAACGCTGTCGCCACTCGCTGACGCCATCAGGACGTGAGACGGTGCTGGTGGCGAAAGGGTTTTGAGAAAGGATTGTGAACTATGCCCCATGATCGAAACGGAAATGTGATTGAAGTCGGTGATGTGGTGCGCTTCGACGCGAAAGTACAACGCGTCTTTCCAGTCGGGCAAACCTACAACGCCAATTTTGAGATCACCTCCGCAGAAGAGAACAAAAATTATCGTCCGCAATTTTCGTGCAACACCACGCTCTGTGGGAAGGTGTTGGCGGTGTTGCTGTTGTTGATGCTGCCGATGCTCGACGGGTGTGCGAGCATGAAGGGCAAGACCATCGAAGAGCAGAAGGCGACCTTGAACATGTGGACGGAGTTCGCCAAGGAAAATCGCTTGTTGATGATCGTCCAGGCCTCGCACGACGGAACGGTGAAACTCTTCGAGGAAGCGGCCGTGGGCGTGGACGCCGGGGCCACCGTCACGGGGACGTTTTTGTACGACCCCGACAAGGGGGCGGCGACGAAACCGAATTCTTAATTATCCGCCGCCGGGGCGTTCCCGGTGGTAAGAGACCTCGTTGTTCCATGTTCGGCGAGGTCTTCGCAATCATAGCGATTCATTCATAGGGCTGAACACGTGAAAAAGAAACTCGACTCCATCGTGGCGCTGTTGAAAATAAACCGCGGCGTGGGAGCGGTGATGGGGCGGCAGGAATTGGACCGCGTGATGCGGGATCTCTGCGAGCGCCCGACGCTCAAGAACGCCCGCACGCTGACCATGACGTTCACTTTCACCCCCCTCGCGGACCCGCGGGGGATACTGGAAGAGGTCAAGGTGAGCATCGAGGCGAACAGCCGCACGCCGAAGATGAAGACGCGGGACTATTCGATGGGCGTGGAAGGGGACAAGCTGATTTACAACGAGGAAAGCCCAGAGGACGTGAAACAAGGGACGTTGGACGAAGTGACGAGACAATAGGCTGAAGGCCGGGCAGGGGCGGGCCTTCGCCCGCAACCTACAACCTAATTACAAGGGAGACTTCGATGGAGTGGTTGGCGGAAACGTTGGAGGCGATTCGAGGCATGGCGGTCCGCGAAGCGGACACGCTTGCTCACCATTTCGTGATGCCCCCGGGGAAGACCGAGCCCGATTACGTTTATTTCCAACGGGGGAAAGACGGGTTGCTCGAAAGGCGGGCGGGCGATGTTGGCCCGCGGGATTACACCGTCTATCGGGTGAAAGACTTTATCGCCGCGGTGAGCAAATTACCATCGCCCAAGCAAGCGGTGTTTGTGGGGAAGCACGCCATCACCGCCATCTTGGATGAGACCGGCGACCGCCGGGATCGCGTGACCATGCCCCTGAGTTACACAGGACAGTTCGCGGCGCTCGTAGGCCTCTCCGGTGCAAAAAAGATGCCGCAAGACGACTTCCTTGACTTCCTGCGGATTGACTTAGCGGGGTGCGTGCTGCCAGACGTGGTATCCCTCTTCCGGCAGTTGAAGTTCACCAAGAACGACAGTGGCGACGCGAGCTACGAGACTGGCCGTCAGCAGGTGAGTCGGAGCGTACTCCGCGAGATCGTGGCGGGCGGGAAAGAGATCCCCGACGAGATCGTGGTGCAGATCGAGGTCTACGAAGAGTTGTGGGGCGACTCTACCGGTGCCGCGCTGCGCTGGGCGGTGATTTGCGCCGTGGTGATCGACTTCGAGAATGGCAAGTTCACCCTGATACCCCTCGCCGGGCAGTTGAATAAGGCCCGGATTATGACCCAGGAAAACATCGCCGATACTATCGCCACCGGACTGCCTGAGGCCTTGGTGGTGTGCGGCGAACCATAGAACGGGAATGAATCGGCGAGAAAATCTGCTGTTTTGTTGGGCGATGGGCGCGGGTGCGGCGTGGATGTGGTACGGAATCGTCATCGAGGCCTGGCCGCGGATGCGGGAGTGGGCGTCGCTTTGAAGTTGTTGGGTAATGGGCAGTGAACAGCAATCGCAAAACAAAACAATCGGGCGTCTGGGACGGTGGCACAATCATCTGCCGGGGTGGATTTTGGAACACCCCGGCTACAAGGGTCTTAACCCCGCGGCCAGGCAGTTGTTGCAGGCCATCGCCGACGATGGGACGGTCCAGAAAGATGGTGGTCTGGATAATGGGTTCGGCAGCGATCGGGAATACGCCGATCGGATCGGGGCGTCCGTCAGCACCATCCGCCGCCAGTTGCGAAATCTGGTCAGGCATCCTCCGGGTTTTTTGATTGTCAAGATACGAGGGGGAAAGACTCGTCTGCATCAGCGGACGGGAACACTGACCCTCGCCACCGCCTACCGAATCGCGGGGACGGCTCCGACCGTCGAAGATTTGGCCGTGAGATGCCCCTTGAGGTGTTCAAATTGGACACCAGTGGGTTCCATTTTGGAAGGCACTGGTGTCCAAAATGCACCCCCATTATCAGAGATTCAATCCCAGATTAGAATCCCTGATATAAGAACCAAGAGAAGGATGATCCTGCGCTGCGCTGGGAGACGACTTGATTCTGGTGATCTTAACGATCACTTTTTTTTGAGAAGGTTTCGCGAACGACTAATCCATGCGGGAACCATCACGAATTCGGAAAATGACGCTATCTGGTTTTGTACCGCCGTTGTGCACGCCCTACGCCTGGGAAAACAACCGGGGGCCCTGCTCGTTGCATTGTTGAGTGATCGGCAACAAAAGTGGTTATATTGTTCAATTGACGACGAGAACACAGGTGCCCGTTTGTGGTCGGATATTCTTAATTTATAGGAAAATTTGGGTCCTTTCCCGCCCTAAGCCCAACGTCCGTTTTGGAGAG
>ERZ1292642.746-Hain-H14-01um-R1-746-length-17204-cov-4_pt1 | contig 17204 bp, 19 predicted proteins | sample MGYA00564403_ERZ1292642 | MGnify/ENA primary metagenome ERZ1292642 (study PRJEB36523, sample SAMEA6512643) | groundwater metagenome | collected 2019-01-09 | study: AquaDiva: Metagenomics assemblies of 32 groundwater samples | reverse complement strand
TCAATATTTCCAAGAATTATTTTGCTTATTATTCCAACAATTTTCTGGTTAACTCTTATTATCTTTCTGATTGCATGATTTATGCTTCCTTGCGGAAAGTTATTTAGTATCGCAATAAGATTTTGTTTATTGCCATCAGAAATAATAGTTATTCTTCGCTTTCTTGTTGGAAAGCGAACACGCTTTGAAATCAATGAATAAAACTCATTGCAAGTAAAATCGTTCCATTTACCGACTGCAAAACAAACAAAAAACTGAGTTTTTCTTTTAAATGCCAAATAAGTGTATGCATCCCCAACTTCTCTTTCTTTGCAATAAGGCGCTATGCAATTTTCTTCTTTTTTTTAACAAAGCTCCACATCTCATCTACTTCTATTGGCGACATCAGCAGCTCGTATGGATTGCCGTTAAAGAACTTAGCGAACGGAACGAAAGCAAACTGTCCATCGGCTTGACGATTCACGGCACAGATGACGGCGACAAGTTCCCTTGTCGATTTCTCTTTGCATTCCATGAGCGCAACGTTGTTTGTCTCAAACGCTTTTTTCAATATCTCGAAGTTTGCTTTGTGTTCTTGGACAATAGTTTTCTTTTTCATTTCCATTCCTCGTCGATGTTAATTCTTTTCGGGAGTTGCAACCACTTAGGGTACTTCCACTTTGTAGGTTCCGGTCCTTCACACTCGCCGATAAGGACAGGGCACGGGCTATCTACGCGACATGTGTGGATTGGATAACCGCTGCGTCTTATCCTAAAGCGTAAGAAGGCGCCGCGGTGATCACCCATTCTTATTCTGTGGATAATGGTTTTAATCTTTGGAATTAAAACACCCCAGGTTTCAAACTGAATGTCGTAGTACCCGATGAGTCTATGGATTTTCATTTTAATCCCATCCCTTGCACCCACAATAATACGAATCCGTCTCGCCGTCGGGATGATGCTCGAAGAACGCAAGTTCCAGTGATGACGGGACTGGCGCTCCATTGCCATACGAACATATCGCCATGCGCTTGGTTAAGTCGGGCGGCATGACTGCCTGATACGCTTCCAACTTTGGAGCACAGATTACACAGCATGGTCCGTTTTCACATCTTGCGTTTGCGGTATGACCGCACTTCATCATAGGTGGTGTTCTCATTTTTTCAAGAACCTCAATGCTTGTTCGCACGCTTCATCAAGCGTTGCAGTCTGACCTTGGTCTAAATATATTTTTTCATCTCGTATAGTCCATTTCCAAGCGACGCCCTTGGGAACTGAAACCATCCACACCTCCGCGATCTTCCCGTCATGGTGATAGGCATACGTGCCTTTCGGCAATGTTATCCATTCTTCCAGCGGGTGACTCATTCGAATCTCCTTGCGTTAAGGTCCGAAAACTCTTTGATCGTCCGGCAATAGGAGCAAGACTTCGGCGCCGGACCTGCTCGCTTCACATCTCCGCCGTGCCCGTTATCCATTTCCCATTGATGGGACTCCTTAAGTACATCGGCAAGTTCGATTGCAATGTCCTGCCATTCTTCAATGGTCGGTTTCTTTTTCATTTCGTCTGCTCCGTCCAATAGTTTGTTCCATCACATAACGATGCTCCAATATTATCCTACGCTCGTTCCCTTGCCATATACGGCATTGAATATATCCGTCTGGATGCCGCCACTTTCCATTTTTACGGATATTGCTCACTTGATTTTTCCCGTAGCCTTGGTGATGGCGGCGCGAAGAGCGTCTTTTACTGTTGCCCATGAATCCATATTCCCATCGACCGCATCTTTTGCCGCTTCCAATAGATCCGCATTGACCCGGCGCAGGTGTCGGATATTTTCTCGAAGGTTGGCGAAAACCTCCATTGATCGTTTGGACTTCCGAGCATGACGGGCACCGCTATGATGCCCATGTGTTTTGGTTTTCATATCAATCCTTTGGAGGCATCCAATAAATAATACCGGTATTCGCTCCTAAAACTTTTATATCGTCCATCTCTGGGTTACAATCTGACCACATCTCAGACGCGGTCGCCCTTGCATCGGCCACATTGGTATAAATATGGGCCGAGTCTATTAATCCTGCACGGACATCGACTAAAATATATGGTTCTTTCTTTCTCATATCAATCCATGTTCCCTGAAGCTGTAGCATTCTCCATCGGCGTAGATGATGTGATCTAATAATGGAATCCCAAGGATCTCGCCGGCTTTCTTAATGCGTTTCGTTGCATTTCTATCTTCTTGACTCGGGTCAGTCTCACCGGATGGATGATTGTGGAACACAATAATACTAGCCGCATTGGCCGTGATAGCCGGACGAAACAGTTCTCTTGGATGAACCAGCGAACACGACAGCGTGCCGATGCTAACGACGTAATGTCCGATCGGCTTAGTATTTGAATTCAGATAGATCGCGCTAAGTATCTCCCGGTCTCCCGGAGGCACAAGCTTGCGTATCGTGTCCACCGCCTTGAGCGGAGTGTCAAGGGCGGCGCTGTCGTTCTTTAGAGCCGTCTCCCTGACGGTGATTAAGTTTATCGTCGGTAGTTTGTACATTAGGATCCCTCGGTTCAGCGCATACAACTTTTACTTCTCTTTGTTCTTTGTCGTTATAGCCGTGGCGCACGCCGGCAATGAAGCCGAAGAAAGCCACGGCCATGATGATTGGAAATATCATGACGTCTCCTTTGCATTGACAATAATGTCAACTAATTCTTTACCGAGGTCCGCAATCATTTCGACGCGTTGCATCATGCGGTAGTCATCGCTTGCGATTCCCCCATATCCCGGCCTAGATATATGCCACTGCATGAATCCTTTTTGGTCTTTGCCTAACGTGACAATGCATTCTATCCTAATCATAATTTATCTCACCGTATCCAACACCAGCTTATGCAGGTTCGTGATTGCTTTGTCTTCGCTCAAGATTGAGCGGTTGAGTTTGCTGTAAGACTTGCGCGTCATGCGCTTGTGCTGCAAGTATTCGAGTCCGGCCTGCCATAAGCCGTAAGCCGAGCGCCTGTGCGCATCGGACGTTGTCGGTCCGTCAAGTATTATTTGTACCATGCCGCGTGCCTCAAAGACATTCCTCTCTACTCGCTCCGAATACTGACACTTAGACAGATCGGGCATGGGGAGAAACGCTTTGAGAAACGTTTCGACTTGAGCCTGTGACGCGGCGATACCAGCCAACTCCGTGGCCAATTCTTTATAGCACTCGAACTCATCACGTGCGCTCTTAAGAGCGTCCTTTGCGCGTTTGATATAATCTCTCCAGCCTGTCGTGTGCCGGATGGTGACGCTCAGTCCTGTCTTGCCTGCGTCCTCCATCGCCATGCGTCTCGTGTTGGCGCACACGACGCGAATCGCCGTGCGGATCAACTGCAGCGCGGCTGAGCCATCATGCGCCCATAGGGCAGTGATGAATGGAATCGTTGGTGATTCATCTCCAGGCGCCGTCCAAGCTTCCGGCAAGTAGCCGACGATAACGCACTTGCCGTTCTCAAGCGTAATTCCGCAGTGCCACTTAACTCCTTCAGAAGCGACTGCTTCAACGAGATCGTAGGGTATGTCGTTTTGTATAACGCCGTACGTCTTCTTAACGACTGAGAGAACTTCGCCGCTATCTTTGAACAGCGCCTTCCAGTCCTTAAGATCCACTTTCACACCGCCTATGTCCGTGAAGGCCGAATGTTCTACGACCTTCCAGTTATGACCAGCCAGTTTCATTGCTTCTTCCTTTCCTGGCCATATACCCACAGGTAGGACCTTCCCGAGGCCGTGCCAGGCGGGTTCGTTATTTGAAAAGAATCCTTCCACGAATTCATGACTCATATTATTTCTCCATAACTTTCATTGATTTTGAACATCGTGGGCATACAGCCGAGAAGTAATCTGGCTCATAGCATATGACGTTATAGCCATCTCGCTGTATGTTTCCCTCTTTGTTGACAAGAGCCCACGCCCTTTCCGTGTATTTGACGTAAGCTGTTTTTTGCTTGCCGTGTTTGAGGCACTTAAACTCATACATGTTTATCTCTCGAACAATGTAGCGATGATAAGCATTGTCGCAATAGCGAATGTCTCCATTTGATTGTCCCCGTTAAGTCCCGGTCCGCTACGCCTAGTATAACATTTCGGCGAAGCATTTAAAAACCCCGTGAGCCTGCACGAAGCAAGCCCACGGGGTTGCTTTGGTTTTATTCCAAGTCTACAGCCAGCTCGTCCGTATACTCAACGGTCTCGTCTGTCGCTTCTTCACCGAATTCTTGAATGATGTCAAGCGCTTCGGGTGAACCGTTGATGAAGCCGCCAACGGTGCAGCGATCACGCATGCTGATGTGCTCCACGTTGCCGCCTTCACTACGCTCCGCATAGAACCATTGGTCCAGCGGAGCTTGCACTTGGGCTGATGGTTGGAACGCTTCTTGTGAAGGCGTTTCCAGCCTGGGCCACATGAGCTGTTGCTCTGTGTACTCAGGACGTTTTGACTTCTTACGACCACGCTCAACTGCCGGCCTATAGCCGACAGCTGGACGCTGTACTTGTTGCCGTAACGCGATAGCCAACGACTGTTCGAGCAAGCTCATTTCTTTTCTCCAATAGGCAACAACAACTGTGCGGCTGCCTGAATTTCCGCCGGCACGGCAATTTTGTTGAAGTACAAGACAGGTTCGATGACCTTCTCGACTTCAAGCCACTTGGGCTTTTGAGACGTAGGCGCCCACACGACGAAGTCCTTTCCGCTCTCGCTGCACTTGGCCGCATGAGCGAAGCGAGCCGACTTCCACACATACACCCCTTCCGCCGCTTGTACGATTTGCTTTGACAACTGCTTTGGGTATTCCATTTTATTCTCCCGGTTCTTTGAACCTTTTCGTTCTCGATGTAGCGAGAACGTTATCACTTGAGAATGTTCGAGCGATGCTTCGCCGTATTGCTTACTCGATACATTTATAAATGCAGTGGCTCGCGGTATGATCGCCCGAGGCGATCCATAAATGCGGTCGAAGGCGGTCGATCTTATAATGGGACTCTTACCTTCTGCGGCGAAGCCGAGGTTAGATCGAGCCGCCGTGTTAACCGGCCGCGGCTGTATGCGGACGGCGCGCGACCTCAAGATGTTGTATGCGCGCTTTCGCGTAGCGAAAGTTAACCGACTGCCCCGCGATGCCCTGACCCCGCGAGGGCTCGCAGCGGGATATGAGGGAGGTCGTTTGCGCGCGGATGTTAGGTCGTGCGTTTGCTCGCCATACAAACGCCCCTCTGCGCGCTGAATAAAGGGCCGTGTGCAGCCCAGCCTTCCTGCCGGCGCCAGGCCAGCTCATTCCTCTACGGCTTAACGGCTTTGCCTCTAGCTGTAGATTCCTTGCCGTGTATTAAGCGCCGTTGTTTTATCCGGCCAACGCGCGCGCTGTTGCGCGCTGGGGCCGTTGCCGTTGTTGTTTATGCTGTGTAGCCAGGTCCCATACGGGCCGACAACCTTGTGTTCTAACTATCTACAATAGCTGACTTTGTCTGACAATAGCCGACAAGCTGACTAAAAAAAGTCAGTTGTTATATATGTAAACTACAGGACACTTACGTGTCCTAAAGGCTTAACGGGTAGAACCTAAACAACAACGACAAACAGACGTAAAATAAAACAACATACCATACAACTAAACAACAACGACAACTAAACAACAACAACAACAACAGATAATATTCTTTAAGATGTAGTACTGCGCGCGTGAATATATATATCTATATAGGATCCGTGCGAGCGACAGCGAGCACGACAACCATGCCGTATACCAATAGTGTCGTGTCAGTAGAATGTCAGCAGGTACAGTCGTTCTATCGAACATAGTTCAACGTGCTCAGTGTTGGTAAACTATTCTTCGCACGTAAAGAATGAACATTAAGATAGTTATATACTTCTGGAAGGATACTCACTGAGTAATACGTACGTGTAGGTCTGACCGTTGATATTTTCATTTAGAGCATCCATAGCGAGAGATAAAAGACTGTTCCTCCCCAGCTTCTCAATTAATTTTTATATTTTCTATATTTTGACCTTCAACAAGAAGTTGACAGACCAGCATTGCTTGGTCTATAATCTTCCCAGATGCGTAAGCCTAGGCCGTTCTCAAAACCTCGCTGTGCAACCCAACCAACAGGAGCCAACCATGTACGGTAAGACTGGACGAAAGGGAGACGACAGCGACGTCGGCTATCGTGACCCAAAGCCGAAGATGTATGAGTCAAACCCGCAGCCTGTTCCATTCGATCTGTCTCAGGGCGGGACTCTCGATAACGTAGCTTCGATGTGTCCGTGTGGTCACAACTCTGTCATGCATGGTGTCGGCCTTGGAGGAAGCAACAATGCCGGCGCCTGCGAGTACAAGGGTTGTCCGTGCAGCGGCTTCTCCTACAAGCCAAACCAGGGCATGGGTTGGGCTTATGAGTACAGCGATGAGAAGAAGTAAGCTGGAACTTCTTGGACTCCACGATGAACCGCATGTCGGTCCGATTGAGATTGTCTTCATGCTGTGCTTTCTTGCCTCCGTCTCAGTGGTCGGCTGGGTGGGGATCATAACTCTCCTTCGCTGGTTCTGGTCTTTGGTCTAATGAGCCCAAGAGGACGGCGTCCTATTCCCAGGGAGATCCAGCTCAATCCTCAAACCAATGGCGTGCAGGACTCCGTTGACGGTATCGCCCTTACTCTCCTTGACGAACTCAAGACCGCGATCAAGAAGAGAATAGAAGCCGGAGACTTGAAATCTCTTACGCTTCTCAGTCTCACAAAAGAATTAAGGGGTTTGCTTCACGCGATCAAGAAGCCGGCCTCAACCTTGAACTACATGAACGCTCCACAGATACCTCAACTGCCATCCAACCAGACGATAAGAGAGCGAGCGCTCAAGGCCGGAGCTGAAGTCAACACCGACGTCCTTCTGGAGTCACAGAAGCATTTCCTGGACCTACATGGCGACACGCCCGCCGGCTGAGAGAGTCCTTTCCTTCGAGGATCTAGTCACGCTCGGAAGAGCGAACTTGACTGCATTCTCTCGCTGGCCTCTGGGCATGCGAGCCAACTACGAGCTGTGGGCCTGCCAGAAGCTATGGCAGCGCGCCGTGCAGGAAGCCTACATCGCTAGAATCGACGACCCTACCGCGGGAAAGCACCTATGTCTCCTGGCTCCTTCAGAGCATGGCAAGACGACTTCAATCGCCATACCATTTGCGATGTGGGCTTTAGCGCGCGACAGGAACCTGCGCGTCCTTATTGTCGGAAGCAAGGACGACCTGGCCGCCAACGTAGGCTTCGGAATAGATCGTAACTTCGCCAACAAGAGCGAGCTCTTAAATAAGTTCGGCTTAAGAGCGTCGTGGCCTTGGAATGCTTACGAGAAATTCGTTGAGCGCGACAATGACAATCTCATTCACCCAAGCATCTTATGCGTTGGTCCTGAGTCTGAGATACAGGGCAAGAGGGCAGACATTATTATTCTTACTGACCTTGCCACGTTTAAGAATAGCCGTACTGCCGAGAGCAGAACCAAACTCCTCGATATTGTCGACCATACTCTCATGCCGCGATTGGAACCTTGGGGATTCGTTCTTGCAGAAGGACACCACGTTAATCACGAGGATATGTACACTGAGTTCGAGCAGCGCGAGGATGAGTGGAAGGTTGTCAAGTACCGCTCCATCCTAGAGGAACCAAGCGAGGATAACTCAGGCCGCGCCAAGCTGCTTGCACCCGAGCAGTGGAACTACAAGCAGCTCGCGCGCATCAGGGCGCGCAGGCCTTCAGTCTTCCAGCTCATCTACCAAAACATTCCGGTTGAAACCAGGGGACTGGTCAACCGTGAAGTCCTTGAACGCGGCTTGGACAGAAGCCGGCCGCTTGTGTACTCGGGAACGGATGAGATCAAGATGGCTTACAAGCAGATCGTCATCGGTGTCGATCCGGCGTTCTCTATTCGCAAGTGGAGTGCCTTCTCCTGCTGCTTGATCTGGGGAGTCTCGGAAAGCGGACAGTGGGATCTCTTGAGCGGCTGGAGGCAGCGCCTCTTGCCGCACCAGTTGCGATCGAAGATCATCTCCACCATCCTTGCCTGGAAGCCGCACGACTGCTTCATTGAGGCCAATGCCGCGCAGATCCTTCTGGTTCAAGATGTCAAATCTCAATTGGGCTCTTGGGCCTCTGTCGTTCATCCAGTTTACACTCTTGGCTCCAACCCGGAGGACACTGTGGAGGAGGCCGTTAGCGACTGCGTGACCATGATCGAGTCGGGGCACGCGACGTTTCCCTACCATGGGCAAGAAGCACAGGAGCTTGTTGAGCAGCTATTCACTGAAATCATCAATTTCCCCACCGGGCGCTTCACTGATGTGATGATGGCTTGGCAGATCGCCACCAGGGGCTACCGCAAGATCGAGCAGCAGGGACGCAAGACGACGTTCTTTCAGGGCATTGCGCGATCGGTGTCGACTAAGCGCTGGGGCCGCAGTTTCCACACCGGAATAAAATCACCCCAGGCACCCAAGTACGTGCCGCCACTTTGATATGCAAAAGCGGGTGCATAAGGTTCACAGCATGACAAGGTCAAGGATCTTCTGCGAGTGCGGTTGGAGCTACGCAGCCGAGGATCCCACAAGGCGCAAAGAGCAAACGGAGAACGATTTGCTTGACGGATATGAAGTCCATCGCAAGATCATGGGGCCGGTATCAACATGAAACGCGGAGATTGTTCGAGCTGCGGTTTGTTTCTTGAAATGTATTCCTGTGTTCTTTGTGACGAATGTAATTGTATGATGTGCAGCATCAGTCACGATCAGAAGCACCGTGATAATCTGGAGACGACTAGGCAAGCTCTCAACGTGGTGAGAGAATCGAAGACAGGACTGGTACACTAAAAAAATGGAAAGTCAACCCTACCTGAACTCCGGACTACCACCTAAGGGGCTCTGCAATGACGGTTCCGTTATCGGACCCAACGGCGCCAAGGTTGGATTCGATGCGCGCGAGAGTGGCGCCGCGCCATCAGCCGCGCAAATCGTCTCCTGGCACAATAGATTGCGCGGACTCTACTCCAACCGCAACATGGAGTATTACCTGCTGCGCAGGATATTCGATGCGCAGTACATCGGCAATCAACAGCGCAATGCGCTCAGCGCGTCCACTGAGTTTGCTGACAGAAAAAATCTGATCTACAACATGATTAACACGTCCGTGCGCCGCTATATGGATGAGATGTCCGCCGACGTTCAGATACGCGGTATTCCCCGCGGACTCAACGAGGCCGACGTCCAGTTGGCCGAAGGCAGGCAGAAGCTCCTCATGGATCTCTTCGTTCAGGAGAAGATGCAGGTTAAGATCTGCATGGCCGCGTTCTACCAAAGTCTTTTGGACAAGGCTATCTTCCACGTTCGCCCAGACAACACAAAGCCGCTCAAGCTCTCCATCGACCTCATCATCCCGGAGTGGTACTTCCCGATTCCCAAGTCAGGCTACTGGTTCGACAAGGATGCCGTCATCATCTCCTGGATTCCGTTTAGCGTTGACGGCAACATGGAGCAGCACGACTCCGAGGGTAGGCGCTATCAGAACGACCAAGGACTCCTTCGCATCATTGAGTATTGGGATCACGAGTGGTATGTGCGCACGGAGAATAATAAAACCGTGGCCGAGATCAGGCACGGCTGGGGAATCATTCCAACGGAAGAAGTTCATAACATTCCTATTCCGCATAGACAGAGAGGACAAGGCGATGGCGATCAGGCAGTTGGACTCAACGAATATCTCAACGAGCTCATGTCGGATCAGGCTGATACTATCTCCTACCTGGCAAATCCTATCGTTGTGGTTCGTGGATCAAAACAAGGGACAGGCTCGCTGGTATTTGGTCCGAGAGCTATCTGGGAACTTGAGCGGGATGGTTCGGCTGAAATTCTTACCTGGGCTGGAAGCCCGCCTTCGTTCGAGGCACAGATACTGCGCGTTATGCAGGGCATCGAAGACACCACCGGACTCAGCTCCCCTGCCTTTGGCCGTGAGATTCCATCAGGGGTATCTGGTGAGGCCATCCGTTCCATCCTTGCAGGTTTTAACACCCGTATAGGAGCCAAGCAGACCTTCATGGGTTTGGCCTTAAACTCGATCTGTTACAAGGCTCAGAAGATTTGGGAAAAGGAGTTTGCCAATGAAACGTTCGAGGTCAACGGTCAATGGGGCCTACAGGATCAGCCACGTGGCGTTGGAAAGTCTGGGGAATCCAGGCAGGGGATTCTTATACGTCCCCGTGACTTCAAGGGATTCTATCGAACCAAAATTATTTGGCAGCCTCAAAACGAAACGGTCAAGGTCTTCGCGGAAATCGAGAAGCTCAAAAATGGAGTCCAGTCTAAGCTTACTACGATGCGAAATCTCGGCATCCCCAATCCGGATGAAGAATACAAGCGCATCCTCATCGAGCGACATTTGGATATGCTTAACTCTGCGCAAGCCGGAATCTCGGGAAGGTTCGTCGGGACGCAGCCGGCGTCCTCGGGTGCCACGCGAGGGCTCATCAACGCGGCCGGGCAGCAGCCGGGAGTCTCGCCCCCGGACTTCGACATTGGTGACATCGCCCACCGGCTCACCCAGTCCAACCCCGGCACCCTGGCCGATTACCTTGGAATCCCTGAGGCAGCTGCACTATCCAGGACAAATAACCCGATTGTGAAGGTGTCTGACGTTTTAGAGAAACTCAGGGACGCCGACCTAGGAAGCAAGGTTTGGCTTGAGGGAGATATCCTTCACGAGGGCCGAACCGATAAGGAATTCACACTGCGCGTGGAGTCCGAAGGTGACATCCCGGCGATACGATCTGCGCTCGGTGGGGCGTTGGCAGAGCGCGCTAAGTTTGTCACGGCCAAAGAACCGATGGCCGCTGGATCGAGAGTGAGAGTGGGCGGCCCGTTGAGCGCCCAGTTCGGAGGATAAAATGAATAGAACCATTAAAGCTTTGATTGTCGGAGTCGTGGCAAGCATGTTGTCTACGGCGCTCCTCCACTACGGGGCTACGTGGGTTGACGCCGGAACTGTGATCGCATCAACCACGGTCTACAATGGTTCTGATGAAGCGAGTTTTAATTCCTCAGCTCTGCCGGCCAACGGCGCCTACATCTTCAGCCTAGTGGCAACAAGCACGCCGACATCGGCGTCAACCTTCTCCGGCTTGTCAGTGTACCTTCAGCAGGTGGGGATCTCGGGCCAGGTGTACACGCTCAACTCATCCACGTTCACTACCTGCAACGCCGCATGTGTCCAGCTAGTGAACCCGGATGTCTATGAAGGCGGGAACATCAAGACTCGCTGGACGGTTACAACCGGTTCGGTCACGATCAAAGTCACCGCTACGCCAGTGACGCCATAGTGCCATGAACCTCAACGAGCGCGGCGTCATCTATGCGCGAGTCAAGGGCAGTAAGGCTCCCACCGTTCCACCAGTGAACTTCGACCCCAACGCTACATATAGTCCGGATGCTCTCGTAAAGGTCGGTCCGTATTTTGAAATGAAGAATGCGTCCAAGAGTTTGTTTTTATTTTACAACTATGCCGCGTTGTTGCTCGCCAATCAGCCGGTCACATCGGGCACGTTTAATACCAACACAACCGATAATCTTAGCTTTGTCGTAGCGGCCGGAGCGTTCACGTTGCGCGTGGCTAAGACTACGCCGTCCAAAAACACGGGCGCTGCTATTGCCGCTGCTGTAGCCGCCGCCTTTGCAGCGAGCATTTACAGCGCGACTCCGTTGTTTGCTGTGACTGATTCCGCTTGGGCAGCTTCTCCACCGATCAGCGTGGGTTCATCGCCGATTGCGATGGTCAACACGGCGATCGTGTATCGCTGCAAAGCGCGCGTGGTCGGAGCCACTAACGTAAGCGTCTTCCCGGCCCAGGATGCGACTTACTGGGAGCCGCTCCTTGGAACAGTCCCTGAGGCGGCCGATGGCGCAAGGACTTGGTGCACGGCCGAGAATGCTTACGAGAAGAATACGTGCGGCCGATGTGGACAGCCATTGTAATATGACCATCAAAGAGCAGATGGCTAAGATGATGGTCGCGGCAGCTCGTGGCAATGATCTCATCTTGGGCCGAGCGCTTGGACCTAGGCCGTCATACTTTATCATTGGCGATGAGCCTATGACGCGCGACGTGGTGGTGGGCCAACCCTTCTCGGGACCGCTTGGGGAAGTTCTCACCAGCGCAATCAACACGCTCCAGGAAAAATATGGGATCGAGTCCGAAGATGTGTACGTGACCTACCTTATCAAGTGCCGATATGCTTCCGGTAGTTTGACTGAGAAGATAGTGACCGATGAATGGTTACCGATCGCGCAGACTGAATATTATCTTTCTGGCTGTTCCAATGTCGTCGCTATAGGCAGAGTGTCGCGGTTGTTCGCTGGGCACATCTCTCAGCGTCCTTCGTTTATAGAACCGTACCAGCCTACGCTCGTAGAGCGAGTGAGACAAGCATGGAATTTGATAAGGTCTTAATCGTCATTGAATTTATTGTTCTCATCGCTTTCATCTACGTGGTTAGTACCACGCTCAAGGTTGATCCGAAGAGTTATAACTCGTACCGCTATGTCCCCGGTAAGAGCATCTCCTGTGCGCAGTCCGATCCTCCATGTGATATCCTCTATGGCAAGCCTTAAACGTTTAGGTGTGCCTACGCAGCTTCCGTCAGAGGAACTCAATGCATCTCGCGCCGAACTCCAACAACGTCTCGACTTCACTAAAGATGCAATTCTTTCCGGCAAGTATGGCATGGCGATCAAGGGAGCGAAGACATTGCTGGCCCAAATACAAGCCGCATCGAATTGGTTTCAACGACTAGCTTATTCCTACCTGGCGACTGGTGAAAAGGATCCCGGACCCATCAACCTTTTCCCTCCTGCCTGGAGTGATGCCAAGCATAAAGACTTCAAAAATTATTACGAGAGCGAAGCGGCCAAGCATCATCGTTTCCACAATCTAAACATGTTCGACGCCGCATTGCGTGGCGTTTACACTGCAAGTTACCTTGGAAAGCAGGCATTTGATTATTCAGATGCAAGCTCCATGCGCATTGTGCATGACGGTGTCATGCTGGCTACATTCAAAAACGCACATCTCCTTGATCGCATCCGGGCGATCTCCGAAAGCCACGAGGCGAGCAAGTTTGTTTCAGACCATGGAGAGCTTGCGGCCGATCTTCCGGTAGGTGTTTTGTTCGACAGCATAAACCCGATCTTCGTCGCCGTGGCCGGTGTGCCGGCATTGCGCCAGTTCGTTTATCGGCACAAGGTGCTTAAGTCCATCAAACCAAGCGCAACCATGGCTCAGGTCGGGCGTATCCTGGACCGTGCTTTTGAGGGTGGAGACTTGGAGAACGGACTCATTGAGTCTGTTCACAAAGCTGTCACATCCGGCGATTACGCTACCGCTCATCGTTACCTCTACCTGGCCGACTTCCGCAAGCCTTCGATAATGAGCGAGATCGGGCTCGATGCCTTCCGACCCGCGGAGAGACGGTTCAGTCCCTACATGAAGCACGAGCTAATGAAGAACACGCAACGCGTGAATGAGATCAACAAGGAGGCGATGGAGCGCGTGCTTGAGAACGACAAGCTCAAGAGCTTTCTGGAGAATGCGAGTTCCCAGGATCTGCACGACTTCCAGAAGATGATCGAGTCTCCAGGCCGCATGGCCCAGATGCTGCGCAAGATTGCAAACGGTGAGGCGCCTACCGTCAGCCCAGAGGCGCAACAAGCGTTCATCGAATGGAACAATGAGGCATCCCATCAGATGATGCTCATCCGCAAAGGTTGGGATTCTGAGTCCGTCATGGCCGCGCGCATTGGGCGTGTGGAAAAGAATATGGCCAAGGTGGCCGAGCTGAAGGACTCGGGAGCCACAAGCGAAAATGTAGCTCAGCAGCTCCAAAAGCTCCAACTACAAATCAAGCGCGACATGGCCGACGCTCCGCCTGTTATCCCTTTCTACTTTAAACGAGTGGTTCATGAGACCCAAGCAGGAAAGCCCTTGGCTAAGTGGGAAACCCGTAACCGCGGTTGGATGCAGCCTAAAGATCCTGGCGAGTTCAATAAGATGCCTAAGGATGACGAGACGTTGCGTGAAGGGCTCCTCGACTTCCTAGGTGGCTTGCGCAATGAGTACAAGGGCCAGGCCGTGGAAGGATCCTTTAAGTTTCTCAAGAACGCCGTTGAGGATCGTTATAACCGCCTAGGTATGGAGTCTCCCAGGCTGCGTGCTGCTGCCGGTGAAATCAAAGAGCTAATCGAAAATGCGGGCACACTTGCCGATCAACACCTAGTTGTTCGCACTCTCGACTTCGTCGCTTCAACCCTAAAGCAGATGAAGCTTCTCCTGCCAGGCGTCGTGCCGGCTCATGGCGTGCGCATCGCGGTCGGGAACTTCATCAAGGGCGCCATGGTTCACGGCCTCAAGGACGCCGCGACCATAGCGCCTTCTGGTTCGTTAATTGGGACTGAGCTTAATTTCACACGGTCGGCCGAGTACGGTCTGACCAATATGGGGCGCGGGCTATTTGCCAAGCCCGGCGAGACCGGCTACCGGAGCCTCTTTGATGTCGGTTTCATGAAGCCGTACAAGCAAGCGATCTCACCGTTCGTCAAGGGCATGGAGCAGATGGCTCAAGAGAACGCGATGCGCTGGGCCTATCAGAAACGAGCCAGGGAGTTGATGGAGGCCGGCACCAGCATGACACGCGAAGAAGCCCACCGCGTGGCCCTTGGCTTTGCGCAGCGCGTGGGCAACGACACATTCTTCTTTACCGAGAACCCGGCGCCGGCCTATCTCTGGGCCGAGCGCCTATTCCCAGGATCCTTTATCAGGCATCCGGTACGAGCCACGATCTTCGCCTCTCATTACGCCATCGAACACCCGGTGGCCGCCAATGCGCTCCTTAATGCGCGAGATACCATCAATGAGAAGTATATGGTCAACGGGCGCGGTATGCTTGCCTACAAAGGCGTTGAGCTTAATCCGCAGCATTTGTCGGACCTGAATTACGCCTTGCACGCTTACGAGAACACCAAGGCGATTGAGCCAGGCAACACCAAGGTTGAGACGGCAGTCAAGATCATGCGGGCTTTGGATTCAGGTCCAGGCGCCTTTCTAACCACCAAGGCTCCTTGGGAATCCCTTGCCTCAGCCGTCCAGGGCGATGACATCCCCATCCCAAGCGATAGACCCAGGGCTCCGAGTCCCTTGCCGGCATTCCATCCTTTAGGGATCCTTGAGACCGTCAGCCGACAGCTCTTAGGAAAGACGCTCTCGCAGGCAGCAATGGCTAAGGGCCTTGAGGGTGAAGTGTTGCATAGTAAGGAAGAACAGCACCAGCGTAATCAAATCAATCTCATCAAGCGCGCGAACTATGCCGAAGGCATCCAGATAACCGATGATGAGGCGCGCGATATTTTCTTTCAGCAGAATATTATCAAGGGCGCCGGCTCGCTTCTCGGCATTCCGATAGATGTCAAGTCCACTGAGGCGCAGCGCAATATCGAGGCCATTCGTCAGCATTACTACCAGCTCCCATCCGTGGAGGAGCGCGCTAGATTCTTCCATCGCTTTTACGTGAACACGCCGGAAGGTCCGCAGCCTCTCCTGCGTTCCATCGCGGGAAGCCCGAAGAATGTTCCGGACGCGCATCCGCAGAAGGAATTTCTCAATCAATACCAGAAGGTCAAGGATGATCCCGAGAAAGCCGGGCAGCTCTTTAAGGATGCGACGATAGAGGAGAAGAAGGGAATCCTTGAAAACTTCGGAGATTCGGTTGGCCGGATACTCTACAAGATTGGAGAGAAGGCAGCCGACATTCTAACCGGTGGAGCGGAGGCCGGCGGCGAAGAGATCAGCTTCCCGAAGAAGTCAGTCAAGAGTCCGCAGGCTTATGTCGATGCTTTCAACAAGTCCTACCCTATTGCCGTCTCGCAGAAATGGATACGCGACGTAGGCGTGGCAGGACCCGGAGGCGCCATTGAGTGGCTTAATAACCAGGCGCACGGCCGCGGTCTAAGCCGCAACACCAATGGCTCCGATCTCGACAAAGCGGCCGAGCTTGAGAAGAACCTCAACCGTGCAACGCAGTACTATCTAAGCCGGGCTGCGATGGCTCAGAATGAAAAGGAGTATCGAGCCGCCTTTGTCGGCCCGGTCCCCGTGGGTTACGATGACCAAGGTAAGGAGAAGACCTTTGACCCGAAGGTTTGGTTTGGAGAAGGAAAGGATGGGCGTCTGGCTAAAACGCTCATAAACGTTTCAGCCCATGGCTGGCCTGATCCTTCCGACCCAACTCACATCAACAAAGTCAACTTCGATGAGATGCCGCGCGCGCCGGACGCGATCGCTTACCTGACGCGCGGTATTATCCCTCTGTCTGTTCAAATGAAGCAGCGCGACCAGCTCAAGCGTGAGAACCTGGGTCTCCATAACTGGCTGGATAGAATGGATAGATCCACGGCCAACCCAACGCTCGATCCACCAGACAAGCTGGAGACATTGATCCGAACAACCGCTGGGAAGCCTGGCGGACCGCCGATTGACCTCTACCGCAGGCTCTTGGATGAGGGTGGTGCCAACTACCGCAAGATCGCCGACTTCTCTTTGGCCGCGGCTTCATCTCCCGAGCACGTCCAGAACGTGCGCAGTCTGCTCTACAACCAGCGCGGCCAATTGATCCCAGGGATGGTGGAGAACTGGGCTGCGCAGGGGTTCCATTCAGATCTCCAGATCGCCAGCCTGCACGATTACCGGCTCCAATCTCACCTGAAAGAATCAGGTCTACCAACTGATATCAATTCGATACGTCAGGAAGCTTTTGTCAATCTGCTCCATAGAAGCAGGACGGCGATCACAACCAAGGACATCGAGGAGTCCGCCGGCATCTTGCCTGCCTGGGCTCTAGGCATTGGCAATGCGCCGGCAGGCGGCCGCGAGGCCTCGGCCCTTGATACCGTAGGCCCATTGAAAGAAGGCTACACCGGGACATTTGCGACTATCGGTGAAGGCCCTGGAGGCCCTATCCAGATCGGCCCGGTCATGCCGATCCCAAAGGCGGCGGCCGATCTCAACCATTCCAGCTACGTACCTGTGCCGCTGGGTCCACCAGCGGATCCCCAGTTTCTGATGCCTGGCATTCCAAACTTCCGTTCCGT
>ERZ1292642.745-Hain-H14-01um-R1-745-length-17210-cov-5_pt1 | contig 17210 bp, 24 predicted proteins | sample MGYA00564403_ERZ1292642 | MGnify/ENA primary metagenome ERZ1292642 (study PRJEB36523, sample SAMEA6512643) | groundwater metagenome | collected 2019-01-09 | study: AquaDiva: Metagenomics assemblies of 32 groundwater samples | reverse complement strand
TCTTACCAGCACAAGGTTACTGCCGGATATATAAGCGCTGTCAACGGCATAAAAGAACCCCGTCCGGCCGTCCCAAGTGTTTTTAAGATAAGCCCCTGTACGGCCCCGGGTGGCGTTCTCAATGATCAATTCATTATTCGCCCCGATCTTGCGCAGCCGGGTACTGTCAGCCTGGATATAATAAGTAGTCTGTCCGAAACAAGCCCCGCTTATCAGCAGGAGAAAGATTAATAACCGCATAAACAAGTAATTTAAAAAGGAGGGTTGCCCCTCCCTTAGTTAAGTAAAATAAGTACACGAATCAAATATGCCCGGTGGCACATCATACGGACACGGTACATCCGAGCCGGACCACTTGACCAGCACATCCCACACCACTTCTGTATTGGTATCTTCCTGAACCGGGTTCTTAGGAATAACCTGCACGGTAGTGTCAATAATATGGATCTGTGTCTGTGTCCGGTATGCTGCTTTATAAGCCCTTGAGTTTTTCAGGGTATTATAAAAAGCGCAGTTCTGTTTGTAGTTCGGATCCTGGTACTGTAGTTGGAAGTTATACCCGGTAAGCCGGGTCACCTGATCACCGTACCCCGGTGCTTCAACCTCAGAGCCGCCGTCAAAGGTTCCTTTGGTCTGCGGAATGAGGATAATATCGCCGGACGTAAAACCAGCGGTCCACTCGGCAGGGTTAGACGGGTCTGTAAAGGCAAATGTGCTTTTAATAAAAGCCATACTCCTTACCCGCCCACCTTCCAACTCTTCGCAGGGATCGCAAATATGATCCGGTACAAGATCATCGCAATTCGAAGGATAATATACTGACATAAGTTAAAATTTTAACATTGAGGAATAGAGATACATTCTTTATCGTAAACCATAACAATAGTATAGTTCACCTGTATTAATCTTTGTGGCCCCGCAAGTTTATAGGGAGTTGTCCCGTATTCTTGCGCCCACACCTGGGCATCATTCAGGATAGCGCTCGAAACAGATATCCTTACCGATTTAAAACCTTCGCTCTTCAGGCGGCCGGTTATTGCGGATTGGATAAATGTATATAGTTTATCGGCTGAGAAGCCGCATTTTTCTTCGTTGAAATAAATAATTAAAGCCATGCCGAAAGTGTTCTGCAGGCTTTGTTCGTTGTCACCGTAACCGCTTGACGGAACGTTGGTACTGGATATGGTTAGTTGTTTATGGTAAGCCTGAGCCTTGAAAGTATCATCGATCCCGATGTACTTTTCATCAACATAAGGAGCAATGTTATCGCCCTTAACGGCGGCTTTTGCAATGCCATAGGTTTTAAGGTCCGGCATAAACTTACCAACCTTGCCGTTTACCCATCCTGTTATGTCATTTATCGAGAGCATTTGCAACTAATTCATTTATTCGTTCAAAAGCGTAATCAATTTCTCCAGTTGTCAGGTTGCTGATAGTTTTATCTTTCACCTCTTCAACCCACCTTAGCTTATCAGCATTAAAAGGGTTTGTAAATCCTATACCGTATCCGTTTGTTGTTTCCAGTACCGACCAATTATTTTCTAACTGGCGGGTAAGGGAAACGATTACTTTAGGGTCTTGTCCTCTTCCGGCTTTCTTTCTGGCATACTTCAAATAAGCATTGCTGTAACTACCTATCTGCCCGCCATCACTCGCCTTGCCTTCTTTATGAATCCTCTCGGTCATCATTGGCAACACTTCAATAGCTACCGGCCGGAGTAAATAATTCGGATCCATTATAGTCTTAAAAGACTGTCCCAAATTTGAAAGAACTTGGTCAAGGTTTGTTTTGATGGTTAAACTTGCCATGCTACGGAAGATACGTGACCACCGAAGGGTTAGGTTCGCATTGTAAACAACAAGCATCTGTGTCCATTAATAAGACCCCTTGTTTAAGAGCGGCTTCGTATTGAACTTGGTAAAATGCCTGAAGTTCTTTTGCTTCGTCCCTTCCTATAGTTGTCCACCTGTTTAACCTGTCTGAATTTAAGCGGAATAACAATAACGAAACCCCGAGTAAATATTTCCAGGCAAGTAGTAACTCATCTACATTCTCACAAATCATTGCATCGTAATCACAGTCACGGTTTAACTTATAACACTTATTCAATTCAGCTATCACATCCAATCGAAACTGAGCCAACGCAAAAGTCTGAACATCATTCCAAACTCCCCGGTATGTTATCTGTTCCGCATCTGCGATCTTGTCCGTGTTTTCTATACTAATCCCAGGCAGTGAATTAATATAAATACCGGACGAAGGCGCATCATATACACCCGAAGTACAATTTAAAAGCCCTATGGTATCAATGAAGCAAGTCATAATAAAAATAAGCAGCCTTACGGGGCTGCCGTTATTTTTTACTGAGCATAACCATAACCATAGCTGTTCGAAGGCTCGTTACAGTCTGTGCAATCATTTGTAATGAAATACTTCAATGTTCCGTTTGTGCTGTTCAATTCGTCGCCGGGAGCGTACCCGTTACGAGGTTGAACCCACAGGCCAACGTTCTTTGAAACTATTACCTGCCATCCACGAGGGACGGTTGTAGTAACTCCGTTCAGGGTTGTTACCGTAGGGCAATCATAATACTTCATTTGCACATCGAACTCAGTCATCTGGCACTCATCAGCGCAGTTATTAAACTCTGCAATCGGCAGCGGAACGGTAAAGAAGAAACTTGTACCCCCTGGGCCAGCAAATGATCTCTTGTATTTCAAACGGTCGATCATTTTTACGCTACCAGGAGCAAAGGCTCCAACTGTATTTTCGCCCCACAAAGCCTGAGTGTCTTTGTCAAAGAAGAAACGGGGAATACCAGTACGGGAAAGATCAATACCGGCAGCATTGCAACACAAAGAAGCACGTTGCATATTATAAGCCGTCATTATACCGCCGCCAACAAGGCATGGCTCACCGCAAATTTCATTCTCCTGGAAATCTCTCATCATGTCGATGATGCCATTATCAAGCACAAGCTGGTTAGCTTGGCGCTCGATATTGATAACCTTACCGGCTGCCGATCCGATAGTAACATTCAGACCGAATTGCGTAGCGGCTTCAAGCACAAGGCGCCTGTTAGCTGCTTTCATAATAAGGTTTGCAGACTCCAAAAACAGGCCGTAATGCTCCAGCATGATACGGGTTGGAGGCGTTCCGATCTGACGTTCACGGCTTGCCTCTTCGCAGTAATTCCGTACTGTTTCATCAGAAAGGTAATGAGAGGTGCTAAGGTGAGTAAGCGCCGGAAGCGTCCACTCAGCCTTCGCCGGTATTCTGTTTATATCGCAATCGTCCTCTTCCTGAACCTGGTCGAGCGTAGGACGTTGACGATAAGAAACAGTTAATGGTCTTTGATGCCCAAATTCATCATAAGCATCATTGATCGGGTTTACAGAACTATTTTGGCAGCATTGCAGCATTGCCAGAAAACCAGCATTGCGCAGCTTTAAAGAAGGGTCATTTTGGCCAGCCACCTCACGTATAGTGCGTAGCAAGGCCGGACAATATCCTAAGGCCATTGTAATTTATTTATAAGGTTAAGTAAAGGGCTGTTAAACAGCAACGCCATTCGCCTTAGTTCCAGCAGTATAACTCTGTAAACTTTCAGCAATCGCCGCATCTAAAGCCGTGTTCTTTGCATTTTGCCCATTGCCAGGTAATGGCGGAGCCGGAGGATTGTTACCCTTTCCAGGGTCAGTAACTTTGAGAATTTTGGACAGAGATTTATCTATAAACGATTGCGGAGTAACTAAAGTGTGATTGTCCCCAAAAAGGTTTGTGCCATCTTTTTTTATTAAAGACAGACTTCCCTTTTCATCAAACTTAAATTCCGCATCGCTATCCTGAAGCGCTTTTGTAAGAAGGGCATCGATGGCCGCTTCTTTTGCCTGTGGGTCGAGTTCATCGAACATGGTTTTGTAGCCGCCAATGATCGTTCCCAGTTTTGTTTTGATCTTTATTTGCTGAAGTTGATTGTCGTATTCAGTTTTGAGGCTGGTTTGTTTCTGGATCTCAGTAGCGAGTTTGTTGTTTAACTCTACTATTTGATCTGAAAGTTTCTTAGCGGTAGCCTTATCATCCGGGGATCCTTTCTCTGAAACCTCTTTTATCTTTCTTGCCAGCGCCACTGCTTTTTTAGTTGACCCGCCCGCCCTTTCAATCTCTGCTTTTATTTCATCGCTTAAAGCAAACTCGGTAATAAGTCCGTTTATTTCAGCATCCAGTCCGTTATAAGCCTGAGCGAAATAAACTTTTTTAACATCCGGGTGGTTATTAGTAGCTGCCGCAATAGTAAGAAGTGAATTATCAACCGAACTGGCAATATCATCGGGAATAGCAGCTAAGTCACCGTCATAAGCAACTCCGGCCTTTACCATTAATTTTTTTAATAGATCGTTTGCGGCTATTGGCATATTATTTTCTTATGGGTTTAGGGCGTGAACCGCCGCATCCTTTACAATATATCTTATCCATTGACTACTTCAATTTTCATTACTAAATGACCGCTGCCGGTTCTTTCCAGGTGCTTATTCTTTTTTTCCAGATCCTTCTTGGCTGTCAAGGGTAAAAACGTTTCTTCTGTTTGCTGTACGCCATTAACAAGAAGTGGCGTTGTTCCGTTGGTCGTTACCGGGGTTGTTACTCTCAGGTACGACCCACCACCGCCTAAAATTGCATGAACACCGTTTTTGACAGCCATAAATAAAGATTGATTAATATAAAAGTAAATACAATTTTTGGAGAAAAACGTATATTTGATACAAAGTATATCAAATGGGCGACCCTATACAAAAGATTCCCAACATTATAGTTAGGGATATTCCAGTAGAAATTAAAAACATTTTAACAGACGAGCAGGCAAAAGAAAAGAAAAGAAAGGGAACCTCGCAGTACTCATTATCCTCAACAATTATTAAGATTATCCGTGAATGGAAAAATAAATGCAATCCATCATAACGTAATCAACCCCGCCTTACTCTTCGCATAAATAATATTCGTCCGATTTTTATACAGTACCGGGTGCGGGATTAGCCGGTCATATATCTCAGCGATCTCAGGCTTCCCGTTATATTCCAGGCAAATCATTTTACAGTTTAGTGATACTATATCTATCTGTTTCAATATCTCAACTTCCATTCCTTCCACGTCAATAGTTATAAAATCAAAGGTATCACATTGGGAATTTTTAAGCAGGGTGGCAAAGTCGATGACAGGGATTTTTGTTTTTCTAAATTTAATAATACGCTGATCAGGGTGAGTTTTTTGCCTCCACCTTGCCGTTTCTGTTTCTTTCATGGAAGATACAAGGGAGTAATCCTTTTTGCTCACCAGCGGCCCCGACTCAAAAAACTCGCCCCATCCGTTATAATCGGCTATACCAACGTTGTGTAACAAAACTTGTTTGTGGAACCGGGCCGAGTTTTTAGTAAGTTCTTTAAATGTTTTTTCGGACGGTTCCACTAATACTCCGTACCAACCAAGTTCTAATAGGGCACGAGAGTTGGAGAATATAATCCCGTTATTGGCGCCGATATCCAAAAGAGTGCCTCCAACTCCATTAAAGTAATCAAGGACAACCTGCTGTTCGCCATGTTGGGAATAGTCTTTCATAATTTAATCAAATTGATCTGTTTCTCCCGGTGTGAATCCGGGGTTAATAAAAAGGTCGGCATAGGCCAGTATGAAAAACAATATAAGTATTATCATAATTTATAATCGTCTTTAGGATCGTAAGGATGAGAGCAAAGGCCGATAAGGATTGAACCTTTCTTAATGTGAAATTCGTGATAAGTAAAGGGAGGTATTACAACCAAAGTACCGATAGGCATATCTACCAACTCCGTTGTAAATTGAATCTGTGCCGACCCTTCACATAAAACAAAGTACTCCGTCTTTTCTTTATGGTAATGCTCCCCGACTATACAATCCTCTTTTATCTCGAGCATCTTGCCCTCGGGGAATGCAGTTAGTTTGCGGCGGGGGTCCTCATTAATAATTAGCAAGTCTGTCATTGTTTAAAATTGGCCTTAGATTGTTCAGAAATCCACTCTGAATATTTTATTGGCATTTCTTTCAAGTCAATACAATCTGATACATATCTTTCATATTCTTCAAACCCAGTTGAAAACAATAAATCCTGAACATCCCACTTCTCCATATCCATCATAATCTTATGCAGTTTCTTTGCTAAAACTGCATTTTTTGTTTTATACGGGTTATACTTTTTTATTCTTTCCTCTTTTGTCATAATTAATAATTTGTAAGTCTGTCATCCTTCTGTATTTTTAAAAGTTCATGTTCCACCATTATCTTAACCAATTCCTTAAATTTCACCTTCGGAGTAAACCCTAATATCCGCTCACTCTTAGAACTATCTCCCATCAATAAATCAACCTCAGCCGGCCGGGTCAGCGACTTATCATACTCCACATAATCTTCAAAGTTTAACCCTGCATGTTCAAACGCCAACTGCACAAATTCTTTTACGCTATGAGTTTCTCCGGTGGCGATAATAAAATCATCGGGTTTATCATGTTGCATTATTCGCCAGATCCATTCAACATATTCTTTTGCATAACCGAAGTCCCGGCAGGCGTCGAGATTACCGAGCGTGAGTTTTTTGCGCAATCCATATTTAATTTCAGCAACCGCCTTACAAACTTTACGAGATAAAAATTCTTCGCCCCGTCTTTCTGATTCATGGTTAAATAAAAATCCGCAATATATTTTCATGCCATAAGACTCCCGATATGTTCTTGCCATATAATAAGCTGCGGCTTTACTTACACCGTATGGGCTGCGAGGATAGAAAGGCGTTGTTTCTTTTTGCGGCGTTTCCTGAACCTTGCCAAACATTTCAGAACTGCAAGCCTGATAAATCTTGCAATCTAACTTTAGGCTACGGACTGATTCAATGATCCGCAGCAACCCCAAACAGTTCACATCCATCGTCATGCTCGGAACATCGTAACTCCAACGGACCTGACTCATACCAGCAAGGTTATAAATCTCGTCAGGCTGGCATAGTTCAATAGCGTTATGCAGCGATCCGCTGTCTGTCATGTCGGCGGGGTGTAAAGTAATCTTGTCAAGTATATGAAGGATATTATTATATCCAGGTTGTGAGGTTCGACGGGTTGTTCCGTGAACAATATACCCCTTGCTCAAGAGTAATTCTATTAAATAACTCCCGTCCTGCCCATTACACCCGGTCACCAAAGCTGTCATATCTTCTTTTTTAAATGAACAATAATATCCCTATGCTCCCGTATCATATTCGGGCCAACAACCTCCCACCCTTCCCCGATCACTAACGGCAGCGTCCTTTCATCCTGAGCAAAATGACCCATTACACGCCCTGGAGGTGCGCCACAACTGTTTCTTTAGGTGTTCCAAATCCCTCTCCAATATACGCAAAGAAAGTCCCGCCTTTAGAATATAGTGGTAACAATCCTTGTTTGTTTGCTATAATACTTCCCGCTGTCATATCGTGCCTCGAATCTTCCCACAGTCCTTTAAATATTCCATTAAGCATCGCCTCTTTCCATTCTGCAAAAAATTCTTGACTGATCGGGTTTCTGAAATCAAAACCACAGAAACCGGCTGAGAACATCGGCATTTTCATAGCCTCCTCTTTCGTTAATCCAAAATAATCTAATGCCCGTTGATTAGCCCATTGTCCAGCGTAATGTCCGGCCTCCTCTAAAAATATTCCTTTCTCGGTTAGCCAATCAAATATTGGTGTAATATCTTTTACAGGGTAAACACTTGCATCAAACCAAAGCACCTGATCGTAGCCCATATTCCTGGCAGCTTCGATTGCGTATATCTTAAATGCGTAAGGATTATCCGTATGTAGAGGGGCAAATAATTCAGCTTCTGATCCCCAAAGTAATAACGGGATCCATTGATTATTAAAGCCCATATAACTATGTAACCGTTTTTGTCCTTGTCTGAATTGCCCTGTAGCAAGATTCACAACGCAACGTTTCGGCTCTGCTGGTTTAATAACAGCTTCACTAATATTTGGATCAAAGTTATACCCCTGTAAAACCAACGGAATATGAATCTCTGTCTTTGCATCAATTTGTTTTACAAACTCCCAATCTTCGCCGTACATTAAATCGGGGAAGTGAATATCTCTATACTTGCTATTCCATACAGCTTGTAAAAAAGGAGGCCGTTTCATATCAATATAACTCCCGTCTTTGCTCAGGTGTTCAATCTCGTTACCCAATCCAACCGTTACAATAAACTCAGATCCGTTTGAGTTACGGCATTTCACTTTGAAGGTTATAACATCAACATCGCTTTTACAGGCTTCGTAAATTTCCTTAACGGAGTAAAGACTATCATCATCATCAACGAAGAAAAAGTATTTTCCTTTACTGATGTTTTTTAAGGTTTCACGTTTGGCTCCTATACTTCGGGTCTTGTTATCAGTAAGGATTAAAATTTCAATATCCAATCCTTCACACATAGCTGCAATATCATTGTATAACTGTTTCGCCTTATCAAATCGGGATGGGATTGAGCAGATTAGTATAGAGAGGAGGGGTGTCATGGGGTGTATTGTATCTCTTCACCGTTTAGGATGAAGCAAATGTTTTGTAATTCATGAATATATTTTATTGAACGAATTAATCCAATCCCTTTAACTCCAAACCCAAAATCGCTTTCAGGCGAGCCGGGAGGATAAATAAAAAACAAACCCTTTCTATAAGTACTTGTTTTTGAATTATCAAATCCGCATTTTTTAATTTTATCGCCAGTAAGTTTTATTCCGTTAGGTTCAATACCCCTTTTACCATCATCATACGTCCAATCTTCAACAACAATCCTTCCGGTGGCTTGTAAGCCATCAATCTGAACCTCTTTGCCTTCGTCAAGAACCCAGTTCCCTATTCGTAACTCGTTTTGTTCCATCACTTATAACTTTTATGTGTCCTGTACCGATAAAAATACATCGGCGTATAAATATATTTTTCTGTCTTAATCAATCCTGATTCTTTTAGCCTCATAGCATAGTCAAAATCCTCCGCAAACTGCATATCCTTGTAACCAACGGCCAAAGCGATCTCACGGCGTATTGGTGATAAGTGATTATTGTAACGGTAATAAACGCCGCCCCTTTCTTCGTACGGATGTTCTTTGCTTATTGTAAACCGTTTTTTATTTCTTCCATTCGTTGTGATCTCACCTTCAAAGCCTATAACGTCCGCCCCCATATTAGCAAAGATAAGTTTAATATATTGCGGGTTTATGTCATCGTCATCGTCAATGAAGCAAACGTAATCTCCGGTTGATAGTTCTAAAAGGCGTTGCCTCTTTGCTCCGATTGTTCCGGGTTGACTATCGCTTAATATTTCCACATCATGCCCGTTTTGTTGCTGCACTAAATATACTTTTAGATTGTGAAGCATGGTAGCTCTGGCGGGGATGGTACAGATGAGGATGGAGAGTTTCATACTAACCTACCTATTTTAATTTCAGACAATCCCCTTGATGATATCACCTGAGCGTTGCGTAACCAAGTAAGAGGCAATGATTCATTTCTTTCCAACTCAGCAAGATATTTTTCAAAATCCGAAAAATCATCTATGGGCAATATAATAGCATTTGGCGGATCATTGTCAGGGTCGCTTGTCCACTCCAACCATTTATTATGCAGCTTATCAATAATTGTCATAATTTAAACCCCTCCTTTTCTCTTTTTTTAAATGTGGCCTGATCCACATGAAACAACCCCTCAGTTCTTTTTGTTTGCTCGTCCTGCACGCCGTAACCTGCTGCCGGGTGTGCATGGAAAAATATTTGAGTTGGTATGGCTTTATACCTTCCGTTCATTCTTGCAACTCTTGTCCCTTCATTATCGCAAAACAGAGATAAGTAAACAGGGTTGTAGATCCAGCCAGTACGATTGAAGTAATCAATACCGGCGCAGTACATAATAACAATGCTTTCCTGCTTACCTAATTTAGCTTGGTTGTCTGCAAACGGTTCTGGTAAATGTAAATAATCATCCTGGCCACAATGTTCACGGATAATGTCATCGAAGTTTTTACGGGTGAATACAAAGTCATCTGATATGTCCACTATAATATCCCAACCGTCCGAAGGTATATCACGGTTAATAGCATGAATCTTTGAAGTAGATAAGCCTAATTTAAATGTAACCCCTGGCGTAGTTAAGTAATCAGCCACCGTAGAATCATCATCGTCAACCTTTGCCAGTATAGTAAATGGCTCGGTGCAGTAATCGTATATCTGTTTAACTACCCGTTTGAATTTCTCAGGTCTTGAACGTGAAGCGAAGTTGAAGAGGATGTGTTTCATGCCGAAGCAATTAATAGAACTATAAGAATTAACATTAAGGCAAGACCAAATATAGTTGCCTGATTTTCGTGTTGCTTGTCTTTATGTATGTCAGTCTTTCTCATAAAAAACAAACCCGCATCAGTCCGAGAACCTTTGCGGGAAGTTTAACTTTCATCTTGCGAATCAAGTCTGTAGAGTTCTCGGCTTCAACAGACCCGTATCGGATTGCTAAGATAGTAAATAATTTGATATCGCCAAATCAGGCACCGGGAGCCGTGAACGACACCACTAATTCAGTTTCATCGGCGGCAGGCTGCGATACTGTAACAGGAACAGATACGGTTTTCGTTTCACTTACCGGATCGTTATTACTGTTCGTGTACAATGCCAGAGCCGAAACATTAATCGACGCTTCACCTGGATTAATACCTTTTACATCAACATTACCGTCGTTATCAGTATCGGTATTGCAGGTAACAATACTTTCATCCGAACTGGTTAAAACAATATCGGTAAACGTTGCTTCAATCGGATCTCCTGTAACGCTGTCTTTGAGTGCAAGGTGTGTGTTTACAAATTCGTTTTTGTTAAGACTGAGTGCCATGATTTGAATTTTAAAGTGATTGATTATTGTGTAGATAACAAGTTTTGTTTTGTGTGATTTACTCAGCCATGCAACGGAGATCAAAATAATGACTGCTAAGATAAACACCGTGACGGCCATAGTGGAAAGATAGTAATTTTTTAATTACGCCGCTATTTTCTTCCAAGCCTGATAAGCCGGAGTTGCTTTCACCTTTGCAACAACCTCGACCGGCACCTGTCTTTCAGCAACCGGGCGTATCTGATGCCCGCAATTATAGCCGCCCCGATTTACAAAGAATGTGCTGGCATCCGTACCTGGAATCATGCCAGCAGGCAGCCCCGTCTTGCTATTCAATTCAACTTTAGTTTTAACGCCATCTTTATAATAATATAATCCTTCCGCACGAAGCAAACGAGGTATTTCAGATACATGAAAATACGGTTGATCCGTCATAGCATCGCACCACGGACGGGTGGTTTCAATATCTGTATTGTCATACTTGTACCACTCGTAACCCAAATCAGAAGCAACGATATTATTATACTGGGCCGAGTACTGGTTAAGCCCGTCAATCGTAACCTGTTTCGCATACCGATCTAAATAACCTTTCTGTTCTGTATTCAATAACCCATCTCGTAACGATGCCGTTAATTTTTTATACGAGCCGCCAGTAGTAATCGAAGCCTTCAGCATCTCGGTAATTCGTTCACCTACATTTACACCGATACCAGATTCAGTTAGTTTATTCACCGTATCGGTGATCGCTTGTTTTCTTAACGCCTTCAGTATGGGTCGGGGAGTGAATGTAGTCTCCTGTTCTTTCCAGTAAGCGTTTTGTAATGATGTGACGGTATTAAAAGCAGCAACAAACTCCTTAACTGACTGCCGATATTCAGGCGTAACAATCACCTTGAGCATTTTATTTTTAATGCTGGCAAGTATTGATAAATTCTTTGCCGTTGTTCTTACTCTTCCATCATCGTACAGGTCTAATCTCGTTATCTCTTCGCTTATAGCATCAAACATATCCCGTTGTGCCTTTGGGATATTTCGGTTAAACTTAGTGATCGCCTTTCGGATCTCTTTTAATATGGCGTTATAAGTTGGCATTATTCACCGGGCGGGATGTTCGGGTCTGGTTCAGGCAGCAGGTCAGCGTTCATACTTTTAATCTGCTCCTTCGCATACCCCGCAATAATTTCTTTCTGCTTAACCAATTCCATCTCAGCAAATCCTTTCTTTTCAGCCAAAGCCCTTTCCACAAACTCATTTATATTGGACGAAATAACATATGTTTCCAATGTGATACCCTTATTGCTTAACCGCTGCATCTTATCCTCTTCCGATATATTTGCCAACGGGTCAAGCTCCAAAACCAAACGAACAAGATCCCGAATTGACGGGTCATTATTAAACGCCTTGTTTGCATACTCAACCTCAACCGCATTTATAATAACAGGGTTGGCCTTGCTCTCTTTTAAATTTTTCAGTTGCTCTTCCAAATGGGTATAAGACAAAATATCGTATTTCTCAGGAACGGCTATGTGCGGCAGCATGGCTTCAATATCTTCGATACTATAAACCAATCCATAACGATACCGGGCGATCATCCAGTAGCCCCAATCCATGCAACGGACAATATCTTCGGCAATAGAATGAACCGTGTTGTTTAATTCATCCTTATCAACCTCTTTTGCTACGCCTGATTGACTTAACGGTGTTGTGGCAATAAATTCAAAGTTGATAGATGCAAGCCCGTTTGTGATATGAGCAATAACACTTTCTTCCTGAACTTTTATTATCTCTACATCCTTTTCAATAAAACCAGCAGGTGGGTTTGGTATATTACCTTGCCCCTCGATTGCGGCCGGTGGCCGGATCATCATTTTGGAATAAGGCCCGGCAACTACATAGCCGTTACGACAAGATTTATTATCACATGGAAGGTCACAAGGCGTTTCCTCACCGCACCCCTGATGCCATTGTGGATTTCGCCTTTTACCCGTACCATTACAATTAGCACATTCCTGCTGAGTAAACTCCCAACGTTCAGGGAACATGTGCATAACCTTTGCGGCCTGCAGGTCGCTGTACTCCCGTATCGCCTCATCAAATTCAGGGATGATACCGGATATTCTGCTTTCATATAATACCCTTTCGCCGTTGGAGGAGCATATAACAGCGCCGATTTTATAGACCGGCAACTCTTCTAAGCCGTGTTCATAATCCAGTACAGGCGATAACGTACCTCTGCCATCAACCTGATCGTACCTGATTATTCGCTCAGTCGTAACAACGTAAAAAGATTTACCAGGGAACTTTCCTTTTGCTGTTTCGTACCAACATCCAGCAGGATTAACGAATACTGCATAGTCTTGGTAAACATAGTCAAGTACATGGCAGGAATCAATGACCGTTATTATAGGTTCCAAATATTTATTCGCTTCCCCGCCGATTTCTTTAGGATAGCAAAACATTATAGCATTAGGGTCTGTTAGGTATTTTTTTAATAGAACGGCAAACACCCAGTTTGTTATAGATGTAAACTGAGGGTAATAAAGTTCGGTGTAATCTTTCAGCGTTTCGCCTTCGGGTATCTTCGGGAAGTCGCCTTCGTATCTTATTGACCAATCCGATGACCGGCGAATCTTTTGAAGTGAGGATATTATTTTACTAAAATAAGGCTTTGTTTTTGGTACAAATATACTCTTGCGATACTCCAGAACTTCTGCCGGTTCGTTCGGCCTCCGGGTTTCAAGCAGTTTGCATGGTATTAACCCATCAGCATGAACATCCATAGCCTCTGCCATGTGTACCGATTTCTCATAAAAACAATGCCGGTATCTTATTTCAGTACCGAAGTAATTCTTTAATTCGAGGGCTGTAAATTCTAATTTAGGCATAGCAATAATATTTTACATTTTTACACGGTCTGGCATTACCGATTTTTTTGATTGTAGTGTAAAAAGATATTGCAGCCCAAGTTTATTATGTGCCGCCTTACATATATTGTTATAACATGTTTTCATTGTTGTACTGGCAAAGTTACCGCCAACGGATAGTAAGTAGTATTTGTCCATTATAGCCGGGAGGTTCCGGCCTTCACCGTGCAACCTATGCCAATACGCCGGGATCCATTTGAACTCATGCGGATCAATATTCAGAATCGAGGCCGCTATGTTTATAGCTAATTCGTCTGGTACATGGTCGGCGAATTTCTTAACTACGATCTTCGGATTTGACATCATGCCAAACTCTACAAGGTCTCTATAAATTTCTTTAGCCAAATCAAACATAGCCTTCGCCGACTTCTCAAAATATATCACCTCGCTACGCCATTGGTAAAATTTACCAGTCAGGCCGTACACCTGTTTTGCCTCCAAAGGATCAGCCCAATAGTGATACATTTTATTCCCGTAATCAACGTTGCTTGCATAGTCATAAAAACCCTCGGTTATTGAAGTGAACGGAACGCCTTGAAGTTCTGCGAACAAGTCAGACGGTTTCTTTCTGGGCATCCATAACATATCAGCATCAAAGTATAAAGTGCAGTCGTAAGGCGAATAATCAGCCAGACATAATTTTGCTCCAAATGAAGTTGGCTCAATTTTTATAATAGTATTGAAGATAGATAGTTGTTTTTCAGACAAATGTTGTAGCCCTGCCCCATTGTGTAATATCGTTATCGGGATATCTTCAACTGATTTTATACTTACTGCCAGGTTATAAGCCATCCTTCCGTAAAACGGGGCTCCGGTTGCTACTAATATAATTCCTTTGGTTAACATGGTTCTACGTATAAATAAGTTACTGGTGGATCTCCTTCAAAATATAAAGGCTGGTCAAATTCGTCGATCATTAAACAATGATCACGGGTTGCTAAATTAACAATCGTATAGTTCTGTATATTTCCACCGCAATCCATCAAACTATAATTGTAAACGTTTGGCTCAACAGTACCGTCATCACAGGTAATGGCGAAACTTCCGCACAGTCCAGACGGGGCCGATGGTGTAGTAAAAGAGAATTGTGTATAAAGAGAAAACGCCCCGCCACCGCAAACAGTACGAACATAAAACTCGTAATCCGTTCCGGCATTAAGCCCGGTCATGGCGTTGGACTTAAAGGGCTCCGTACCCGTCTGTACGGGCGTCCCTGGATTCGATGATTCAAATAACTGCCACTCATAACCGCCCGCTGGATCAACAGCCGGACTTGTCCATACCATTGACACGGTCAATGGTGGTGGTGGGGATGAGACAGCCTCAACCGCTACGCCTCCCGGTTGTTCGCAGGCCGGCTCGCTACCGTTAATCGCTGCGTAAATATCAGCCTCATCATAACTTCCATCGGGGCAGCTTACCCTGTATGTTGCCATCACAATACTGCCAACATCGGCCGCAACGTTCTGAGGGGTCAGAGTAACATTACCATTGCTGTCTATTGTTATGCTTAAAAAATAAGTTGTATTTACATAAACGATCTCAGCCACTACCGGGAAGCAGCAAATATTGTCGTTGGCGAAAACGTTGATAACTTTATCTGCGCCTTCGTCAATAGTCCCGGCGTCATCATCTACCAAACTTAACTGGCTCATCTCATCACAAGTCTTGCAGTTATCGTTTGTCATATCAAATGGAGTGACTTGTAATTTTACCGAGGCCGGGCTAAGCGGATAATCTAAAAATTCAGGCCATACTATTTCATAGTCACCGTCAACCGACACCCCACCTAAATAACGAGTGCCCTCCACGTTTACTGTGTCATGATTTAGGGCAACAACTAACCTTTGGTGCATAGATTCGCCCATATAATCCGTTACAAGCAAATACTGTTTACGAATAGTAACAGACAAGGTTTTACTCTCGCCATTGGACAAACGGAATCTGTTCGCCTCGGTTGGGAACTGAGGGGTTTTTAAATACAAGGGAAGTCGTATGCGGTTTAAGAAAGGCATTTTATTTTTTTATAGCTTACTTCTTTCATTATAATAACACGATACCACCAAAATTTAAAATAACCCGGTACATTGTAATCCTCCTTCTTGTATTGTTTCCACAATGGAAGCTCAATAGGAATAGTTATTATAAATGCAATGGGCGCTACCAATATAAATAGCATGTATTTTATTACTCTCATAATTTAACGAATTACGATAATGCCACTACTCTTGCCTCCAAAATCCACATTAATAACTCCCGGTGGCATTGTATCAAACGTCGCTACCACCCCCACATTCTGCAATTCACCGTCTATATAAATCCATACCTGAACCGTTGGCACCTGTCCGTATTTATCCTGTAGCGTTGTTGTGTACGGAATTGATATTGACGGCACGTTGTTAAACGATACTACTGTCGGTTCGCATGTTGCGCCTGCGGGTGTATCAACTCCACCTGAGTTACAGTAATTAAACCCGGCAAAGTTTTCATCATTTCCGTATTCTACAACCGAAGAAAAACAATCGTCACCTATACGCTCAAAGCAATTACTGCATGCGGTTTCCTCTTCAACAATTACACGAACATAAAAACATTCCCCTACTGCCATCTCTGCCAACATGCCAGGGAAACCATGAGGCCAATTATAAAGAACTTGTAATGATGATATTCTGAAACGATCCGGCAACTCTGCAAATTCAACATCAAAACCTTCTTGCTCGCAATCTCTTACCAATCCGATTTGTAAGTTTGAATTATACGGACTACATAAAGCATCAGCCTCCTCAATCGTATCAGCCTGCACCATGAATTGAAACGCTACGTCTGATTCAGCAAACACCGGTAAACATTGTGTAAACGTTCCGTGAATACAATGATTGACCGTATTCTCGCCATCAAAGCGAACAAATGACGAAACCGGTGTTATGATTATTAAACCCATTTCAATTTTAATGTTATATCAGCCTCGCCTTTGGCGAGTTTATAGTTAATGTTCATAATAAATCCTTTTATTCCTTCGTCCGAACACTCGGCCCAAATATACCCATTTGGCCCCGCTTTGATTGCATTGTACTCTTTCAGCGACATTGGATAAGCGTACTGCATTGTTTCGGGTTTCCATATTGGTAAGTAATCTTTAGCTAAATCAACATCACCCTGAGCGAGATCATGATTCTCTGGTAACACATCACGGGCCACATCGCAGGTGTCTAATAACTGGCCCTCGGCTAATAAATTGCCAACGCCTGATCCGAAAAATAATTTGCTCGCCGTGTTTAATAAATTTACATAAGACTGAGCAATAGACTTCCACCACCGTATCAAAATATACATCCGCCTGATTAGCAAATTATAAGCCGTT
>ERZ1292642.634-Hain-H14-01um-R1-634-length-19243-cov-4_pt2 | contig 17225 bp, 22 predicted proteins | sample MGYA00564403_ERZ1292642 | MGnify/ENA primary metagenome ERZ1292642 (study PRJEB36523, sample SAMEA6512643) | groundwater metagenome | collected 2019-01-09 | study: AquaDiva: Metagenomics assemblies of 32 groundwater samples | reverse complement strand
TCCGATTAGAGCACCACGATCAAATACAATGAAAATCATTGTACCTGCGATACCACGCTTACCACGGCCGAAGGAGCGCGGGTCAGCTGAGCCCATTGTATAGATGGGTGCCTTTTCACGAGTAATTGAGTAGCTGATAGCCTGCAACTCACCGATTACTACGTTGTTAAATACGGCCTTAATATCAATTCCAGAAAAGGAATTATAGGACTGGCCGATTGCTTTTGCAGTAGCTTGCTGTGCCATATTATGTCATCTCCTCATGCTGCAGCTAGAGCAACTGTTACGTTGATCTGGCGTAGTTCGAAGGCTGGAACGAGCACAAGCTCTACTTTGCAACGGCCTTGAACACGTTCAAGAGCAGATGCAGTTACCTTTACTTCGAAGCGAACGAGAACCTTGCCCTTTACTAGTTCAGCTAGAGCCTGCTGGATAGCAGTTTCTAGAGCAGCAATCTGGGCACCACTCATACCTTCGCCAAGGAATGGTTCGCCTACAAGACGAATAACGTCAAGGGCGGCCTTTACAATTCTCATTGTAGAGCGGCGGTTGTAGTCACTTTCTGGACGGGAAGCGGTAGGAGCATCAGCAACTACTACACCCTTTGGCTTAACAGTAAATGCTACGTATCTCTTTCCAGCTAGCGCATCAAGCTTAGTGCTATTGATACGGAATGGAAGGTTTAGATTAGAAACGATCTTGTTGGTTGGAGCAGACTGAGCTGGAAGAGTTGCGATCAAACCAGAGTAAGAAGCAGCACCAGAAGAAACGTATGCGGTAGAACGAGCTGGATTAACCATCTGTGCGTACGCGCAAACAATGTCTAGGTACTTACCGATATCTACTAGCTTCTCGTTATCATCCTTTAGCTGAATACCGTTAATCCATCCATCATCAGTGGCAATGAATCCGCCGTTAGGCTTAGCAACGCCATCAACAATATGAGCTGGAACAGTACCGGCTGCCTTACGACCTGCAACCCACTTGTTACCAAGTAGACCCTTTCCGTTAGTTACGATGAATTCATCACCGTTACCATCAACTGCAAGAGTTGGAGCCTGTCCTACCCACAAAGAAATGTCCTTTGCAGAGAAAGATGCAGGTTGAAGAGTACCGATAACACCGTGCATTTCAGTGTTAAGGTGAGAACTTCTGTAGCAGAAGTCTGCAAGCTGGTAACCAAAGTTAACTTCATGGAAGTCAGCAGTGGTTAGATCAGCAGGATCTCCTGCAACTACAGCGGCAATACTACTATCGCCATTGTCTAGATCAGCCTGCTGTGGAGCAGTTAGTCCTAGAACAGTAGGAACGATATCAGCAATACCATCACCATCAAGGTCCCAGAAGAAGTACTTCTGACCATTGAACTCTTCGGTGTATAGCTTACCTAGGAAGTCATTAGCTCCGCCAACTTCAATCTGATCGAATCCAGAAACAGTAGATAGAAGACCGGAAACAACTGATGCTTCAGTATCCATTACGTTCTTGTCGTCAAGATAGACGTTCATAGGAACTACGATATCTAGATCGGCATCCTCAAGAAGAGTGTATGCCTAATCTAGCTTCTGGTAAAGTTCCATTCTAGTTATATTTAGGCCGTCTGTACCGGCAGTAAATGTGGTTGTGGGGTCAACACCAGGAACGTCTTCTAGGTCAACTGCTGTTTCAGCAGAAGTACCAACGTCAACGCCGCCGGTTGCTGTACCAGATACGGTAACCTCTCCAAGGTCAACTCTTGATTCAGGAGTACCATCACCAGAGTCATAGACTAGAGTGTTATCGGATGTACGATAAACACGTAGTCTTCCACTGGAAGCGGTAAACCAAATCTTAAAGTCAGATCCAGTAGAGTCATCCTTGGCAACTGTTTCTAGGAATAGACCGTCACCGATATCTGCTAGCGTAGCTGCAGTTGCACCGATACGGAATAGTCTAATGTTAGTTGCGCCTGCTGCTGCTGTTTCATACATACCACGGACTAGTGTTCCGTTCTTGGCGAATGCACGAGCAGCATCATTTAGACGAGTTACTGTGAAAAGATTTTCAGAGTCTCCCTGAGATGCTGTTCCGATAACACAAACGATTGGAGAACCATTAGTGTTCGGAATGGTCAGGTTGCCATCTAGCTTGGTGTCAAAAATCCCTGGCAAATTCTCAAAAGGCATTGGATATATCCTCCCTTAGACCTGCTTCTTAGTTACGAGGTTGATGTAAATTTCTTCGAGTTCTTTCTCGGAGAAGGAAGTCAACTCTTCTGTTTTAACGTAAAAGAGAAGTGGTCTGCCATAAAGTTTTTTACCTCTATTATCTATAACTTGGTCTGTTTCTTGTTCCCAAAATATAACTCTTGCAACACCTGACGCTGTGAAGAACCAGGTATACTTCTCGATAAATTCTTCAAACCAAAAGGACCGAGCAATAGCTTCTTTATTGGTTTGTGCCCAGCAAGTGAATCTCACTAGGTTATCGAACCATTTACCCAAGATCACCTTACGGTAACCTGGTGCTTCTGGATCTATCTTAGACTCTCTAACGATAGGGCGAAGGTTCTTAACTGATCCTTCGAATGGGGCCCCTTGATCAAATTGGCCTGGCATTCTTTTAACCAGACCAACAGTGATGAGTTCTGTAACCTCTTCTCTATCGGGTTCTTCCCAGGAGAGGTCTACTTTAGTGGTGCTATTCAAACGTGTCTGGTAATCAGCCATTGCGTCGGAGACTAGCTCACAGAATTGGAAATAGTTCTTGGCAGCTCCAGGTGTAACCTGTCTGTCATTCGCACGTTGGACTATGTTGTCCAGGACGCCTGCCACGCGAATTCTTGTAGGACTTTCTTTTAGATCTTCTGGAATATCAAAGCGACCCAAGTTACATCACACCCTTAGAGGAATTTGTTATTATCTTCATAGCAAAAGGCTTCCCAGAACTCTAGTCGACCATTGTCTAGTCGATAAGGTCTGACCTCTGCGATTCTAAATAGCTGGAGTCGCCTAAGGGGTGTAACAGGAACGCCCTCTTTATCCAAGGTCAATACTACTATTTTATCGCCTTTTGTCAAATTAAACTGGTAGGATACATAGAAGACCTCAGTTTCTGTATTGACTAGACCGGGCTTATATAGTACGTCCTGACTAACATTAGCTTCTTCAGTTCCAGTACGCTTATGATAGAAATCTATTGGACTTTCATCCCAGAGCTTGCCTTCGCCTAATCAAACTGGACAACGAGATTCACGATCTGGTTCACCAGTTACCTTGTTTACGCAAGGACACTTTTCATTACGAAAGACACGCTGTAAGCCTTTCTGGGACTTAGCGATTTCATCTTCGCTGCCATACATTGTCTTTAGGAATTCAGCTCGAAGATCAATCTCTCGAGCTTTAATACTTCCAGTATAAAAACTGTTCTTCTTGCTGGTACCCATCACCAATCAGCTCCTCCACGAGGATTACGTGGTGATCTAAATACATGCCCTGTCTTCCATCTACGGGAAGCTGGAACGCGATACTTTTCATTACCAATAGGGAGTTCACCAGGACTTAAGGCATACCATAAACGACCAATAGAAGGTCTGTCAGGATCCAGGTCTCCTTTAACTACTCCACGAGGAGCTTTAATAGCACGTGCTCCGCCTCCGGTTTGAACTTGAACTTCCCACTTAGCTATACAGTTAGACAGCTTATCGATAAGTCCATCATGAGCAGTAGTATCGTAGTCAACCTTAAAGTCAGCAAGGGCCTTACTCTTTGTGCTATTGAAAGCAACAATGTTTTGAATAAGCATTAGAGCTGCAAGGCAAGTTACGTACTGACGACGGGCGTGTATATACACTTCATTGTTAATGATATTTTTACGGAAGCTAATGATGTCTGCTTCAATAGAAGCCTCTAGGATTGAGAGATTGATAGTGTCGTCATCAATACCACTTAAGATAGCTCCTGCTTCTAGGCGTACCTTACGAACACTAGAATACAAAGGAGTGTAGGTGGTAGTGAATATCCAGGAGAAGTCATCAGTTAATGACACTGCGCCTAATGAGGCTATGTCCTTAGATAAAAAGATCTCAACAAGAGTATCTTCTTGTAGGCCATTGACTGGATAAAAAGTTCCCACACCAGAAGCTATAACTGAAAAATGCGCCTGAGCAATAGTGCTACTACCAAGGATGTCGCCGGTCCATCTATCTGTCCATTGACCTTCTGGACCAGAAGCAGTGAATGTTAATTCAAATACTCCATTTCCTAGATACACAGGAACTAATCCAGTGACTGTAGGAAGTGCTACTCCAGGTAGATCTCCAGGAGCGAATAGATCAACAGTAACTCCAGTTGCCTGAATAGGCTCCTGTGCTGAATCTAGAAATTGTACACGCAGTCTTCCTGAACTCCCTACCCTAACTGGATCACGAAACATTAAAGATCACATCCTTGGCTTGTATTATAGCAGGCGTATTAAAGAGCCGGACTCTTCCAGCTTTTTTAGATCAGCACAATGAAAGTAATCTAAAAGAAGTAGCCTTAGGGATAGCTTATTATTCCAATCGAATTCTCTAGGTAAGGGCTTAAAGATAGACTTGATCTTTTGAAGAAAAGTAAGTTTAATCTTTAGGGGTTCAGATACCTCAAAAGCAAAACGCTTTCTCTCTTCTTTGCTAAACGTACTGAGTCTAAAGAGACCAGTTGGACGAGCTTCATGTTCTAAGAACTCTGGATTAGTATGCATTATTGTCTTGTTGTTACCTTGTGTATGGATTGTATGAAGGACTTCGCCCTCAACAAAGAGGGCGGCTTCTGTCCAGTCGTTAGGTGTTTGCTTAGAACTAGCAATTAGAATCAAATCACCAGATTCAATAATGTGAACATACTTAGATGTTTTACTCATTTTAATTTTCCGGGGTTCTTCTTTAGCCACTTATCGCAGGCTTCATAACCCTGACGAATCATCTTATTTACATCTTCTTTAGACAGGTTGAAATCAAGTCCTTCTATATCTGTACTGACAGGAATTGCATTAACTCTAGATCCATCAGAAAGATCGTCCTCTGTCTTTGCTCCAATCATCATATCTATGATACGAGAAATGAAAGCAACAGAAGAGAACAGACCCTTAGGACGTGGACGACGAGTACCACCAAGACTGTCATTAAAATAGAAACCAAAAACATCTGGTTCGTTAATGAAGTAGTCAATTGGAAAGTTATACTTTACTCCACCATCGACATAGAGTGAGCCCTTATGTTCTACTGGAGTGAATACCACAGGCATTGACATACTCATTCTAACTGCCTTAGCTACTTCCATATTAGGATTATGGGTGGTATGGAAGATCTCGCTATCCTGTGTATCGAAGTTAGTAGCTGTTACGAACAGAGGAATCTTTGTTTCCTTAAATGTCTTTACGAAGTGCTTAGACAGTTCAGCTTGGATCTTATTGCCATTATCTAGACCCCAGTTACTTAGTAGATTGAATGGATTAAATGCAACCATACTACCAAGCTTAGGCATTATTTCTTGACAGAGCTTAATGATCTGATCAGCTTTCATTCCAGAAGCAATAGATGCAGCAATAATAGAGCCGCCCGAAGTACCAATTACTTTAGTAACTTCTATTCCTTCTTCTTCAAGACGCTTAAAGGCTCCTGCAAATACAGGGAACCTAGGACCTGAACCAGAGAATGCTAGCTTTATCTTCTTAGTCACACAGCATCACCAACTTTAAGTACTCCACCTAGGGTAGATACAGGAACAGTAATATCATTAACAGGAGCGACACCTGTATAAGTTACAGTTGTAACATCACCGCCACTTTCAGTTCTGACATCAAAGCGACCACTGGTCTCAACTGTTGCGATAGTGCGAGAAGCACCACTCTTAAGCTGCTTCTTTGTATGTAATGTAATGCGAGCACCACGTAAGAACCTATCTGTAGAGATGGATTGAGGATCAACAAGATTCATACCTGCTCCATTTACTGGATCAAGTGGCTTGATGATAACGCTAATTGTTTGGATAGCCACGATGTCGCCTGCAGCGTTTCTGCAAGTACGTGTGATCTTATCCATAAGAGAAGTAAAACTTGAATGACTACCTGGCATATGACAAACACCTCAAGATTATTCTAGCATTATTTAATAAGACCAAGTTCTCGTTGCTTCTCAATGATTAATTCATCTATCTCAGATAGAGACTTTTCTTCATGTAGTTTTTTCTTTGGCAAAGGCTCTACTTCCTCTCCATTAATAAAAAGCTTTTTAGATTCATTCAACTCTTTTCGTACCATATGTAATTCACTCCTATGGTTGCATTGTCATCACCATTATTATCATAAGTTGTTCTGATGTATAAACCAGATACTACAGGAGAAACAGTTGGTGCAGCTACTGAACCTGTATTGACTCCGGGAGGAATAGAATAGTCTTTAACAAACTTCTTTAGTTCTATTGCATATCCTGATGGCAATCCATAAGCGGTGTGAAGTCCAAGCGTATTTTGTTTATCAACTATAGAGAAACTTGCACGATCAGAATTACCAGTTGTTTGTACCCACCACAAGCCACCCTGCATTAATAGCTCTTTAGTTATCTGAAAGTCATACATTCCAGTGGAGTGACCAGAGACCTCAAAGCGAATACCTTCCATGCGCCAACTTTCGTTAGCGCGGAAATAAGTAGGAGAAAAAGTTGGAATATTTTCGCGGTCACTCATACTTCTCTCCATGCAATACTTAGAATACTTTGGCGATTATTAGAAGTAGGATCACCAGTCACCAATAATGAATTTCCAGCTTTAACTGCTACAGAAAATTCTTCGGCAAAGATAATACTATTATTGTTTTGTCCAACAGATAAAGAAGACAGTTTTCCACCTGTAGAAGATACTGTTGGTAAGCTATTTACCAATCCTACAGAAGAGCTAATGCCACCAATATTTCTATTTATTACTGCTACAGCTGTCCCATTGGTTGTTATTGTAGGATTGCTAAAAACTTTGAATACAACTCCAACGTTAGTAACACTTGTTCCTGCTTGTACTTTAAAGATATAAAGAGTCTTTCCACTACCTGCCGGATTACGAAGAAGCAATAAAGGATTATCTGTACTAGCAGCAGCCATATTTACTTCGATAGCTGAAGAATATAACTGATTGTTATCTAGTGTATTAGATTGGCTAACAGTTACATTAAGATTTGGTTGATCGGAAGCTATTGTAACTGGTACACAGTCTACTTGAACTGCTGGTCCGATTAGAACAGACTTTCCAGTAGAGTCCCCTATCCATGAGTGTGGTGAATTTCCTGCCATTAAACTCTCAGCTCCTGATAACCTCTTACGAATACCTGAAAGAAGTCTACTGTTGTTAAGTCATCTCTAATCGTCATTGTAATTGTATCTTTGGAGCCAATAGGAAGAACAATAGGTATTGGCATTTTGTAGTCTAAGGTTAAGAGATCTACGCCACCAGAGATTGCATCAGGAAGGTTGTCGTATTCATCTACGTAATTTAAGAAGTCACCAATATTTAGAATTGGATCAATAAAGAGATTTGTAGTTGTACCACCTTGGGTGACACTAAAAGTTATACCATTGGTCAATAAAGCAATAGACCCAAACCTTCTTGATTCATTAGAGGCTATTGTCATCTGAACATCATTAAGAACTATACGAAAGCTGTGTACTACATAAGTTCTATCAGCTTGAGATGGAACAAAGAAAGACTGATTAGTAACTGCTCCGTTAACATTCATATTTGGAGAACCAGCAGTATCTACCATTTGAGCGAATAATACTTTTTGAGCAGTTAAGAGTTCAGCAGGAAGAGAACTTAGTCTAAGAGGAATACTAGTTGTAAGCAACGCACGATCGTCGTTAACAGTTGCTGCTACCCTTTTTCCACTTCCGCTAATGATGTGACTTTTAACTGTCATTTGTTCAACTCAAGAATGCAACAGTGGCAACGATCATAGCTCTCATAGAAGTATTAGAAGCTGGAGGTGTTACAGACATCGCAACACTACTTCCAGTAGGAAGCACCCAACCGGCACCAATATCAATACGGCTAGCATCTTGCATAACTCTACCAGACAGTAGCGATCCACCAGTTATGGTTTGACCAACAGATGCCATCTTAAGTGCAGTTAACTGAGCAGGAAGTTTAGATCCAAGATTTCTATTTTCTGGAGTCACAGCCGTTCCAGCAGAAAGTAAAGTTCCACCTGTTGGATTAGCATACACCTTAAATATTACGTCACCTGTACCAACAGTGCCTTTACCAACACCGAGTAGGATATCACTAACTAACATAATTGAATTAGCTCTATCGTTCTTAATATAGAGGATTCCATCTTCTACTGCATTAGTTAGCGTAAGTGTATCTGTATGAATATTATATGCCTGTCCAAGCGATGTGCGATAATCTAAAAAGGTAAGTCCAATAGACTCGGTAAGTAAGCGATTATCATCTGATACGCCTGCTGTGCGACCTGAACCTGTTCCGTCTTCAATAATAAATGCCATTTAAATTACCTCACTCAAAGAAGAAGCCAGACATAATAAGAGCAACCTTTCCTGTTTCTTCTGGAGTAACAGTGAAAGCAATGATGTCGTTAAGGCCAAGAATAATAGATCCTTCAACTACAATAGTAGTCATACCTTGAGCAAAGAACTGAGTTTGAGCAAGGACTCCATTCGCTGCGACAGTCATTCCGTTTCCTACTCCGTCCCAGATATGCCCATCTGCAAGAGCGACCTTCTTTGAAGAGAAGTTTAAGTTTCCAGGAGTAGTGGCGGTCGCATTAGCTGAAGGTGCGAGCATTCCTACGTATGTTCTTCCTACTACACACTTATTACCCGTAGTGTCTCCACCATTATAGCCAACGAAGATTCTATTGATGGCAAACTTTCTATTTGGATCGGTGTTCTTGAAGCGCATTACTGGATATTCTGTAGCTGCAGTTACGCTGCGCTGAGGAAGACCAAGCTGAAATGCTGCCTCAAGTTCAGCAGAGTGATAAGCTAGATCGTTCTGTGCAACTGCACGTACGTTAAGCTTGTGACTTTCGTCAACTTCGGCCACGTTGCCGGATCCTAGTCCGTCACGAATTCTTAGATCTGACATATTTACTCCACATCCTCATCTTCAATATGACTGTCTGTCATATGAGATAAATACATATTCATTTTACGTAGCTCAACTAATATCTGAGCAAGCACTCCGCGGACCTCTTCGTCTTTAACAGAAACCTGACCCGCATCACCTTCATAGGTGGTTTGGATTTCATTACCGTCTATGTCAAAAAGAATAGATGCTGGGGACTTAGTGCTCATATAGCCTCGTTTTGATTATACAATAGTTCTAACTCTAGTGGTCTCAAACACTCCATCATATGAGATAGTATCAGTAACTGTAGTTAAAACAGTAGTTCCATCAGCTGCGTACATTCTCCAGGACTCAGTAGCTGGTGTTTTGTTACCATTACGTGTAATTGTTAGGTCAACAATATTGAGACCACTTACTGTTGTCCACACTTCATATGATGGAAATGCTGTGCCTGTTGTGGTTTTAATTGCACCACTTGCAAATCCATCTGCTGGGCCTTCGTCTATGAAGTGTATTAGATCACGTAAGGTTCTATGGGATGCTGTTGTTACGGCAATAGCCAATATGGTATCAATGCTTTGTATTGCGTCTTGTAGGTTAGTTCCTGAAATAGCACTAAGGCCAGTTGAATCAATTCCAATGCGAGTAGTAGCTGCTGGATGATATAGAGATAAGGTTCCAGTAGCAGAGGAATTCACTATCGATTCAACAACAACAAGCTGGTTTTGATCAGTAACCGTGTCTACAGTATAAGTTCCTGCAGCAGGACCACCTGTAATTACAACTCGGTCTCCTGGTGCAAGTTTCCATTTCTGAAACTTTGAATTATTAGCTACATAAACATTTTTAGTTAGTGCAGCAGTACTTGTAATAGATAATCCAGTTGCAAAACTATTGATTAAGGTATTTAAGTTACCGGCGCCGAGCTCTACTTCAGTTACATATTCCTCTTCTTCTGCTCTATTGAATTGGTTATGAGCAGCAAGACCTGCGAAATATTCTGTGGCGCCAACTCGATATTCTCCATAGGCTTCATCCTGAAGCTTAAGTAGCAATCCACTATTGGTTATTGCAGAAGTTAGATAAGTTGATGCACTAAGATCACCTGCTGTATATTCCAGCAGAAGATCTCTATCGATCGTAGGATGAGTAAGTATCAATCCTAGATCAGGAAGTGGAACATCTACACCGCTAGTTGTAACTAAAAATACAGCCATCCGAGTATTGTAGCCCAAAAAGAAAAGAGCGTCCCGAAGGACGCCCTAGTCTTGTCAGATTCTCCAGGCCAGTTCTATATTGGCAACTGGTGCAAATATATCTACGCCAGCAGTGTTTGCGTACAATTGGATCCTGTCGCCAGCAACTACATCTACGTTAGTGGTAATGGATTGATTACCAGCCGCAGCAGTTATAGTCAAAGAAGCAATTGGAGTGGTTACATTGTTTCTACGAACCTCAAGTGTCCAAGAAGCAGACAATTCTGTCTGAGCAACCATTGCTACAATAGTTGCGTTTCTCGGAATACGATAACCAGTTTGTAGAGATGGAACGTTTCCATATTGAAGATATACATCTTTAGACTTAGAGGCTTTCTGAGCTTCAATAGACTTACGTTCAACAGATAGCCACTTAGCTCTAACTGAATCGTACATATACTGCTTATCACCAACAACGATAACTCTACCTTCAACTAGGTTAGTTACTGGAGCTACAGTCTCTACTGGTAGTAGAAGATCAGCATTAGTGAAAGTTACTATTCCAGAAGCAGTAAGATCATTAACGTTAATAATGTCATTGCCGCCAAGGTCTAGATCTCCAATCATTGGACGTGAACCGTCACGTGGTAGGAGAGCTTCACCAGAGATGGTGATTGTATCTGTACCAGGAGCGGCTACAGTTACGATACCACCGGTACCAGTAAGAGTTAATGTATCAGCTGCAGCATCAGCAACTGCTGTACCATTAAGGTCTGCTGTGACATTAGCAAAGCTGAATGCTGCTACACCAGCAAGAGATGTATTGATACCACTGATTACTGTTTCTAGATCTCCAGGTGATCCTGGAATATTAGAATAAGTACCTTCGACATCAATTTCAGACGCATCATGCTTCCCAGGTCCACCATCAAAGTGGCTACCTACATCAAAGCCTGATAGAAGAAGCAGTCCAGATACTTCTAGATTAGCAAACCTAAAGCTGTCATCTGTAAAGTCTTCGACGATCTGATAGTCAGCTACATATTCACTACTAACAGCTACAGAGACCCCATCACGAGACCATTCAAGAAGACCATTAACTACAATGGCATCATAAAGATCTTGAGAATCACGAAGCTCGCGAGCGCTAAACTGACCACTAGATCCTTCTCCTTGATTAACGGAAGAAAGAGAAAGTAGTGTCCAGGTGGCACTAGTGCCAATAATTACGCCAAGATCGGCAAGAGGAACATCAGGACCTGTACCGGCCGCAGCTGTACGTACATAAAGCAAAGTAGACACTTAAAGATCACACTCCATTAAAAGCGCCAAGCGACTTCAATCCAAGCTATTGGGTTATAACCTAATCCATCTAGGTAGAACTGAAGTATATCAGACTCTTGGAAATCTGCGTCGAGGACATTAAGGTGGGCACCCGCGCCACCTGTTACTGGTAATGCAACTATCGGAATTAACAAATCATTCCGGTAGATATAAAGCGTGCAGGTTCCAATATCTGACAATTGAATAGCTGCTGTTGTAATGGTCCCTGCATGAGTCATTCTATATCCAGTTTGTCCAGATGGAATACCTTCACCAGTTCTCAAATAGATATCTTGAGCAGGACCTCTACGATCTGTCTTAAACGAAAGTCTACTGGTAGAGAGAATCTTCCCACCACGACTAGTATCAACATAAGTTGGATACCCATCAATAATAGAAAGAGAGGCCCCTCCGCCACCGGATGAGGCCCCTATTCCAAGAATCTCATGTTCGATTATGTGTTTCTTTAGATCAGCACATCCCATCAGAGACTCTCCCCAATGGTGGGAAAGTCAGCAAAGCTAACAGTCACATCATTAGTTTCTAAATCACCAAAGTACTTAACATAAGAAATATCCATATTTCCAGGTAGGTACACAAAGTCATCGTACTTTCCAATCATCTGAATCTTATCTATCTCTCTTGATTCACCCATTACTAAGTTAAAGCGTTGGAACTCTACTACGGTGCGAGCTCCTCTTTTAAATCTAGTGCTAGATACATTCATGCCAGGGATACCGTTAGGATTTAATTCCCTGGTTTCATGAACGTGTATACAGTGAATACCAATAACACGGCCCACTGAGTTCTTGTAAATACGAGTTATCTCGTCTAGTACCAATGCAGAAGGCTGTGTCATTTAATCACCTCAATCCAAGAAGCCTTTCTTGGCAGCTGCAAGAATTGGATTCTTTACAGTGGCTGTAGCGTTGTACTGTTGACCAATAGTCCACAAGATAGTTCCACCAAGGCCCTTAGCTCTACACCAAGCTGCTTTAGCTAGGATAGAAGCTTCATCTTCGTAAGAGATAAAGGTTAGACCCTTACCGCCTAGTCCAGTAGCAGAAGAAATGTACGGCACTGATGCAGTAGCGTCGCGCTTAACATTGGTTGCATTGATGTAATTTCTAGTTAGGTTAGTGAAAGAAAGTTCTCCGTCACCAGCAATAACTCCAGCTGTAGGAGTTTGACCTGGAGCAGTAGGTCCCTTCCAACCTGAACCATAAACACCGATACCAACACCAAGCTTAGCAGCAGGAACGCCAGCAGCTAGATATGCATCTACTGTCTTCTGGATAGAAGAAGGACTAGTTGATCCTTCACCATCAAGGGCACTAGAGTGCCATACTGTCCAGCCTGGCCAATTGTCTGCCATGCCATAGCTCATGATATTGATCTGATCAAGGTAAGGAGCTAGGTCTCTGAATACAGTGCTTGCACTACCCCAGTCTACTGGAATGGTAATGATTGCATTTGGAGCAGCACGACGAAGATCGTGTACCAACTTAACTAGAAGTGGCTCATGAATTTTCTGGATTGGTTCCCAGTCAAGATCAAGACCATCGTATCCATAGTCTGTCATTGCCTTAACTAGATTAGCTACGAATGTAGCTCTGTAAGTATCAGAGCATGCGCTAACGAATGGAGTCTCTGTTCCAGATCCACCAACCATCAGGATAGACTTCTTTCCAGCTGCACGAGCTAGTGTAGATACTTTCTTAGCTAGCACAGGACCTTGCACTGCATCATAATCAAATGTAGTGGATAGGGCACCATTGCTAATAGGAACTACACGACCCATTACAATGTGAGTCATTGTTGTAAAGTCAATTGCCTCTGGTGGCTGTAGAGATAGTTCATATCCAACATAGTATCCAGTTACCCAGCGAGCTGTAGCTGCAGGTGCTGCAGGAACAGGAGTGGTTGGAGAAACCACTGGAGGAGCAGTAACTATTGGAGCTGCCTGAGTTGTATAAGACATACTATCTACTGTTAGTACAGTTGCTGCGTCGGGCTGTAGAGCAATGTTAGTAAACAATCCAGTAACGAAATCGCTTACCTTAACGTCGATCTTTGTTCTTACGCCAGGCTTAGGAACAGCTGGTAGCTTAAATATTGCCTGTCCTGATCCAGACAAGTAAACATTAGGAACAGCAGCAGAAAGAGTTAGGTAGAAAGATAGAGTTCCCATCTTTGCCTGATCTAGATCAGCATGGTAAAGATTGAGAGCTCCCCAAGCGGTAAGGTTTACCTGTAGTGACTTAACGCCATTAAGGGTAGGCTGTGTTGAGCCGCCTCCGCCTACAACTCCGAAAGAATAGTCTGTCCAGTTATTTTCGTAACCATTAGGCCCAAACACAACTAGAGTTCCTGTACTGGTTGTAGGAGTAGGTGTAGGAGAGACCACCACTGGCACTGGTTCTACAACTGGTGTTGTAGTAACAGGCGCTGTAACCACTGGAGTGGTAGTGACAGGTGCTGGAGTATTAAGTATCCACGCATAAGTAGGATCAGTGATTGTTTGAATGTTATAAATACCGCGAGCATCAGCAACTATAAGTTGCCATCCACCGGGTACCTTTAGACGAAAGGCAGAGATGCCATTTACATTATCAATTAATTCAAGATTTGCCATGTTTGTATTTCTCCCGGTATCGATTAGAGATCGATGTAAAGCTTGTTTCCACTCACTGTGAGTGTGCTACTGATAGGTCCTGTTGGAACTTTCACTGCCAATGAAGGGTGATCGATCACAGGTTCTATATTCACCTGAACTGTTTCTGCATTAATGGTAGCTGGATCTATATCATCTGAGAACTCAACTACTATCTTGCGTGCCTTAGATGGCGCAAGATTTGTATCGCGATCTGCTGGAGTCACTTTAACCACTCTGAATCCAGTAGAAGCAGGAGTGTATAGAGGATCACCAGTTGGCGATGTTGCTGTTGTTGTAGGTACTATATTAATAGAGCCATTGCCTGTGCTGAAAGAAAATGTAGCTGTGTCAGTAAACTTAGCGGGGCGTTTTACCTTAACAGAGAACTCATCTCCTACATTAAAGTGACCCTCAATAAATCTAACACTTACACCATCAAGTACTGGCAATTCACTAGTTGAGCTAGCGATAGGTCCTGACAAGTCTAACACATCGCTTTGCTGCCATACTTCAAACTGGGCAACACCCGCTACACCAGAAGAAGTGATTCTTACATGAAGGGTATCACTACTAAGGTCACCTAATTAGGTTCCACTAAAGACTAGCTATCCCGTTCCTGTGTTTCCTGGATCTGCTACACCGTCAAATACTGTTCTTGTTCTAACACCAAATATCTCATCTGTTGTCTCATCATCATCGCCTACTACATATACCTTATAGTTTGTTAAACCCTTTAGAGGCTGTAGGGGTTTAAATACAACCTTTGTCCTATACAGTCCGCCATCACCAGTTGTATCTAATGTACTTACTCCAGAGAGAGTGGTTAGTGCAACTCGTGAGAAAATGAATTCGCCTGGAACTAGACCTTTATATCCTGGAGACTGAAGAATTTCTGCTTCTGTTCCCTCTACTAAAGTAGTAGGGATGTATCCTGGATAAATGACCTGATCAGTATCAGGGCCTTCAACAATAAGCCCGCCGTGCTGCAGTGACCATTCATCTATCTCTCTATCAAAGAGAATAGTTATGTTGCTATTGAGGGAAACCCCTGTAGCTGAATCTGCAGGATTAACAGTTTCGATTATATCCAGGATAGTTGCCATCAGTCATCACTCCCTAGGTTTATTGTAACAGTATCTACTTCTTCGTCTTCTACTTCAGGAAGATTCTTTAAGTCTCTACTGGTAACAAAGATATCTTTCTCAGTTAAAGCTTCACCAGAGAGATTAACAACCGCCGCTTCGATTTGCTGTATGCGAGCCACAAGAGCTGCGAGAACCTTAGGACGAGGCTTCTTCGCCTCGCTCTCTAGTTCGCGCATAGATCTTAGCTTTAATAAATCAGAAGACTTTTCTATGTGCTTCTGAAGTGCAGGAACTGTTGCCTTAAGTGTTACTCGCGCATCAGCACTTAAGCGCAGGCGCTTTTGTTCTGCATCAGACTTTAGCTGCTCAGCTGATACTTTAACTATTGGTTGTTGTGGAATAGCAACTGGAGTAACTACTGGTGGGGTATATCCAGGAAGGGGAGTAAGTTCGATGCGCCCGCTTCGTGATGCATTGTTTACCCATGTCTTCTCTTGTGGAGTAAGCGCTCCTGCGTCTATCTCTACTGGACCTGGATTATCTACAGTTAAATGTAGTTTCTGTGGAATGAAAAACATCGGTGTGTTGTTAATCAATTTAATACGATGTGTACTCTGCATTCAATACTCCTAAAGAAAAATCCCCGGCGCGGGCCGAGGATTTTATTATAACAGGTTAGTTAACCCAGACTATCAGAGAACGTTAGCTGTTGGGCTAATAGGTCCTAGGTTAGTGTCATCCACATTAATATGTGTCTGAGCAGGTAGAACAATCTCATTAGGAACAACGTGAACGTTCTTCATAACTGCGACGCCCTGTCCTTCATTTAGAATTGCTACGCCGTAACGCTCACGAAGCTTTACCTTGCGCATTTCTACCTTAGGATCCATGAACTCTTCAGTTGTAACTTCTTCGTCAACAATTAGAGCACCAAGTTCACGGCTATCGAACATATAAATGTCACTTAGCTTGCGACGTGGGTCGAATGGAACGAATGGAGAAACAATGATTCTGAAGCTCATACCAAGATAACCTGGTAGAACTGGTCCAGAGTTCATCTGTGGGTTGTATGCGGTAAGTGGAGAAACTGGAAGACCAGCTGTATTTCCACCTTCAGCAATATTCTGACCAGCACCGATTCCTAGTCCGCCCTGGCTAGCATTAGCAGCATACTGCTGATTAACCTGGCCGGTCCAGTTAGCGAAGTAAGTTCCGCCACCATTCATCATGGCGAAGGCACGAAGGATAGGATCCTTCACGAACATTACCCACATAAGTGGATGCACTAGAAGAGTATCTGGCATGAAGCCCTGAGTCATTACCTGTGCAAAGCAGTCGAAGATGTCATCCATGGTTACAGAACCATTAGGAGATCCATCAAGCGCACGACCAGTTGTAACGCCCTTTAGGGAGCGAGCTGGCTGTACGTTATCGAATACAGTCACACCAAGAGCCTTGATCATATTAAAGATCTTAACTTCCTTGTGACGAGCAAGAGCACGACCAGCTGCACGAAGGTGCATACCAAGGACGTCGAACTGGCTGTAACGAATCATTTCTTCGGTAACTTTGATGGCGACACCAGACTTACCGATAGATGCTGTTACAGTAGCTCCGCCCATGGTTAGGCGCTGCTCAGGGTATTCCTGACCTTCAGCGATGTCGCCCGCTACTAGAGCGCCGACAGCAGGGAAGGTGATGGTTTGACCGTAGGAATAGTTGATTCTCTGTAGAAGGCTTGTACCAACTAGAAGAGGCTCAGCTGCTTCACGAACGATATTGGAAATTACCTTAGGAAGAAGTAGGGGAGCGTCTGGAACTGACAGAGCGTCGGTTAGCTTAACGCTACCACCGGTCTGAGGATCCTTAC
>ERZ1292642.743-Hain-H14-01um-R1-743-length-17228-cov-5_pt1 | contig 17228 bp, 23 predicted proteins | sample MGYA00564403_ERZ1292642 | MGnify/ENA primary metagenome ERZ1292642 (study PRJEB36523, sample SAMEA6512643) | groundwater metagenome | collected 2019-01-09 | study: AquaDiva: Metagenomics assemblies of 32 groundwater samples | reverse complement strand
GGACGACTGTGGGGCGTGACGAGGGATGATGTCGACTCGCTACGATATACGAGCGCCGGAACGATGTATGGGTGGTCGGCGCTCAATACGCTGCTGATTCCACATGTGGGGAGTGATGGCGCTGGCATCTCAGCGTTGATTCCGCGACGAGCCGCATTAGGTGTCAGTCGTCGCAATACATTCTCTCAGGTAACCGGTAGCCAACGGACGAACATCCAACCCGTTATCGTCAACGGCGGCGAGAATGTCGGCTGCGTGAGCCAAGAGTCTGTTGTGGTGTTTCGGGACATCGCCTACTTCCTTTCGCAGGATGGTGTCTATCAGTGGGATAGCAACGGTATTACCTGTATTTCGGACGGCCGTGTCCGCACATGGTTCACGACGGACGAGACGTTCAATCGCTCGATGTTTTGGCGGGCGTTCAGCGAATTCGACCCGATTGCGAAGAAGTATCGGCTATTTCTCGCGAGCAAGGGGAGTGCGGTTACCGACAGGTGGGTCGAATACGACATCATGAACGGCACATGGTGGGGGCCGCATGAGACGAGCGCGTTTACGCCGTCAAGCGCGTTCCTTGTCGCAGGCCGTAACCAGCAACTGTATCCGATGATTGGCAGCCGCGAAGGCTACCTCTCGCAGGACCATGAGTTCAAGAACGATTGGGGATTGCTCCCGATTGACTTTGACGTGAAAACGCGGGATACGGAAGGCGATGACCCGGAGCAGACGAAGTATCACGGGGAGTTGTCTGTCTTCCATCAGGTGCAGGAGAGTGGCGACCTCACGGTGACGCCGTCCCTCGGACCGGTGGACGAACTGGTCGAGCAAGACCCCTTTACCTCCGACATGACGCGGGGACGTAGGCGACTTGGGCGCATTGGCGTCGGCGAATCAATGGCGCTGAGATTTCAGAACGATGTCGTCAACGAAGACGTCGTGCTCGGGGGGTTCGTCATCGACCCCGTTGATAACGCAGGCAGGAGATAAGTATGGCGATTGGATACGGCTCGAACTCTGGACCGACCCCGTGGTGGCAGCTGCCGGAGTATAAGGGTAAGCGCGAGAATCTCGAGAAGTCGGCGCCTGCCGGGTATGAATACGACCCCGTGAAAATGGAGTATGCCCGCACGCCGACGGCACAGGGGGCGGCGGTCAACCAGTATAACAACGCGGCGAATCCAGCGCTCGCGGGTTTGCTAGCAGGGATTACTGGGGGCGGGGCGGCGGGAGCGAGCGGTGGCGGGTCCATGGGTGCATTTGGCTTTGGCGGCAGCAGCACGAGCACCGCAGGCGGAGCGTCCAGTGTTGGAACAAACGGCGCGGGCACCACCGGCATTAGCGGCGGCGGACGGTTGCCGACGCTCCAGATGCCTGACCAGAGCGCGGCGTCAGCGGCGAGCTTTGCGACCGCGAAAGACCGCGTGGGGAAGACGAGCCGGGCGAGTCTTGATGCGCTACGCGGAGAACTCGGCGCCAGCGGGATGCTGGGCGGTGGTGCAGAAGGCCAACTGACGCGTGACGTCATCCAAAGCGGCGCGGGCGAACTCGGCCAAGTGAGCAGGGACCAAGCGGTCAAGGAGACCGACGTCGCCAGCGACTTCGCAAAGACGAACTTTGCCGGAGGTATTACCCAGCGTGGGCAGGATGTATCCGCATCAGAAGCACAGGCACGGTTGGCGCAGGAAGCGCGGTTGTCCGATGCGAACCTCGCCTTCCAGAAGCAACAGGCGGCAAGCTCGCAGCAACTGCAGATGCTCCAACTCGCGCTCAGCGGTCTCAAGGGCGGCGGGTCGGCCGGTGGCGGACTCGTCTATTAATTCGCAATGAGCATCAACCCGCGTTCACAACCCTATCGCCTCGACCCGCCGGCTAACGAGCAGACGCTGCCGACTCTTGTCACGAATGCCGACGAGATGTTCCAGATGCTGTTCGAGGATATCGGTGCGCTTGATGCGGCGATTGACGCCGTAGAGGAGATTGCGAACTCGGCGAATAGCACGGTGGTCATCGGGCCACGAGGGATACAAGGGGATACGGGGGACCAAGGGGAGCAGGGATACCCAGGCATGCATGGTATCCAAGGTATCCAAGGTCCCATGGGGTTTCCAGGGATGCCGGGGCTCGATGGAGATAGCGGAGACTCCGGCTGGTGTTCACCGATAAGCGCGACGGGATTCGTGCCATATGTTGGTGCAGTCTCCAGCGTCAATCTCGGACTTTTCGACCTATCGGCAGCACGTTTTTTCGCCGGGGAAGGCACTGCTGGAGCCCCTTCGTTCGCGTTTACCGCCGAGCCCGCGGTAGGATTCTGGCATAATGCCGCCGGTCAGGTAACTCTACAAGGGACGCAAAACGTCACGGGCGCGCTAGTCGTAGGGTCCAGTGTCACGACAAGCGCGAACTTCCGTTCCGGTGTTACGGGCACCGTTATCAACCTCAACCAAGGCGACGGCTTGATGTGGTTGCTGAAGAACGGGTTTGCTACGGGTGTGGGGGTTGATTTTGCCACCCAGAGCACGTTCAAAGTTCGCAGCTATGATTTTACGACTGATGGTTCTCTTGTTGCGTTGATTCGCCCGCCCGCGGGAACAGCAACTGCAGGAACATCGCCACTGAAGTTTATCTCCGGTTCGTTGCTGACATCGGCGGAGGCAGGCGCCGTCGAATTCCTCACGGACGCCTACTACGGCACTATCACTACGGGGGCAGCGCGCAAGACGTTTGCCTTTCTAGAAAGTCCGATATTCACGACCAACATCACCTCGCCACTGATTATTGTTGGAACGGGGTCGTCGAAGATTAGCGCGCCGACTGATGGCAACGTCCTTCTTCAGGATAACGCGGCGGCAACCTTCGGGCGGCTCCAGTTAGGTGGCACGACGTCCAGCTTCCCTTCTATCAAACGCGCGGGCGCAGGGATTAATATTAGGCTTGCGGACGATAGCGCTTACGCGGACCTTGTGACACAGAATCACACGGCGGAGGGGGCGCTTACAGCAAACTTCGCAGGCGGCGGTGGTTTGATTATCAGCAACCCAACTTCGGATGCCGGTGCTACAGGTCAATCTTACGCGTCCTTCCAGACCGGCGGCAGCAACCGCTGGTATATAGGCATGTCGGCCAACGGGTCGACAGGGAACTTCGACCTGTATAACAACATTGCGGGTGCCATCACCCTTGTGGTGAACAAGACAACGAACAACCTCGGCGTCGCGAACGGTGGCACGTCGGCGCCAACGGCGAAGATTCACATCGGCGCAGGCACCGCGACCGCGAGCACCGCGCCGTTGAAGTTCACGGCAGGCACCTTACTCACCGCACCGGAAATTGGCGCCGTTGAATTCACCGACGATGGTACGACCGCTCACGCCTACGTCACTGTAAGAATTGCAACTGTTGTAACACGCGTTCAGATAGCATAGGAATATGTCTACCACGAAAATCGACTCGACGACGATTGAAGTCACGAAACAGCGAACACCCACGGTGAACCGATATGAGTATGGATTCCTGAAGGAGCAGTTGGTGTCCATCCAGGCGTTCAAGGACAGCGAGAACGCGAAACGGGATGCGGAAATCGCTGAAGTCGTGCAACTGATTGCGGACGCCGACGCCCTTGGGGTGAAGGAACGGACGAAAACTCCGTAATTGCGATATAATAGGGGAATCAGGAGGGCACTGTGGTAGACCGAGAAAAAGTAGAAACGAATCTGAAAGAGTTGCTCAAGCAGCAGCAGGAGACATCGGCGCGTATGTCGATGCTTGAGGGAGCGATTCAGTTCGCTCGATTTCTCCTCGTAGAAAATCCAGAAACCCCCGACGCTCCCCCAGCCGAACAGGACTAACTCTCATGTATGGACATAACGACGCAGACCCGCTCGGAGTCGCGGTTAAGGGGCGGGCGCGGGAGAAGCGGCTTGCCGCGAGTCTACAGGGGCTGTTGCCAGTAGGCGGACCACTACCGGACCCGAATTGGGAGGGCTACTTCCAGTCGGTGGATGAGGCGGCGAAGGGGAAGCCTGTCAAGTTCGCTTACGAGGGCCAACAAGCGGACGACCTTTCCCGCGACCCGGAAGCGGTTGCCTCCCAGCTGCAGGGGATGCCCTTCGCGGAAACATTCAACGACCCCTCTACACAATTGGGCACGCGCAGGGAAAAGGAAGCGCCCTACAGCGCCAGCACCCGCCCCTCGCTCGCCGCGCTTCGCAAGCAGTTAGGTGTGAGATAACCAATGGCACAGAATACAATTTTCCGTTCGGGTCCAGTGGCGTTGACGACCACTCTCACCACGAACATTCTCAACCCGAATATCACGTCGTTGGCCGGGCCGGTGGGGTATACGCAGACGCAGCCGTATCTGGTGTTGCGGCATATCCGCATCGTGAATAAGACGGCGAGCGCGGCGTCCTTCTCCCTGTGGCTGGGGGCGACTGGCGCCAACGCTGCGGGAACCGAAGTCATCGGCACCGCGTTGTCGGTCGCGGCGAACTCCGCCTTTGACTGGTATGGGCAGTTGCTCGTTAAGGCTGCGGACTTCCTCGTTGGCGGCGCGAGTGCGAACACTGCTCTGACCTTCCAAGCGGAAGGCGAGATTGGACTCGTGCAGTAATGGCGACACAACAGGCACTTGATTCGTTGAAGATTCTTGCGGGCGGACGACGGCAGCAGCCGCTCGGGCTGGAGGAGTATGGATTCAGCGGCGCCGTCCCCACACAGGGGGAGTTGGAGTCGCCGTTCGAGCAGGAACAGGCGGCACGAGCGTTCGCTGCGGATACCCGCGACCGTGAGCGCACGTCGGACGTTCAGCAGTTGAACAACCAAATGGCCGACTACAGCCGGCCGGATGTCACCGCGGTTCGCCAAGAAGAGCAGAATAACGCCCTCAAAAAGTTGCTCCTCCCCATCCAGATGCGTGGTCAGTATGACGTCGAAGCCGCGAAGCAACAGGCGCAGGCGCAGGCGGCACGGGACGAGCGTTTGATTGGTGGGCGGCAGGGGGTTGCTGAAACTAATCAGGCGGGCGCGGCAAATCGTGCCGCAGACCAGCACCAGATTGCGCTCCAATCTCAGCTGAACAACCTCTACAAAACGCGGCAGAAAGCGGCTGGCGGCGGCCTTCGCGGAATACTCGGAATGGGTGGCCCTTCAGAGCAGGATAAAATCGACACCCAGATTAAGTCGCTCGAAGCGCAGTTGAACGGCGGGGGCACCGCGGCTCCCGGCGGTTCCGTGAGCATGATTGCTCCGGATGGACGGACGCTTTCCGTTCCAGCCTCGGACGTCGCTCGCCTCGAATCCCTCGGCGCCCGGAGACAGTAAATGGCGGACCAAGACCCGTTTGCACAATACGCGGCCAAGACTAGCACCCCGGCGGCAGACCCGTTTGCCGCGTATGCCGGAGGAACGCCTACTCCTGCACCCGCGGAAGAAGAGGGTGGTGGTTTCGGTGGCATGCTGGCTGGTGGCGCAGCTGCGCTCGGGGCGGCTGGGCTCGCCGTTGCCGCCAAGAAGTACGGCGTGGGTCCAGTGCTGGATACGATAAATAACATCCGGCGTCAGGGCATGCTTAGCGGTAAGGCTCTCCCGAAATCCCTCTCCGGAAACCTCGGTGGTGCGGCAATGGCGTCCATCGAACGCGAGAGCACGGCTCCGCTGAAGGAAATGCTCCGTCTGCCAACAAATGCGAAAAACGCGGTAGCGGCGTTCAAAGCCGGGTCACACTACCAAGGTCAGCCATCACTTCCGGGGTTTCTCGGGCTGCCGGGTCGTATCCTCGGTGCAACGGACGAAGCGGCACAAATGGCTCTCCAACGCGGGGGACTTACCGCGGAGGAAGCAGCGAAAGACATGCTTCAGGAGCCCCTTGGTAAAGGGCTTGAGTTTCTCAATAACCCCCTTGGGGATTATCTCGTCCCTTTTCGTCGCACCCCGGCCAACGCCTTCAAGGGCGCGTTTGAAACTATGAACGATTGGAGCACTCGCGGGAAGAAGGTGGCAAACGTCGCTGCTCTCGGTGGTGGTGCGGCCACGGGCGCGGCAACCGAGGACAATACTGTTCCGGTATTTGGTGCTGCAGCAATGGGGCGGCGAGGCATTCCCTTTCTCGCAGGCGCGTTGGCTGGGCGATTGGCGTCCGGCGCCTCGAAGCGGAATGCGGCAGACTTAATGCAGGGAGTGTCTCCAGTATCCGACTACAGTCTTTCGGAAGGCGTGGCGGGACCGCTGACAAACCCGGTGTCTACATTCAAGCCGGCGTTGTGGAAACTTCTTTTCGAGAGTGATAAATAATGGCATCGCCGCTGTATAATAACAAGACGCTCGCGGAGCAGGAGAAGAAGCGGGGGTTTACCATTGGCGTGGAGAACGCGCCAGCTGCTGATTTTCCCACGAGTGGCGACGGCTACGTGCAAGACCCCTCAGCGGATGACATTCTCACAGGGGCGAAGGCACCCGGGCTGGGCATCAATTGGGACGAACCTGTGTCGATGGACCAGATTCCTGAGCCATATGACGTCGCGGAACGTCTAGCGGCGCTGTCGGATAAGCGCGGCGGCTACCGTCGGTTCACGGAAGACGTCGCAAAAGCCGGCCTCCCCTTGGGCCTCGGGTCTATGGCTCCGCTACCTCCACAGGCGAAGGCGGTATTGGGCGGGTTAAGTGCGGCGGCTTCGTTCCCGGATTACGCCCGCCGCATGGTGAACCCGGAAGCGGGGGAGGAGCGCCCGGGTTGGGTGGAGTCGGCGTTGACTGCACTCCCGTTGACGTCGCTGTTTGGCCTTCGTGGTGCAGGCGGGTTCAGTCGCGGGGCGAAAGCTGTCGCCGCGAACCCCGAGGCGGACATGCTGGCGGGGCGGGCGCTTGCTTACGAAGGACCGCAAGCGGCTCGACGTGCTGTTGACCCAATGCAGCGACTAGCTCAAGCATCCTCCTGGTCGACCCCGATGGAACGGCTGATGGAAACGCCGTCGTTCAAGAATCTCCCCCGGGGGAATGTGTCGAAGGCTAAGCCGGCGTTTCAGGATGCCCCGAAGACCCCCTCGGTGTTCGAGCGCATGAAGGCAGAAGGTCAGTTCGCTGGCGACCGCACCACGGGGCAATTTGAGGAAGGCCCGGGCGGCCTGTCTTCGCTCGCCAGTCTGTCGAGGAGCAAATCGGCGCCTGCTGAGTCTATTTTCAACGATATGGAAGAAGCGTATGGGCACGGGTTGCGGCCGATGCGTAAACCGGCTGCCGCACCGAAATCTTCAACCCGTGACCCCCAGAAGCCCCTGTCCGACATGGAACGGCTCGCCGCGCGCTCCGTCGAACGGTTCGGCAAACGCTATCGGAAAGAGTAGTTCCATGAACTGGCCGGTCGTCATCAGTCTTGCTATTTTTATCGTCGTCAATCTTATTGCTGTTACCGGCGCGTATTACGGTCTAAAGGCGGACAACGCTTCCTTGGGGTCCAAGCTCGAACTGGGGCTGCTCACGGAGCGTGCGGAGCGCCACGGAGAACTTGCCGCCGCTCGTTCAGAATGCATCACCAAAATCCAGTCGATGGAGCAAGCCATCAAGGACATCGGCTTTAGGGTAGGCACCCTAGAAACCGGTCAGGATGAGTGGACGAAAACCCTCCGCGAGCGCACCCACGAGCTTTCCATCCTAGTCAATCAGCTGGTGTTGAAGGTCGATAGGCTGGAACGGCCGGGAACCGTCGTTTAACAGGGCCTAATCGGGCCAGAAACCGCTCTATATTCAACGAACGCCCTCTCCGACGCCCCTGACTACCCCCTGGTGGCCCTTGTAGCTCATAGGAGCGCCTAGACCGCCTTACTAATCCAACACCCAACCCCACTTGGCACGATAATTGCAAGTGGTTGACTACCCACCCGACAACCCCTCTATCTGGTATGCTTGTTGCATACCCCTACCACAGGAGTATCAATGGCAAAACGTATCTGCTCGAAGTGCAACACCAACCCCACTCGCCGGGATAGCAAGACCGGGCTCTGCGGCGCCTGCTACCGGGAAGCGGCTTTTGCAATACCGGCGCTCCCCGTCACTATTGCCCCTCTTCCCCCCGCCGAACGCATCAACGAAGACCGTGCGAAGATGAAGACCGCCGCGGAACTCAAGGACGCCAAGCAGAAATACGAGGAAGCCGTTCGCATCATTGAACGTCAGGAATCAGAGCTCGGTTGGCTGAGCGCCATTCGCGCCGGCCTCGATACCACCTATCGGGTTGAAGCACGCGAAGGCTCCGGAACATCCGAAGGCACCCCGATTGTCGTCGCATCAGACTGGCACGCAGAGGAAACAGTGACTCCGGCACAGGTCAGTGGGCTCAATCGGGCGAATCTCGAAATCATCGACGCTCGTATTACCCGTTTCTGGCAGGCAAGTCTCAAGCTCGTTCAGAAGCATTTGAATCCGGGTATCCACATCCGCGAGGTTGTCATCGCGCTGTTGGGCGATTTCATCACGGGGCAAATCCACGGTGCAGAAAACGCCGAATCCAACTCTCTCCTTCCCGTGGACGCCATTATCTGGGTGCAAAACCGCATCATCGGCGGCATCGACTTCTGGCTGAATCACAGCCCCTACACGCTTGTCATCCCATGCAAAGTAGGCAACCACACGCGCACTACCATCCGCACCCGTTTCGGCAGCGAAGCGGGCCACTCCCTCGAAAGCCTCATGTATGTGCATCTTGCCGGCTATTATCGGAACGAACCACGCATCAAGTTCGTTATCGAAGATGGCTACCATACCTACCTCGACATCTATGACCAGACGGTGCGATTCCACCACGGGCACGCCCTCAAGTATCAGGGCGGCATCGGCGGGCTGTTCATCCCCGCCTACAAAGCCGTTGGGGCGTGGTCGAAAGCGCGCTGGGCGGACCTTGACATCTTCGGGCATTTCCATCAGTCGAAGGATGGGGGGTCGTTCCTGTGCAATGGCTCGCTCATCGGGTATAACGCATTCGCCCTTTCCATCAAGGCGGACTACGAACAACCCAAGCAGACACTTGTGCTGATGGACAAATCGCGCGGCAGAACTTCCGTATGGCCTATTCTCTTGGGGGAGAAATAAGGTGACAGTATGCGACGGGTTTACGACCTAGACGGAATCGACGTTATCGGGCGACCGGATGAGATGGATGACGATATCATTTTGTGGAGGGTGCAATGTCTTGTCAACCATGTGGGTGTGACCCGGAAGCGAAGCCGCTACACAAGGGTGAATCTGGGTGGGTCTGCAGTTATCACCGAATGGAGAAACAGCTGAGGAACGGAGAGGAAATCATCGTCAAGAACGTCACGTCCAGCATCATGAAGGACCAGCTGCGGACTGATGGGTATGTGGCTCCTAAGAGCACAGAATCCCAAACATGGACCGCCCCTCTTGGTATTACGGACAGCGGTCAACGCGTTACCTACACCAGCGGCAGCATGCGCGACCCGTCTACCGGGAAAATCAAGTGGTCACGGATTACCTTCGGGCCGATGATGCGACGATGGGCGCAGCACCTAACGAACGCAGAGATAAAGTATCCAGACCCGAAGCCAGGGGTGCCGAACTTCACCCTTATCGAAACCGAGGAGGAATACATCCGCTACAAGGAATCCGCCCTCCGTCACTTCATGTCGTGGTTCCACGAAGAGACAGACGAGGACCATGCGAGCGCGGTGTTCTTCAATATCAACGGCGTGGAAATCATCAAGGATAAGCGGAGGGCCAAATGATTATCGGTTGCGATATCGACGGCGTGCTCGCAGACTTCAACTCCGGGTTCATTCGTCGCACCATCCAGGTCACCGGGCGCGACCTGTTTCCCGAGCGACCGTTTGATATCCCGATGTGGAACTACCCCGAGCATTATGGCTACACCAGCAAGGAAGTTACGGCTGTATGGAAAAACATCAAGCTGGATACCAACTTCTGGGCTACGCTGCCGGCATTCGAAGGCACAATGGAGTTTCTCTTTGCACTGGAACAGCGACAGGACGAGGGCGACGGTATCTACTTCGTGACTGCACGCCCGGGCGTCGAAGCAAAGCACCAGACAGAACGGTGGCTCCGTTGCCATGGGTTCCGTAACAATCCCACGGTGCTTATCTCCTCTGCGAAAGGGAAGTGCGCGGAGGCACTGGACCTCGACGCCTACATCGACGACCGCTGGGAAAATGTAGTAGACGTCGCGGGAGGAGACCTGATGACCTCCCGCACACAAGCATATCTACTCGTCCGACCGTGGAACCGAAACCGCAATCCAGAAAGATATGGCATCCGCGAGGTAACAAGTGTGGCCGAATTCCTCTCCGGTCTGGTAAAATAGGAGTCAGCAATGCGCACCCTGACTTCCCTCTTCTTCGCTCTTGCCGCCCTCTTCCCTCGTGGGGAGGGGGCAGTGTCCATTCGCACGGACAAGCGCGTCCTCTTTGCTGGGCAGGATGTCACTGTCACTTGTAAAGTCCCGCGCGACGAAGCCAACAGGAAGATTGAAGCCTATCTGCTGCCAAACTTCTCGTCGTCCTCGCGACAACTCGATGGCGAGGATTCCGCTATCACCCATCGCTTCTACTTTCAGCACGTTCCTCCGGATGTCACCAGCGCCGCCTGCCAGCTAACGGACAAATACGATGACCATCGGCACGCCATTCAACCCCTACAGGTAGTAGAACAATGAAACGACTGCTCATAACCCTTCTCCTTGTTGTGCTGTTCTTCCCGCCGGTCGGGAGCGCGCGTAGTGTCGTCGACCATACTGTCCAGTCCATTGTTCGCGTGGAATCTCTGACGAACGCGGGGGCGACGTCGACCTGCACGGGGTTCATGGTGGCCCCGAGGCGGGCGCTCACCGCCGTTCACTGTGTGCCTTTGGACGCCAGCCTGACGGTCGACGGGGAGGTTTCCGTGGTCATTAAGGGGGATGAGTCGTTCGCGCTGTTGCTCGCGGGGGACAAGCCAGTGCTGAAACTTGGGACTAAGCTACGGGTGCAGGAGGCGGTGACAAGTTTTGGTTATGCGTGGGGGAGGGGAATTATCGCTCTCAGCCGGCGGGTGTCGGCGATTGACGAGGGAGATTTCGCTGTGGACGGACCCCTCGCTCCCGGTATGTCAGGCGGACCAACGGTCAATAGGAACGGTGATGTCGTGGGGTTGAATCAGGCGTCGAACGAGATTATTGGAATCGCATGCGGGGCTGGCGAAATGCGGGAATTTCTCGCCAACCCGTTTAGGCCGTAGCTAGTCGACGTCCACGAGAGTAATGAGCACGTAGCTTTTCTTCGGCTTACTGACCGTGGCATTCTCCAGCTGCGCCAGCGTCCCACCCTGCTGCACGAACAACTTCTTGTCCAGCTTGGACGTCGTGCCCTTGACCTCGGTGATGGTAGCGTGGCCCTCGATAACAATGGAAGAAGCACCCGCCTGCTCGAAATACCCCTCTACGTTTCGGGCCTCTTTCTCCATCGCAGCCTTCGCCTTTTCGAACTCTTCCTTGCGGAGGCGGTAAACCTTCAACCTTTGGGTCAACTTGGTCTTCAGCGCCGGTTCGAGGATAACCTCGGTGGTTGCGGTGGTGACGGTTTGTAATCTAGCCATTATGCTACCTCTGTCGCGAAACGGATGGCCATCGCGGCGATTTGAATCGCTTCGGTATACCGGCGCAGGTGCCACTCGTCCACTTCGTGCGCCATCATCTTGCGGGGGTTCTTCTTGACCTCGTCCCACAGTTCGACCACTTCCTCCAGCAGCACGGCGTAGGCTTCGTGAGCGTTGTGGAAGTCTCCGGGGTGCTTTGACTTCGCGCGTTCGATTTCCTGGCTCATTGCGTCAATGGCGTTCATAACGTTTGCATTTGGCATACTTTACCCCATCGGCGTCTATTCACACGGGAGTTGTGTAGCGCACACAGTTTCCTCCTCCCTAGATGCATAAGAAGACAAGCAAACTCTGCGCCACACTGACCGCATAGGAGCGTCACAGCATCCTTTTCGTGTTCTTTACGGTGACATCTGGCGCACAAAACTTCGAGATTATCCATCGAGTTGTTGAGGGGGTTTCTATCCTTGTGATGCCTCTCTAGCCGGACAGGGGGTGTAGCCCCACATCGCTCACACCCCGTCAAGCCCTTGATTGTGTTTTGTGCTTGGAGTTGACCTTGACGCTTTGTCAGAGGCACACGGGTAAAAGCTCGACCCATGCATTTTTCGGAGCAGAATTTCCGGCCCGCCCTCACAGATTCTGGGGTGCCGCAAAAAGTGCAAGTGACCGGGGTCTTCATTTTTTATACCTCAGAGCGCTAAACCCTTCTGCCCCTATAGGACAGCCGCGCGCCCACGTTGGCTCTTGAGTCAGTATGTCCTCATATTCGCGGACATTGCCCTTACCCAGCTTCACTTCGGAGATGATTTCATCGTGAATGCTTAGGATAGGGACGTAGACCCCGCCGGCCTCGCACCGCTGCATCGCTTCGGCCATGATGTCTCTACTTATCGCCTGCACGAGGTTCTCGACCAATGAGCCGCCGTATGTCGATTGGCGCTTCCATTTTTTCGAATACGCATCCATCCCCATGAACGTCAGAGCGAGTTTCACCGCGCCCCAGGGGGTTTCGCGTTCGCGGAGTTCTGGGTCGCAGTAGGCTAGCCGGCGACCGCTCGGTAGCGTGCAGAAGAGGAAGTCGGTGCCGCGGGTTTTGTCAATAACCCGCTGCCAGGAGCAATAGCCATTCTTCGCTACTTTACCCGGATGTTGCACCGCCCAGCACGCGGCCTCTTCAGTCTCATACCAGAAGGACTTCACCCGGTGGAACTTCTGGCGGTAGGTGTTGACGACGTTCTCCGATTCCTCGTCCGTCACCACAAGCCCAAACATGTCCTTCGCCGTGCCGACGAACTTCGCCCAGCCCATGCCATACCCGCAGCCCAAAATTCCTGCTTTCCCCAGCTGGCGCTCTTTATCCGCCTTCGTGATGGGACGGCCGCAGATATCGGAGGCAAGAGAGCAGTATGGGTCAGCGCCCGTGGCGAGGAGCTTCAGGCCAACCTTGTCGTCCGCTGCCCACCACAAAACGCGCACTTCAATCCCGCTGTAATCAGCTACAAATAGCTCATGCCCCTTTGACGGAACAATGGCGCCACGGAGCGCGCACGCGAGAACCTCCATAACCGTGGCCATGCGAGCGCTAAGAAGTTTCCCATCCTTGTCGCGGTGCTCCCATACATACGACTGGATTACCTCGCGGTCTCCGGTCTTGATAAGGTCCCACGCAACTTCCATCTCGAAACCCGGGATTGTGCCTTTCGGAAAGTTGTGAGGCTGAACACCTTTGCCACTATTCCCCGTCACCCATACTTTGCCATTACGGCGCACGAGGAAGAACCCCGTTGACGTTTCAGCACAGTGAACAAACCCATTAAACAGTTCCATAGTAGGGCGCTGGCGTAACTCATGTCGGTTGCTAGGGGTCAACCACACACTTAGAACGTGGCTAGTTTTCCAGTTGGCATTACGCTCCGCTTTTTGAGTGATAGAAGTAGCCCGACCGGACGTATGAGCCAACGCCTGAAGCACATCAACATTTTGACGGATAACTGAACTATATTGCAGAGAGTTTGGACCCGACCGATACGCGTCCCAATATTCCAACTCATCAAACACGACCGTAGCGTCTTCATCGAGCAACCACCATCCAAAGACTTTATCTTGAAACATTCGAATTGCCAACGGTTGATGTCGTAATGAAACGGAAATCGTGGTTGTGCCATCCCCATTCGGCGGACGGTGGGTATAAAGTATACCTGCTTGCCGCAAGAGACGTAGACACCGTTCTGTTTTTCGAACCTTTTTAAAATGAAAGCGCAACGAACCATCTTCGGCATAGTGTCCGTCAGCCTGCGTCATTACCAATATCCGAAGTAGCGCAGCATCAGTAGCTGGCCGGGAAAGCCGTGTCCCTGTGTAGGGAATAGCTATACGCCCAGACGCGTTCGCCTGACGCGCGCCGAACACTCCTGTTTTTACATTCCAGTAAGGCATTGAATGTTCGGGGGTGCTCAACTGGTCAATGCGTTGACTGACGTGATGCACGAGGTCACCGGAAAAGGGAAAGGTTAGTGCTTTGCTTTTCTGAAAGGATATTTCTTCTGACGGGTTCCAAACGGCAATATCACCCCCTGGCCACCTATCGAGACGGACCCACCCCGTGGGCGTAAGAACTTCGTGGTCCCCTGTAAGACACCAGCGACCCGTGGAGGCTCCATGATAGAGTAATCCGCCGCGGACGCGACCATCGGGGCACGCCCAATCGAGCATGGTTTCGTATTTCGCCGTTGATGACCGCCCGAGGGTGCGGAGGATTTCAAGGGCTCTCCTGGCAGCTGGAGAAACGGCCGCCACCCACGGGGGTAGCTCATCGGGTCCAGCGGATTGAACTTCGTCGTCGGCGTTGAGGAGTTCGTCAATGGTTGCTCCCTTGGTGTCAAAGAGGGTGAGTCCTTCAGTCGCCAGCCACTTCTTCATGCGCTCCCGCTGCGTAGCTCGCTGAACCAATCCCCCAGTCAGGGCCGCCAACTCTGAGTTCAGCAGTAGCATCTCGGACGATATAAGGGAAAGTGCTATCTCCACCGCCTCCAAGTCCAGCCGAAACCCCCGCTGGTTGATGGTTTGGTCGAGGAGGAAGTTCTGCGTCTCGTCGGGGTTCAGTGGGTCCAACGCCGCGGATAACGCCCCCTCCGCCAACACGTCCTGCGTGCAATACTGCCAAAGCCGCTGGAAGCTGGGCAAATCCTCCCACCACAACAGCGGCATGTCTGCGAGATTCTTTCCGGCGGCTTCCCATAGTTCGCGTTCCTTCTTGCGGGGTTTACGGGGTTTGGACAATTTCATCATCAGCTTATGCCCCTCGTCATCCTTCAGGACGTCAAGGTGCAGGGCGGGGTTCGCTTGGTCGAGAGCGCGCGGGAGGGCGTGAGCAGCAGCCTTGGCGGCGCTGCAGCGCCACGTATGGGCGGCGGGAAGGGGGAACCCATGCTTGGGGGTAAGGATGTTGCTCCAGATAGCGATTTCGAAGCTGACGTTATGCGCTTCGATGAGTTCGCCGGCTTCAATCCAGTCGAGCAGTTCAAGAAGGGTGTCGGCGTCGAAGTTCTCAGCGATGCCAAGGCGGGGGTAAGCGGGAGTCCACAACGCGGTTATGCCATCGGGCCAATAGGGCAACTGATAAACCATGCACATGATTTCAGTGGAGGGGTGGAGGGAGTATTTCCACGCGCCGATTGCCTTGAGGTTGCAGGCGGACCTTGTTTCAAAATCGACGGTCGCCGCAATCTCATTTACCAGGAGCATCGGCGTCCTTCCTCGCGCACATTGCGCAGGCGTCTACTTCCTCGTGACGATGGTGGAGCGCGGGGCAGGAACGGAGACAGCCGGTGATGTGCCGGCCACAACGGGCGCAGACGAACCAGATGTGGAGCATCCAGTTACGTCTGCAATACCCGTGCCGGGTCTTAGTCCGCTTGCGCGTTCGCAAGCCAGAGTTGTGCCGTTTCGATATGTGTGATGGCGATGCTCAGCGCCCGCTTATCGAGGCGGGATTCTGGGTCTGCCTGTGCGCGCTTGATACCGGCGAGTGCGCTCTCGGTCGACTGGATGATTTCAAGAAACCACGCAATGTCTCGGTTTTCCATATTATCCCCTTCTAATGCTTCGGAATCACGGGGAACGCCGGATTCAACTCCTCGATGTCCACCAATTCGTCCATGTTGACAATCAGTCGCGGCGCCTGAGTGACCTTATTCTCGTAGGGCACGAACACCACAAACTGCGCCAGACGAGAACTCTCGTCCACATGGAGGCCATGCGCCTCGACCGTGCGATAGAGCGCCAGTTCCAACGGGCGGTAGCGGAGGACGAAGGTGCGAAGGGGCGGCAGCACCGGGGGCATGGTAGGCGGCGGTGCGCTGTCGTCGGTTGTGTCGGGGTTCTGCTTTTTCACGATGTTCATGCGCGGCTCCTAGTCGATATCGAGGGTTCGTCGGACGTTGATGGTGCCGATGCTGTCCAGGGTATATGTGCCAATGATAGTGCCATTTTCCTCGTCTTCGAGGTCCGTAGCAGCGAGAAGATAGTATCCGTCGCCGTTATCGTCCTCTTTCATCTTCACATACACCACCGCCGGCAGGTTCGACGGGTCGAATTCGCGCTTCTTCGTTTTGCCCATTACTTCACCCCTCTGAAAAACTTGGTTAACCGCTCCGCCGCTGGTCGGCCGAATCGTCGGCCATCGGTTTGAATCTCCGCCCATTCTGCTTCGTTGAGTTGAACCGCGTCCTTGATACTGCCGCGGAATCGCTGTTCTATGGCCTTGCTGGTTTTCAGGCCCACGCCGGGCCAGGACATGACCGCCTTGCGAAAATCGCTCACCGCCCCAATCGCGGCCGGCGTGTGGATGACAAGATGCGAGGAGTGTTGGTCCATTGGTCGGTCGCTCCACCAGCGATATAAGTTCCCAATCGCCCGAACGCTGTCCGCTCGGGTGTTCGTGTAGCGGACGTGAACCCCGCCGCAGAGTTCGAAGGTGAGGATATGCTTCTCGAACTCCGACGCGCGCATCTTACCCGGGAGGATACGCCACCCACGACGTGGCCCCTGGTAGGTCGTGATAAAGCCGGCGTCATCGTGGCGCCACGTCCCCTCCAAAAGGAGCCAGCTATGGGCGTAGGTCTTACGCATGCCCGGCAGTTGGTGACCGCTGAATCGCCCGTCCCTACAGCATTGGGCGATGTCCGCCACTGACTTGAATTCCACACAGACGTCAACGGGGGTATCGTTCACTCCCCGGCCGGTGAAAGCGACGTCCTCGAAGTCGAGGAACGTCTCGTCCACTTTGTCGGCGCCGAGTAGTTTGCGCAGTGGGGCAATCAGGCCTTTGCTTCCCGCGCGACCATCAACGTGAAGCACTAGCCGGCTCCACGAAATCGGACTCATCACCCGGGTCAACTCCTATGAGCATGTCTCCCTGCGGGTGATACTGCAGTGGTTGATTCATCGCGAGGATTTCGAAGTCGGTGTAGATACGGGCCTGAAGCTCGATGATACTCAATGCTCCATCGGGCCAGCGCCTCATCGCGTTGATGTTCCCTTCTACAATATCCCGGCACATCTGGATGGCGTCGAGCGGGGTCCGTACAACCGTCTGAAGCATGTCACTTCGTTTCACTCTTCACCCCGTAGGA
>ERZ1292642.742-Hain-H14-01um-R1-742-length-17237-cov-6_pt1 | contig 17237 bp, 30 predicted proteins | sample MGYA00564403_ERZ1292642 | MGnify/ENA primary metagenome ERZ1292642 (study PRJEB36523, sample SAMEA6512643) | groundwater metagenome | collected 2019-01-09 | study: AquaDiva: Metagenomics assemblies of 32 groundwater samples | reverse complement strand
AATATGTTTTTTGTAGTCCACTAAAAGAAGCTTAAGTTGCTGCTGCGCTTCCGTGCTGATCATTATCCGTCTCCGACATGTTTAAAGACATTAAAGTATCGCAAGGCCGGCTGCATTTACAACAAATGTAGAAAGATGTGCCTTCGTTTGCGCAATAAACATCCACTAATGCTTTGCAACATCTAGAAATAATCATCCTTGAATCTCAAATAAAAAAATCCCCGCGGGGATGCGGGGAAAGAAAATGACCTAAAATGAAATGCGAGTGAATCTGGACTAATTTAAATTATGCCAAAGTTTTGGTCAAAGAGAAATAGTAAAGGACAATTTCTTTTGCTTTTTCAAAACCTTCAGCAACTTGTGCTAGATACCCGTTTTGAGTCAAAAATGCAAGCCATTCCTTTTGAGAGTCCGATACTTTGCCCCCTTTTGCCCTTTTAAGCTCAATGTAAAGCCCGTGGTACGATCCAGATGAATAGGGTATGCAAATGTCTGGCACGCCAGGCGATACTCCGGTGCGCTTAAATTTGATGGCCTCTGCATAGTTCCTTTTACCGCCGTTTGGTATCGCATAGTGCCGAATGCCCTCTCGTGTCAGCCAGACGTGCAATTTAGCCTGTTCATCGTCCTCGGTATGGTAGGTAGGGTCCGACCGAGATCTACTCACCTTGCTTAATTTTTCGGCCTTGCTGCTATCTCCATAGAGGGCACCGACATAATCCATATAATTCTTTTTCATAACCATCCTTGGTTAATGTTCCACATAGAACAAATTAACTTAACATTTTCTTAAATTCTGCCATCAGATGAATCTTTTCAATCGGTACGGGTAACCAGGTCACACTTTTATCGTACTTTATTTTATCATCTTTCTTTACATTGACAATAAATTTATCTTCTAGCTCAAATGCATCTTCAAAATCCAATGTGTCAAATTGATATAATTTTCTTAAAATATCTAAATCACTCATTTCTGTATAAATATTTCTCATTATCTTTTTTAAAGTGGTAAATTTTCTACCAACATCTTTGTAACATTTCTGCCACGATTCATTTTGAAAGTATATTTGTTTAATTTTTTTACAAATTGGCTCGCCTAGTGTTATCACTTCCATGTTTACGATTCCATTCTTGTTGAGCTTCCCATGTCGGGTGACCAGGTCCATATTCGGGCACCATAGACTTTATTTCTTCCTTATGTACAATTTTAACACTATTCACTTTCTCTCGCATAATCCAAAGTATTGCTTCTTCCTGCCAATCGATAACTTTTTTACCAACAGACTTGGAATGTGCCACAAATTTGGCCATTACCTCCTTATGATCAAGCCCCTTCTCTTTGCAAAGCGCTTTGCTCTCCTCTTTTAAAACGAAGTCATCAGAGAGAGGAACGCGCTTTTTGCGTTCGGTGCTCTCTCTTTTTATGTTTTTATTTTCTATTATGTTTCTTTTATAGCTGTTCTTTACCGTACTACCGTTAACCGTCGGACGGTTTTTGACGCACGGTGTGGATAACTCTTGTAAGTCTATGTTTTTAAAGTGTTCTCCGTTATAAACTGTTAAATCAAAAAAAGTGAATTTACCCTTGCTGTCTCTATTTTGAGCAATATGAATAAGATTATGAGCTACCAATAATTTAAGGAATTTTTCTAATTTTTTAATACCAATGTTGCATTGTTGTTGTAATTGAGTTTTATGAAAAGACCAATTTGGAGGTAAACTTAAGAGATGCAAATAAAGACCTAATAATTCTAAATTACTAACAAGACCTTGAATTACTTTATTTGGAATGATTGTAAAATTGTTACTTTCTTTATTTATTAAATATTTTTGTACAGACATACAAATTCCTTACGTTGGGGGGTTGACCTAATCCGTAGTCACCGTATAATTGATGGTGCTAGCGGGATGGAAACCCAAATTGGTGACCGCTCTGCTTACAACAGGGCGGGTTGGTTAAAATCCTAGTTTACTTTAAAATTATTTAACTTTAAGCATAATTTCTACTAACTCATCCCATCTTTTATTGTGTTCTTCTTCTTTTTCGTATATTTCCTCATAATGATGAAATGAAGGTAAAATAAATAAATTAATAGATATTCGAAGAGAACTATCGTCATCCATCCTATAACGAGTAATTGTTTTAATATCTTTTACATTAACTAATACTCGCCCATGATCAAATAATATAAACATAAAAATCCTCCAATTATTTTAATATTTCCCATTTATTCATAAATCATCCTTGATTATTCAATATATATATCGTAACATATAGCTATACAAGAAACAAATATAAAAAGGAAGTAATAAAATGAATAATGTTCAAGTATTACCTATCAGGCTTGATGAAAAAATGTACGAAGAATTGAGAGAAATGGCATATATATCTAAAAGGCCAATGGCTGTAATCGTTCGAGAAGGAATTGAATTGCGAATGAATCAGATAAAAAAAGTGTTGACTAATAAAGATATCGCGATATAATAGGCTTATCAACTAACAGAAAATACGAGGAATAAGAAAATGAACGAAAATTACACATATGAAGATGCATTAGCTTTAGTAGACAGAGAAAGTCCAGCTTCAAGTAATGAAAATAAAAAATTCTGGGCAGAAAAAATTATAAAGGAAATGATTAGAACTGGTGACTCACCAGAAAGAATATGGTTGTTTATGAAATAACGGGGAATAAGAAAATGAAATTATACGAAGTAATGATGGATGGTAGTTATCATGAAACATTTGAAAAAGCTGATGAAAAAATAAAGGAATTGATAGGAACAGCACGCAATAATAGATGTGTAATGCCCGCAGGAGAGAGAAAAAATTATATTAAATTAGTTGAGTATGAGGAATAAGAAAATGACAGAATCAGAAAAATTATCAATCACTAAATACGATTTATTATATGAACAAAGAATGACCAGAGTAGAGACAACTTTAGAAAATTTAGATAAGTACATAAGAGAAGTTTCTAAAGATATGAAAACAGATTTTAAATGGATAGTAATAATAATGTTAGGAGGATTTAGTTTAACGTGGGGAATGATGGCTGGGTTATTTGGTCTAATGGCACATGGGTTTAAGTGGTTTTTATAATTTAAGGCGCATTGAGTAGGGTCTGAACACCCTACCCCATGCTAATCATCGACATCAAAGGAGACGTGCGCGTGAATCGTACAACTTTACACCATTTATATCATATTAAGCAAGATGCCCAGGAAGGGAAATTTAGTATGCACGGAATTGCATTCACTAATTTATTACACAGCCTTATTCGAGAATATGGCAAATATTCGAACAATAGCTACAAGGTTGACGTAAATAACTTCTCTATTTTCGATAAGCGCTTACTAATTTCATATTTTGAATCAGCAGAATGGTACGAGCATGCTTGTGAGTCAGCCACTAATACTGAGACATTATTTGATGAATATAAGCACCACATTCAAAAATTATTATCTGATGAGTGTGACGAAGTGTACAGGGATGACATGGAAGAGATTAGGGCTTATCGATGAGCTATACAAGAATAGATTTCGTGCCAAACGATAAAGGAAAAATAGAAGTAAAAGTAGTTTATGACACATGCTGCTATTGCGAGGAAACAATATATGAAGAAGATGATTTCAGAGGTAGCAGATGTGGTGAGTATCATTATCATGCATGGTGCACACAATGATAAACGCAGCAATGATTATGATACTTTTAGTGATGATAGTTTATATATTAATTTTGATAAGTAATTGAGGTATTAAAATGATAGGTACATATAGTTTAACAACAGAAACTAAAGCTATAGCAGAAACTATTGCAACTTCAATAGAAGATACAAAAACTGAAATGGCAAAATCATTAAAAAAAATCACAGATGATATTTACGATGGATTAGTTGAAAAGTTTCAAGATCATTTTGCATATGATAATGAAAATAACTATCTTGAATCTATCGCTTATGAAGTTAGGCAAATAATGAGAGATTTATTGGCTGGAGATTTAAATCAAATAAAACAATTAAACATAATCTCAGAATATACATTCGATAAATTGCATTTAATAAGATTAAAAATATGGGAAACATGCTCAAAAGATATAGAAAATTGTATTATTTCAGAACAAAAGAAAAAAATTGAAGAATTAAGAAATCAAGTGCAAATGTATCAAAATAGAAATAATTATTAATGAGGTGATGTATGAGTAATACAAGTTTAATTATAGGTGAATCAGGTACAGGCAAAAGTACTTCGATTAGAAATTTAGATCCGACTGAAACTTTTATTATAAATGTTTTAAATAAGCCTTTACCTTTTAAAGGATATAAATCGCATTACACAAAAATATCAAGTGATGCTAAAACAGGAAATTATTATTCATCTGATGATTATCAAAGAATAGAACAATTAATTAAAAAAATTAATTTAGAAAGATTGGAAATAAAAACACTCATAATCGATGACTTTCAATATTTAATGGCAAATGAATTTATGCGTCGTGCGCTTGAACGTGGATATGATAAATTCTCAGAAATAGCTAAAAATGCTCATAGTTTACTGAAGTTATTACCCACGTTAAGGGATGATTTAGATATTTTTATTCTTACTCATTCTGAATCTAACGAACAAGGGAAAATGAAAATTAAAACAATTGGTAAAATGTTAGATGAAAAAATAACGATTGAAGGCATGTATGCGATGGTGTTGCAGACAGAATTAACCGATGGAAATTATCATTTTATCACGCAAGGCGATGCTAGACATATTGCAAAAAGCCCTATGGGAATGTTTGAAACTAGAAATATTCCTAACGATTTAGCTTTTGTTAAAAACATGATGAATCAATATTACAGTGAGGACATATCAATATGAATCTATATCAAATAGCCAATGAATATCAAGCAATATTAGATAATACATTTGATCATGAAACAGGTGAAATATTACCTCAAGTAATGGATAAAATGGATGAGGTTACCAAGAAAATTGAAGACAAAGGTATTGCGGTTGCGTCATATATTAAAAATTTAGATGCTGAGCGTAAAGCTATAGAGGATGCAAAGAAGTCTATGGCAGATAGAGAGAAGTCCCTTGAAAGACGCGTTGAATGGTTAACCAACTATCTGCAATCCAATATGGAGCGATGCGGAATTAATGAAATTAAATCACCTTATTTTGGTATTAAGTTGAAGAAATGCCCATTATCAGTCGACATTCAAGATGAAAATATTATCCCTAATGACTATAAAAAAATAAAAGAAATTGTTAGTATCGATAAACTTAAAATTAAGGAAGAGATACTAGCTGGCGTCATTATTCCAGGTGCATCACTTAAACAAAATAATCGGCTAGAAATTAGATAAGGAGAAAAAATATGAAATTTCATCCATTAACTGAAGAGGAGCTGCATACAGCGGCTCTTATGCCTGAAGGAATTTATACTTATCAAGTCATAAAAAGTGAGGATAAGATTTCTCAATCAGGAAATGAATATACTGCTTTGACATTAAAAGTATGGGATCAACAAGGTAAAGAACATCTCATATTTACTAATCTTGCATTAGTTAAATTATTAAAACATTTTTGTGATGTCAATAATATGCAAGATTTATATCAAGCTGGCGATGTTCCTCCGGATAGGTGTCTTAATAAATCAGGTGGTGTCGTTCAAATTGGTATGCAGGAAGCAAAACCTGACGGTAAAGGCGGAATGTATCCAGCTAAAAATATTGTGAAGGATTATATTTTTGCTAATCCTTCATCAAAATTAAATCCAATACCAATTGTTAAAAATGAATTTGATGATGATGCGTTACCGTTTTAATTAAAATATTTTATGGCAATTGCGATGTGGACAGTTGACACATAACATCCTTAGCCTATCGTAGCTTCCCAAAAGGAGCGTTGATGATTGGATGTTCCAACTAGGCTATTTGGGACCAGGTGCAATTCCTGGCAATTGCCACCAAATTTAAGGATAGAAAATGAACTTTGAAAAAGCTCACAAGGAATTATTATCAGGTAAAAAGATCCGACGCAAAGAATGGGAACCGTTGATGCACATGAGAATGGTTGAAGGCGAAGTGGTTACATTCAGAGGGGAATACTCTAGCTTTTATCAAAATCCAAATATTTTAATTTCAAATAAATGGAAAGTAGTAGATGGTGATGATAAAGAACTAACTTTTCTTGAAGCATTAGAAGAGTTAAAAAATAGGAAATCAATCAGAATGGATGTTTGGGATAGTGATTGTTTTTTATTTATCGATAAAAATCAATTTGCATGTTGCAAACCAGTTGAATTTGACTTCATGCCAAGCTATTTGGAACTGTTAGCTCAAGATTGGGAAATATTAAAATGAGATTTGTTTTCATAGCTTTTGTATTTATTATTGTTCCATTTTTATTTTTATTTTTTTATCCAAGCAATGATAAAGAATGTGTTGATAAGAAATTAGGTAGTAACTTTGATATAGGGACAAGTTGCAAATAGAGGAAAAATTAAATGAAATATGTAATCGTTAGAACTTATAGCGCTGGTGTTTTTGCTGGTGAATTAGAAGACAGAAATGGTCAAGAAGTTGTTTTAAAAAATGCTCGTAGATTATGGTACTGGGAAGGGGCTGCTACATTATCTCAACTTGCGATGGAAGGAGTAAAAGAACCTTTAGAATGTAAATTTCCTTGCGAAGTTGATCGAGTTGAGCTGTTACAATCTATTGAAATTTTAGATGTAACTGAAGTAGCTCGTAAATCAATTAAGAGTGTGCCCATATGGGAAATGTAAATAAAGATGGCTATGGCTATGGCATTGGCAGTGGCATTGGCAGTGGCGATGGCAGTGGTGATGGCTATGGCATTGGCGATGGCAGTGGCAGTGGCGATGGCAATGGCTATGGCATTGGCAGTGGCAGTGGCGATGGCAGTGGCAGTGGCAGTGGCGAGGGCTATGGCATTGGCGATGGCAATGGCTATGGATAAATTATTATGTAAAAATAATGAGATAAAAATAATGAAAAAAATATTATTAATAAATCTATTAAGTTTTTTATCAATAAACTCTTACGCGGCAGAAACCAACATCATGGCATTGCTAGGCGCTCCGCATGGTAAAGCTGGCCATCATTTTGATTCAGTTAGTACACATTCATTTTATATTTATAATGATGATAGTGTGCCACATGTTTATAATTGGGAAATGAAGCAATGCTACGAATATGAGGGTAAATATGAAAAATGCCCAGCCTACGATAGCGGTAAATTAACTCTTGTTCCTGGACAAGTATTTCAGTTTGGACATTACTTAACGTTAGACTTATTTTGCACTGATAAATATTTTAAGGTAAATGTTCATGCTAATTCATATTTAAAAAGAGATGATGGAAAGTCCTGGATAAAAGACATAAGAACAATAGCAACGTGTGAATGAAATAAGGAAATGACATGAAAAATTTATCTCATGAAGAATTAGTTAAAAATGGATATGAACATTTAGGTGTTGCACTTTCACATTTTAATCAAATAAATTCTGGCAATAATGAAATAATAATAAATATTATAAAGGGATTAATTGAATTGGTGGAATTTTTTTATGATATGAAGAGAAAATAAAAATGAAAAAAGAAATTGAAAATAAAATTGAGCCTATGTCTGTTGTTTTAAATGCAATATCATCTACATTTTTAGCTTGTCATTTTAAGGAAATGGAAGATACTTCTGGTCTAATAAATCTCGTTATTAGTTCGCACATATCTTCCATGTGTAACACTATTATGGAGTTATCATCAGAAAATAAAGAAATGATTCCGGTTGTAGATAATTTTATAAAAGAACTTTTATTGAGAATTTCAGATATCCCACCTATTAAAGGTGTTAAGTTTTGGCTTACAATAAATGAATAAATTAAATAAAGAACAAATAGATCAGTTATCTAATTCTATTGCTAGAAAATGTTTTGAAGCAATAAAAATAATTATTTGTAATGAATTAGAATTATATAATAATAAAATTGATTTTGATATTAATGGTTTTACTAATGTAATAATAAATTCTCTTTCTAGTTTAGATGTTAATATTTTAAGCATGGCTAAAACTATTTTTGAGAAAACAACATCAAGGAGAATCGATGATAATAAATTAATAGTTTCTTATCTTGATGTCTTGGATCTTAAAATAAAAGAATTTCAATTGAATATTAAAAATGAGAAGATGAACTAATAATGAATAAAAATAATACACCAACGATAACACCCATTATGGATGATGTCTTAACTATAGTAATTGAACAATAATTGATAAGGTAATAACATAATATTACATAATACATAACATGTTACGGAATAATAGCTAATGCCACTCATTCTAGGAAAAAGTAGATCACTGAAGCCAAAACCGATGAAGGAAATAAGGTATCAAGGCCATTCTGAACAAAAAGCTACTCAAATGGCCGCTGATATTGCTAAATCGTTTGGTCAGATATCTAAAAAGAATAAGCCTAAGAAAATCATAATTCGATAGATGGTTCTTGTCTTATTACTTCATTTAAATTTTTGTTTAATTTTAGCACTTCTATTTTAAGATTTAATACTTGCTTAATTGAATCAACCAGCATTTGATCTAGTGCTAATTTTTCATTATTAAGATTATCAAGCATACTGATATAATGTTTTTTTTCAGCTTCTAATGCGGTAACTTGTTCCTGTAATTCCATAATTCCATTCCTTGAATAAAAAATATATTATGACAAAAGTGTTCCTTGTATACCAGTTTGAACGGTAGCAACACCATTATCACCGTACCATGTTCTAACACCACCGCCGCCGCCGCCATATTCTAACCAAACAATCGTATGCCTACCGGCTGCAACATAAGAATCAAAATTAGCATGCGCAAAATCTAACACTGAAGACACGACACATGCACCACCAAATGTAGTTGCTGAGTTTACTGTTGTTGAATCAAGACCAATTCCTACAGGAACATTACTTAATGAAGCTACTGTAGAAGTCATAGCACCTAACACCTGCGCATGAATAATATCTTCGCTAACACCTTGAACATAGTCTAGTTGATTCGCAGCACTTGCATTAGCTTGGCGGAATGCAGCAGTTGAATAAGTCCATGAGTTAGTTGATTCCACAACTTTCATACCCTTTTCGACGCGATTATAGTAATTCCACACATAGCGCTTAGCATAACTATCTTCAGTCTGACCATTCACAGTCGTTGTCCTAAATGAGCCAACATAGCGTCGTGTCGTCGCACCTGATTTAACATATACGCCGTCTTGAAGAATAATACCGACCGCGCGCGTTGTATCATTTGTCCATGTTTGTGTCTCAAGAGTAGGCGTTCCAGTATTATCATAAACAAATAAATCATACATAGTTGACGCGGTACCTGGGACAGCAATAGATAATTCACTAAACGTAAAAGTAGTCCAAACACTAGCACCATCAAATAATGAAATTTGATTACCCTTATAAGGGGTAAAATAAATAGTTGTAGCGGCTGTGACATCCACTGTAGTAACAGGTGTTCCACTGGCAAGCGTCATGCGTCCATCACAAAAGTTATTGAGGGTAACTAAAGGAGAGACACCGCCATCCCCAATAGTGCCGGAAACATCGGTAAAAATGGCAATATTGCCAATAGTTGTTGCAGCATCTGCCATGACAGCTGTTGTCTTAGCAGCATCTGATGCCGCCTTAGTTGCAACTGTTCCGAGACCAAGATTGGTCCGCATGGTTGCTGGGACGCCTTCACTCAAATTATTGGCTATTTGAAAAAATGCAGTTGGAGCAAAGGTAAATTGTGAGAAAAGAACAGGGTCCGTATCAACTGTTACAACGGTTGCTGTCTCAAGCCATGAAGTCGTTGCATTAACGGTTCCCGTGTTAACTGCTACCAGCGTGCCAGGCTGAATTTCGGCGGGCTGATCATAGTCAGTTGCACGTGTAAGCTGCCACGGAACACTTACTGTATCGCCTTGTGTCGTTAAAACATAGACACCATTATTTTGGCTGGCTGTTTGATTTTTAATTAAAATACGACTATTTAATGCAGGCGAGACACCATCTATACTAAAAACCGCAAAAGTACCCGAATTATCTGTAAGTGTCGCACCAACACCAGCGCCCGCTTGGGTTGATGGAACATCCGCTATACTTGCAGCATCAGCCGCTAGAATAACGGTAAATCCTCCTGCAACCGTATCAACATATCCTTTGCTAGCAGCCTCTAATGCTGTAGTTGGTGTATTGGTATTTAAAATAAGCGTACCAGCCATCGTACCACCTGCAAGCGGTAAGAAACTTGCAAGTGCTGCATTTAATCCGGTTACCTGAGCGGTACTCGCTAATTGGATATTTGCATTAAATAATGTGATGATTTGAGAAAGAGTTTCTTTAACCGTTACACCAGCCTGAACCGCTGGTACAAGATCAGTTAATTGCGATGATGGTGCAGCGGGTAATGCGCTTATTTTGATGCCGGCCATAGTAAAATCCTTTTGATTAACGCACGCGTCTTGCGCGAATTATTCCGTATGCTTGTACAGTGGTAACAGTGAATGTAACGTTAGCGACAAGATAAACAGTCGTCGTCCCTGATAATGATTGTCTGCATGCTAAAGCACTAGTGACAGGTAAAGAAGTAGTACCAACTATATACGTATCAGCTGAACCAGAACGTCCAAGACTTGTATTTGTGGCGGGAACAGTAGCACTAGGTATCGTTGCACTTGTTGTGGTAACACCTGCATTTATTGATGTAATCTGAGCTGTTGCTGTGCCTGTAAGATACATATCCGCCCAAACATCCCAATCCCCAGCTGTTAAAGATATTGACGTGACATTAGCGCTAGTAGCGGTTGTTAAAGTAACAGCACTTGCTAAATTAATGATGCTCTCAACATATTCCCCAACATAACCAGTTGTCGCACTATCATTTGTCGTTGTGCCTAACACACCACCTGTTGTTGGGCTGAATGCAATACTGGTTGTGGTGATTCGACCGGTACTTGGATTAAATATCATTTTTGTACTAGAAACTTTTAATGGCAAACTACCGGTAGCCGCTGTTACCCAGACTGGGTACATAGTCGCATTTGTAGTAGTGTCATCGGTAATGGTACTCGTTGCTGCGCTTGATACTGCACTTATCCAGTTCGTACCATCGGATGTCATGACATTTCCGATGGCACCAGGGACAGCATACGTTTCTGTTGTAAATGAGGGAGCGGAAGCGGCATTAGACATTAAAAGATTGCGACTTGTGCCAGGTCCCGCAAGGAGAGATGGAATTCCAGTATTTCCCGTTACCAACAAACCATTATTGGCCGTTGCTAATCCCGCCACATTACTCGCACCATTTGAATAGAGTATCGAACTTGCTGCGTAGATATCAGCAAATGTAGCAGTAGTTTCAATCCAATTCGTGCCATCAGAGCGCAAGATTCTTGCTGCATTAGTAGCGGTTGATGGATAGGTAGCAGTTGAATAAGAAAGCCCTGTAGCAGCTACAGAATTTGCTTGTAGCACCTGGCCATTCGTCGCACCTACCGGTAACCTATCATTCGTTGTTGACCATACCCATATGTCACCTTTAGTTGTTAATGGTGAGATTAATAATTGTGAGGTAGTAGCAAGTGTGCCTGATGTCGGAAAGGTAACAGCCGTATTACCAGTTAATGTTCCTGCAAAGGTAAATGCACCGACAAAACTGACAGAGCCACCTATCGTAATGGTACGTGCACCATTATTAACACCTGTTCCGCCATAAGTACCGCTAATAATAGAACCATTCCAAACACCGCTTGTAATGGTACCTAGTGAGGTAATATTTCCTTGCACAATAGATGGTAAAGTCTGACTGATGCTTGGCGCACCGGCACCAGAAGTAATTAACGTACCATTTGCTAAAGTTGAGAGTCCGCTAATAGTAGAACCGGCTGCAGCATAATAACCAAGTTGATTAATAAGACCTGGATTGATAGTGCCGCCGGTACCAAATGTCGCTTTTAAACTTGCGCCTGTAATAGCCGCATCACTGCCAGGCGTGTAAGGTGATTGAACAAGATAATAAAGGTCGGTATCAGCAACAACGGTAGTAGGGTTTGTAGCAAATATTTGGGCTACTGTTTTTGACATCCTGTCATGCTCCGGCCGTTTCTAACGGCGTATTATCACTCAACAGCAGGTTACTTCCATCCGTAATCAATAAAAATCCAGTAGGAGGAGGCGGAACTTCATCAGCACCTAATGGATAATAAAGTATGGCAATGCTTCCATATGCCCACATTAGCTACCCCATCGAAGTTGCGCAGCGGCTATAGTGGTATTAATCGTGGTGACATTGACAGCATAAATAGGATGCCAAATACCTGCTGCAAGATTGGGCAAAATCTCAACTGTTCCATCCCATTTTGTATAAGATAAATTTCCGGTAACGCCAACATAGATCCATCTTGCAAATTCCCATACACCGGGGGGAGTCGTTGAATTAGTAAATCCAACGTCATAAGTGACGGTTCCAGTTCTTGCTGGACCACCAAGTACTCGTACTTGAGCTGAATAAATATTGGGATCAAGAGGCGGCACAATTGAGAGCGGTAAAGGCATGCTGATATCCTTATCAGACTGAAGCAATAGACATCATGTCTATTTACTAATTATAATCCATTAAGCCCATTAAAGTTGGTTCTTTAATGGGCTGAATCCATACGATTAAGTTTGGCAACTTAATCGATTATCAAACATTTACTATTAGAGGTAGTGAAATGCAGATGCAGATCATTATAGACCGTTTTTTGCGCTCAGAAAAGTCGAAAACCTACAAACTATCAGCTTATGAAAAAATCATTTTATTCATATTAGCAAGCTATATGGGCAATAAAAATACTTGCTGGCCCTCTTATAAGTCATTGGAAATTGAATGTTCGTTGTCAAAAAGAACATTAATAAGAAATATTAAATTATTAGAAGAAAAAAATATTTTAAAAGTGATCAGAAATAAAGATTGCAACAATATTTATGAATTTTATCCACAAGTGGTGTCTATTGGACACTACCTAGTGTCTATTGGACACCATGAAGTGGTGTCTATTAGGCACCCGAATAACATCAATACAAATAACATCAAAAATACCGGTAGATTAAAAAATGCACATGAAGTTATTAAAAATGCAATGTTAGAAAGAAGCGATCATGGAAGTCCATTATTTGAGGAAATGAAAAATAAAAAAGCCCATCAAGATTAACTCAATGGGCTTTTATAAACTTACTTCATGATAACGTAATTCACGGTTCCTGCACCTGCGTCAACATCAGAGATAATGTCGAATGAACCTACACCAGGGACTACCGTTCTAATAACAGCCGCATTAGCCTGAGTCTGCCATACGGCGAGCACAACACTCGCAGCAGTACAGAATGCATCGACCACATTTTGTGTTGCAGCACCTCCAGCAACCGCAGCATCAGCAACCATCTTCATTCGGCCCGCGCCTGTTGCATCAGGAATGCCACCCGTTGCCGCTGCAATATCAGCAACAGTGTAGACGGTTGATTGACCCATGGTTCCATTGCTAATGGTCGTATTAAATGCTGCTCCAGCATTTGCAGCAGCTACGATCAAAGTGCCATTAGCAGCCGTTCCAGGGAATGAAATGAAAGTACCTGCATCGCCTGAACTACCGGATGTAATATTACCTGCGGTTGAGGTAATAGCGCCAGATGCGGTAATCGTACCTGAGGTAACTACGATATTACCTGCGGAGGTCGTGATGGTACCGGATGAGGTGATGGTGCCGGCTGTCACAACAATGTTACCCGCTGAGGTTGTAATCGTACCGCTTGATGTAATGGTACCTGCAGTAACTACAATATTGCCTGCACTGGTAGTGATAGTGCCGCTTGATGTAATCGTACCGGTAACAGCTAAATTCTGACCTAAAGTAACAGGTGCAGCGTCAGCAGCTTTGATATCACCTGATGCATTAGAAAATACAACAATTGCATTTGCAGTAGATGGACCACCAGAGAATGAAACGCCACCAGCCGAAGGATCGGAATTGATGACCAGCGCATCAATACCGAAATGAGCAGGTAAGGGCTCTACAATAGAAAATATATTTCCAGCGGCTACCGAGCCTGCGCCGACTGAAACAAATTGACCTGCTCTAATTTGCTCAATGCATTGCATGTCTGCGGCACGTTTTAAGACGACAACCGATCCAATGCTCTCTACAACATAAATACCAGTTTCATTAGTATTAGTCTGAGTTTGAAGAAGTACGCGATCGCCTACCACGCAAAGAACGGCATCAATGGTCAACGATGATGCTGCAATCGTTAATGTCGCACCCACACCATTATTGGTTTGGCCATTAAAATATACGCCCGCTATATTAGAAGTTGAGACAAGGCGGACAGGGGTGAAACCTGGGTAAATATTGTATTGTTGAAAAGACATGATTTAATTCCTTTTAAATTGTGATCACAAATTCCATTTGTTAACGCACGTATTATAGCTTCAAAAAGACGTTTAAGTAAGTTGTTGGTTGCTGAACACTAAAAGCTGTTCCATTAGGTGTATTAGTACCAGTCGTTGCCTGAGCTGAGGCATTAAATGTAGCGCCGCCCTGCAAAATAGCACCGCCAGCATTGGTATAAAAATTGCCGGATGTAGCAGGATGAGTATGAGGACCGACCTCTGCCGCTGACTGAGTATGCAGTTCATTACCTGTGCTTTGACCGATTGCCCATACAGTACCGGTATTACTACCGCCTGTTACTGGGACGCTATTGATAGATGGCACGCCAATATTGGCCAATATCCTACCTGCAGCTTTAGTTAAGGCTAGCTGTCTATTGCCTGAAAAATCAGCATCAGAATTAGCGCCATATGCAACTGGTACCCCGCCATTCGTAAACATCGGCGCAAGCGTTTGACTACTTTGGAATGTCCGCCAAATGAGGTCGAATAAGGGGAAAGTATCAATATTACGCCTTGCAACAACAAATCCTGCTGGTAAGACAAATACACCCGTAGCATTTGATAATATCCCATCATTCATTGCTACCCATCCAAGGATAAAGGCACTAATACTTAACCTAATATCACCTGTTCTGGGAGAATTAACGATTGAATCAACAAAATCCAATGTATGAAAATCAATCAACGATGGTTTATCACCGAGATAAAGAGAGGGTAAAATAAAATCGACATCGAAATTAGCTGATAATGGAAAATTAAGCTGTAAAAATAAAGCATCATTGCCGCAATTACCTAATGTTTTTCCACTAATACTTTGAATCACTACAGAATCAAACTCCGATACTGTCCAGGTAGTTCCAATAAAATTCAATGTTCCAATGGGGGAGATGACATCGGTTGACGGTCCATTAGACCCATTACCAAAAAATTGTCTAAAGGTTAGTGTCACATTTGAATTGCCGCTATTTAACCTAGCAAATATTTTTAAACTAACCGTTGCATTTGTTAAATTTTGAAGCCCTTTAACAATCGGAAATTGAACGTATTTATAGGTTTCTGATCCAAATACTGTTGTGGTGTAATTGACAAATAATTGTGGTGTTGGATTAGCAGGAAGTGCCGATATGCCAACAGGTGTAAAATCTGTAAACGATAAACTATCCGTTGCGGATTGATCACTTTTAGCAAAAATTATATCAGGTAAAATGGGGCCAAAATTACCACCCGTATCACGCCCAACATATCCAGCATTATTGCTAGGCGCAAGTGTAATAGAGGTTGGTAAGGATGTAGCAGGGGTTACGGGTAAATTACCCACATTTCGATAAAATTGACCATTGATGACAAGATTTTCAATATCAAGTGCGGTTGTAACTGTTCCACCGCCACCGCTACCTGATCCTGTTAACTGGTTAAAATCCCATAAGAAATTTTGCGTATTAACATCAGCTGAGTCATAAACACGAATATAATAAAGATCATCAGGATTAGCCGTATCAAATTGCCAGAAAATGGGCGGCATTGTTCCATTTCCAAATCCAACAATAGGCTGACCATAAGGTGTACTACCAGATGAATCAGTAAATGCTGGCTTAAATACGGATGGATTTAAACTGCTATAGGTATAAATCGCTGCACCATTAGGCAATTTTGAGAAATCATCAATGATGACCCAATGTGGGTTAGGAGCTATTGAATAAGTAATTGCCATATGATGTCCTTATCTATTTTCTATATAAAAGATCAGCAATCTGATTTACACCCCAGCTTCCTCCTCCCAGAAGAGTTAAGCCAACCAATGCATTTCTAATTTGATCTTTTCTAAATAATTCTGGATGATATTTTCCTCTCATTGCTGCGAATTCACCTTTTTTTATTGATGGAGTTAATTCATTTGCTAAAAGTTTTCCTTCTCTATATTTTTGTATATCTGTATTTAAAGTATATGGAAGAACTTCTTTTTCATATCCTTTTTGAATTCTTCTATATTTATCTGCAATTTCTTTATGTATGTTACCATTAGAATCTGTAAACATATTATTTTCTATATCAGAAATAGATTTATTAACTGCATCTAATTTACGTTTATTTCCACTGGATAAAACTTCTTTTCCTTGCATTCTTTTTAATTTTCTTTGAATTTTTAACAAATCACTTTTAAAATCATGAGCAGTTATTGTATTGGGATTTGATATAAATTCATTGCTAGAAACTAATGAGTCAGATGGTTCATTTTTCAAAGCAGTACGTAAATCTAATTTATTAATTATTTTTGGTAATGTTTTGCCCAAATTATTTTGTTGAGCTTCATTAAAAATGTCATTGTAATAGTTTCCGTATCTTTCAACATTTACATCTTCTGCTTTTACAACATTTTTTGCTATATTTTTGCTTGTATATTTTAAAGGATTAAGTAATTTTGCTACACCCAATCCTCCAGATATTTGGGGAATGTTTTTTATTCCTCCTCTCAATAATTCTTCTCCTGCATATTTCGGCTTACCAAATAATTGATTAATAGATTCTGTTGTATCTTCTGGAGTAATTTTATTAATTAAATTTGTAGTTCCTTGAGGCAATAAATTTAATCTATTTTCACCGTAAGAACTTAAATTCTTTGGCAATTGTGCAAGTGAGTTAATTAATTCTTGACCGCCAGCAAGTGCCTGTCCAAATCCATGAATCGGATGTGTTAAACCTAAACCCATTACACCAGGAACTTCAGTTTTAGCTTTTTCATAATATTC
>ERZ1292642.739-Hain-H14-01um-R1-739-length-17244-cov-12_pt1 | contig 17244 bp, 25 predicted proteins | sample MGYA00564403_ERZ1292642 | MGnify/ENA primary metagenome ERZ1292642 (study PRJEB36523, sample SAMEA6512643) | groundwater metagenome | collected 2019-01-09 | study: AquaDiva: Metagenomics assemblies of 32 groundwater samples | reverse complement strand
AGGAGAGGTGCTAACGGCGGCGAGTCTCAACGCTGAATTCGGTAGGGTTTGGGATGCCATCGGGAGGCATTGAGGTGTTGATCCTTGGAGTAGATCCGGGTACCAGGAACTGCGGCCTTGTGGTCATCAACGGGGCCGGGCGTGTCCTAGCGCGGGAGACGATTCAGAACCCGCGGTCGTGGCCGCTCATGCGGTGCGTGGCACGGATCGTGGATCGGATCTCCCAAGGGGAAATGGCCTCGCCCGTGGTTGTGGTGGAGGAAGTGGTGTGGCAGGGACGACGGGGGATGCTGCCACTTGCCCACGTCGCCGGCGCGGTCGTGGGGGCTGCATATGCTATGGGCCGGGTGGTCTACTTGCTGACGCCTTCCATGAAGAAGAATGGGCGGAAGCCCAAAGCATTTTCCGAACACGAGTGGGATGCTTACTTGCTGGCCCGGCGGGCACTTCGGCCGGATGCCGTGATGAAACGACGGTGTACACATTGATCTGCCCCGGCGTGTATGTGAAACGAATTTCTCCATGGATGGACCAGCATCCCTTTCCGTATAGGTCTGTGGCGAAGGTTATCTCGGTGGGGGATTGGGTCAATGTGGAATGGACGGGCCCTCATGGGAGGACGTGGCCCTGCTACCCGGATAGTGTAGAAGAAGCGACGGAGGAGGACGTGTTGCGGTACTTGCTGGCCGGACATGGTGAAGGCCGGGGCCGGCCGTGAACGTGGGGGATGAGGTGTTTCATCTACAGGAGGGCGGTGGTGTGTACCGGATCTCTGAGTGCCCTCCTGATTGTGCGTTGAGCCCGGCACATATACATTTAGACGGTCTAGGGCCGCATGTGTGTTATTTTCCCGAACATCATCTGGCCCCTCCCGAGGCGGGGCTTCGGTGGGCTCTAAGCTGCCGGGAGTGGGCGCCATGAACCACCAACTGATTATCGTGGGTGGAGGTGCAACGCACCGACAGGTCCCGTGGTTCCGGAAGGACAGTGACTACTGGGGTCTGATCGCACTCGCGGGAATCATGAAAACGTGCGATCAGTGGTTTGAGTTGCATCCGTGGTCCGTCTTGGGGCCGAAGGATAGGTGGCGGTCCCGGCGTTTGAAGCCGCTCTACATGATTCGCCGATATGCCCACTTGCCCCATGTGCGGCAGTTCCCGATGTCGGTGTTCCGGAACCACCCCGGGGCGCCTTTTACCAGTTCATTTACCTACCAGCTTGCGCTTGCCTATGACCTTGGCTACTCGTCTGTTCGGCTGTACGGCCTTGGGGACTTCTTGACAGGGAGTGCTCGGGAGCGTACTGTGGAATGGGCAGGACTGCTGTACTGGATCGGGTGCTGGCGGGGGTGGGGGTCGGGGCGTACTCTGTGGCTGCCACCTCAGGACGAACGGATGATAGACCTGCCGCATTACGGCTTCAAGTATTGGCGTGAGGTGAAAGAGGTGCGGAAGTACTTGCGGGCGTTGGGGCGCGAGATTCGGGCCATGCGCCTGGACGGCTACAAGACCGAGCGTGGCTTCCCCAAAGGGGCGGCCCAGATTGCGAGCCGACTATGAAAGCGTGGCTCCTTCTTCTCACGCTGACCACCTACGACGCGAACTCGGCCTATCCGGTGTCTACTATCATGCGCGGTCCGCTGCTGCCGATTCTTGAGAATTGTATGCAAATCCGGCAGATGATCTCGGAGGACCTGAACCGCTTGGAAGATGGCAGTTCGGTCTACGTGGAATGTAAGGAACTCCCGTGAAGATTCCAGGGGGGTCGCAAACATTGAGCAAAAGCAAGGCGGTGCTCCCCGTCGATTTCCCCCCGTATCTTGACCGCGGGCGGGGGGCCACGGTGTGGGACGAAAACCGGTCGTACACTGACTGGATCTGCGGGTTGGGCGCGGTGGGGCTCGGGTATGGCTACCCTTCGGTTGAACAGGCCGCCATTGACCAGATTGGCCGGGGAGTGTCGTTCTCGCTACCCACTCGGATCGAGGCGGATGTGGCGTATGCCCTTGGTGCGTTGTTTCCAGACGAAGCGGTACGCTTCGTCAAAACGGGCAGCGAAGCGTGCGCGGCAGCGGTACGAATCGCTCGTATCAGCACGGGCCGTGACCGGGTGATCGTGTGCGGCTATCATGGTTGGCACGACTGGTACGTCGCTTCCCGGCCGGTGCATCCGGGAGTGCCGGAAGCTCTGACGCAACTGGTGTCTACGTTCGAGTACAATGATGTGCGGAGTCTGACTGCTGCTTTGGCTGGGCCAACACCCCCGGCAGCAGTCATGATGGAGGCAGTTCTCCATGATCCGCCAGGACCTGGGTTCCTTCCCACGGTCCAGGAGTTGGCACATGGGGCAGGGGCACTCTTTATCCTCGACGAAACGATCACGGGGTTCCGGTGCCACCGCGGTGGCGCCCGAGCACGCTATGGCTTGGCGCCTGATCTTACAGTCTTGGGGAAAGCTATGGGGAACGGATGGCCGATTGCGGCAGTGCTTGGCTCTGACAAGCACATGCGGGACGGAGCCACCCCTATCAGCAGTACTTTTGGTGGCGAGGCGGTTGCGCTTGCGGCAGCCGAAGCAGTGATCCGGGCCTACCGGAACGAAGATGTCTGCGGTACTATTGAAACGATGGGCACGCGGCTCCAAGGCGCCCTTTTGGCTGCGCTTCCCGACCCGTTCATCGTGGACGGGATGCCATGGAAACCTCGTGTCAAGCATCCCGACCGCCGGGAACTCTATCGGTGGGTGCAGAACATGGCCCGACGGGGACACCTGATCCACCCACTGGGAATGTTTGTGTCGTATTCCCACACAGCGCAGCAGGTAGATTGGTTGGCGGATGCCGCTCGGAAGGCGGCCGAGTCGTCGGAACCCTTGGTGGGGGAACCTCCGGTTCCCCCGTTCCAGTTGAGGACATGACCCCAAGGCCGATCGAGATCATCGGTGATCCCGGAAGCTGCCACATGGGGCAACTTGACCTGGCAATTCGTCTCGTGTCGGAAGGGACAGAGGCTGGGTTGGATGCGGTCAAGTTTCAATTGCTGACGGAGGCCCAGTTGGGCGGCGGAAACATCAAGCTCGACTGGCAGCATCTGTGCGAGATCCGGGAGCGGTTTCCCTGCGTGCGGGTCTTTGCGTCGGTGTTCAACTTGGAGGGCGTGAAGTTTCTGCTCCGCGAGGACTTCCGGGAGATCAAGTTTCCTTATTCCCAGTGGGGTCTGTTCTGTCAATGTGCCGACTACGGGTGGTTATCCCAGTTCGACCTGATCTACGTCTCGACCGATGTCATGCGGCCACCCCGGAAATCAAACGGTAGCGTGCCCCCGGTGACGTGGTTGTACTGTATCCCCCATTATCCGGTACAGTATGTCGTTGACTTTGAGGGCTTGTTCCCCCGCTTCCATGGGTTCAGTGATCATACGTTAGGTATCGAACAGACCCGGCGGGCCGTCACGGCGGGAGCGCGAGTTATCGAGAAGCATTTCACAGTGGACAGCAATCGGGTGCAGTGCCCCGATCACCAGTTTGCTCTGCGTCCGGAAAGGCTGCGTGAGCTATGTCGGACACTCCGGTAAAGCCGAGGCCGAAGTACCGGCAGGTGCAGTTGGCCGTCCCGTATCCCCTGTGGGAACGGGTGGTGGCGGTGCGGGAGGCGGTGACGCGGAACCCGGACATTATGGAGTCGGACATTATGCTGTCGTTCATTCTGGCGGGGGTGGAGACCCATGAACGGGACAAGCGGCGACGTAGTATGCCGCTCATCGTGACCCCGGACGAAGTGCGGAGGGTAAGGGGGATATGAAGATCGCCGTGACCGGAGGCACGGGCAGCTTGGGGCGGGCGTTGGTGGTGTCCTATATGGGCGATCCTTCTGTCACTCGCTTGGTCGTTCTTAGCCGCGATGAAGTCAAGCAAGGGGATCTCGTACACTTGTATCCCGGCGACACCAAGCTGCGCTTGTTTCTAGGGGATGTTCGAGATGAATCCCGGCTTCGCCAGGCGTTCCGGGGGTGTGACACCGTAGTACACACAGCGGCGCTGAAAAGGATTACCCAGAGTGTCTATTCCCCGAGCGAGTTGATCAAGACCAACATCTTGGGCACCATGAACACGATTGCCGCTGCCGCCTCGGTGGGAGTCCGCCGCGTGCTTCTCGTCTCGTCCGATAAAGCGGTGGCCGCCACGAACCTGTATGGCATGACCAAGGCCGTGGCCGAGGGATATGCCATCCAGTCGAATACCTATACCTATCCGCAGGGGACTCTTGTCAGTGTGGTTCGGTACGGCAACGTCGTGGGGAGCCGGGGCAGCGTGTGGGAGGTGTGGACAGAGCAAAAGCGGACGGGGGTCCCGCTGACTCTGACCGACGCTCGCATGACCCGGTTCCTCATTTCTCTTCCCCAAGCGGTCGTGTTGATTCGGGAATGTTTGGAGATCATGGAGGGCGGGGATCTCTTCGTGCCGATCTTGCCCGCTGCGTTTGTGTCGGAGATCGCGGGGCTCTTGGGCCACCCCGTGGCCACGACGGGGATTCGGCCCGGCGGGGAAAAGATCCACGAGGCTCTGCTGTCCGACGAGGAACGCACCCGGCTACATCTGATCTCAGAGAAGTTATTTGTAGTGATTCCTTCTCATCATTCGTGGCGGGCCGAGTGGCCGCGGAACGCGACCACGCTGCCCGCGTATACAAGTGCAAAGGTGACCTTGCAAGGGGAGTCGTTGCGGCAGTGGTTCAGGGATGGAGGGTTGCTATGAATGCCCGTAGAGGATGGAACCCCAAACGACTTGGGACCGTACACTCAAATAGTCGTCACGAAACTGAACTTTGGCTATATCTCACCGGGCGCATCCTAGAGATTGTCGTGCAAGTGAAAGAGGATGGAATCGTGAAGGGGCACTCAGTCCATGGGGTGAAGCTCCCCCCCTTGGCGAAAACTCCGTGATCCTGACAGTCGTGCAGGCCCGCATGGGCTCCACACGGTTCCCCGGTAAATCCATGGCGGATCTCTGGGGCATGCCGATGGTGCGGCGGGTGTGCCGCCGGGCGGCTGATATCACTGGTGATATGGCTGGGACAATCCTGGCGGTGCCCAACACAGAAGACGGGGTGGCGTGGCCGTGGGAACCTCTTTGTTACGGTAATCCCACCGACCTGCTGGCCCGGTTTTGGGCTTGTACCCAAGCCTACCGGCATCTGGGTCGCTCGTTGTCACACATCATTCGCATCACGGGGGATTGTCCGTTGCTCGACGTGGGGGTCGCCCTGGCAGTCGTGGAGACGGCATTGCGGGGCCCCTGGGATATCGTACACACGACATCGCTCATGGATGGGTTGGATGTAGAAGTTTTCACGATCTCCGCGTTGGCTCGCGCCAACCGGGGGGCCACCACGCCCGAGGACCGGGAGCACGTCACCCCTTGGATGCGGAAGAACCTGTCGGCCAAAGAGTTTGGCCTCCCGGAGTTGGGGCAGATTCATTGGAGCGTGGATGAGCCGAAAGACCTGGAGTTTGTCCGAGCGGTCTATGCCGCGTGCGAACATTGCCTTGCGGGGGTGCCGCACCACACCAACTCCGCTACTTCGATTGGGGGCAACGGGCACCGGCGGCTGATCCTCGATCTGCACCACTTGGAGCGTGGTGACCTAATTGAATGTACGGCGGTAGACATTTTGCGGGGGCGAATTGGATGAAATATGTTGACGGAATTCTTTGTACACTTTGCTTGTTTCTCCTCATTATTTTATTCGGCGGTGAGCCGGACTTGGCCGATGCTATAATGGCATGGATACGAAAATGTCCATGAAGGTGCTGGGGAAACGAGTGCTGCTGAAGCGTCCCGAGATCACCGAGAAGATCGGGAGTATCATCGTCCCCGAACGGCATCGCCACCGACCCCAGGAGGCCGAGGTGATTGCCATCGGGGACCGAGTGACCGAGTTTGCGGTGGGGATGCGGGTGCTGGTGGGGAAGTTTGCTGGGACGGAAATTACGATGGACGGGGGGACGTACACGCTGGCATGGGAGGACGATGTGATGGTGGTTCTTAATGATACATAGTCGAGAACACCAGTGAAGTGCCCCAAGTGCGGATCAAAAACCGTCATGTTGATTGAGCGGCTTGCTTTCCGTCGAAATTTCCTGCGCTGCGTTCACTGTTGTTGGGGATGGATCGCGTGATGCCCCCCGGCCTCATTCGGCCTGCCACGGTCAGCGACGAGGCAGCCGTCCTCCGCATCCGCAACGATCCGGAAGCCCTCTTCTGGTCGGCATCGCCCGCGGCCATCGACCCGCTTGCCCATCGCCTGTGGTTTCAGACGCTCTTGGGAGACCCTGCCCACTGTATGTGGGTGGCAGAATCGGACGGCCAGGTGATCGGCTACGGGCGCATGAAGGTCCGGCCGGTAGGTACGGTGTCGTTCGGGGTGGACAAGGACAACCGGGGACGGGGGGTGGGGACTGCGTTGCTCCAGGAGGTGGACCGAGGGGCGAAGTTACGGAAGGTGGACCAGCAGGCGTGGGTTCACCCTTCCAACATTCCTTCTATCCGGGCGTTCCTGAAACTGGGCTACCGGCTTGGCGGGGAACCCGCGTACCAACTGTTGACGAAGATGTCGGACTAGGGGGCATCGATCACATCATTGTCGCCCGGCTGTATACCCATCAACCGTTCCAGGCGTTTGACCCGATGGATCAAGTGGTTCCGGACTAATCGCAGCAGATAGACGAACACCGCCGAGGTATACAAGTATGAGCCAACGACCAGGTATTCGAGGAAGGTCATTGTAACCCGAGTGTCATGCCGGGGCCGCGTTGATCTGGTCCACAATCTCACACGGGTGGTCGTAGCGGGCTCGGAGTTCCACGTTGGTCATCTTCTGGATACCACGACCTGGCAATCGCAGCCATGCCGTGAAGGTCTCGCTTATACCCTGCAAGATCAGGAAGGGAGGCCGATGAGTCTCCTTTCCGTCTTCGAATGTGATAAGGCCATAGGCGGCAAAGGAGATGACCGTCGGATCTTCGGGGGCCGTGTCATATACATGAAGATAGAAGATCCCACTCAGGCAGCCTTGTGTGGTATCCGTGACCAGGGGAGCGCCGGTGGGCGGAACTGGCATTTCAGTGACCAGTTCAACCGCCCCCGCCCCGAAGACGAGCGCAAGGACGTTCAAGGCGATGATCACGACTGTACTTGTGACTTTTGTTACAATGGTGTTAATCACGTTCGGCTTCTACCTCCTTCGGGGGATTGTTCGACAGGGCTTTCCGGCAGTGTTGCTTGTCGGCCACGTTCAATAGAGCACACCCCACCTTGCCAACCCAATGTCCCTGTTCCTTCCGCAACGCCAGGCGGTCGCTGATAGTCCAGTCCCATGGCTGGAACCCACCTCCCAAGATCCACCCTAGCATCCAATTGGCGGCCTTGTCAAGCCCGACAAAGATGTTCCAAAGGAACATTGTAACCTCTGATACTAGAACCCAAAGAATGCCCAAATAGGCGCCAGATAGGACGGGGGCACGCCGTAATATGCGGCTGTGGCGGCGGCGAGTGTGGCGAGCAGACCAGCCTTCTTCGGGTTATTCTTTACCCAGTTCTTCATTGTGTTATTTCTCCATCAATCTTGCCCCGGCTTGGCTGCCCAACAGACCCGTGGCGATTTCGGCACCGACCGGGGGCGTGAATGGTTGTCGCCGAGTTCCGCCCAATGTCATGGGATTGACCCCAATATGCTTGAGCACTGACCGGGCGATGACGACTGAGCGTTCGAGGATTCCAGGGATCAGTTCTTTGGTGCCCAAATCATGGCGCTCGCCCAGTGTACCGCCGCGGGACAATGCAGCATGGAGAACCCGAAATGAGTCATCTCCCATACGAGTCTTCAGCGCATCACCCGCCTTTTCCATGTATGCCAAGGCTTTGTTCGGGTCCAAGGTGGGTCCGAGCGGGCCGGGCTGGAGGGCCCCGCCCTCCTTGAACACAGCCGCCAATCCTTTATTGACTCCGTGCAGGATGCGTGTCTGTTCGAGTTCAGTTGCCGCAGCTTTGGGGAGCGACGTGTACACTTCTTTTCTGGCCGCCTCGTAGGTGACACGGGCGCTCTGGGTAGTGGCTTTTTCGGTCAGGAGCCGTGGTCCGCGATAGGCCCCCGCTCGTGCCTTTTGAAGGAGCTCTTGGGCTTGCTCGATGGTGAACTTGCCCGATGTTGGATTGGGCGCCAATTGCGACCAGATTTGCAGATCAGCCGGAGACTTCCGGGGCAGCTTCTCCCAGACATGGGTGAGATGCTGGGAGGCCACGACGGGTCCGGGGGCCAAGGCAGAGGCCCGAGCGATCCCTGCCTCGAACTCTTGCCCGAATTTGGCCTGAAGCGTTCGGGGGAACACCACGGCTTCTTTGTAGACTTGCTCTTTGGTGAACCCTTTCAGGGCCGGGCTAATTTTCCCGACATCTTCTAGAACTTCCTTGGTCATGCCTTCGATCACTTGCCGGCGCCCCCACGGAGTCGCCCGCCACAAGAATCCCCCCGCTGCCGGCAATGCCCCCGCCACACTTGCGCCCGCCCCTTGGAGAGCGCCGGAGAAGGGTTCGCCGCGTTCTGCCTGCCCGGCCCCCGCTCCCGCAAGGATATTGGCCCCAGCACCAACCAATCGTTGTCCGATGGGGCTTTTGGTGACAGCGGCTCCAACGCCCCGCCCGAGCGGCCCAGCACCCAGTAAGGCCCAGTCCACCCCGGTTTGCGGGGCGGTTAGGCCAGTATACGTGGTGGCCCGTGACTCCGCCTGCTCTGGGGTCTTGATACCCGCTTTCACATCCAACGCCCCAGCCGCCGAAAACGCTTTCTTGAGCGGCCCCGATACGGCGGCGCTCAACGCCGGGATCAGTCCGGGCGCCAGCGCGGTCGGCGGCGTCTGACCCCACTCGATGTCAAACCCCAGATCCTTCGGGGTGGTTTTCGGGGGCGCCATGAGCGGGCCTTTGGCCCACTCGATCTCGTACTGTTCGTCCGCCATTAGTCGATGGCCTCAAGATGTGACGGCAAGGCTTGACCCGGCTTCAGCTTGATGTACCCCCATTTGGTCGGATCGTTTTTGACACGGAACTTGATCCGACGGGTGGGGACGGCAGCAGCACGGAAGTGCAACAATATATCTGGTACGACATCTTCTGGAGCCATCTGCTTGCGTGTGGCCAGAGTTTTGTATTGCTGTTCGAGCCCGAGTTGAACCGCCCGGTGGGAATCGAACAGTTGGTACGCTTGGGTGAGGAAGTCTTGGCGCTGGTTGTGCGTGATGAAGCCGGTGCCGGTCACCAGCCGATTATAGAGGGCCCGGATATGTTCGGGAATGGACCCAGCACTTTGGGCAGTTGCCAGCTCGCCCTCTTTGACTCCGGTCTTCGGGTCGATCAGTTTCATGTACCCGACGAGCAGGGCGAGGTCTCCGGCCGGGGATGGGTTTTGCCCCGCTGCTAGAATACGGCCGTAAGCGCCCCGGACTTCGTCGAATTCCTTGGAGAGATTGATATACTGCCCCCGAATCGCATGTTCCTCGCCCAACTTCGGCTTTCCCGGTCGAATGTCCAGTTTGTCAATCAGGGCCTTTTGCTGGGCGGTGGAGAGTGCGCTGAAGGGCTTCTGGTATTCGGCCAACGAGAGTTGCCGAACCGCACGTCCCATGTCATCATCCAGCCCGAACTTCTTGATGACCGCGTCTTGTTCGGCAATTTCGAGGTCCAGCTTTTCTTTGTCTTCTTGGGCTTTCGAGGGGAGATCGGCCATTTTGCGGAAGGCCGGATTGTCCCTTTTGGCCACGAACTCATTATAATCATCTTGAGTGAAACCCGGAAAGAGGTGCTGAATCGTCGGCAGGGGCGCGTCTTGCACGATGAGTTGGCCGATTCGGGGGAGGTCCTCTTTCTTGAGTCGGCGAGTCGTGAGGCCCTCTCCGATGGCCGGCAATTGGACGCCACGCTTGGAAAGCAACCCGAGCGTTCCCCGGATGCCAATATCTTGGATGTCTGGGAAATCAGACAGTTTCGCCAAGTCACCGTAGACCACTCGGAGCGCGTCGGTACGTCTCTCTTGCCGTTCCTGTGCTTTTTCTTGCAGCTCTTGAAGGTGGAGCTGGAGCGTGCCGATACTGACCATCCTCTGGATCTGCTGGTTGCGCTGTTCCATCAGGAGGGCGGCGGGATCGGGTTGCCCCCGATAGGCTGCTGCCATCCCCCCCAAGGCGCCTCCCAACTGCTGCATCGTATTCTGATACAGCGGGGCTTGGTTCATCTGCTGGATGGACTGGATCAACTGAGCCAAGGAGGCGGCCGGGTTTCCACCCAATGCCGACATCAGGTCGGGAGGGGCAACGCCAGGTGTAACCGTTGTGGGTGTATTGCCGTTCATCGGGTGACTATGGTCATCAGAAGTTGATCTTTCCGAGGATGCTACCCATGCTCCCCAAGAGCGGCATGATCTGGCCAATCGTGTCCAGGATGGAGGGCTGTGGGGCCCGCTGGCGGGTCTCGGCCGGGAACGCCGTGGCTGTGCCGCGGTAGCCTTGGGCGAGCTGGCCCGAACCTTGGATAGCCTGCATCAGGTTGTTGATGTAATTCTGGTACAAGGAGAGTTGGGCCGCGGCCATCTGTGGTTGCAGGGCCGCCATCATCTGGCCCGATATACGAGACCCAGGCGCACCGGCAAGCAGGTTGGACATGTCGCCGGAGGGACCACCGAGAAACCCCGAGCGGCGGTTGTGCATGATCCCTTGCATCAAGGCATCCCCCGCGGCGGGCTGGAACGCCTGCGCTGCCAGGTTCGCCAACCCGGGGGGCAACTGGGGGTTTTGGAGAGCTTGTGCCAGCATGGCTTGGAATGCTTGTCCCTGCCCCAACTGGCCTTCAGCGGAAGCTAGGGAGCCGAGTTGCCCCGGCGAGGGACGTACGCGGGTACTGATCGACTGTGGACGGCCAAAGAGGTTCTGGGCCGCCCCCGCGGCCCCGGCCATACCCATCCCACCGGCGGTCCCCATGAGGATGTTATTCAAGGTCCCCTGAGAAGGGGACCACCACGGGGGGGTTTGGGGAGCAGGAGCGGGCGCTCCGCCTCCACCGCCGCCGGCAGCGCCCCCGGCGATGGAGTACAGCATGGCGTTGGGATCAGCCGCGCCCCAATTATTGTAGGAGTCTAGTCCGTACGGCATGGTGGTCTGTCCTTATCCGCCAAAATATGGAGTCATTTGCGACTCATCACGTACCCAAGGCGAGAAGATGGGGCCTGTCTCACCGTAGCCGAGGAGCTGTCCGACACCAGGCACGAGCCCGGTTCCCGCTTGCATTGTTGCTTCACGCTGGGCCATGAGCTGTGCAAATGCTTGCTGCTCTTGGGCTTGCTGGGGGAGGAGTCCCATTACACCACCGGGCTGCAACTGGGAGCGAAGTTGAGCTAATGCTTGAGTGATCCCGTAGGACTCAGGAACAGGATAGCTGCCCTGGCCGCCTTCCATTTGAGCGGCCAAATAGGCAGGCTGATCGTGGATGCGTTCGCCAACGGTTCGCGCGAACTGGCCACCCAAGAAGTCAATGTCGCCTTGGGACTGAAGTTGCGGGATCGTTTCTTGGAGTCGCTGGAGGAGTGATGCTGCCACAGCTTCGTGGGCCTGCTGGGCCGATGAGACATCCTTACCTCGTTCCCGTCCGATTGAGGACGACTCTGATCCACCGAAGAGGCTCTGGAGCATAACTGGGACGCCCAAGACAGCGCCAAGTGGCCCGTAGCCCATCAGAGCAAGGGCCAAGGCTTGCCCACTCATCGTAGCCTGCATCGGATTCTCATTCGCAATCCCGGTACCAAGCCCATACAGTGCAGTTGCTCCGGACAAGAGATTGCTGCCGCCAAGCACGTTCCCCATGGCCGCGCCGGTCAGGTCGCCTGCTGTTTGACCGGCTGTGCCGCCTAGCCCTGCTTCAATCCCATAGAGGGATTCGGTAGGAATGGCTCCGCCGAAGCCCCCTCCTCCTTGCATAGCCTGCCATGCGTCTGGGCTCATGTTGCCGAACCCTTGAGACCCCAATTGTTGACTTGCAAACTCTGGAGTGAACGGAGCATATCCGGTTCCTGCTGAGGTGCCCGCCAATGGGGAGGGGGTCTGAGAAGGAACTGATTCAAACGAGAGACCAGAGACATCCGTGGGGGTACCAGCGAGCCACTGGTCGTAGGATTCCAGTCCCGGTTGTTGCGGTTGTTGGCCAAAGAGTCTCTGGAGCAGGGCTTGGGCGTCCTGGGCGACCTTGCCGACCCCCGCGGCGGTTTTGATCAAGCCCATGATGTCACCGGACGTTTGGGCGCCGGCCCCCGCAACCGGGCTTGGTTGATTCGTCATGGCGGTACCAGCCCCACCCATCTGCCCGAGGGCTCCGCCCCCGAATCCGAGAGCTCCACCACCGATCATTCCCCCGCTCAGGCCCAAGGCTTCATCGGAGAGGCCGGGCTGCGGTGTCTGCCCCGGCAGCATCCCTCCGCCGGTTTGGCCGAATCCGCCACCACCACCAAGGATGTTGCCTTCCCCTGCAAAGGGGGAGAATCCAAGCGCCCCCATGGTGAGCCCGCTCAGTGGCGGGACTCCTTGGCCTAGACCGCTCAACATCGAATAAAGCCCCAACCCGCTGCCGGGTTGGAACATTGCGGGATCGTATTGACCAGAGAATGGCATAATTGGAGGTCCTTACTTACTTAGTAGGTTCGCACGGGATGTCCACGCCCAACGGGCGGACCTTGCTCAACAAGCGCCCCCGTGATTGTGCCATGATTGCCCGCCCCCGAATAGTCTGCCGCCGTGGCTGCTCGCTCATCGTAGGAAGACCAGACGATCAGTCCAGCCGTGCGTGCGGGCCGATACGACTGCATCTCCTGAAGAACCTCATTCGTAGACAAAGCCGCTGTCCAGAGTTTGAGATGAGCAACTTTTTGATCGGTAAAGACCGCATTGGACGTATTCGACCCCACACGGAAGGGTTCGGCACCCGCGTCTGGAAGTGTGGCACCGACCGTCCCGGTGAATGTCAATGTTTGCTCGACCCCATCTTTGTAGAGTTTCAACCGCGCCGCATTCCCAACCCCGGCCCCATCAAACACGTATGCCCAGTGTACCCATACCCCAGTCCCGGCGGCCCCCGCAATATCTCCGGTGATGATCGAAGTGGTTGCAGCGGTCATTTGTGTGCCAGGACCAGTTGTCATCAAGAGGCGACACGCCCCGTCCTTGCCCATTAAGAAACCTAAGTTCTCAAGGGTATCGATGTTCACCCACGCCATCATCGTAAACGCAGACGCGCCGTCAATGGCCGCGATGTCTCCGTGGTTCACTTGGTCATCGACCCCATCGAAATCCAATGCCACGCTATGCCATCTCCTCGTATTGAGCCCTAACGTCGTCCCGGCAGTTGTACCACCCGCTCGCGGGCTCGCCCGCCGCGTGGGGACAGAGATGGAGGGAGGCCCGAACAACTCCCGGGAGGACTCGTATGACCGCCAAACGGGCTCTCCCATCCGCTTGGGATGGTAAGATTTCGTCTCGCCGTGAAGCTTGAGGCGCTCCCGCCGAGGTCACTGTCAACGCACGCCAGGTAGGCATTAGACGTCTATCTTGATCGAGGCGTGGTAGAGATATTGATCCCCCGTACTTACATCTCCCGCGTCAGTTGTATTTCGGGCAATCTGGATTTTCAAGATTGACGGAGTGACCCACGAGGAGGCCGCCAGCCCTACCGTGATCCTATTCACGAGGCTGGATGCCACCGAGGTGGCTGTGGAGGTCACCGCTGTACTGCCTATCGCATCTACGTCCGTCCCACTTGTTAAGGTCGCGGTATTGATGGCCCAGACCGACGCGCCGCCGGATGAGGTGGCGGTGAGCCAGAGTTCGATGATTGCGGAGGTTACGGACGAGATATTAGTCGTCAAATTCACGTACCACTGTGCGGCTTCCCGTGATGCACCGTCGTAGCCGAGGAGATACTTTGGGAAGTTCGCCATTGTGCTTTTCACAAGCTGCGGAAAGTTTGCGCTGGTGAACACCGCGGAGGCTGGGTCCAAGTCGATTGAGGGATCGGCCCCACCCGCTGCCGCTGCCGCGAAGATGATACCCCCACTTGTTCCAGCAGTTACCACCTGTCCTGAGGTCCCAATCGCCAACCACTGGGCTACTGGGGCTGCTGCCGTGGACGTAACCAAGACCGCGCCCGCCCCCGCTGACGATCCTGCCAGCGCGGAAACAAGAAGGTTCGTGTGCAAGACGGAGGTCTGGAAGTTGATCGCCCCCGTCGTGGGGGAAATCAGGGAGATCGGATTATTGAGAATGTTATTGTATTCGGCGTTCAAATCCGCCGCGGTGAGTGTGTCTCCCGCGATCCAAGTTTTAATTCTTGAGAGGGCCATTTATTTATGGCTCCAACACAACTACTGTGTAGGTCTTGACAGATTCCATCTTCACGATCCGAATGGGAAGTTGCGGCTGTAGCCTCGTGGCATTCACGGCCCGTTCCAGGTCCAGCATTCTCGGCACCGGCCATGGTTTGTCAGCGCAGATGTCACAGAACCCCGGCTCGCAATACGATCCGTCCCCCAGCCCAAATCTCACCAACCGGTATGTACTTCGGAGCGTATATGGGCCGGGTTTGTCCCCGTCGATGATCCGGTTCCCACAATCCCAGCAGTGGAGGAGTTTGAATTGCATCACGTGACATCCCGTGATTCTACTTCCGCAGGGAAGTAGCGGATGCTATAGCCAAAGAGTTCCATATCTTGGTCCGCACCTCCTTGGGACCATTGGACCATGATCGAGCGTCCACGTTCAGCATACGGGAGTTCTACGAAGTTGAAATCTGATCCCCCGAGCACATCAGTGTCCAAAATGAACGCCATTGCTTACGTCAGGGTTGCCCCGCCTCCAACGAGAGAGATAGAAGTAGACAGCGTGCGCCGGTCCACCCAGAGTGTCACGTCCGCCGAATAGTTGCCCTTGGGGTTGAAATAGGTGACCAAACCCGTGAACCCCTTCTCCTGGGTTTCAGGGACCGATCCACCTTGTACGGGGAATCGGGTGATGACAGGGGTTCGGGCAGTTGCGGTATACGCCGTACCCGCGTCCGTCAGCGTACCCCAGTTGCCGACGTACACCGTCCCGTTGCTGGCACCGAAGAGAGGAGCGGGATGGTTCGGCTGGCTTCGACCCACGATGCCGTCCCACCCTGACGAGATGAGCCACGTATCCCCTGCTGTAATCCCGACATCCGTGAACTTCCAGATAGACCAATACTTGCGCCCCCCTGGTTTGGGGTCGGAGAGCGCGTAATTGTAGATTAAGATCCACCGCTGGGTGGTCTCCCCGGCGGCATAGACGCCCCATCCCACAAGACTCCGCTGGGGGTGCCAGAATGCCCACGCCTCAGGCAGTCGGTCACGCCGAATGAGGTTGTCTCTCCACAACTTTTGGATCGGGAGAGACAGAAAGGCTTCCTCCACGTTTCCGAACTTGACGGTGGTCTCTAGGGAATGGACCCCGTACTGGGACATCCAGAACACGTCCGTCGGGGTGGTCACCATGACTCGCTGGCTCACGGCCGGGGCACCATAGCCCACCTGTACCAGGGCGAAGTCCGTAGAAGTGTTGCCGCTAAGTTGCCAGATGCTGCCGTACTGGGGGCCCTTGAAGAAGTACAGGCTGTTGAAGAAGGGCTTGGAACATGCCATGAGTCGGTCGCCGTCGCCCTCAGCGACACGGAATGTCCCACTGTCTGTGCCGGTCGAATCGAAGATGTTTCCTGCCCCAGTGTATGTCACTCGGGAGGGTGAGGTTGATTCCCCCCACATAAAGAGGCGGTCCCGGTGGTAACGCGAGCCGGTGAAGCGCGGCCACGCCGATCCGGTCGTCGGGCCCGCCAGCGAGGTTTGATCGTACGCAATCGGGGTGGCGGTTTCGTCAGAGATGACTGCACGGTCGCCCGCCAGCGTGATCATTGTCTGGAGATTCCCGGACGCGCCGAATGAGGAGGTGGCGGTGACCGTTGACCACACGCCACTCCCGGTCGAGCGAAGAATGCTTGCGCCAGAGACGGCTAGGATGTTTTGCGTAGGCGTCAAGGAGGCTCCATACCGCCAGAAGTCGGCCACGGCCCGTACGGGCGACGCCGTGGAAATCAATGTATAGACCGCATTCCCCGTGCTGCTGCTGTACACCTGCGTCCCCAGACGCTTCTTTCGCTGGCCGCCTTCCAAAAATTCCAGATTGTCAGCTACAGTTAAGAAGCCAGGATCGAGAACGGTCGGGTCGCTCGATATATCGAGGCCACCTAGAGCAGGGTGTACACTGAAGGCCGTATCTCGGCTACTCATACAGATCTCTGCGCCATTGGGGGGCCAGACTCCGATTGACAAACAGGTGCAACTGTGGTAATCATGGTATACTAGTTGTATGACCAAAAAAGAGAGCCGCGCCAAGCACGCTGCGTATATGCGTGAATATCGGTTGGCCCATTTGAGCCAAGAACGCCTGAGAGACCGTGTACGCTATGTCAAGCGGCGTGCTAGTCGGCGTGCCACTGCCAAGCGTTCTCGGTTGAGGCGCATTCTTCGTCATGGATGGTCTGCTGCCCGTAAACGTCACCGCACTGCTTGGCTGAAGTGCATGTATGGTATTACAGAGCAAGACTTCCGCCGAATGGTCAAACGGCAGCGTGGCCGCTGCGCTATTTGTCGCAAAATACCCAAGCGGTATTCCTACCGAGCTTTGCATGTTGACCATAACCATAAGACCAACCAGGTTCGTGGCCTCTTATGCCATGCGTGCAATGTGTCTCTCCATGCTATAGAACGCCCAACATGGCTCCGATGGGCGCAAGCATACCTGCGAAAGGCGCAAGAAGCCAAACTGGCTCGAAGGGGAGCCGGTCGAACCAGGCTCCTAGGCTCACACCACCCGACCGGCGAGTGCGGGAATGGCGGTACAGGTTCTCGACCTCCAGGTGGGGATGGTCCGAGGCATGTTCCCGATTGGCAGCCACCATGAGCGCGAGCAGATCGTTGAACATGGCTTGGAAGTACTTCCCCCGTTCCAAGTCATTGAGGTAGATCGGGTATGCCCGGGCCAAGGCCCCGTACACCAATAGTTGCCGGTATTCATCGGGAAGGAACGGCTGAGTTGTCGAGGACAACTCTGTGTTGAGCTGCTGCTTGTAGAAGATTTCCAGACGATA
>ERZ1292642.738-Hain-H14-01um-R1-738-length-17251-cov-14_pt1 | contig 17251 bp, 23 predicted proteins | sample MGYA00564403_ERZ1292642 | MGnify/ENA primary metagenome ERZ1292642 (study PRJEB36523, sample SAMEA6512643) | groundwater metagenome | collected 2019-01-09 | study: AquaDiva: Metagenomics assemblies of 32 groundwater samples | reverse complement strand
ATATACCACTCATAAACCTGAGAATAACCAAGTACGAGAGTGCAGTTTGGAGTAGCCTCCACCTTGGGTGAAAGTCCAGGAGATGGTAGGAGTGAGAATGTGAGGAGTACTAAGAGTAGAATGGTGACCTTCATCCCTGCTGCACTACTCCTCTCCAGATGCATTGGTTAGCATTCTGGAAGTGGATGTGAAGAGTGATTGGCTCCCCAACGTTGAGAGAGACAATCGATGGGAAGAGGATGCTGATGTCTCTGTCAATGTCGAACCTTGTATTGTTGAAATCACCAGCGAATGGCCCCTGCTCTTGTATGAGCCTATCTCTTAGGAATGCGATTGTTGTGATAGCCCGATTGGCCGGTGAGTAGGTGGCAAATGCAATGAAGAGTGCTCTATCCTTAGGTATCACATCACCCATCGCTGAATACGGATGATGGAAGTAGTTCTTCGAGTTAGGGGAGATCACCTGATCATGCTTGGGCAGGTATGCTTTGGTTATACTCATACCACCGCCGGGACATAGACCATATCGTTCACCATTCTGAAGGACTAGGTAAGATACAACCAGAGTGACTCCAAGTGTGAGAATAACAGTACCGACGATGATCTTGATTTTGAGGCTATCCATCTATCTTCACTTTTCTAAAACAGTGGGGGCATGACACCCACCTTGCTTGACTCTTGGAATACCAGGAGTATTTACATTTCTTACACTTGCGCAGCTTTGGAGGCGCAGGAACGGTTACCATTGTGGTTGTCACACCCATCTGTGGGTGATAATAGTAACTATATATACCTTATTTGGGTTCTGTCAAGTCTTATGGGCCTAGCTGTTTGTCCGGGTCCGGGGAGGTAGCGAACCCCCGCTTGCCTCCCCATCATCCCTTCTATCTCAAGCCCTACAGGACTCTTGGAATCGTAATCATGTCATCGCCCTCTCCTTGCGGAAGGAGGCTCGGCACGATCCGATTGAGGGATTCATTTGACCCAACCGTAGCTAAGACCCGTGAGGAAGGCAAGACTTGTGAGAATAAAAGCGTTTAGATGCTTGCTTAGCGCGCGCCCTTAGACGATCTGGTCTGCTCCAGCATAAGTCCCAGCAGTATTGAAAGTTATCTGGACAACAATCGAACCGGCTACTGTTGCATCTACACCCGCTGAGTATGTCAGTGTATCACCTGAACCTGTCGGGTTGATCGTAGTCCCTCCAATAACTACTATGAGGTCAGTTGGGACTATGCCTGTCCTTGTCACCCTGATCTGGAGGTTATGTGAGCCTGATACGCCAGAAGATGTCCAGGAGCAAGTCCCTTGGACGACCTGACCGGTATCAACAGTGAAGGTGGCTGGCATACAAGATGAAAGAGTCAGAGCAGCTTGGGCAGGTGGAGTATTAACAGTGCCAGTCCAGGTGCGAGTATTTGATGATGTGTTACCGGCGGCGAAGCCTATCACGAATATCAGGATTGAGAAGAGCATGAGGAGTGTGTGTCTATCCTTTCGGTTCATAGCTAGACCTTCCTTATTGAGACCTTGCCACCAACCACTTTCATCTCCCACTCCACATAGTCACCGGGATTGCATCCAAGAGCATCAGCTATCGCTTTCGGAAATGTTAGGAGCCGGTCCTTTATTCTTTTACCGCGCAAGACCTTCGTTATCCGCTTCATCAGTGTATATAGAAAACTATGGATTATTATAGTTATTCGTCTGGTTCTCTTTCTTCACCAATCTCTGCGCTCTCAGCTTCACCCAAGCTCTTCTTACTCTTTCGCTTGTGTGGTTTTGACTCGTCTTCATCGGGTTCTTCACGTAGAGGTATTTTATGCTCCTTCTTGATATGCCATCCCATAGCAGCTGCACTATCAAATGAACCCTTGTCACAGACATTGCATGGTTTTGGAAAGCCAGGCATTGATTTCTTGGTCGGTGGAACGACCTCTGCAGCCTCCTTCTTGAGCAGTTTGAGATAATCATCAATTTGCTCAGGGGTAGCCTCTCCGAGCTTCGCGTTAACTCCGGGGATTCCTGAGAGAGCTCTAGGCATATTCTGGAGAATCAACGGCTCATCCCACAACGGAGTCATGGTGTTCTTCCCCCAGCAGGCAGGGCACATATAGATCACTCGTGGCGGCCTAAAAGAGTAGTAATACCCAGGGATGTTGAACCGGTGCTTATCATTCTCAGGGCATATATATGTCTCTGATCCTGGGTCATATCCGACCCCAATCGCTGGGAAGAGTCTTCTCTCCACCAGAAGTGTTGCTACTATCACCACGCTCAGACCAAGTGTTATCCTCAGACCAAGGTTGGGGTTATTGAAGAGGCCAAGGATGGCACTTTGGGCCTCACCTGCCATTATCTGCTCAAAGAATATGAAGATGAAGGTGAGAATGAAGGATGCAGTGATGATAAACCCATAAATGGGTACTCGTGAGCTCATAGAACCAGACAAATCACTCATTTTCTACTCATCCAGTGCTTATAATCCTTTAAGAATTTGAGGATTCTGTTAAGTCTTTTATTTGATTCGCCTCTTAACATTCTGCTCCCACTCATCGCGACTAAGTAACCCTTTTGCTCCAAAAGGTCTATGAGAATATCACGCGTGGTAACTAGGAGGTCGATTTCTTGGTTTAACAGATCGATGTCGCTCTCTAATGACATTATCTCCTCATCATAGTTACTCTTTAGCACGCTTACCACCCTTAGCAAGATACCCCTGACCCATTTTATCAAACTGACTTCACCCAGTAGTCCTCCTCTCCCATCTCCCTTATCCTGCCTCCAGCACCTGCTCTGACATAATCGACGGCAGTATCTGCCCTCTTCCAATCAAACCATTCCATGAGCTCCTGGATCTCCCTTCGATGCTTAACCATCATATCGGCTAGGCTATGCCTGAACCAATGAGGCCAAGCGTTCTTATTGAGCCGCTTTATGATGCGCCAAACGTGCCACGGGCGGATATGAGCACCTTTGATCTTACCGGACGGAAAGAGCCAGGGCGATCTCGGATATGATGAGTCCCGAATAACAATGTAATCAGTGATGTATTTGACGAGAGGGTTCCTAAGCGTCTTGGGCTTGACCACTGTGGGAACCTGAGCGTTGGGGTCCTTGGCAAGTTTCTTCTTGGTAAGGCGTTTGGACAACCTGAACCTGATTAGCATCCTATCTCCGTCTATGGTGACACCCTTGCGCCTTATACTCGCGACTTCACTCTCCCGCTTACCAAATAAGGCTAGGATTGCGATAAGGCATGCATCTCTCTGCGCCAGATAACTATTGGGAACGGGATGAGCGTAACCTTTAGCGCGCTTGGCATCCATGAGCATATTCGTAATCTCATCAGGAGTGAAGCCATCACGCTTGTACTGCCCTTCTATGATATGTTTGCTACCCTTCGGGCGACCACGCGATAGACCCATACTGTTTCAAATCTCTCAATCAGAACTCGTCTTGATCAATCCTAACTCCCGCATCAATTTGTATCGCTTGGACTTGGTGATGTCTCTGTAGGCCCTCAACTCTTCCTTGTGAGCCTGATAGTAGGCCCTCTTCCGTTCCTTGATCTGTTCCTTGTGAGCCTGATAGTAGGCACGATTGTAGGCCCTCCCCTCTTCCTGCATCTGTTTCCTCCTCACCTTACCCTCACCTCTATATGATTTATAATGCTATATTAAATCTTTACGATAGGAAAAAGGTTTGAGATGAAACGATCACCATAATAATTATCGAGTCGCCAAGACCTACTGAGATACTAGAGTAGGGGTCGTAGGGAGTGCAGCAGACTCAGATAGTCGTTTTAGAACCTCTTGACCCAGAAGAGTCAGTTCTACAGTCCCATATTGTGTTTCAAGTCCAGCAGGGCGATAGATTATACAACCTGCACCGTGGAGAAGTCTGAGCTCCCTACGTGCCTGATCATGACCTACTCGTATACCGAACAGTTCTTTATGCGCTCGCGATATTCTGAAGGTGTCAGTATAGGCCGTGATCCGAGGACCAATAGCATGGCGAACCGCTTTCAACATCTCTTTCTGCATCTCCAGAAGGTGATCGCTATCTGCACCCTTCAATCCTATCAGGTAATCAACTCTCCCTAAATCACTCCTAGCCAATAACTGGCGCTTGAGCTGTGTCAGATACATACGTTCCGCGTTCTCACGTTTGAACTCTTCTTCTGGGAGGGCCTTCCAGTTCACCTTGACTCCTATACTCTTGACTTGGTACTCCTCATATTTCCTCTTGAAGTGGGGCCTATTCTGCCACCAGAGCAACCACGCCTCCCGCCTTTCGTGATACTTGCCATCCTGACCCTTTGTAGTCAACTTGTCAACCAGTATCTCACCATTGAAACCAACCCTAGCCCTTGCCTTCAGATCACCCCAAGTCACGAAGGATCCGAGTAGTACAGCCACATCGCTTCTTATGGTCTGATAGTATTCCTGAAAAGCGATAAACTCCTTAGTCTGTCCCTTTGAAGATGGTAGGTCAGCAGCCATATCATCCCAATCCAAAACCCATATCCTCTTGAGTTCTACCCCCTTATAGCGTATCCAGTAACGTGGGTTCTCCTGAACCCGCGTCACAAGGCTTGGGATTTGTCTCCATGTCTGAATCTTGTGCTGGTGTGCCTCCTCTAGGCTACCATACAACGCTTCGCTAATGCGTTTCGCCAGTTCGGACTTACCGGCACCTTTGGCTCCCCAGAGACCGATTGCTATATGTCCATTGTCGATAATAGCATTCAGCATTTTATGATAGAGGGGATGCCTAGAGAGTTCATCCATGTTCTTGTACAGGTATTGCTTTGGTGATGGGGTGGTGACCTGCAACCCTAACGCCCACCTATCCCTGCGCTCACTGACTCCGCCATTGGTCTACTGTCCTTGTTAATTGTGACGGTGCTCCCAGTCTTGTTGATCGCGTCGATTATCTTCTGGGCTGCTATCATCCCATGTTTTGATGTGGCAGCGCCAGCTATCATCTTCTTCATTAGACCATTCTTGACTTTGATGTAGAGATCCCACAACTCCGGATCAAACCGCTCCAAACTCCTAGCTTGTCCTTCCTTCACTACATCCAGCCCACGAGGATCTCTAACTATCCCCTTAGACTTATCTGATACCACCGGCTTGTAGGCTCTCGTACTCTGCTGTCTACTACGAATCGACCAGAGTTCAAGGCCACCACGAGCATTGATATGACTCTCCGCCCAGATCACATGAGCATACGCCGCTGCCATTCCACGACTGAACTTTAGTCCACCAATCGCCAGCGATCTGGCTTCTTTTGATGGGTGGACTTCCTTTAGAAGATAGGTGATCTCGGTGGCCTGAAACCCGCGTGCGAAGGCAGGTGGTTCTACTATGTCAAGACCCTCAAAGACCGCCCTCTCTACGAGACTCATACACCGAGCACTCCAGCATACCAGAGATAGGCTAGCCCTAGAGCCAGACTGAGTATGAGCAGCAGAACGACGGCGCTCCTAGTGATCCTCGGGCCACCACGCCCTATGACCGGGCTCTCAAGTAACATGATCAGATCCTTGCGCAGTAACTCCTTGTACAGCGCCTCATTCTCCTGCTTCAGAATATCATTCTCGGTTTGGAGTGGCCTTGCATCCATGAAGTTCACCATCTCCATGTTGGCTTGTATCCAATCATTGCTGATCTGGAGGTTCTGGAGTAGATGATGTTTCATACTACCAAGTGCCGGTGCCCAAGTGACTAGCAGACAGTGGCTCTCGATATAACCAGAGCGAAGATAACCCCTCAAATGAAGGGTCTTTGCGATTCTCTCAGCGCGGCTCAGAGTGACATTCGCTTGCACCCTGGCGTAGCCGCGGATCTCTGCACCAATATCTATAACCTGTGGATTCCACCTAACATACCCGCCAGTGTAGTGGCCTCGCCAAGGATAGGATCGCATTACGGTGCCGAGTTGTCCGGGTATTATGAGGTATGTATCGCCACCTCTATCACTGCTCTTGTGGTTTCTGAACCTGATGAAAGAGATATTTGGATCACCAGTTATCATCTGCCAGAGCCTATCATCCTGAAAGACGCTTTTACTGAGATGTTCATGAATGGCTGGATCATCAATAACATCATATGACTCAGAACCAAGCGAGAGAATGATGGGTTTGTTAGCCAGGCCAGTGATAACCGCTCGCCAGAACGTGACTCCCTGCACCTCAAGCACAAGGCGGTATAGCGCAAACCAAGCGAACCCGACAATCATACTAGCCCACATCAGATATGCGATGTTGTGTATCGCAGGATCGTTGAGGGCAATACCGTAGGCAATGAGATACAGTCCACCAAGTCCACCACCAAAGATGAGTAGGACGAAGATAATCGCGATCTTCCCATAACCGCGGGTGATTGATTCCTGTGACAACTAATCCTCTTCTATTGCTTTCAACAATCCCGCAATATCATCGACTGAGAGGTCTTCATTCAACGCCTCAACATAGAGCGCGATCTTCTTATCACTCCATCCCCACGCTCTGAGACTACCAAGGAGAAGAGGACTCAGGAACCTAGCAATCGCACTCTTGGAGAGAACAACATCCGCCAACCTCAACATCTTGTCGATCTCAATACCACTCTTCAACCATTGTCGTTTAGCTTCTGCCCACAGACGGTCAAAACCTACCTCCCTCAACAATAGGTAACGCTGCAAGTCATGGTTGGTCTTGATGCCCTTTCTTTCCTTAAACCTCTCGAGATCCTCAATCTCGCCGGCTGTAAAATCTGTACGTAATTGCTTCTTTACCGGCTTGTTTAGTACCATGAATAGCCGCTTTGATGGTAATAAATCATTAGACAGTATATATATATGTTCTAGGCTCGAATTGTAGAGGATAGTATGCAGAAGGCATATGGAAGGAAGAATATCAATCGTGGCACAAAAGCAGCTGGATGGGCGGGTTCACTCGGCCTAATCGCTATAATCATAGTGATCTTCGCAGGAGTCCTCTTCGCCAATACACAACTCGGCAACCCTCTACGCTTACCTATAACTGCGAGCACTCTCAATGTCAATCCAGAGAGTCAGGCAGATGTAGCGGCAGGCTACTACAACGGACCAATAACGCCGGTAATGTCGCACATCAATGCTCTCGTTCCCACAACGACCCTCGGAGAAGGATCACTGATCCTCTGTACATGGCTCAAACACACTCCAGACGCAGTACCTGGAGTGCCGGATGATAAGGGCTACACAGCGATCGGTGCTAACGGTAACACTACATGGACAGCAGTACCCGACTATAGGGGAGTAGCATGGCTGGAGTGCACAGGCAACGGTAGTGTTGCAGGTTCCAGTGGAACACGTTACTTGGATGTGATGCGCACACTCGCAAGCGACTATGTGAGCGACTATGGGTATATTGACTATGATGGAGATGCCCTCAAGGACCACGTAATCAGGATCAATTACGCCTCACTACCTGCAAAGCAGGCAGGACAGACGGCCGCATCTCTCCCAATCTCTACAAGATGGTACACCTATCAGCTTCCATCAGGCGCAGTCAATGAACCATCCGCAGATCTGGTCAATGTCGGTAACTCGCAGAACAGCACCACAATCTTCAGGTTCAGATACACTTTCGCCAACTTCGACAGAGCCGCACTCGTCAGGGAGTTCAAGTTGTCATTCAACGATACCAATACAGCCCAGTATCTCATCACTGAGATCACAGTCAGCTTCAGAGAAAGAACAAAGACATATGGGCAGAACGATCCGGCAATCATCGTAAGCACAGAGACGAACAAGACATACACGATCAAGTTCGCTAATAACCTCGGAGACAGGAGCGACTATGTCATCAATACCAGAACTGGAGGACAGCTATACGTGGATGTGGTGGTCAAGATAACATGGATAATGGTAGAGAACGCATCGATCACCCTAGAGGCTAGGTATAACTTCTGGGATGATGACGAAGTGCAATCAACAGCATTCACATTCCGCAGAGTGCATGATGAGGGCCCAGCGGCATAGACTGACGTAAAGGGACTATCACATGGTGAGTAGAGGAAATGCCAACGCCACATGGCAACCCAACTGTTAGTCCCACCCCCCATTTTATTGAGGGACTTGATGCTTTGAGAGGGAAGGGAGAGCTGCCAGCGTGAAGCTCCTCCCCTTTGTCATTTTCTGGCTGGGAGGGATACTCCTACTGGGAGGAGTACTTGGATCGGTTCAGGGCTTTCTTCCACAGAGTTATGTCTCTTCCCCTTGTGTGATAGGGACTAACATCTGCGCTCTAACAACGAGTTCTCAAATCTCAGCACTTGTCTTTAATGCAGCTGGTAATGTTGGCGTCCAATTCCTTGTAACTAATGCGGCCGCAGTTCCCACAACCTTTGATATTTGGGTTCAAGTATATACGACAACTCAGGTGCCCATAGGCCTATCTACACGATCAACAACTGCACTTACACTCGCTCCGGGGGCATCATCTCCACGCACTGAGAACTATGGTACACCGTTACCAGGACCGGGTAACTATGTCTTCCAGATCACCTTTTACCAAACGGGAACTTTTCTAGCTATAGGTCCAGATATTCGTGATGAGTTCTCATGGCAGTCACCAGTTACAATTGTCTTGGGGATTCCGGGTAACACCCAATTTAGCTATACAGCCAGCGGGGTCACGGGTACAACAACTGGAACGACCTTCACCAGAGGATGGGGCCAAGCAACAACATTCTCACAATCGGTGAGTGATCCAAATCAGGTATTCTTCAACTGGGAGATAATTGGAGAGTATAGGCTAGCGGGTGTCAAATATGGGGGGATAGGGATTCCTACCACACAAACCAGTGCATCACTAAGCGTTCTCGAACCACTTTCCAATCTCGATGTCTATGCGACGGCGATTCAAGTGAATCACCTAGTTCGGGTGGAGGCGGTGCCGGCGCTGGCGGCGTCACTCGTCACTCCTGCGCCTGGGGATTATTACTATCCAAGCGGAACACTGCTGACCTTCACTGCTAGCTCGAACACCGTATGGGTATTCCAAACTTGGTATGTCAATGCGGTGCCGTCTACGGCGAACCCTCTCACGCTGACTGTTGTCGGTGCTGTGACCATTCAAGCGCAGTTCACGGCCTATGTTCCCATCACACTCCAGATCGTCGTGATTGGTGCAGGGACTAGTGGAGCTTCAACGACTCCTCCACCTGGGACTTACGATTATCAGACAGCCACATCAGTCTTGATAACTGCTTTGCCAACGCAGACTGCCCCATTCACGAAGTTTACCGTATTCAAGAATGGTATCGGCACAGATTATACCACGCAGTCAATAACTGTTCTAGTAGGGGGAGTCGAGGGGAACGTGGGAGTCACGGCCTACTTTGGTACTGTATCACCACCGCCGCCTCCTCCACCACCTGTCAATGCGACGGTGACGTTCACTTTTGCCTATGTAGGGAACGTACGGCCATGTCGAGGGAATAACCAGATAGTTAGCGGAGCACAACAATACACAAAGGATCTGAGTTTCATTTTCTGGGCCTGCACCACAGCGGGGCAGATCATAGATGGTCTGAACCAGAAAGCATCTTGGTATGTTGATGGTCAATTCCTACAAAACGCTGTATCGGTGTCAATATTAGCCAATGCAGATCATTTCGTCGAGGTTAGAGAAGGAGAGAATACAACTCCACCTCCACCACCGCCTCCTCCACCGGGTGGAACGGGTATCAGAAACATACTAGCCTTCCTGCCAGGCCCGCCGGTCTCGGTCATGCTTGCCTTCATAGGAGTTATAATGCTGACCGGGGGCTTTATGATGGGTGGGAGGCGGGGTGTGCTGTTTTGAACTCAATCCTAGTGTTGATGGCTGTTGGGATAATTGCGGTGCTCGTGGGTGGCCTCCTACTCCCAATAGGCCCTAATGGGCAGACTCTCATCCCCGGACCTTTCTCTCCTCAGGCAATCGTATCGGATGTAGTTGTAGTATGCGATCTAGCTTTATATCAGCCGATATTAGGGGCTAGCTACATAGACGATGCTAGGTGCACGGTCTCTGTCTCGAACTGGAGGAGCATACCTTTACAGAGCATCTTCCTCCCCCAAATCGTCGTACCCGAGCAGGGAGACTTTAGCCTAGAGCTTCGCTCAATATTAATAGCCGAACCGGTGGGTGGATCAGTAATTAGAGGACCGTATAGCAGAACCTTGCAAGGTGGTTACAACTTAGGCTCAAGTAGATTCACTGAAACATTTCCTATTCCAGCCGTTCCCGAAGGTAATTGGAATATCCTCTTGAAGAGTAACTTCGGCTTCACAGATAAAAAGTTCCTTACCATCCAGAGTCCAGCGCCGGGTGTCAGAATTGCTGATGAACAGAGTTACCCAATTACAATAGTTCTACTAGATGGGGGACTAATACTGGGGGTGCCGGGGATATGATCGCGATCCCAATCATCCTAATTATAATTGGTGTACTTATACTCATACATCAGCTCATTGTCTATGGCGTCTTCTTTACACTCTCTGACTTCTTCCACCATGAAGGTATCGCGATGGTGACTATCTTCTTTGGTTTAGGGATGATGGTAAGCACATTTGGGAGTAAGAGATGATGACACAACAGATCCAGGTCAACAGACCAAGGTACTTCATGGGAAGGCTTGGTATGGTCTTCTACATCACGTCGATCATCACATTGGGCTGGATTGGACTCTGGGCTGGTATGGGGTCGGCAATCTGGAACATGGTCCTCTTTACACTCTCCTTTGGAACCATAGGATTCATGATGCTACTCGCAGGCGGGGCAGATTTCAGCTGGCGGCCTCTGACGCTCAGCGTTCTCTTCCCAATAGGCGCGGGTATCGCGATAATCGCTACCCTCTCCGTCTTCATATTGACCATACCGCCACTCCAGGCTCCAATTACACTCCCAGCTCTCAGTCTGACCCAGCTTATGATCCCACTGTACGGCTTCATTGGAGTGCAAGAGGAGATGTTCTGGTCGGGTATTCATATCTTCATTAGGAGCCATATTGGAGGCATTAAAGTCTTGGTTGGATTATTGGCCTTTTCAGCCTTTGGATTCGCAGCATTCCACGAACCTGTAGCACAACAGCTATTTGGCGGAGGTATCACCTTGATGCCAGGCTTCTTCTTCTGGTTAGCAGGCTCAGCGGTGATGTATAGATTGGCAGTTGAAGTCTTTCATCACGTAGGAGTAGGGATGGGAATTCACTTTGGATGGAATGTTTTTGTGACATATCTCCACCAAACCTACTTCACAAGTTGAGGGTTCCAAGAAAGAACAGTGAGGTGAGATCAGGAAAAGATGAATGCGAAACTAATTTATGGTGTCCTTGCGCTCACATTCGGCGTCGCGGGAGCATCAGCAGTGATAACGATATTCTTCGGCAACATAGCATCAGCACTAACCTTCAACCTCTTCGTCACAACATTCGTAGCCGCCTTCTTAACAGCATGGGCATCGACACTAATCAAGTGGCCGGCCTCGATTCTATACGCTGTCGTCAAACTCGTGCTTGGCGTGATGGTGTTCAGCATACCAGTCGCGATAACGGCCTTCACTCTAGATCTCACACTCTTCACAGTCTTCGTACTCGACATCGTGATATTCTTCGTAGCATCGTACTTGCTACTCAAGAGCCAACCAGTCGCGCAGAGGGTAACATAGATGGGAAATAGTGGTTGTGGAATGTTTCTGCTACCACGGATGCTAGTGACCATCCTAGCCACTAGCATCTCCTGTTTCTTAGCACCTGTGGGGGGAACCTTTCGATGAGCCAAAGCCAAAGTGGGGTGGGACTCTTCTTCTGGTTTGCTCTCGGAGTAGCCATTCTAAACGATATAGTTGATTTTCTCACAGTTCCTGGAGTCTACAGTGTTGTTGGGATAATCATCAGCATACCAGTGAGCGAGGCGCTAGACACGGTATCAATAGCTCTCTCCTATCTGGCAGTTGGGCCGATAGCGATTGCTGGAGCATTTGAATATATCGACCTGACATATTTCGGATCATTCCTAGAACTCTTCCCACTACATACTGTCATTCTAGTAGTGGCGTACTTCTTCCTACCGAGGACAAGGTGAACGCGAATGGGCAAATCTGGCTCAATGCATCTCGCTATTATGGCGCTAAAGATAGCCATAGTGGGTGTAGCTTGGGTCATCTACGACAATCTCTTCCCTCCGCCACCGTCAGTCTTTTGCTTCGATTCGTGGTTGGGAAGGATATGTGCACCTGATCCACTCTCTGGTTTTTATTGGATTGGGTGGTTAGTCCAAAAGGTAGTCTTTATCTTCATCATCATCTTCGCGATCCTGTATCTAGGGAGGCATAGATAGGTGAGGAAAACCCTTCTAATTGTGTCTCTTGTCATCATGCTCCTTGGAGCAAGTTGGGCATCGCTGTCTTACTACGCACCAGAGGGACAAAAGAAGGCGATCAGAGGGATAGAGTGGAGGAACCTCAACTATGAACCAGATGATAACATACTCTTCCTCTCATTCTACTACCAGCCTCCATCTCAATCTATTCCCCGAATCACCGTTCTCGCATACTTCGCTCCCTCACACGTCTTAAAGATGGTCGATGCTGCTGATATGGGGTGGACGGACGTTGGTACAAGGCGGTCAGAGTGGGGAGAGCTGGTGAAGATCGAGTTCTATGGGAATGATGTCAGGGGTGGAATGCAGTTCCTTGGACTGCTCTCCCGGGCTGACGTGAGGTTGATGATGAATGGTTAGAGTACTTGTGATAGTTGTCTCCACACTCCTGCTTGCAGGAGTGGTGCTCTTCGCCTTCCCACCGGGTGAGATATTCCCTCCACAGGTGCAGGTTTCTGGATATGTCGCATGTTCTCTTCAGGCCACATTCGCGGATGGTAGTAGTGGCACTATCGACTGCCCTCAAGCCAGCTTCCAACCCGTCACCCAGAGCGTCTTCAACAATCCATCACCAACCTCTGCAATCCAGACACTCAACTTCGTCCCAAAAGTTCACCTGGATAATCCCTCACTAGCAGACACCTATCAGGTCTCATCTTCCTACCAGTTCGAGGTTTCACGTGTCGGCCAACCAAGTTACCTAACCATAGGTAACTTCAGTGCAACAGAGCAGGGAAACGTGGCCGCTGACATTGCTCCTCAGGCATGGCAGCCTCCCATGGGTGTGATATTGGCTGCCATTGCCAATACAGAAGGGAATTATAGCCTGCGAGTTGCCTATACGGTCGTCATTAGCCTGTTCAAGGCTGGCGTTCCAGTGGCCGATGCGGCAGTAGGAGTATCATCACTCATCGCAGATATGGAGCTGGTGGAGAGCAAGCTCTACGTACCGGGAACAGGGTTCAGTACGACCGGACGGCTAGATCATGGAGTGTGTTATTATGTTGCCACAGATGGAAGCGGTAACTGCCTCAAGATCATGCGACTAACCTATGATGCCAACACATCAGTTCTAAACATGACCCTCTCTTTCACTAGTCCAAATGTTCCTTCTTGGCAGCCTCCGCTTTGCCCAACCTGCTCACCAATCGTGCAATTTGAGATCCTGGTTGGTGGCAGGAATGCCTTGGGCGAAAATGTGGCTGGCAGTGTAGGGCGCTTCGGGTCAGGAACGCACACAATAGTGGTAAACTTGGATCAGATATGTCAATGTAGCTGGCAGGACATGGGATTCTATTCCTATATGTCATCTGGCGTGAGAGGTCCGACTATAGGTGCCCTCTCAGAAGCACAGTTGATACAGCTATCGGGTATGTGATTCTCCTATGCGCACCATTATCCTTCTAGCAATCTTGATCGTATCACCATCGTTTCTTTCACTCATCGTGCTTGAGCCGCTTGACGTGGCTTGGAACCCTTTTCCGCGAGTAGAGGCGCAGAGAGTGAATGAGCCGCTTTTACCCATACTGACTAATGACCTGAAACATAGGAACTTCACACAGTCCGTACTTGGTAATCTCACCAAGCATTCTCTCTCACTGAGGGCAAATCAAGATGGGTCAGTACAATTATTCAGGAATGATGTATTGGATTTTTCCATTGGCTCGCTCTCTGCACTTGCTGGTAGTACGAGCATCCTCTCAAACTCCAGCCATACGATAGTGCGCCTCTCCAGTGGTACATTCTTTGTCGAGCAGCGATGGATAAGCATCGCTCGCGGTTTTAAGTTGTGGATATGCTGGAATCTTCCTTTTGCCATTAATCTTGTCATTCCGTTTAGCAGAACTTTCAGTGTGGATAGGCAAAGCATCATCTTTGGCAAACTCAGGTTCAACTTTGCGGATGCCGTTGGGAGCGGGTTCACGGTTGTCTTCGATTCTAGCAACAATCGTGTTACCATAACCCTCCAACCCAGTGGTTGTCTTGATCCAGTCGTTGACTCGTCTGTGGCAACGGACCTATCTGGGGGGAATCTCCCACGGGATTCTGTCGCACCTTTTGGCAATGATTGGTGGGTAGTGTACAGAGAAGGGACGTTGATGGCTAGGGCTTGTGCGACAGCCGGTGGCGCATTCGCTATTACTACTTGGGGAGCATTCAGTTCGGAAAATAGTAACAGGAGCTCTGGTTTCTTCTTTAACAGTACTCACATTATCAATGTCCGCGGCGTACCAAATATCGTTCGAGACTCGATTGCCCTATCCGCATCCTGTGGTGGTGCGATTACCAGTTTCTCTCAGGCTCTCACATCCATTAGGTCTTTTCAAGACATAACTCAGAATGCAACTGGGTGGCATTTTGCAGCGAGTAATGATGCGGCTAGTGCCCAAGCCCTTACCTATGGTGTTCAACATAGACGTGCGGATCCCTACGCTGGAGGTCTGAGCACCACTGGTATGGGTTTCGTAAATAACACGATCTCTTGTTTGGGTACTGGTGGGTGCCCTGAATACATGGCGTTCAACATCACCGCCGGCAGAATATTGTTCGTTGGTAGCAAGAGCGTTAATGGATTACGGTCGCGTATCTTTTACACTTCTGGGAATCAGTCATTCGGGACAAATACATCTATAACATCCAATGCGTTGGACAGTACAACGTCTTGGTCCTGCCTACAAGGTGCGAGTGGTTCCAGCTTGGCAAGATGCATTTGGCTAACGAGTGCTGGCGTTCTGAACTCTGCTACATTCGACGGTTCTAGCTGGTCAGCGGCGACGATCATCGCATATCCCGGTGATGTGAATACAATGATTGGTATCACGAAGGCAAATGGTGATGGGCGTATAGCAGTGCTCAGGAGGGTGGGTGCGAATATCCAATGGAATAGGACGAATACGGCAGGGACATTTACAGATACAGGCTCATTCTTCATAGGAGCGCAGACAGCCTCAGATTATATGGCTGTCTCCACGAGACCAAATGCCACTGGATATGTTGGGATTGCTTGGAGAAATGCGACAGCCTCACCCTTCAACATCTACTTTCAGGTACAACAGCTCTTTCCCACCACTCAAGTCTTGCTCACTGTGAATGTTAGAGCCTTTGACCAGACGACCGCGATAAACTTCCAGAGTCCCACCGTACGGGTAGAGACTACAAACGGAACTGTTACATCCTATCTCGCCTGCTCATCGAGCTGTGCCTTCCAAGTGGTACCTGATACACAAGTGCGACTGGCAGGTCAGTGGGCTGGGGGAGGAGTGAAGGTCAACCAAACGAACACTGTTAATACAACTCTCTCCGCGGCGGCGACCCGCGTTTTGATATTCAACGTCTTCTCCAGTGGTTCTCTACGGCTCTATCATAACGATGGGACTCTCAGGAATCCCACAAACGTGACTCTCACAGTTGGCCACAACTCCTCAGTTGTAACCAAGACAGGGACATTCACGGGTGGAACCCACTCTCTTGGCTGGTATGGCGGGGGGAATACGTCATCCACGATGAGTAGGGTGATGGTTGCCAATGGCAACAGAATTGCTAACGCAACGGCCACTTTCAACTTTACGGCAAATACCCAAGCCCGGTCGTTCAGGCAGCGGATGTACCTGATTACTGTGCAGGGTGTGACGCCTGACGGTCAGGCCAACACTTGGGCCTCTTGGTCACTCAATGCGACCCTCCATAACCAGACAGCTGTAGCTAGGATAGATGCCGGTGCTAGTGGAGCAATTACCCTGGCATATCTAGGGAACGGATCAAACACCTTCACGGCCTGGTGGCAGTCTCTAATAGTGAATAACACCTTCACCTACTCCGCGACTACCGATGAGACTCTTAATTTCAGGATTCAGGTGCTCAGGGATGTTAATGGTTATTTCGAGTTCGGCAGGAACAGGACAACTTTAGCCAATATGAACTTTAGCACATCAACTAACATATTGCGGTTTAACGCATCTGGAGTCACTGGAGAGCAGAACTTACGGATCAGGTTATTACAATCGTTATACTCAGCTAGACCGGAGACTCGGACCATCAATAATAGTGCTCTAGTCACATCGCCGGGCTCACTCTCAGGCATGTTATTCAGTGACGCGTTCTCAGCCGGTTCATCAGGCCCTACTCTTGTGGCTTATCAGTTCAGTCAGACTCCCGCTGGTGGAGGAGGAGGTGGGGGTGGAGGTGGAGGAGATGCACCTGCTCCAGAGCCGGCTCCGCTTCAACCGCCACCAATAGCCGGGCCAATAGCAGCACCAACACCACCATCGACTTTTCCCATCATCCTCATAGGAGGAGCCGTAGCCTTCATAGCAGGTATCATACTGATCCCTACTAGGCGGAAGAAGAGAGAGCGGCGAGTAGAGAGAAGGCAAGTCAGACCTGGAACTAGGAGACTTTAGGTGGTGATGAAATGGCAATAATGCGCTGGCTCTTCAGCAAACTCTTCATTATCGTTGGTATCTCATTCCTGGTCTTCTTCATCTGGATACCACTGGGTATCCCAGACACACCCTTTGAGGTCATAGTACCAATCACATTCATCACACTGTTCGCGGAGCTGATTGCACTCGCAATACCACAGAGGAAGAAGCAACAATGATAGAAGATGAGATTGTGCGCCTGTTAGCATATCAGCAGCAGAATAGGCTCCTTCTCTCTATCGCAGCCACTGGCGTCTTCCTGATTCTGATCGCTCTCCTAGTGCCAATCTACGCGCGGTGGAGAGCCAAGGAGGTGGAGAAGGGAAAGGAGAATGTTGTGTATGAATATCCAGAGAACTATCGTTAGCCTCTCACTGATACTCATCCTGATACTGTCAGGGCCATACACCCGACCAATAGAGGCCCAGACA
>ERZ1292642.737-Hain-H14-01um-R1-737-length-17252-cov-7_pt1 | contig 17252 bp, 29 predicted proteins | sample MGYA00564403_ERZ1292642 | MGnify/ENA primary metagenome ERZ1292642 (study PRJEB36523, sample SAMEA6512643) | groundwater metagenome | collected 2019-01-09 | study: AquaDiva: Metagenomics assemblies of 32 groundwater samples | reverse complement strand
ACATGGCCTGAGCGGATGAGATTACCTGACCTGTTGAAACTAGGATCACGTCTGGAGTCGCCTCGAAGCCCTTAACTTCTCCAAACTCGACAAAGTGAGTGTCAACGATCTTGGAGGTTGCCCCGTAGAATCTCCCGATCAGTGCCCAATCGTCGCTTTCCACGTATTGCTTTCCTCCGAACATGATCTTCTTTGGCTTGCCAGCTATTACCTGTTGCAAGGCTTGGGCAGCTCGTTTGGCTTCCTGAAGGACAATCTCAGGGGGACGAGCCACGGTGAGAGCCTGTTGCATCGTCTCCTGAGCTACAAGAGCTAGTTCGTTTTCTCTAAGTTCCTGATCATGCTCATTCATATCGCACTCCTTTTGCAGCACAAGCTATGAGGTCCGTCATGCTCTGGATAGTCGCGTCTTGCCGCGTCATTTTAAAGCCGCTGCATAGCCCTCCAGAGTGCAGCCATGACGAACCCTCATAGACTGTGCTCACTTTAGTCTGGCCCGCTTTTTTGATTCAGTTTGAACGCTTGCAAGAGCTTCTCATGTGTTCCCACTTGTTCAGATGGTACGAACTCCATACGATAGCCTTCAGGATAGTGCGCTCTAAAGTCTTGATGCCTGTCATGGCAGCATCCTTCCAAGATGCCAAGATCGTATGGCATATAGGCTTCGCTGCTGCAAATGTGGCTTCCCAAAGCAGTCCCGTCTTCCGCGATCAGTTGCGCATGGAGCCATCCTGGCGGACCGCCATTGTTAAACCCAAAAATTACTGGCAATTCAGCCAGTGGCTTCCCAAGTGGGTTAAAGACCGCTGCTCGCTTGCCTTCCATTTCAAGATTGACCGCAGCCATAACCATTCCTCCTGCTCTTTGCTTCGTGTCGTCCCTATTATTTTTCATTTCATAAGCTCCTGAGTCTCAGACTCCGACTTTGCAATTGCATCCTCGACAAGCTGCCTGATCCACTCACTGACCGGCTTTGGCCTTGCAAGACGCTTGGCCTTACGGGCGTTCTCTGCCGTCAGGTAGGCTTTCACGACTGTAGAGTTCTTTATGTAGTTAGGATATGGGCGTCTCATTTGAGATGGAATTTACAACCAATATTAGGCCCTGTCAAGGACTTTCTTTAGAATAATAATTTCCACTTGCCTCTTTTCCCCTCCTGCTCTAGAATTGTGGATACTGCGTTCAGGCAGTTTCTTGAAGAGTCCACGGGGCGGTGCCTACTACACCGTCCCAACTCTCTAGTAGGGGGAGAAGATGGCAGATAAAACTAAGGGGTGGGTCCACCTGTGGCGTTGCTTCTTTGATGATCCACTGTGGAAAGAACCACGACGTTACTCTCGCGCTGAAGCCTTCATAGACATCCTAGGGAATCTGGCAAGCGGTAAGGATCGCGATCGTTTCAGACGCGGCGAATTTACCGCAAGTCTTAATTTTCTGGCGAGGCGTTGGCGGTGGCCGATCGGGACCGTTAGGCGCTTTCTCACATACCTGGAAAAGCGTGGAACCATACAAAAAATGGCGGCACAGGGTAGCGCATACCCATGCGCACACTTTATTATATGCAAATACGATACTTACAACAACGTCGCGCATACCCCTGCGCATACCCATGCGCACCAAGTAAAGAAGGAAGATATAAAGAAAGAATATAAAGAAACAAACAACAACCTCTTTGAGAAGTTCTGGCCTGCCTATCCTGTCCACGAGTCTAGGGCTGAGGCTGAAAGGATTTGGAAGAGGCTTCAATTAACCTCCGAAGATGTAGCAGTCATCCTGGAAGCTCTTGAAAAGCATAAAGCCTCAGACAGATGGAAGCGTGGTTTTGCTCCGACTCCTGCCAATTGGCTAAGAGGCCGCAAGTGGGAAGATGAAACGGTAACGGCTTATGGATCTAGTAATGGAAACGGAGCGCGTGAGCAAACGATCGAGGAACGAACGGCGGAGCTCGATAGACTTTATGGGAGTGAGGAAGATGGACGTAAACAATTTTCTCTCAAAAATAGAAGGCGCTTGGGGTAAAGCACTCCAGATTGATCAGACACAAAGCTACCGGGAAAAGTTGTTCCGTTTTTCTGGTGAGCAACGGGAACAAATCTTCTCACGGCTCTTGGAGACTTGCAAGTTTCTGCCTAAGATTTCAGACATTTACGACGCGGCTCGTGATTTGAATTACCTTGAGACTCCAAGCCCTCACTTCAAACCTGTCGAGTGGCAATCGACCGACTGCAAGCTGTGCCACGGCGAAGGAAGGCTGGCTGTTGTTAAGCAGAGGAGCTACATCAAGGCATCCAATGGCGATTGGAAACCCGAGAGCCGCATGGTGCGTATTTCGGCCTACTCGGATTACAACACCTCAAGGGATCGCTTGGGAGAGTCGGAGTACCGTTTCCTGTACCGTTGCAAGTGCGCTGCGGCTGAGTTGTGGAACAAGGCAATACCGCAGTGGGTCTAGGCTGCTGGAATGAGAGATCAGAGCACAGGTGTTTTGTCAGGTAGTGTCTTTCCTTTCCGCCAGTCCGCGTTTTAAACCTTCTTCCGCTTGGATGGATTTCTAACAAATGGTGGCTCTGCCTCGTATTGCCATCTTTCTAAAGTCTCAAGATCGGCTTTATGGCCGTGTTGTTTCCGATCCTGTAGGATTGGCGCAAGGCTCATAGAGTCCTTCTGTGAACTCAACTCGCCTTTGCTTCGATGATAGGCTATGTGACGTGTGAAGTTTTCGCCACCTTCTATAAATTCTCCGCAGGCTTGGCATGTAATTCCGCAATTAGGGCAAACAATTAGTCTCATCCCGCGATTGCAAGGAGGAGGCCAAGCCTCAAGAAGCTTTCCTTTACCTAGACACTTTTTGCAGGGTTCCATTTGGCTTTTGCGCTCCGCGAATCCCCCTTTCGCAAGCCTCTGAGGATAGAGCCTACGCCTTGCCCAGTTCTCTCTGCCAGGGTTACGGCGTCATCGAGGCGCACGGTAGCCTTGGGAGGGAACCACTTACCTGCGGACTCCTGCACAACTCCTTCCCCGCAAAAGAAGATGCTGGAAGGCCCATAGAGGCGGATTCTGTGCTTTTGGCAAAGCTCGGTTAATTCGGCTTGGAAGTCGGTAAGGCGGGTTTTGGCGTTCATGGTTTCACCATTCTTCTTCTGTTTGGCTATCGTCAAGGTGCGGAACGTGCTTACAGCACTGTTCAAGGAGCTGGTTCAGGGATTTTCGGTCGAAACCATACCAAACGCATTCCTGCCCTATGAACAAATCGAATGTTTCCTTCTTTTTGTCGTAGGCAGAACTAAGAATGATTTGTGGCTTCAGGCGCTTTTTGCGGGTAGTCATTTTCATGGGACCTCCAAATTTGGAAGATATCTTTCCATTAAGTCGAACAGGCGCAGGAATTCTTTTGATGTCATCGCGATGCCGATTGTCTGTTTAACTTCAAGGAAACTACGCCTTTCCTCGTAAGGCGGTACAATCGTCCTGCCAAAGAAAATCTGAACTTCGCCAGCATTGGGTGAGGTTATCTGACAGTGATTTACAAACTGCAGGTCGAAGTGATCGGGCCTGACACATTTGAGTGGTATTTCCTTGAACGCTATTTTCTTGGTTGCCATAGGCTTTAAAACCTCCGTTTCCTCGCTGTAAAGGGGGCCTAGATTCAACGAAGTACCTTCTGTGAGGGTAGTAGGAAGGGCTTTCCCTCGAATTTCGCGAAGTGCCGTTCAAAAGCAAACGCTTTCCATCGGTTCTGCCTCAGAACTCCCCGTACTTTTCCAAGGCTTCGTCGGCAATTGAGTAGGTATTTAGGCCGAGTGCGATACCAGCAGAATTGGATGGGCCGCTGATCTCCCGTATCAGGCGCAGGGCCGTGACCATGCCGTTAATACGCTCCATGTTGCGATCCACGGCCTTGGAAATCTCATTGAATGAGTGTTCTAGCCCTAGAAGATTAGATGTGCCTGATTTCTTCATAGTTGCTCCTTTATTATCATGCCTTTAGCTTTCAGGAAGTCTGTAAGCTCGGTCCCACAGTGAGCAGAATCCCAGACGAGGTTATGGCCTTTGATCTGACCCGTGCCACGGCAGTTAGGGCACGATCTACCATTTCCAAACCAATCAGCACATTCTACTTCTCCATATCCATTGCAACGCTCGCACTTCTTATCCCCTTCCCATTTACCGCCATTCAGGTGAAGGTCCGCGAACTCGCGCAGATTGTGGTAAGCGGCCAATGTCTGAGGCTCGAAGGTTGTGATGAAGCCTACGCCTTGGCAGTTATCACATTCTGAGGTTTGGATGGCGTCTTCCAGAGGGACGCACTTGCCACAATTCTGGCATTCGTACCACTCTTCAAAATGGCGTTCCCCGTGCGGCTCCAACGCGTAACCACTCATCAAAGCTAACTCTCCTTTGCACTTTGGACAGAGACGACACTCACACTTCCGACTCCTCTCAACAACTTCGTACTCCGGCTGCTGCTCTTCAGGAGTGCGATCGTGATCCGGGTCATTGCCGGGCCAGCTGGTCATAGGGATTCTCCGTCTATTTCGGCTAGGATTTGCACCAGTGACGACTGGTAGGTTGTGCAGGTGCAGCCGCACGGGACATCCTGAGCACCTGAAGCTACTTCAGCCATGCATCCGTACTTATCGACGTGCCTTTTGAGCGTGTGGCCGCAATCTAGGCACTCGATTTCAGCGATTGCTTCGTACATGGCCGGGGCTTTGGTAATGAGTCTGGCATTGGCAAGTCCACGCACGTTGTCAGTTATCGGCGCAGATGGACCGCCAGTACGAATCGCGTAACCGAATTCCTCAGTCCCTTCCAGTGACCAAACGGGCCGCTTGTGTGATTTGTTTGCATCATCGCCTCCCATTTTTCGGCCACAAAAGTTCCCATCCGATCCTCACATCCTGCCTGTCTCTGTGATCGCATTGGACGCCGATGTTGACGATTGCGCTTTTATCAACCCTATTGAAGTAAGGAGTTGCAGCGCTAGGGAGTAATTGACAGTAGCGTCTGACGGCCGTTTTGAACTCAAATCTAGGCTGAAACTGGACGTGCAATCCCTCAGGTAATGCCGGACGATTGCAAAAACAGCCTTGAGAGTAAATTGCTACCAATTTTGCTCGCATCACCGCCTCCCATTACCGAGAAGATCGGATTCGGCCAGTACGGCATTCAGTTCTGTGGCCTGCATCCGAATTTCCTGTGCTAGGCGGTAAATGGAAAGGGGATAAGAAGTGTCGCCGCTGTGCTCTTTCAAGAGGTCGGCCCTTATTGCAAGCGAGTCCGCTTTGTCGCGCCATTTTTGCGGCAGAGCCAAGAGTTCCTTGAGTTGTTCACGCTGATCGTGCTCGGTCATGATTTTGTCTCCTCTAGTTCGAGTTCAATTGCTTGCCGCAAAGATGGTTCAAAGTCATCACCACGCCATTTATTGCCGTCTCCGATGTTTCCATTCACCAGTTCTGAGACTTGCAGGACGGCAACGCTTCCCTTTTCCTCAAATACGATTCCGACCATTTCGGCACTTCCAGCCTTAGCCGATCCGTTTATTGAGGCTTCGCGAAATCTTATAACGTGGAATCCATTACCGGAAACTCCATTCCGGTGATATTGAATCGCAAGCGGCTTGATTTTGATTCCCCTCATGATTTTGTCTCCTGTATTTTGATGCGGTTTCCGCAGGCTTCAGTTGTTTCAATTGATTTCAGAAACTTATCCACCTTAATCCCGTATTTAAGGCCGAGATTGATCAACTCATTCTTGAATGCCTCGATTCTGCCTTTCGAGGCTATTTCCCTAATCTCATGTACTTTCATGCGTTCGCGTCTTCCCAATTTGGGTATGCGAGTTGAACATTACCGCGCAGATCACGGTTGGCTATTGATCCTTCCTCGCCATTGTCCCAACATATCGTAACGCCGGAATGGAATTTCTCTGTGACTATTCCGAGGTCATTGGAATCACCTTTCCAAGTGACTCTTGCGCCTACTTTGAGTTGGGTGTGGATAGGTTTCATGATTTCGTCTCCTGTGCGGTTTTAGCCTCGGGATCATTCCATTTCACAGATGCTCGTGCCATCACAGCTTTCTCGTCTACCTGCCACACACCGTCTACCTTCTCTGCCGGTAGCTTGCCTGACCAGATCAGGGAGTAGATGTAGGGCAGGCCTACGTTAAGGCGTTTGGCTGCTGCTTTGGGTGTCATAGCTTCTTGCATCCTTTCCCTTCCTTGCACCAAAACATGGTCTGATCGAAATAGATTTGCACTAGAAGGTTTTTGGCAATTCTCTTACGACGGCAACATGATGTAAATATTTTAGTTAATGGTTTTGCTCTGCATCGTGCGCTTGGCTTCAAGAAGTCGTCTGTAAAATCCGTGGCTTCCTGTAATGGCGCCGTATAGATTGACGTATATTCCGGGCCGCTCATACAGTTACTAGAAATCCACACGCGCGGTTAGAATTGCTTGGCGTAGTTTCTCACGCATGGCGGCACATGGGAAAATTTCATTATCCTGTGCTTCCAAGTCAAGGCGTGCAAGGATTGCTTCAGAAACTTCTATTAAATCAAAATACCGGTCATGAAAGTATCTCTCATGGTTTCGCCTTCTGCGCAAAAGCTGTTTCTCTCTAAGACGTTTGGCTGCGTCTCTGGGCGTCATAGTGACCTTTGATAACCTTCCTCTACGTACTTTGGTGGATCACCAGAAAGATAACATTCCTGATTGCGCCACAGCTTTACAACGATTGTTGCACGCAAGAGGAAATCTAATCCATTGTCCCAGTCTGCGTGCTTGCAATCAGGATGCCTCTCTAAAGCATCTGCAATAGCTTCTTCTGTGGTCATTAGTTACTCCTGACTGGAGGTTGGTTTCGGTGGTTTAACCACTAATTTGAGTTGGCCTTTAAGATGGCCTTCAAGCATTCTCACCTCGTAAAATGTCCCGCCGTGAAGATGTTCGATCTTTCCGGTATATTCTGCTTTGTCCCCTTGTGTGTACATGGTCTCTTTCATGCTGTTAGGTTATAGTAGTGGTAATAGTATGTCAAGGGGAAAATGATGGGTAAGGGAAGAAAAGCGACAGGCTATTGAGTTACAGAGCAGACAGCAACACTGCAAATCTGTTGCTTTTTAAAGCAAGTCACCTGCTTTCCCATAGCGGGAGTTTTTTGTCCTCACCTTGTAACCTTGGCGTCTGAGTACAGCGATAGAATCCTTTTTTGCGCAACTATAACAACTGTCACTGGTTGTAGCTTCCTTCCCGCAACTCGTGCACAGGCTAAGCTCTCTACGAATCAGTTGCCAGTGACGCTGCCTGGAGACTCCAGGGTGCGATTTACGGTAACGGATCGTCTCGGGTTTCAGTTCGGGCATGGCAAAGAATCTACCTTGACAGTTCTTTTCTTGTCAAGTATAGAATGCAGGGATGAAAAGGGACAAGTACTGGCTGCAGCCGCCCAACTGGGTTAAGAACGCTTCTGAGCTGACACTCAAGGAGATCGACCAGCTCGATCTGATAAGTACCATCCGGTATCTAGAGGACGATAGAGACGAGCGTGGACGTCTCCAGGTGCTCTTGTACCGGGAGCACTGGGGAAGGGTCCACCAGCAAGAGCAAGAAACCTTCGAAGCACTCGAACTTGCCGGTGAGCTACGCGAGCTTGAGCCGTGTTATCCCGAGTGTGCCAATCCTTTACCAAAATCTATCCCACGCATGTGGTCACCGCCTGACCCCTGGCGCTGTATACAAAAATGTCCACATACGAACCGCATCCGAATGAATGACCATTCATCGTAGATGCCAATTAATATGCCATTATCTTTAGTCCATGTTCTGTAACTACCTTTCAGACTTAGATAAAAGGTCTGTCAACAAAATAGTGCATCCAAAACAGCCCAAAATACCTGAGATTTTACCTAGCTGTTGGTACGTAAATACCCGTCAATCAAGGAATCCCATTTTCGGACACCAAGCTCATCCATAAAAACAGGTGTAGAATGCATTGATCTCTTTCCTTACGGCGTAGCCTTCCGCGCTAAAGCGGCTTGTCCGCGTAGCGCCCTCCCTTCCGGTCCTTCTCCCAGGAAGAGTCTGATGATGCCAAAGAAACACTCCTCGAACAAACGAGCGAATTTCTCTAAACCAACCAATAAGCAATCAGCATCCAATTACGATGCCAGTAGTAGTTACCAAACCGATCTAAAGAAATGCAGCGATTTCATAGACATAGCGGCAGTAATGCTAGGTTACCTAGGGGTAGATACCTATAAGGCGTGGCTAGTGGTAACGTCTGATAAGAAACATTATGTCAACTCCGAACCGACCAGGGAGGAAAGGCAGGGGGCTGGGAGAAGAACTGTGAAGTGAGACTTAAAGAGTCTCTATCAATTGGAGTACAGGCTTGGCAGAATAACGCAATAGGGAGCCAGATGTTGTACAAGAAGCCAAGGCCACCCAGGTTGACCCCACCTTGGCACCCCCTTCACAGGAATACAGTACCTATGTATGGTAAATCTGTGTTAATTTTGGAACTTATGGGGGGAAGTAAGCTGCGGATCTGAACCACATGCAGGTCCAGCATCCCCCTGAAATTCTAATGACAAAGAGGGAACGAAAGAGACTACGGTTTTTGCAGGAGCGTCAATGGAGGCGCTGGTACTGGAATTATGGATGGTGAGATAAAGCCTAAAGGGAGACCCAAAGGCACAAATAACAGGCCAATGAACGCGGCAAGGAATGAGAGGGCTGCAGCCAGAAGGATTGTAGGAGCCACTAAGGCTAGATGGCCTGTGAAGGCTAAGACATGGGGCGCTGCGATTCTTGAGAGGAACAGAAAGCTCTATGAGAACTCTCTTGATAAGTGGAAGGCTTATGACTTACCGGTAGCCAATGGAACTATCAGTCGATCCCTTTACATAAAAATGCTTGGGATACTGACTACAGATGAGGAAGCCACTCTTTTGAGGGTTTTCGAAGCAACTGGGGCGACAAACAAGGCGGCATGGGAGGTAAGGTGTCCCTGGGCGTTTGCGACCAGGTTTATTAGGGAGAGGACAGAAGTCAGGGGTGACCCGCAGGAGCTTGGAGAGGCTACGGTTTTAGCAAGATTTGAGTTTGTGCAGCGCAAAGTTGCCGCTGAATTGGTCAAAAGGGTAAGGACGGACGGCAACGTTAAAAAGCTCAGCCTTGAGGAGCTTTCCACAATTGCCAAGACCTGCCGGGAGAACATAGTCTCGATCCTTGGAACGACATCTGGAGTGGATAAGGACGCCGGTATGACAGTTGTAACCAAGATGCCATTTGACGAAGATGGAGAAAAGGAGGCTTCATGAGGTGGAAACAGAGGGATGAAATCTCTTTCAAGATCCTTTCCAGCAGTGGAAGCGTTGAATGGCCTACTCCGCAGTGGCTTTTCGATCTTCTGGATAAGGAATTCGGATTCACGCTTGATCCTTGCAGCACAGACCTTAACGCCAAGTGCGATCGACACTTCACTGCCTTGGAGAATGGCCTAAAGCAGGACTGGGGCCTAGAAACCGTTTTCATGAACCCTCCTTACGGGGCGGGTGAAACAGGGAAATGGATCAAAAAGGCTTACGAGGCAGCCCTGAAGGGGTCGACTGTCATTTGTTTGGTTCCTTCAAGAACTGACACGAAGTGGTGGCATAAGTATGCAATGAAGGCGGAGATCCGATTTTTGCGTGGTCGACTCACTTTTGAAGGTTCAATGAATCCCGCGCCATTTCCAAGCGTACTTGTCATTTTCAGACCGCCAGAGTTTAAACTTGTTTCATACCCGGCGTGAAGCTCCGTAACTTCCAGTCCCGCCGTAATCGCTACTACAAAGCCCCCTCTGAAGTCCACTGGTCCTACAATCCCACAGATCGCCAGCGCCTTTTCCATCGCAACCCGGCAAGATTCAGGCTCTACGGTGGGGCAGTCGGAGGCGCAAAAACGTGGGCAGGGTGCGCCGAAGCAATCAAGCACTCCCTGAAGTACCCCGGTAACCGTGGCTACATGTGCCGTCATACCTTGCAGGACTTAAGGCGCTCAACACTGGTTTCTTTTGACATCATTTGCCCAAGAGAATTCATCAAGAACCATTTTCGAGACGACCGCTTGCTTGAGTTCCATAACGGGAGTCAGATCCTTTACGGCGGTCTTGGAGGTCAGGAGGATCTCGAGAAGATTAAGTCCACGGAATTCGGCTGGTTTTTCATAGACGAAGCCTCGGAAACCTTTGAAGAGATGTTCCTTATGCTTGCCGGGCGTCTTCGCTGGATTCTACCAAACGGAACCAGGCCCAAGTACTGCGGCTTCCTTGGAAGCAACCCTGAACCTGGATGGGTCAAGGACCGATTCATTGATCAGCAGTTGCCCGATCACGCCTTCATTCCCGCCCTCCCCCGTGACAACCCATACTTGCCGCCTGATTACGATTCCTCTCTTAGAGACATGTACCCGGATGAATGGGTGCGAAGATATCTGGATGGCTCTTGGGACGTGTTCGAGGGCCAGATTTACAAAGAATTCGACCGCAAGATCCACGTCTATGCCAATCAGGAAGTAAGCCCGTACTGGGAGAAGTTCCGCATCATCGACCACGGCTATGTCAATCCTACCTGCTGCATCTGGGCCGCAATCGACTTTGATGGAAGAATCTGGATCTACCGGGAGCACTACGAACGCCAGCTTACCGTCAGAGAAAATGCCGAAATCATCAAGTCTCGTGAGCCTGGATTCAAAGGCATGACCCTTTGCGACCCTTCCATGTTTTCCAACACGCAGCAGAAAAACGGCAAAGCCTGCTCCTACGCCGACGACTACCGGGAATCAGGCATAGTCTGCATCTCGCCCTACTCGGATGACAACTGGACCTCCGAAGGTGTTGGGATTAATCTTGTAAAGCAGCGTCTCAAGGACAACTCGCTTTTGATTCACGAGTCATGCAAGAACGGAATCAGCGAAATTCTAAAATACCGCTGGCGCGATCTTCGCGTAACGGACCGGGCGAAGAAAGCGGCTCCCGAAGTTCCAATAGATAAAGATAATCATTTTTTGGATTCGCTTCGCTATTTGTCAGTTTGGAAACCTCCTAACTCAGCTCCGCCCAAGCGTCCTGAAAGCAAAAAGACATTGCATTTCGCCATCATGGAGCATAAAAAGATGCTACGGCAGCAGCGCTTTGCCGGATGGGAATAATATGAAATGATCGTTGACCGCAGGGGATTCTTAGCCATCCTTTCAGGTTACGCGCTCTCCATGCTCGGATGGCGTAAGGCGTCGTGGCTTAAAGGCCGCTTTAATTGGAAAGACGGGTATTATGTTTTCACCAATGAAGGGATCTATTTTAACGGAAATAAGGTAACTGGTTATTGCAAAAAGGAAGATTGTTTTTTTGCTTCTAAACTAGAAAAACACCATCACCTGTTTTTACCAGAACTTTCTGCACATAATGACATCATGGCAAATCGTAGTGATGGAATCTTGCGATGGGCGAAGTGAGGCAATGCGCGGCTACGACGTTGATGGAGTTTTGACTGCCGGTGTGATCCCGAAATCTCCCTACGTGGTGATTTCTGGGAGGACGTTGGATGAATGGAATAGGACTCTTTCTGACATTGGAACCAAAGTTCCGATTTACCTACGTCCATATGGATTGCCTGGAGATTACGTTCTTGCTGGCAAGTGGAAGGCGGAAATGATTCACAAACTTGGGATTACAGAGTTCTACGAAGACATGCCAATTCAGATTGAAATCATTCGCTCTGCCTGCCCTGATTGCAAAGTGATAGAGGTCAAACCGTAATGAGGAAACGATATAACTTAAAATCTTACGGAGTCACGATTAGAGTAGATTTAAAAACAAAAAAAGATAAACAGTTTTTAGACTTGATCGTTGATCATGACCGTCGCATGGAAGAATCAATGAAAAGAGAAATTGAAAATCGGATTTTCCAAGATGCCAACCGTTGACCGTCGCGGCGTCACTCCGAAATCCAAGCGCACAAAAATAGACGATGAAGACGCCGACGTTTCGCTCTGGCGAAGGCGCTTGGAGAAGGCTGAAAAGAAGCTCAAGGAAAAAGGCGGCGTTCCCAAAGACGGCGGCGAGTGGAAAAAGCTCATAAAGTTTTTTGAAGGCGAGCAGTGGTCCCCCGGCATGGGCGGGTCCAAAGGCACTTTCCATCGCGTTACCGCCAATCTGATCAAAGCCAATATCGACGCCATCCGCCCTCAGTTGTACTTCCAGAATCCCAAAGTAAGACTCCAGCTTGAAAATCCTACTATTGCTGAGACTGACATACCAAAAATGGACCCAATGACCGGCCAGCCTGTGATGCAGCCGGGGCCTCCAGATCCGATGACTGGGCAGCCTGCTCAGGTTCCAGTAATTGACGTTCCACGTGGAACAGCTATAGCGCAAATCGGCGGGCAGATCGTGGACGCGCAAAAACAGGTGGATCTCTTTGAAGCGGTAGACAACGCCGAACTTGAAAAAATCCAGCTTAAACCAAAGGCCCGCCGTTTGATTAACGATGCCCTTGTACTTCCTTACGGAGTCGGCAAACTGGAGTGGGTCATTGAGACTGAGCCAGTCCCTGCCGAGAACCAGCCTGAAGGCGCAACTGAAGCGAAGCTGGAGGAAAGAGTCACGCGCCAGTACTTGAGATTCACACGCGTCAAGCCTTGGTGCTTTCTATGGGACACGGACTTGGCAGAGTTTGACCTGTCAGAAGCCCGCTGGGTTGCAGAAGTCAAGTACATGTGCGAAGAGGATCTCAAACTCGACCCGTATCTGGACAACGTGGAATTGGATGAAATCGAGGACAACGCCGTCTACTACGATGTCAACTTCAAGGCAGGCAAAGACTACCAGGAAGAAGATGACAAGCGCTGGAAAGTCTACGAGATCCATGATCTTCACAACTCAAAACTGATGGTCTGGATCGAAGGCAGCAAAAAGCTCAACCGCAACGAAGAGAACCCATACAAACTCCTTGACTCGGAAGGCTCTGTCTACAGTGTTCTTGGCTTTGACGAGACCCCTCTTGACTCCTTCCCGCTTGCCCTGACAAATCAGGTCAAGAGCAAGCAGGAAGCCTATAACTACCTGCGTTCTTATGCGGTTAACCACGCCGCCCGCGCTCATCGGCGTTACAAGGTAATGGAGGGAGCTTTCCAGAGCGAGGCCGAAGAGGAAAAGTGGGAGCAGGGCGCAGACATGACCACAGTCAAAATGAAGGCCATGAACATGGGGCCTGACCCGATCTCAGACGCCAACATCTCAGGCGATATTTACAATGTTGCCGATATTATCAAGCGCGAGATCACCGAAGACGTAGGCGTTTCCGCCTTTGCCCGTGGCACCCGTGAGCCAGGTGTGGATACCGCTTACGAAGCAAGCCTGATTCAGGGCGGGGGAGACATTAAAATTCAGGAAAAGCGAGACATCGTGAGGGAATTCGTCAAAAAGATCGTCAAGAAGTTCAACATCATCCTTCAGGAGTATGCCGACATCCCCACAGTAACACAAATCGTTGGGTTGCAGGGGAATAGCTGGCTAAAATGGACAAATGCGGACATCCAGGGGGCCTTCCAGGTCGAAGTAGACATCTACTCGTCTTTACCCTACAGTCAGCTTGAGGACCGAAAGCAAGGCATGGAGATGTTCTCACTTATCCAGCAAGATCCCTTCTTTGACCCCATGAAAGTCCGGCAGAAGTTAGTCCGTCTGATGGATTGGGATCAGGAGCTTCTTAAGACTCCGGGCCAGATTGCCCAAGAGCAGGAAGCCGCCGCTCAGCAGCAGCAAATGCAGCAGCAGGCAGAACAGGACCAGGAAATGCAGAAGCAGCAGAGCCGGACGCTCAGGCCATCGGAGGGCGAAATTCGCCGCCGTCCTGACATGAGAGCAGGTATAATCGGGCCTGCAAGGAACGCACGATAATGCCATCCTACACTTTCCAGTGCCCTGAACCTGGCTGCGCTTACTCTTACACCTTTTACCAGCGCCTCAGCAGGCACCAGAACCCTTCTCTTGACTGGTGCCCGCGCCACGGCCACAAGTTTTTCGCGCAGGTCTACGGCCAGCACAACGTGGACGATTGGGGGCAGGGGAAGTTCTTCGAGCACCTTTCGCCACTTGGCGAGACGTTTTACTCGCGTCGGGCCTTCAAGCAGTATCTAAGGATGCACGGAATAAGGGAAAAGAACTCCTACGTTGACTGAACCGGTTTGTGATAATTGTGGAGATGGATCTGGTTGGAGCGCTTGGTATCCAATCCATCTAGATACTGCCAACTATGGACGCAGAAAACTTGTTTGGGTTGCCTGTGCTGATTGCAACGATAATGGAACGAAACCAAAACCGGAGTTATGTGAACGTTGTGGTCAGACAAAACCATATTGCGTGTACCATAAATGCAACAGCATTTTGACAAGTACCTGAATGTCCGCCAGTTGATCATCGACCGCAAGCCAAAACTCGTTGTCGAATGTGGAGCTGGGACTGGCGAGAACACTGCCAATTTGATGCGCTTGCAGAAGGAAATCCCATTCAAGATCATCGTTATTAACGATGGAGATATTAACTGGCGCAAAGACTTTGAAAATCTTGGGAATCAATGGATTGTGGGGATTTCCTATTTGGAACTCCAAAAACTGACCGGTATTGATTTCTGTCTGATCGACACCGATCACAACTATCCTACGTTGAAGTGGGAGTTACAGGCTCTCGAATGGGCAATGCAAAAAGGTGGCGTGGTCTGCATCCACGATACTGTGACCTACGCCAAGAACAACGGACGCCAACCGTCGTATCTGGCCTGCAAAGTGGCCTATCCTCACAAGGAAATCGAAGAGGCAGACAAGCTCGGCCTTGGAATGAAGGACGCCATAGATGAGGCCTTGCAAAACGACTGGCGTTGGCTTGCCTTTACAGAAGAGAGTCACGGCGCAGTAGCACTTATTAAAACCTGAGTTTTACCGCAACACAAAAATCTTATTGCTTTTTACCGCAACAAGTCCCAAACTCACGAAAATATGGCAGATGAACAAATAGCGCCCGCGACAGCGGAAAGCGCCGAGCCGCAACAGACCACACTGGAAGCCGAATTCGATAAGGCTCTGGTGGAGCACCCGATTCCCGAAGCGGAATCAAAATCAGCAACAACCGAACAGCCGGGACAGGCAACCCCTCCAGAAGGGCAAGCTGCTGAAGAGCCGGAACACCTTAAATGGGTTAAGTCACAAAGCGGTTTTGTTGACCCCGCAACAGGGCAAGTCAATCTTGAGGCAGTGGCAAAACAAGCCTACGAGCTTAACCGCTATAACCAGACTACAGCCCAAAACCTAAACCAACTGGGCGCTCTGTTGAGGCACCCAAAGATTGCAGCGGCCATGCAGGAAGTCGTTCAAGGCATCCAGCCGCCGCAGGCAGGCCAGCAACCAGCTGGTGAGCAACCCGATAAAAGCGAAGAGGAGATTCTGGCTGAATTCATCCAGAGTAAAATCGACGCCACCATTGGTCCTGTTCAGCAGCAGGCAGCTTACGCCTACCAGCAATTCGAGTCCTCACAGATGCAACTCGCTTATCAGCAGCTTAAAAACGACTTCGGCACTACAAAGATTGAGGGGAAAGACGTATCCGTTTACGATACGATAGCCGGGCATGTGGACCAGCAGATACTGGCTGAGGCCGCAAATGTCGGCGCTACCGTGCCGCAGTATATGTCCTACCTGATTCGTTCCGGCCAGTTGTACCCAAAGTACAACACGCTGGCTCGCGCTGTTTTATTCCCGACTCTGCAACAAAGAAACCAACAAGCCGCAGTTCAAACCCAACAGACAAACCTGGAAAAACAAAAACGCACCACCTTAACGGGGAAAACCAGCACGCCAGCAGTTAGAACCGGAAACAAGAAGGTCTCAAGTTTTGCCGATGCCGTAGCCGCCGCTGAAGAGGAGCTTGCCCAAAAACAATAATGGAGGGCATCTTCAATGCCGGGAATTTCGGTTACTGATGTCTATGATGCTCTGCTGTCAACAACTCTTAAAAGTTACAGCAGGCAATTCAGAGACAACATCTTCAACAAATTCACATTCCTGAAATGGCTTACCGCCAAAAATCGTGTCAAACACGAAGACGGCGGGACGCACATCGTCGAGCATCTGCTTTATGGGAAGAATACGACTATTAAGGCTTATGCAGATTACGAAAGTTTGGACACCACTCCGCAGGAAGGTGTGACCATTGCTCTTTACAATTGGATTCCAGTTGCTTCAGGAATCTAAACGAGGACGACGGTATTTAGGAAGATCAATATTGAAATGTTTCCAAACATTGCAAGGATGGCAGAGAGTCTGAAGATTGGATGGATGCCTGTTATTGCCTCCAGCGAATACGGGCACGATATGATCCAATTCAAGATTAGAAGTGCTCTTGCATCTGACGCATTCCGGGCCAAGCAGGAGTTTTCTAATGGCAGGCCAAAAACATCTTCTGGTTATTTTCGGTGTCCACCCAGTCCAAGAATGATGGTTAGCACCAGTCATTTTCTGGATGGATTCAGGTCTATGTTTCTTGCCGTAAAGAGGATGCTTTTCACCTCTGCGCTTTTCCCACATGCACTTTTTGGAACACGTTTTAGTGGCCCCGAGAATAATTTGCGCTTGGTTTCTGTAGAACTTTTTCCCGCACGTCCTGCATTTGAAACTTTGGCCGTTAGGGATGGTTCCTGCACATTGGGCCGAGCAAAACTTGATCTTTCTGCCAATGATGTAATCGGCCCGCTTGCAGTAAAAAGGCGATTCGCATTTCTGGCAATTCAACCAAATACCGTTTTTTCGCATGATCCTGAATGTTATCGGGTGAATTCGGTGGAACTCTCGCAAGAGACAATACCGAGCCAAGCCGCAGAGGGCGAAGGTTCTGCGGAAGGTGTAACGACTAGGAGCGTGAGTCCCAACAATAACCGCTCCCAAGAGTGCCCGACCGGAAACGGAAGAGATAGTCTGAACATGCCTGGCGACAGGCAGAAATTGGGCATAAACAGCCCAATGATAACATAAAGTTTGTGGAAAGAGTATGGCGGAACCATCGCAATCTCTAGGAGCGAAAAGAGGAAGAATTCCGGCAAGCAGCGTCTGCTGAATTTGCTGGAAGCCAAAACCAAGCAGGCCGAGGAGTCGATAAAGGACACGCTGACGACCGACGTTTTCGCGAATATCTCAGCTACTCCTGCCAAGAAGATTGA
>ERZ1292642.221-Hain-H14-01um-R1-221-length-39676-cov-14_pt3 | contig 17278 bp, 17 predicted proteins | sample MGYA00564403_ERZ1292642 | MGnify/ENA primary metagenome ERZ1292642 (study PRJEB36523, sample SAMEA6512643) | groundwater metagenome | collected 2019-01-09 | study: AquaDiva: Metagenomics assemblies of 32 groundwater samples | reverse complement strand
CCACGGACGGCGAAGGAGTTGCCGTTCATAACCTATCCGTTTCAGGACGCGGCATTACTGAAAGCCCAGGCGCATCTCGGGGAGCGGGAGATTTGCATAGCGAAGAGTCGTGACATGGGTGCAACGTGGATGTTGTTGTACCTGTTGGCGTGGCAATGGCAATTCGAGCCGATGATGGCGCTGGGCCTGGTCAGCTCGGACGCGGACCTGGTGGACAAGACGAACGAGCCGGACGCCTTGTTTTGGAAGATCGATTTTTTGCTGGGTCATCAGCCGACGTTTCTGAGGCCGATGATGGACCGGCAGAAGTTTTCGTTGGTGAACGAGGACAACGGCTCGACGTTCACTGGGGTGGCGACGACTGGCGATGCGTTTCGAGGTGGCCGGAAGACGGCGATCATGGTGGACGAGGCGGCGAAGCTGCGGATGGCGGAAGGGTACGAGTTGTACTCTTCGATCCAACAGGCGACGAACTGCATCATGTGGAACAGCACGCCAAAGGGCAGGACCGGGGTGTTTGCAGATCGGTGTGAGCGGATGCCGCCGGAGCGGTTGGTGAGGCTACACTGGTCGGAGCATCCGGTGAAGGCTGCGGGTTTGTACTGCGACGAGAAGGGAAAGGCGCGGAGTCCGTGGTACGACAAGCAATGCGAGGAGGTAGGGATACCGGTCTTGATTGCGCAGGAGCTAGACCTGGACTTTGCGGGATCGCAGACGCCGTTTTACCCGGAGGAGGTGTTGAAGAAGGTGCGGGAGAACGACATTCGGGAGCCATTCCGCAGGGGGATGTTGCGGTTCGACCCGGTGACATTGGCGCCGTGGGAGTTCGTAGACGACCCGAAGGGGAACCTTCTTCTGTGGGTGAATTTGGATGGGCAGGTGCCGCCGGGTGATCGGTACGCCGCTGGGGTGGACGTGAGCGCGGGGACTGGGGCGACGCCTTCGTGTTTGGCGATGGGGTCGGTGCGGCATTGTGCGAAGGTGGCGGAGATAGCGGACCCGAGATTGGGGCCGGTGGAGGCGGCGCATTACTTCATAGCGGTGTGCAAGTGGTTCGGGAACGCGAGGTTATGCTGGGAGTCGGGCGGGCCGGGAGCGGAGTTTGCGAAGCGGGTGTTGCAGGCGGGGTACGGGAACATATACTGGCGGCGGAACGAGGAGAGTGCGTCGAAGAAGATGTACGACGTACCGGGGTGGTCTCCGAGTGGGAACAACAAGGTAGTGGTCCACACGCGACTGCGGCACTCGCTGGGGCGGGCCTGGCTGGAGCGCAGCGTTGAGATGGTGAAGGAGTGCGGGTTCTACATCTTTACGGAGGACGGGCAGGTGGAACACGCAAGGCATCGCAACGTGATCGACCCATCGGGGGCGAGGGAGAACCACGGGGACCGGGTAATTGCTACCGCGCTGTGCTGGTTCATGTTAGAAGAGATGGGTGCGACGAAACCGGATCGGGGGTCGGAGGTGCCGGCGACGGCGCCGATAGGCTCGTTGGCGTGGAGGCGAGAACTGTGGGAGAAAACAAAGAAAGCGGTGAAGTTGTGGTAGAGCAACTGACGGACTTTCAGTTGCGAGGGCGGCTGTTGAGATTGCCGGCGATGATCGCGGAAGAGACAAACCCGCTGCGCATTGCCGAATTGCTGAGAATGCAGCGGGTGTACCAGGACATCTACGACACGGGGGACTGACAAATGGACAGACTGTCCGAGCTTGAGGGGTTCGTCAAGGCCAAGGTCAACGAGTTCACGACGAAGCTGGAGGCGGACCCGGAATGGCGGATTGCGGTGCGAACGCATCTTGCCCAGATGAACCTTGCCCGGATCGTGCAGGAGACGTGCGACAAGCTGATTCGGGAGATGGCGAGGGACGGGATGAAGACCCTTGATTACGACGGCAAGACGAAGAAGGCGATGGCGGCCGTTACCGAGCAAGCCGTGAAAGTGGGTGCGTGATGGAGGAGGCGGACGTCGAAAGGATCGCGTTGGTGGCGGCAAGGCGATTGCACGGGTGCGATGTCTGGCGGGAATACGTGGGCGGCCCGCTGTTGTTGGCTTTCGGCGGGATCACCTGCCGAATTCCCATCAGCTTTTCGCGGCCGCCGCCGCTTACCGAGGAGCGGATCGACCAGAGCGTTTGTGCCGCCGCAGACCGCATCATGGACAAGCTCTGGCTGATGAGCCATACATCTTGGAGCGACTTCTTCGATGCGATGGAGCGCGGGGAAGAAGAGGGCATTTCGGGTTGGCGATTGTGCACGTTCGCCGAGGAAAGCGTGCGGCTGGTCAGGGACCGCAAGAAATCTCCTTGACGAAACATGTTAGTGGACGGTAAGTTACCAAGAGACATAGCAACTTCCCGCGCTTTGGCCGGCGATGGGCAAGGGGCCAGGAAATAAAACAGGGCATCGTGAGTGCCACGACACTCACGATGCCTTTTTCGTTTCCTGGCCTGCTTTGTTTTTCAGGCGCTTATGAACCCGCAGAATCCTCAGCATATCCGCCGTCTGGTTGAAGCCGCAAGGTGGAGCCGTCGGCAACTGGAGTTCTTCCGGCAGCAGCGCCGGCACGCGATCAAGCAGTATTGCGGCGCTCATTATTCGGAGAACGGCGCGCCGGACAAGGTGCCGGTGAACCTGCTCAAGCAGGCGATGCAAGTCTTCCAGCGGTCCCTTGTTGCCCAGGCCCCGCGGGCGATGGTGAGTACGACGCGGCCGCATCTCAAGCCGATTGCATTTGCGATGGAGACATGGACGAACCATCGCATGAAGGAAATCAAGCTCGTCAACGTCCTCAGAAACGTGGTGCTGGACGCCTTGTTCTCGATCGGGATCGTCAAGACGGGGGTGTGTTATTACCGGGACGACTCGATGTTTTCCATCCTGCATGATCGCAATGAGCCGTTCATCGATTGTGTTTCGCTGGACGACTGGGTCCACGACATGAACTCCAAGCGGCTCGATCAATGCGGCTTCATGGGACATCGGTTTCGGGCGCCGCTGGAACTGGTGATGCAAGAGCCTGCTTACGACAAGGCGGTGCGAGAGACGCTTACTGCAACGGAGAAGACCAGCTTCAACGAGGAAGGCGATGAGCGGGTTGAGTCGCTGTCGCGGAACGATCAGGGGATGGGTGAAGACGACGAGTACGAAGACATGGTGGAGCTGTGGGAGATCTACCTGCCGAGGGAGAACCGCATTGTAGTACTTTCGTCCGACGACATGGGGGGTGGACCGGACGTGAAAGTGCTGCGGGTTGACGAGTACGTTGGCCCGGAATCCGGCCCTTACCACATCCTGTCGTTCTCGGAAGTGCCTGACAACATCATGCCGTCGAGTCCGGCGATGGACTTGATTGACCTCCATGAGTCGATCAACCATCTCGCGTGCAAGATCATGCGGCAAGGGGAAGGGCAGAAGTTCCTTCTTGCGGTGCAGGGCGGGGCGACGGAGGAAGGCGAGAAGTTCAGCAGGGCGACGGACGGCACGGTGGTTGTCACCAACAACCCTGCGGGCGTCCAGGAAGTTTCCTTTGGCGGGTACGACCAGAAGAACTTCGGGCTGATGATGCAGTTGCGGGACTGGTACTCTCGGCAGGCGGGGAACTTGGAATCGCTGGCTGGCCTATCTCCGCAGTCGGAAACGCTTGGGCAGGACCAACTCATTCAGGCCGGCTCTGCGAAGCAGGTCCAGGACATGCAGGCTCGCGTTGCCGGGTTCAGCGAAGAAGTCATGCAGGCGCTGGCCTGGTACTGGTGGACCGATCCCGTGCGGACGTATGAAGTCGAGCTGCAATTGCCCAACGGCGGCCCGAAGGTGCCGGCGAGCATTCCGCCAGAGTATCGGGAAGGCAACTGGCTGGAACTCAACTTCAAGATCGATCCCTACAGCTTGCAGAGCGAAAGCCCTTCGACGCGGCTTCAAGGGCTGATGAACTTGCTGACTCAGTTGATGCTCCCTGCCGCGCCAATGATGCAGCAGCAGGGGTTGACAATCAACTTCGAGGCGGTGTTCCGCAAGCTCGCCAACTACATGAACGTGCCGGACCTGGATGAAATCCTTGTGCCGGCGGAACCGCAGCCGCAGCCAGAACAGCAGGAGCTGAACGAGCCGCCGCGAATGCCGCAATCGACCAACCGGACGTACACGCGAGTAAATCGGCCTGGCGCGACGGATCAGGGGAAGGACGCGGCGATGATCCAGATGGCGATGGGCGGCGGCGGCAATCCAGGCGAGACAGCGGCGATTGGGAGGCCGACATCGTGAAGGGCGTCATACGAACTGTGGAGAAGCTGAACCGCAAGACGGGCAATTGGGCCTACGTCGATGAGTATTTCATCGACGGGGTCGAGGTGTCGCTCAGGTTGTTCAAGAAGCACTTCCCCGACAAGCCGATTGGTCTCTCTGGTGGGCAGTCAACGGGATGGCCGATGAAGTCAGAGGCGCTTGCCGTCCACCCGAGGCAGCTCGATGAAGCCAGGCAGCGGGCGCACGACGCTGGTGTGCCGACGCAGTTCACGGATACGGGCGAGCCGGTGTTTACAAGCGCTGCCCATCGGAAGCGATATTGCGAGTCGGTGAATGCGTTTGATCGGCAGGGCGGATACTCGGACCCCCAGGTGCGATGATGGCCAACGAGTTGATCTACACAATCACCGGCGAGTACCAGAAGGGAAACTCCATCAAAGAGACCTTCGGTGGTTCCAAGGTTAAGAAGTCGGTGAGCGGCAACGTGAAGCTGGGCGGCATTGTCTCAGTGGGCACGTCGGAAGAAGTGATCCCCATCGGCGAAGTGACCGCCGCAAAAGCGTTCATGTGGGTGAAGAACCTCGATGACACCAACTTCATCGAGCTTCGGTCGGCGACGGGCGCAAGCAACGACGTGATCTACTGTCCGCCGGGGAAAGAGATTGCCTTTTACTGGGGCACGGACGTTACCGCCCCGTACTGGATCGCAAGCACGGCGGCGGTCTTGGTTGAATGGAAGATGTACCCGGATTGAGGTTCCAATGGCAGAAGAAACAAAACCCGACGAAAAGCTTGAAGACGCTTACGACTTCGAGGACCCGGACGAAGGGGCTGGCGTTGCGCCGAAGTCCGAAGAGAAGCCGGCCGAGAAGCCGGGCCTTCCAGACGAACTGCTTCAACGGGCGGTGTCGTCCGGCCTGTCCCATGACGACGTGAAGGACATGGACGAGCCGAGTCTGAATCGGGCGCTCGGCCTCCTGGCGAAAGCGAAGCCGGCGCCAAAGGAAGGACCGAAGGCCGAGGCAAAGTCAGAGCCGCCGAAGGATTGGGATATGCCGTGGGAAGAACTGGTTGACAAGGATGGCGTGACAGCCGACGACGAAGAAGAAGCGAAGTGGATCGGCAAAAAGATCGGCGACATCGTTCATCCGTCGGTGAAGAAGATCGTCAACGCGATGCACTCGCACTACAAGGAGGAGCTGTCCAAACGGGACCAGGTGCTGCAACAACTCTGGAACGACAGCCAGCAGCGGCGAGCCGAAGAAGGGATGGCCAAGCTTGATACCTTCTTCGCCGAAGTGAGCGAGTCGTACCCGGAGTACGACTTCAAGCCGTCCAAGATCAAGGAAGGCTCGCCGGAGTACAAGCGGCTGTCGCTGACGATGCGAGCGATGGACACGCTCGCCGACGACTACAAGCAGAAGGGGAAGCCGATCCCCAGCAATGAAGACCTGCGCGACGAAGTCATTGAGACGTTTCACGGCAAGCGGGAGAAGGGCAAGTCGCGGCCTGACGCAGAGTCCCGGCGGCCGACGCCGACGGCGAAGCCGACGCAGCGCAATGGCACGGCCCCCAAGGGACTCACGAGGGAGCAGCAGGGGATCAACAATCTGCACGCAAAACTGGTGGCCAAGGGAATCGTTGGCGCGGACGACAACGATCAGATTGAAGACTTGAAGGACAGTCTTCTGGGGTGAGCACAAACGTAACAGAGGAGTTCTGAAATGCCATCGCTACAAGCTGCCGACATTCCCGACCTGGTGACATCGACACAGCGGGAACTGGGCCGGATGAAGTGGACTTCGCTGGCAAACCGAATCCAGAAATACCCTGGGTTCAAGAACCTGATCCACAAGAACCGGGTCGAGTTCAAGCCGGGCTACGAAGTCCAGTGGAACGTCATCACCGATCACTCCAACAGCGCCAGGCACGTCGGCCTGTACAGCACGGACACCGTGAACGTGCCGGACGTTGGTATCCAGGCTCGTATGCCCTACCGACATACGACCAACTCGTATGCCTTTGAAGAGCACGAGGTGACGTTCAACACGGGTGCCGCGAAGATTTACGACCTCGTCAAGACGAAGCGGTACGCCTGTATGCAGTCGATGGCCGAAGTGATCGAGACGGCGATCTGGTCGCTGACCGCCTCGACGGACACCACCACGCCGTACGGCTTGCCGTATTTCATCGTCTACAACGCCAGCACGGGGCACAACGGCGGCGCGCCGACTGGCTACACCTTGGTTGCCAACGTCAACCCAACCATCCATACCCGGTGGAAAAGCTGGTCCGCGCAGTACACCAACGTGAGCAAGACGGACCTCCTCTCGCTCATCCGGCAGGCGGCCCGCGAAACGCACTTCATGCCGCCGGTGGACTACCCCGGTTACGGTTCCGGCTCCGGCTACGGCTACTACCTCAACGGCGACACCTTGCAGTCGGTTGAGTCGGTACTGGAAGCCCAGAACGACAACTTGGGCGATTCCATCGACCCCAAGGACGGCAAGGCGATCCTGCGGCGGGTGAAGCTGGAATGGGTGCCGAAGCTCGACAGCGGCACGCCGGCGACTGCCGACCCGTTCTATGGGATCAACTGGGGCGAGATGGGATTCTGCATCCCGCCCGGCTGGTTCATGAAGGAAGATGGCCCCAGCAAGGCGCCAACCAAACACAACGTCCAGGTGGTCTTCGTCGATCTGTCGTGGGCCTTGATTTGCTACGACCGGCGCAGTCAGTTCCTGATTGCCAAGTCCGATCCAAGCGCGTAAGGAGCGAACCAATGTTGAACATTCAGCCGTCAGCGAATCTGGGTTCGGAGCGGACGGGCGACAGGCTCACCAGCCCCGCGCTGTGGTCCACGCTGAACATGACGGAAGTGCTGCACGAGCCTTTCATGTATGTCTACTGGAAGGACGACTTTCACTTCACCCCCGTGCTGACCACGGCATCGGGCGCAATCAACCGCTACCCGTACATGAGCTTCATCGACACGAGCGACACGATCACGACGCTGGCGACGGAGAAGATGCTGGGCGTGTTGCGGCTCAGTGCCGACGGGACCGACAACGACGGACCGGTCATCACCATGCAGGGCAACGACGGCACGCACGTCCTCATCTCGGACGCGGCGGGCGACGACATGCCGCTGTGGTTCGAGAGCCGATGGCGCAAGAGTTCCATCACCAACAACCAAGCGTCCATCTTCCTTGGCTTCGTAGAAGAGGCACGGGGCGTGGACAACGGCCTGATGACGGACGACACCGGCGTGCCGACTTCGACCATCGACCAGATCGGCTTCAACGTAGCGCAGGCGTCCGGCTCGGCGCTGGACTTCACCTGGCACCTGGCTTCGCAGGCGCGGCAAGAGTTGGCCGACGTAGACGTGCTGGTGATCGACACCTGGTACAAGCACGGCTTCGACTACCAGCCCAGCCGCGACACGACGGAGCGGATGAAGGTGTTCATCAACAACATCCAGCACACGAGCTTCGTGACGGGCACGCAGATTGCGGCCGGCACCTTCCCCGAAGACGAACTTATCTTCGCGGCAGGGTTGAAGACTGGCGAAGCGACGGCCGTCACGATGGACCTGGATTGGGTGGCTTTCTGCCAGAAGATCAGGGCAACGTAATGGCTATCGCTTTCTCCCTGCTGGGCGAGGTCAAGATCATCGCGCCAGCGGGCACCATGACGATTGCGATTTCCCAGGCGGGGTGCGTCATTGTCACCCCGTCCTGGGACCGCTCGCATGTCAAGCTGAGTTTGGACACGCTCAAGGCGGCGAAGGAGCGGGTGAAGACGGGAAAGTGTCCCAAGGGGTTCGCCATGATGAGCGACCCGGCGCCGCAGCCGAGGGGCTGGTGGCGGAAGATGCTCGAGGCGGCCGAGGACGCCGTGAAGAGATACCAGAACGATCAGGCCGAACTCGCTCCGCCGGGGACGCCGTTCGGCCGACGCAAGGCGTACCGCTTGATCGGGGGATGAGATGCCAAGGAAGCTGCACAAGAAGATGGAGCCGCAGGCCAAGAAACAGGGCGTCAAGGGCAAGGCGGCCAACAGTTTGATGTACAAGACGCTTGCCAAGATTGACGCGAAGAGAAAAGCAAAATGAGCCTGGCTCTGAGCTATTTCGATCTGCAATCCCTGGTTGGTATTCATGCCGGGTTCGGCAGCAACCCGGACAACGACACTGCGCCGTGGGACGCGGAGAAGCTGTACGCGGTTGACGCGGCGATCAACGACGGCTACCGCATGTTCCTGTTCCCAACGCCGGTCATACAGGGGCAGAGCCATTCGTGGAGTTTCTTGCGGCCGGTTTTCTCGATGTCCACGGTGAGCGGCATCGAAGTGTACCAACTGCCGGAAGACTTCGGGCACTCGGCAGGGGACATCACAATCGTGTCTACGAGTACGGCGTACGACCCGATTGCGATTGTCGGCGATGGGTACATGCGTGGCAACCGCACGGGCAACCCGACCGCGTCCGGCGTGCCGACGACCGCTTCGACGCGATGTCTGACGGGTGGCGGCGGGCCGCAGCGATGGGAAATTGAGTTCTATCCAAGCCCTGATGCTGTCTATGCACTTGAGTTCCCGTACACCGTCGGCAATCCGCAGAAGCTGTCGAAGACAAACCCGTACCCCTACGGCGGTGCGATGCACGCGGACACGCTCAAGGCCGCTTGTCTGGCTGCCTGGGAACGCAGCTTCGATGACGAGCAAGGGGTCCAGATGGCGGACTTTCAACGCCGGTTGGCGGCTTCGATGGCAGTGGATGCCAGGTCGCGGGGCGACTTCCTGGGCCGGTACAGAGATGAGTCGGGGCCAACGTCGCGGACGGGGACGGGCAGGGCGAGGCACGGCGGCACCTTCACGGTCACTGTGGGCGGAGTGGAGTATGACTGATGTTTCTTGAAACCCTCTCTTCCGACCTTGTTCGCATCCTGGCAACCAACGATGCGGGCACGTCGTTTACGCTGCCGGTGGACGTGTCTGTGCGGCCAAGCGGCGCCGGCTACGTCGAGCTTCGCCGGCCGAACGACGTGCGGACGAACAACGGCGTGATGCTGATGTTCTTCGGCGTTGGGGACGACAACGATGTTTTCGACGTTCGCATCTTCGGGGTGAAGAAGATCGACCGGACGATTCGGCCAGCCGCAACGCCGCCGCCGCACGACCAATGGACGCACATCCTCCTGGCTGACTTAACCTGCACCATGAGCGCCGGGGTCGGTCTGGCAAACGGGCCAGTTGTCGCTACCGAGTTGTACGTTGACACGATCACGGTGAACGACGGCAACAACCTGACCGGCCTGGAAGCGGTCAATCCCGAAGAAGACATGCGAGCGCACGTCATCCTCGACACAAAGGGCTGCGAGTTTCTGTTCTTCGATTGGGACTCGACAACCGGCTCGCCAACGAGCATGAACGGCTTGATTTGCGAACTGTAATTTCACGGATGATTGACCCGCGAAAACCTAGAAAGGAACCGCGATCATGGGATACCAAAACACTTTCCGCCATCTCCGTGAAGGACTCCAGTACGCCGAGAAGATTACGCTCGGATCGGGCGTTGTCGGCAAACTGATCCCGCAACTGGACGACACCGAACTCGACTTCGGCGACGGCACCCTCTCCTGGGACCTGAAAATCTTCGGCAGCGCTGCCGCCGGGTATTTCTCCTGGGACGCGAGCGCAGACCGGCTCAAGCTCGAAGACAACGTGGTGATCCACTTCGGCACGGGTGCCACCGCTGGCCCTGGTGCCGTCGGCGACATCTCGATTGGCTGGGATGGTACCGACCTGGACATCCTCCAACTGACTACCAACAGCAGCATCAAGCTGGGCGTCTCCGGCGCCGGCATCGACGTGCAAATGTACGGCGATACGGTCGGCGCTGACATGCTGTGGGATCAGTCCGCCGACTCGCTGATCTTTGGCGACAACGCGAAGCTGGCCCTGGGCGCGTCGTCCGACATCACTGTGACCTGGAACAACACGAAGCTTTTGGTTGCCCAGGCGACGACCAACAGCGCGATTGATTGGGGTGTTGACGGTGCCGGTATCGACATGGTATTTTACGGCGACACTGCGTCGGCGACTTTGACGTGGGATCAGTCGGCAGATGCGCTCGTCTTCGCTGGCGCAACCAGCGTCCAGGGCCTTCGTCATAGTTCCGCAGGCGCCGTAGCCATCACGACGACTCGAGCGATGACGCTGGCCGACGCGGGCGGCGTGTTCACCGTGGCGCAGGGAGCGACTTACGACATCGACTTGCCTTCCCCTACGACCGGGGCAGGTTGCCGCTACACCTTCATGCTTGTGTCGCCTGGCTCGTTCTCGCCGACGATCACCGTGACTGGCGCAGCTGCGACCTTCGAAGGGAACATCGTCAATGACGTTACCAGCGTCATCGCTGCGACAGGCTCAACGCTGACCTTCGTTACGGGCGTTGCGGCGCTCGGGGATACCATCGAGATCATTTCGCTCTCGACAACGAAGTACCTGGTCCGCGCTGTTTGCACGGCCAACGGCGGCATCACCATTGCGTAAGGGGAAATCATGGACTTGGCAAGCTTGAAGTCGAAGAGGGAGCAGTTGGAAGCGGGGATGGAGCGGCAAAAGACGGTCCTTCTCCGCCAGCAAGGGGCGATGCTCCTGCTCAATGAGTTGATCGAGGAGGCCCAAAATGCAGAACGCGGACCAACCGATCCCATTCCCGATCAAGGGAGTGTTTGTCAGCGGGCCGATCAGCCAGCAGCCGCCGGGGACGACAACGGACGCCCAGAACGTCCGAGCGTTTGATCCGCGAACGGACAGGAACCGGGGCGCAAGCCGGGCGGGATTGGAACGGTTTTGCCCCGACCAACTCGCCGCAAAATCCGTCCAGGAAATCTTCCACGCCGTCCAGGTCTACGGGAACGCAAGCGCAACAGGCCAGGGGGATATTTTTGTCCCCCTGGCTTCGACGTTCAGCTCCTACGACGTGAGCGGCGACCCCATCTATGAAGGACACCCATCTTCCCCTTCACCAAGCCACGGCACGTTCGATCAGGACGGCAATCTCTACACCACGCACGCCGGCCAAAACGGGCTGGAAGTCAAGAAGTTCGCTGGCTTCGATCCGGCGATGCTCCTGGCCGGCGACGGCTTCCTTGGCCAAGGGCGGGGGTTGCCGAACGTGCCTGGCCCTGGGCAGGCGATTGCGAACTTCGCCGCCAATGCTATCGCCAACGACCCCCGCGTGGTTGACATTGCCAACCTCGATGAAGGCAATCTCAACGCGGCCGCCTCGCACACGATCACCAATGTCTCGGTGAAGTCGAACGAGATTCTGGTTGTGGCGGTCGCACGGCATTCCGGTTTTGATCTCGGCCACACGCTCTTGTTCGCCGGCGAAGCGATGATCGAAACGGAGCGGCAGGACAACGGCGACTTCCGCACGTCGCTTTGGTCCTTGAAGCCGGCCGCAGATTTGTCCGGCGCTCTGGTGCTGAGCAACACGCACGTCTCTGGCTCCGTCGCGGCGATTGCTTTCAAGATCATTCAGTTGGCGTCCTCGGCGTCGGACGTGACGGCGGACGACTCTGGTTCCAGCACAACGCCGAACTCAACCGGTGCTGGCGCAACCACGGTGGCGAAGGAAGTGGTTGTCGGCGTTGTTGGCACCCGCGGGCCTTCGACGGACGATGCGGGCACCTGGGGGGCGTCCCTTCTGGCCCACCAGCGGGCGGGAACGGAAGGCGGCGTCGCCACGAGTAACGTTACAGTGGCGACCGCGTACCGGATCGTTTACCAAACTGGCACCTACACGGCGTCCAAGAGCGGCATCACGAGCCGCGATTGGTGCGCCATCTGCACGACGTTCAAATGACCGTCAAATCGCTGGGAACTGTTGTCGATGATGGCGTCGTGTACGTCTACGGCTCGGACGATGCGGCCGCCCAGGGTTCGATTCTCTGGCGGTACCGTGCGAGCGACGGCACCGCTTACGGCTCCTCTCCCTGGCTGCACGCGACGCTGCCCGTCTGGGATGCGCCGTCCACGATGAGTTTCAATTCCCAGATCGCCATCGGCAAGGACAAGATCGGCCTGCTGTCGCTGACCGCCTCGACTGCCAACCTCGTGCTGACGATCATCACGAAGTCTACGGGGGTCGTCTCGTCGTCCACCACGATTGTCAATGGTGCGAACAAGGGCGGGGCGGACATTGCGGCGGACGGCTCGGATAACTTCTACGTCATCTGGGCGAACACCGCGAACACGCCCAACCGCGTGAACAAGTTCAACTCGGCCGGCGTGAGCCAGTGGTCCATCACCGCCCACACGAGTTTGTACGGGGTGTACTACGACCGCATCAACTCCCGGCTGCTCATCTGCGGATCGGCGATTGACGGCGGCGCCACGGACGTTGCAATCATCAGCGTCGCGGACGGCACGACGACAAGCAGCTCGGCTGTGGCCGGCGCTGACCCGTGGCTGTCGATTACGGGTGACGGCCGGGGGATGTACCGGCTTGGCGCGGCGGACATCGTCGTGTCGATCAACGCGGACTACACGATCAACTGGACGAAGACTGCCACCGGGTTCACCGGCTACAAGCTCGCGGCAGCTGACGGGCAGCAGACGACGAACGTAGCCAAGACGACATTCCGGGTCCACCGGCTATGCGGCGTCCTGGACGGCGACGTGATCGGGTTTGACCGCCGCGGCGAGATTGCGGTAGCAAGCGGGCTGGCTTCCCTGAGCGCCATTGCGGCCGTTGTCTTCGCTTCCCAAAACGGCCGGTACGTCTACTTCGCGGACGGGGTCTCGACAAAGCGGTACGATCCCGTGACGAACTCGATGGGGACGTGGACGGCCAGCGCCGGCTCTTTGCCGGTCAGTAGCGGGTACTATCCACGGCTGATTGCCACCTGGCGAGGCCGGACGGTCCAAGCGGGCATCCTGGCTGACCCGCACAATTGGTTCATGTCGAAAGTCAATGACCCTACGGACTGGGACTATGGCGCAACAGTTTCGGCAATCATGGCGGTTGCGGGGAACCAGACGAACTCGACCACGGGAATGCCGTCGGACGTTATCACCTGCCTGCTTCCGTACAGCGACAACATTCTCTTCTTCGGACTCGATCACACGATCGCGCGGCTGGACGGCGATCCAATGGCGGGCGGGCAAATCCAGGTTGTCTCCGATACCGTGGGCATGGCGTGGGGCAGGCCCTTCTGCCGCGACCCATTCGGCGGCATCTACTTCGTCTCCTCTCGCGGCCCCGTCTACCGAATGAGTCCTTCGGGGCAACTGGAACGGATCAGCCAGGCCATCGACTACAAGCTCGACAACATCGACCTGGGGCAATACGTCTGCCGGATGGCGTGGGACGACCGGGCGCAGGGCGCCCACGTTTTCTTGACGCCGTTGAACAGGGACTGGGAGACGATCCATTACTGGTTCGATGCCAGGAATCAATCGTGGTGGCCGGACGTTTTCAAGGACCTCGACCACAACCCGAAGGCGGTGTACCTCTTCGACGGCGATTTGCCGAACGACCGGAAGCTCCTGCTCGGCTCGTGGGATGGGTACATTCGGAACTTCGAGCCGACGGCGAAGGAAGACGATGGCGAAGCGATTGAGAGCCGAGTCCTGATCGGGCCGTTCGCGCCGAAGGGTCAATTGCCGTTCATCTTGAAAGACGTTCAGGCCGTATTCAGCTCGGACAGCGACCCGGTCGGCTACTCGCTCCACGTCGGCTCGCACGCAGAGGAAGCACGCGCGGCGGCGGCGGCCAAGGTCGGCATGTTCCTGAGCGGGCGGAGCCGAAGCCAATTCATTCGGCGTGGTGGGCATTCGGCGTACCTGCGACTGTTCAATTCGACCAAGGGGTGGGCGTGGGCGATGGAGTCCTTGCTTGCGGTGATTGCAATTGAGAACCAAACGCGGCGACGGATTTTCTGATGTGGAATCTTCCCCATCCTGGACCTGGCGTAACCGATCCGACCATTCGCCGGTTCATGTCGATCCTTGCCAGCGCGCCGACCGCTATCTTGTTGGGTGCCGGCCTGACGATGGACTCGACATTTCGGCCAGCAATCTCCGGCAATGCCCTTCTTGACGGCTCGCTTCACACGGACACGGTTGCCCAGGCGGTCTCGCGCGGCTCGCTCATCTATGGCAATTCGACCCCGAAGTGGGATGAGTTGGCCCTGGGAGCCGCAAATCGGTTCCTTCAATCGGACGGCACCGACGTTGCCTGGGTTGCCATGAGCGGGGACGCGACCCTCGCGGCCGGCGTGCTGACCATCGCCAACGATGCGGTGACGGACGCGAAACTCCGGGAGTCGGCGGCGGTCTCGGTGATCGGCCGGTCTGCCGCGACGGGCGGAAACCCTGCGGACATTGCCGCGACGAAGGCAGGGCAGGCACTACAGCAAGTCGGGACGACGCTTTCGTTTGCCATCTCGCAATGTCTGGATGGGATGTTCGCCTGCCGGATGCAGCGGGACAGTACGACGCAGGTGAGCCTGCAATACTTCAACGGCCGCTACATCGACGTGAACGGCGAGATGGTTGACGTGGGGGCGTCGGGTTATCCGATGCTGACCTCGGACAACCTGCTGTCATCCACGGGGACGGACTCCGCTGGGGCGATGGGCGCCAGCACGCTGTACTACGTCTACGTCTCGAACTCCCAGGCGAGTTTTGCAGCCAACGATCTGCGAGCGAGCGCTACCGGCCCGTCGGCCTACCGGGGGGCGAAGTACCTGGGGACCAGCGGCAACGCCGCCCACTGGCGATTCGTTGGTTGGGTCCGGACGAACGGCTCCACGAACTTCGTGAACACCGCCCTTGATCGGCTGGTCATCAACTACCACAACCGGCTGCGGCTTAGCGTGCTGGTCGCACCGGGATACACCGATGACAACAGCCTGACGACCTACACGACGACCAGCACGACTTACGTTGCGGCGAACGGTGGAACTGGCAGTCAGGGGAGTTACATCGCCAACGGCGAGGACGCCGTTTCTTTCCGGCTCAACGCATTGGCCTCGAACTCGACGCCTAGCGCCTGTTATGCTGGAATTGGGGAAAACAGTACGGCGAATGCAGCTGTGGCATCGCAAACGCAAGGCGTTTTGGCGTTGAACTTCGGAACGACATGGTCAGGCGTCCCGGCGGAGGGATACCGGACGATCAACGTTCTGATTGCAGTGAGCGCTGGGACCGGGACTTTCTATGCGGACACGAGCCGGCTGGGGAGTGCGGCCGATCCGTATGCGACTTTCATTGAAGGCGAGATAAGGGGGTGATTTGTGGGAATGTGGGATACAAAATTGGGGATTGGTACCGCCCTCGGCGGCCTCGGACTCGGAGCCTTCGGCATGGGTGGAGGTGGCGGCGGGATGGGTGGCGTTCCGTGGCTTGGCCAGGCTGGACCTCGGATGGCTGCTCCGGGAATGGGCGGCGGCGTCTGGGATTTGGCAGGGCAGGCTGCCGGCATGGGGATTGCCAGGCCGAACCTTGCTCAAGGGTTTGCCGCCAACGCAGCACGGGACCGTGGCGGGTTCGGCGGCTCGATGGGCTACGACACCTGGCAGCAGCCCGGCGGCAATCCGTTCTCGCTCGGCGGCTCACGCGGCGGCTTTCCCGGTGGAGGAGGGGGCGGCGGCGGGTATGGCGGCGGTGGGTACGGCGGCGGTCAGAGCGATTCCATGCTCCGCTCGTTCATGGCTTCGCAGAATGCGGCACGGGCGGCGAACCTCCAGCGGTACAACAACATCATCAGGGGGTTCGATCTTTCCAAGAACGACGCGATAGGCATGTTGGACCAGACCTCAAATCAAGGGCAGACCGACATCACCAATCGCTTCGGCGCCCAGCAAGCCCAAGCGACGCAGGATTTGATGAACAGGGGGCTTGGCAACACGACCGTCACCAGCGCCGTAAGTCGCGGCATCAACAACGACATGTCGGCCGAACAGCGGCGGTGGCTTGACCAGATGAACCAGCGAAAGATTGACGCCAAGGTGTCGAATGAGCGGGAGAAACTTGCGTTCATGGAACGCCGAAACGACTTCTGAGGTGTACCGTGGGGATTAACGTCAATTGGGGCGGCGACGTTGCGAAGTTCGCCGCCCAACTTTTCAACAGCGACCGCGACGCGGGGATGCGGAACCAGCAATTCATGGCCGATGTTGCGAACCGCAATGCGCAGCTCGGCTTGCAAGCCCGTCAGCAAGCGTTCGGCGAACAAGAGCGGATGGCGAACTTTGGGCTTGGTATGCGCCGACAAGCGGCTGGCGAGTTCGGCCAGCTTGCCGACCTGTACAAGTTCAACCAGCGGGACGCCACGGATCGCTGGCAGACGACGCAGCAGCAAGAAGGGTGGGACAAGAAGCGTACCGCCGAGGAAGCGTCCCAGGGGCGGCTGTTCGAGCAGCAGCAATTGCTGCAAGGGCAGCGGATTGAACAGCAGGAGCAGGGCCGGGCGCAGCAGATGGAGATTGCCCGTCAGAAGTCGCTGCAACAGACCTACCAGACGGTGATGAAGTTGGGCGGAACGTCTGCACGGAAATTGCAGGCGCTCGACGGGCAGGCGATGGCATTGAAGACGGCGGCTTCCGGTTCGGGCGGGCTGGTACAAGGCTCTTGGGTGGAAGAGGCGATGGCACCCATCCTTGCCGAGCGGGACGCCATCTTGCAGCACGAGGCGGAGAAGAACACCGAAGATCCCGACGTTACCGCCAGGCGGAAACTAGACTCTGAAATCATCACCCGCGACGACGGCACCGCATGGATTTACGACCAGCACGGAAAGCCGAATCAGCACTTTCAGTATCCGCTGGAAGATCCGAAGCATAAAGTGGCTGAAAGGGCGAGACTGCAAAAGGCGTTCACCACAACAAAGACGGTCAAGGACGATGAGGGCAAGACGGAACGGGTCGAGGTTGTTGACTTGGAAGGATTGAATCAGGAGATGCGGCATCTTGAGGATGACGAGCGGGAAGCCGTCGGTCTCAAGTGGCGATACGGCGG
>ERZ1292642.733-Hain-H14-01um-R1-733-length-17325-cov-14_pt1 | contig 17325 bp, 21 predicted proteins | sample MGYA00564403_ERZ1292642 | MGnify/ENA primary metagenome ERZ1292642 (study PRJEB36523, sample SAMEA6512643) | groundwater metagenome | collected 2019-01-09 | study: AquaDiva: Metagenomics assemblies of 32 groundwater samples | reverse complement strand
GGCGGCGGCGGCGGCGGCGGCGGCGGCGTCGTCGGCGGCGACGGCGGCGGCGGCGGTTCGCACAACGCGAACCGCCGACGGCAGCGGCTCTTTCAGCCATGGGAGCAGCCCGTCGCGCCACTCCTTCACCAACTTCTCGATCGTCGCGTCGCTCACGCGTCGCATCGGCGTCAGCCACGGGATGTGCTTGTACGTGGCCGCCAGCGCGCACACTTTCTTCGCCTTCGCTTTCAGATCGCCGAAGAGTTCCTTTTTCGTAATCTCACGGACCACATGGAGCCGCCGCACGCGGATCTTGCACTCGTCTTTCGCGATCACATCCGCGTTGGCGACCTGCACCTCGAACCACCGCCACCTCCCGCGGTCGATGCCTTGGTTTCCGAACCGGCACGTCCCCAGCGCCGTCGGAGACACGTGCAGCCCCAGGCCGCATGCACCGACGAGCGCTGAATCCGGCGCGGACACCTCCACCGTCGCGCCAACGTTGTACTGGACCTTTCCTGTGTAGAAGTCCGTGCCGTCCGCACGGACGCACTTGTAAGCGGTGATCATGGCCAGCACTGTTTTACGATCCCGGATCGGTTAATACAAGTCTTTTCTTGCGAAAAAGTTTTAGCGGAAGAGTCGACACCCACGGCACGTGAACCAGAACCAGTCGAGGTGGGCCGCCATCGAGAGGCACCCGCTGTAGTTCGGGCAGTCGATGTTGCGGTGTTCCGCGCTAAACGCCAATGATTCCGCCACGCCTGGTGCCTCGATCGCCTGCTTCACGAGCCCGTAGAACACGTCCTCGCCGTCCTCGCTATGGGCATTCGTCTCGGGCCCGCGATCTTTCAGGATGTACGGCTCAGCGATGGACGGCGCCAGCGGCGTCGGCCCCACCTGGCCGTCCTCGGTCCACGCCCGGCACTTCGGGCACAACCCGAGGGGAGATGATCTCGGGCGGATCTTCCGGCACCTCGTGCAACGGCCACGCTGCGAAAGGTCGTCCATGCCCACGCCCCCAACGGGTCGAGGTCCCCTCCATCCCTATTGGATCTCGAAGAAGAGGACCGTGTCGAGCTCGCGCGGCACACCGAGCCGATTGAGGAGGATGTGCATCTGCCACATGAGGTCGTGCCGGAGTTTCATGCGCGAGGTCTCGTTATCGATCGACGAGATCCACCATTCGATCGGGGCCAGGATACTTGCGCTGCCGTCGGCGCGCTGCTCGAACTCGAGGCGACCGTCGGCCCAGTTCTGGACGGTTTCCGTGAAGAGGACGAACCACTTGGCCCGATCGGCGAGTTTCAGCACGCCCTTGTAGGAGTTGGCTGTAAGGCTTTCGGCGTGCGCGATGACGAAGAGGTCTGGCTTCTCATAGGCATCTGGATCGATGGTCGTCACGCCGAAGGACCGGAAGCCGCTCGCCAGATCCTCATCGTCGCCAATGTGCGCAGTAGCCGGGAACCCAATCGGCTCCCAGTCGCAGAGCGCATCGGGCGGAGGCGGCATCCGGATGTTCCCTGGCATGTGCCGCGCACCCGGGATCACCGAGATAATCGCGTTCGCTGTGAGGCGCGCGGGCTGGGTGCGGGCGAGTTCGATGACGCCCGAGCGGGCGCTCACGCGAGCCCCACGATCCTTAGCCGCTCTTTTGCCATCCGATCCCACGACCTCGCCGCGCACATCGCCTTCATCGCCTCCACCTGCTCCTTGTTGTGAACGCTCGCCGCCGCCGTCATCACCGTCCGCCCAAGCTCGTCTGCCGGCGGACCATCGCGCCCGACCCCAAACTTGAACCCAAGCCCGTACAAGGCGTCGTAGATCGGGAGCGCCCTGCTCACGGTCATCGCGCCCACCGAGATGCAATCGGCTGCCTGTCCGCTCGCCGAGTAGTTGTCCGAGGTGGTGTTCAGGATAACGACCTGCGCGCTCGCCATCTTCTCACGCAACGCCCTCCTTTCGAGAAACTGCGGCACGACCTTCACGCGCTGGGACACGCCTAGATACGTGATCCGGTCCAAGATGTAGTCGAGGTACTCCCCGTTCGGCGCGTCACCGATGATCTCGATCTCCCAACCATCGGAGTGGTTAATCCCATCGATCACATCGATGTGGCCCTTGGACGCGGAAATGAAACCTGGCATGAGCGCGAGCGGTGACCGGTCAGAACATCGAACTGGTAACGGAGCGTATGGTGCGATCCCGTGAGGAAGGTAGTACGGTTTGCACCAGTCGCTTCTCACCCATGAACGCAGCGCCACCAGCGCTCCAGGATGATGCACGACCACCGGCCCTTCGAGTTTCGAGAAGAACCACCGGCGAAACGGCCAGCGCGGCACGGTGTGGAGCGTCACGATCGTCTTCGTGTACAGGCGGAGGAGACCGATGGCCTTGATGAACTCGGCGTCGTTCGGCCACACCCCGAACTCGTGCTCGATCGAAACAAGATCCGGACCCCACTCCAAGATCGGCGCGACCAACTCCTCCGCTTGGTGCATCGTTCGCAAGAAGTACCGCTCCGGCGGCGGAAGATCCGCCGGGTCCTCCGTCATGCCGTCGAGCGAGCGCTCACAGAAGAGCTGGATCTCGTGGCCCCGGTACATCCAGGCGCGGGCGAGATCTTCGGAGTAGGACGCGAGCCCGCAGCGGATGCCCCACGACGAGAGAAGGGCGATCTTCAGTTTGCTCATCGCACGTACGAGGGGGTGCTGTTCCAGAGCTTGTCGAGTACCCAGGTGGTCTGCAGGTTCCAGCCCATCGTGTCACGCCACGGGGAACACATCTCGCGCGCCAGTTGCAACTGGTACCCGAGGTCCCAGCGGACGGGCAGTTTCTTCTTCTCGAAGTAATCGACCCAGTACGTCCAGTGGCGCACGTTCACGTGGCCGGAGATGGCCGTCCCCTCCCACTCTATCGGTACCTGTTCCCCCTTTGTGTGGATGAACTCTCCCTTGTCCGGGCTGCCGGCCGTCGCCACGCAGAAGAAGATCCACCGCTTCGCCTTTTTTACGATCCAGTCGAAGGTCGCGTCCAGGTCGGAGGCGTAGAGGTGCTCGAGGAGGTCCGTCGCCATCACCACGTCGTACTTCTCCGGGAACGGCCAGTCGTAGCCCTCGCCCTTCCCGCGATCCTCGTTCGGACCGACGTACGCCCAGAGATCCTTCGGGCACGTCGTGATGTCGGCGAGCGCGAGACGACCCTTCATCGGATCGACGGCGCGCTGCACGGCGAACTCCGAGATGTCCACGCCGTATGGGCTGAACCCGTGGTTGAAGAACTGGGAGGCGAGGTCGCCAGCGCTGCACCCGATGTCCAGAAGGGTCTTACCTGGAACGAGCGGCGCCAGGGCATCGGCGATGAAACGAAAGCCGTGCCACACGAGAGCTGGCCCTATGTAGTTGTGATCTGTTCCGTCGCCAGCGCGGTAGACTTTATTACCGGTCCAATAGGCCGTGTCGTAGAATGACGGATAATCTACGATCAACGGTTTGTGCTCAGACATCGCTGCACACACCGTCGGTAATCCTGAACGTGTATCCACAACTCGGGCACTTCAGCTTTTCACGCACCGTCAGGAGCCCGCAGTCGTAGCCCTCGATCACAGGGACGCCTCCACCGACGACCGGGCACGGGGTTTCGCTTGGCTGGATCCAAAACGTTTTGTTGGTCGGTCGAATCCAAAACGACTCCGAGCAGCTCAGGCACATGCAATTCAAGCCGAAGATGAGGTCGTTCCGGATGAAGCCCCTTTCGTCCAGTTGCCCCATCACGTCGGCCTCGAGACGCCATCCTTTGGGCCCACCGTTTATGTACGTCACTAGTTTGCGATCACCGTGGAACGAGTCCTTGCGGATCATTACGGTCTCGCTTTTCTTTACCTCGTGATGCCCGGTCATTCTGACGACGTCGGGCTTCACCGGCGGCGCGATCCCCATCAGGCCCGGTACTCCTCGATCTGGAACGGCCCGTGCTCCTGCACGTTCTCCCGCACGACCTCGTTGAGGCACTTCTGGCTGCACACCTCGAAGACGGCACCGGCCTGGCACAGCGGGTGATCGGGCGGTCCCACCACCCGATAGGAAAAGCAGTGTTTGTGCGCATCGCAGCGCGAACAGATCGTCAGGTGCGGCATCGCCTTGATCCCCTACCCTTTCGCGAGCCGATTGGCATGCCAAGCACGTCTTAGCCTACCTCTCGGCAGCGACTTCGCCCATCCTATCACCACATCTGGTACCCCGAACGCGGCCCACGGAACCGTACACTTTCCGTCCAGCAGACTACAACTGGATTCCGCCGTGTCGTAGTACGGGCACGGCCCACGTAGCCGATCAAGTAACGCCAGTGGAACCGAGCGGTTGGCCGATACAGGGAGGTCTCGCCCGAGCCCGTACACCGCCAGCCCACACTTCTCTTCCCGCCCCTTGGGAGATGATCTCCCCGCAACCTGGCGAACGTGCACTGGCACATCTACCAGTCGGCGACCGTACTTTTTGGCGATTCGCTCGTAGAGATCCAGCCCCCAGAGTTCCGGGCCATCGCTCTTATCTAGCAACGGCCAGAAGCCACCGACGCCGAGCGCGTCCGCGAGCTTGAACGCTGGCAACGTCGTCCCTGGCTGGACGAGCCCGCCGTGGTGCTTCGGCTTCCCATCCACCCCGTAGACGATGATCCTCGGGAGCGCTCCGTCCTTCACGAACGTCTCGATCGTCTCGATGTGGTCCGCGTACACGTCGAAGGCCGAGTCCAGGACGAAGACGATCGCCCCCGTCGTACACAGGAGTGCGTGCTGTAAGTCGTAAGCGGTCCGCCCGGTCCTTGGCACGAAGAGGGCGTGCACGCGCTTGTCCGGTGCCCCGACGATGACAACCTGCTCCGGCGACCTGGACTGTGCGCGCACGAGCCGGTCCAGCACCATGGCGTCATCCGCCAGGCCGTGGGTACGACCTATCACAGTGAGCCCTTGCGCCAGCAACTGGTTGACTCTCCCAGGAATGGTAGTATACCGTTTCCGTAGAGAAACCAGGATGGCGTCGATCACTGCTGAAATCGGGCCGCAGGCGAAGACGAAAAACTTCCGCGCGGCCGTCTCCGCAACCACCTACCCTGGTACCGCGCAGTTCACGGGCATCCTCTTCCGGGCGCGCGCACACATCTTCCTCGTCGAGACGACCACGCAAGTGGTGTCGTTCAGTCAAGACGGTACGAACGACTTCCTCGTGCTCAACGGTGCCTTCCAGACCTCGGCCGCGCTCGACCAGTTCCACGTCAACGAGATCTGGATCAAGATCGACACTGGTTCGGCGACAGTGCAGATCACGGCGTGGGCGTAGCGTTAGATGAGCTACGTCACCGGCACTGACCTGCCCGCTGGCGGTGGCCTGCCACTGGGCGGCGGGACGATGACCGGGGCGATCATCCTGGCGAACGTCGCCGGATCGCTCACGGTCCAGAGCCCTGGGGCGAGCACAACCCTCATCAGCCAGGCCGCGACCGGGGCGACGAACAGCGGTTCGTGGACGTTCAGCACAGGAACGGTAGCCACCGGAACAAGCGGTGGTTTCAGCTTCACGATTGGAGCGCCATCCGGCGCGGGGACGCCAGGCGCGTTCACGTTCACCGGAGCCGTGGCTGCGTCCGGCAACGCGGCAGGATCATTGTTCTCGGTCACGACTGGATCAGGTGCCGGGAGCGGCAACGGCGGTGCGTGGACGATGCTGATGGGCGCTGGCGGCGCGACCGGCGCTGGCGGTGCGGCGTCGATCAATGGCGGCGCCGGCGGAACAACCTCCGGTGCAGGCGGCGCCATCACCATCGCTAGCGGTGGCGGCGGCACCGGCGGCACCGGCGCTGGCGGTTCGCTGAGCATCAAGACCGGTGCGGGCGGCTCCATCTCCGGCGCGTCCGGCGACATGACGCTTTCGACCGGGGGGACAACGAGCGGTGCGACTGGCGCCATCTCGCTGACAACGGGCGCGGCTGGCGGCGGCAATGGCGCAGGCGGTGCCATCACGAATACGACCGGAGCCGGAAACGGGAGCGGCAACGGCGGTGCGTGGACGATGCTGATGGGCGCTGGCGGCGCGACCGGCGCTGGCGGTGCGGCGTCGGGCACTGGCGGCGCTGGCGGTTCTACCAGCGGGGCTGGCGGCGCTTGCACATTCACCGGTGGCGCTGGTACGGCTGGCAACTCGGCCGGTGGAGCCGTCGCACTCACATCTGGCGCGGGGCAGGGCTCGGCCGCGTCTGGAACTAGCCTCTTGTCGTCCGGGATCGGCGGAGACACCGGCGCGTCCGGCGTCGTATCGATCATCTCTGGCGCCGGAGGCGCGACCAGCGGTGCCTCTGGCAACATCGCCCTCACGACCGGGGCGACAACCAGCGGGACGTCCGGCTCGATTGTCCTGACGGTCGGAACGCCGACATCCGGAACGCGCGGGTCAATCAACGCCTTGGCGCTCGATTCGACGTGGACGCTCAGCATGCCGAGCCTTGGCGCAACCGGCTTCACGATTAAGTACACCGCCGCGATGGGGTCAGGTACAAGTCGCTTGTTCGGCGTGCTGGACAATTCGACCATATTGAGGCTGGCCCTATACACGCTTGCGAGCACCGAGTCCCAGCTTAAAATCACGACGAACAACGGCAACCAGAGTATGGATCTCGGCATCAACACCGCGACTACCTCCTGCTACATCAAGGCCGTCCAGCAACAGATGAATCTGGACCTGACGACAGCCGCCGCCTCCGGGACAGTCGTCGGCGCAAACATCACTATCAAACCAGGCGCGGGCAGCACAACAGGCGCCGGCGGTGCGGTGATCGCGACGGCAGGCGCTGGTGGAAACGACGCCGTGGGCGGCGCGGTCTCGCTCACCGCAGGCGCTGCCGGCGGCGGGAACAGGGCTGGCGGTGCCATCACGAACACGACCGGAGCAGGTGCCGGTACTGGCGCTGGCGGTGCGTGGACGATGCTGATGGCCGCTGGCGGCGCGACCGGTGCTGGCGGTGCAGCGTCGGTCACTGGCGGCGCTGGCGGAACAACCTCCGGTGCTGGCGGCGGCATCACATTGGCGACCGGCGCGGGTGGTTCCGGCGGCACCGGTGCTGGCGGCGCGCTGACCGTGACGACCGGCGCTGGTGGCACGGGCGCTGGAACGCAGAACGGCGGCGCGGCTTCAACCACGACTGGCGCTGGCGGCCCGAGCGGCGCCGGCGGCGCATGGACGGTTACGACCGGCGCGGGTGGTTCCACCTCCGGCGCCTCGGGCGCTATCACGCTGACGACTGGCAACACCACCAGCGGCGCAGTCGGCCTGCTGACGCTCCTCGGAGGAAACGGCGGAGCCGCAGCCGACGTCGGCGGAATCGTTCTCGTCACCGGCGGAGATGGAGCTACGGCCGGCACCGGTGGGGCGGGTGGTCGCGTCACGATCACTGGCGGGACCGGCAACGGCAGCGCGGCCAGGGCTGGCGGTGCCGCGCAAATGCAGGGCGGAACGCCTTCCAGTTCCGGTACCGGCGGTGGCTGCTCCATGCAGAGTGGTGCTGGTGGATCGGTCAGCGGGGCAAGTGGAAACATCAGCATCTCGACCGGAAACACGACCAGCGGCGACTCGGGGGCGATCACTTTGACCGTCGGCACCTCCACCGGCGGCAACGCCGGGAGCTTCGGCGTAACCGGCGCCGTGAACTTCACGGTCTCCAGCTCGACGATGACCCTGATCTCGACGGACGCTGGCGCTGGCGTTGCGCCGTTGTTCGTGATGGATCGCAACAGCGCGTCGCCGGCTGCCAACGACATCATGGGCGAGATCCAGTGGCAGGGCAGGTCATCGACCGGCGTGGTGCGCACCTACGGGACCCACCGTACGCTCATCATCACGGCAACGAACACCGCCGAGGACGGCCAGCAGGAGTGGTACTGCATCGAGGCCGGCGCGCAGAACCAGGCGATGAAGCTCGACCAGACGGGCAAGTTGTTCCTGGACATCGACGGCGGCATCGGCACCGTCGCGTACCCGGTGCTTTTCGACGCGCACGACGACATCCGGCTCATCCGGTCGTGGTTTACCTACGACATCGAGAGCCGGCGGGCGGCACGGGATCGCTACTGCGAGCTCGGTCTCATGAGCAAGAAGACGGGAGGCGATGTGCCCGGCTACCACATGCACGTGCAGCCGTTCTTCTCGCTGCTCGCTGGCGGCATCTGGCAGAGCGCCCAGCGCGTGTCCGCGCTCGAAGAAGAAAACGCGACCCTGCGCGCCCGCGTGACGGCGCTCGAAGCGAGGTCCTAAATGCCGATCACCCTTACCCGCCCAATCGCCATCGGCACCATCGATCGCGTCCGCTGTCACGGTTACACGATCCGCGGGCTCTACGACACGGCAAACGCGACGCTCATCGTCCACCTGCAACGGGTTCTCGTCACCGGCGACGTCTATCAGGACTTTGATCTGGACGTTCAGAATGGTCAGCCGCTACGGGATGTCCGTGGCCTCGAGGTGCAGCCAGCCTCGACCTGGGCTACCAAACTCGCCCAGGCGATCCTCGCGGCCGTAGGGAATCCGCGGGATGAGATAGAAGCCTGGCTCGTCACCAACCTCGTAGTGACAGGCGTCGCGAGCTAGTTCTTGATCTCGAAGTCTTTCGACTTCGGTGCTTCCGCATTGGCGCGCGCCGTAAGCGCGTTCTGAACCATCTGCTGCTGGACCTGGAGCGCTCCTAGCATCGGAAACTCCGCACCGCTTCTGATCTGGAAACCACAACCGACCTGATGACCCGCGCCATTCGGAAGAAGGACGACCACGAAGACGCCTAGAGCATCCGGGCGTCCCAGGAGCGCGTCCTGCGCTTCATAGAGCTTCTTGATCATCGCGAGATGTTGCTCGTCACCGGGCATCAGATCTCCGGCGTCTTGGCCACGGGCGGCGCGGCGACGGCCTCATTGTCCTTCGGTTCATCAGGAGGATAGAACCTAGCCGGCGGCGTCCGAGACGGATCGCCTGCCTGCGCCTTCGCAGCTTGCTCGATCTCGTCGCACCACGGTACGAGAAGTTCCGCTCCGCCGCCAGCGAGTTTCTTGTACCCCATGATCTGGTCGACGATCGTCTTGATCGTCTCCGTCGATAGGGCGACAACCTCCTCCTCGTTCTTCCACACCTTCTGCTCGAAGAGGAGCGTCTTCCACTCCTTGCGTCTATCGATCTCCTCGGTCGTCCCTTCGTTCACGCGCACCGCGTTCCAGGCGGCGGCGATCCCCTCGGAGAACGCGTCGACGGCGTCCTTCTCTTCCTCGTCGTAGTCGAGGGCGGCAATGGCCTTGAAGAGGTGTCGTTTCTCCTCGCGCGATTCGGCCGCGCAGTCTCGGAGAATCTGGAGAGCGATCCAACGTACCTCGTTGCGGATCGGGATCCAGCGGAGATCGGCTGCGTCGCCGCGCTTCACCTGGGACTTCTTTCTTGCTTCACCCATTGTCGCCTTCTCCCTTCGTTCGTCTTCGATGCCTTTTCCCACACCCACCACGCCTGCCGGAGCGCGAAGAGATGCTGGATGCTTTCCCAGTCCGGCGGGGCGGGCCTCCCATGTCAGGCCGCCCTGAGCCGCTCGTTGCCTGATCAGCGAGTATTCCGTCAATTCGCACCCCAGCCAGCGCCTTCCGAGGGTCTCGGCCGCGAGCCCAGTCGTGCCGGAACCCATGAACGGGTCGAGAACGGCTGTCCCAATGCGGGAGCTGGCAAGGATGCATCGTTCGGCGAGACGCGGCGGCATCGACGCGAAGTGCGCACCGTCGTAGCCTTGACTCGGAACGGACCACACAGAGCGTGTGTTTCGGGTGTCGCCCACGGTGATCTTTCTCCCACGCGGCCGAGTCCTCTGCCGCGTGGGGTCTGCGTCATTAGCCTTCTGCTCGCCCGTGTAGTCGAGCACCCGTCCGGCGTGCGACTTCGCAAGCAGGAATACGTCACGACTCCTTTCCTTTGCGAATGAACACGCGCACCTCGTACGCCCACTGCCTTGGGCTCGCCACCAGCACCACCCACAGCCCATCGGAGAGCCGCATCTCGACCCTGGACAGGATCTCTCGCCACACCTTGTCGTTCGATCCAGTCGCCTGCGTGAGCTCGAACATCCCCGGGAGGTCGTAGGTCACCTCTTCCTCCCACGGTTCTGGCACTTCGAGCGGCGCAAACCGGCTCACGTAGCACGTCTCTATCAGCGATTTGATCCCGAGCTTTCCGGCGCCTTGGCCGCGCTCGAGGACTCGCACCGTGCCAGCCGACGTTCGGTCGGACGGCATCGCAGCGAAGAGGATGTCCAGCGGGTTCTCGGTGTAGCGCCCGACCATCAACGGGTGCTCCTGCACCTCGTCGTGGAATGCGTGGCCGCCGTCAAACCGGGGGAGAACCATCCCGTCCTCGATCATGCGATCCCAACACTCGTCGCAGACGAGCATCCGATCACCGTCGAAGCCATCGCCACGGAATGCGCCTTCCTTTTTGCCGCACTGATCGCAGGATTCGCTCATGTCGTCTCCTCGGCGACGTAGTTCTTCTTCTTGCTTAAATCGAGCGTGAAGCTCATGGCACGAGCATAACGCGCCCAGCCTGCACGTCTGAACGGATGTTGACAGCACCTTGATGGCCTCCGCGCGCGTCGTCATTCGATCGCCTCGAACAGGTGCCAGTGCTCGCCCTTTCCACAGCCGATCTTGCACGATCCGAGCCTCGTGTGTTCTCCGGGTCTACGCCCTGGCGTGATGCCAATGCGATGCCAATGCGTCTCGGCCGTGCACCCCCGGGAGTTGGCGCATGGTGCGGCGCGGACGCGGCGTTTCGTTGCGGTAGCGTTCAACGGTTCCTCCTATGAGGCGCTTCCTCGGAATCCTTTTCTGGTGCCTTCAACTTCTACATCGGACTGATCCTGCCCTGCAAACTCCTCGCGACGGCGCTGGATCTCCATGTCCCAGGTCGCCCAGTCAATTGGCAAAGTCCCCAAGCCGACGCACTTCGCACACACAGGGATGACCATGAAGGCTCCCTGCTCCGTGAGCCACCGCAGTTGCCCCCTATCGGGATCAGACGGTAGCACGACCGCCCGCCAAGCCGCGCCAGGCCCGCGGCCCTGGCCGAGGAACTGCGAGGCGAACTTCGGCCGCAACTTCCCGCAGGTGAAGCACCTGGGCGCGACGTGATCGAGCGGCACGGAACCGCCGCGGCCCTCGGCGTAGTTCGCCGCGAGGATGAATGACCGGTGGGTTGTGTCCCAGAGCGAGGGCCTATGCATGCCGTTTCACGGACTCTGACTGAGCGTTTTCACGCCCTTAGCGTGTTCCACGGGGCCTGTGAGAAGATGACTCGCCGCCGACCATGCGTTCTACTTGCGCAAACATTTCCTCTAGCCTCTGGATCCGCGCCTTCTCCTTCGCCCGCCACTGCACCATGTTTTCGCTGTGGCATTTTCGGCACAGTCCCTGTCTTTGCGCCCTCCTGGGTCTGTCACATCTCGCGCACTTCCACCGTGCCTGGCGCGTGCACCCAAGGCAGGTAGCACGAGCGAAGTCCAGGGTGGCGCTTCCATCCAGCGGCAGGGTTCGACCGCACGCAGTGGCGATCCCCTTGGCCGACACGAGGTGGATCCTCTTCACGGCCGCACCGAGAAGTCCAACTCAAGGTGGCGCCAATGTCTCAAGTCTCCACCCCTTGAGCCTTGTCCCAAACTGAGCACGCACGAGCCCGGCTGCAAGCACATCGGGCAACGAAGCCAGCGGGCCAAGGTACCCGCACAGCTCGGACAGTCTCAAGTCTCCACCCCTTGAGCAGGGTTCCCACGCAACTGGCGGCCATTTTTACCTAGCCACCAGCAGTTGCGCCGTGCGCGGCAGGTAGAGTGGGTGTTTTGGGCTCCCGTTCTTCGTCCAGCCGAAGCATTGGATCTCGCGCCCGGACGCCCGCACGAGGGCCACGACCTCCGCTGCGCGGTCGAAGAGATCACCGCGGGTTCCCCATGCGGCTACCACGTGAGTCGCCCGCAGGACAGCCTCGCGAATGTAGAAGCCTGTGTCCGGGCCGATCGCCTGCGCCCGAGTGAGATTCGCCAGCACCTTCGGGTCGGTGGACCTGTACGCGAAGAGATTGACCATCTCCAGGCCGCTGCAACCAAGACATCGTGCGAAGTCGATGCAGCGGCGGATGGTCGGATCGTCCTTCGTCTCGTTGGCGGTCGATGGGTTGAGGCCGACCACGCACAACCAGCGAACCCCATTGCTGGACTGAAGGTCTTCGTACCAATCCCGCGTCAACGAATAGCGGTAGACGCGCGTCGCGTCGAAAAGCGCGGAGCGATTCATTGCGCACCTCGTCGCGCACGTGCTTCCGCACTTGCGCCACCATCCTGGCCGCGCGCGAGCGTCACGGTTACATCGAACCGCTCCCCCTCCCGGTGGGTCTGCGCCGACACCGCGAGTGGAGCGGGCGGTGGCGCCTCCAAGAGCACGAGGCCGCGCGTCGTCTCGCCGACGACGCGCCAGCCGGCCTTGATGAAGCAGCGGCCGGGGTCGCGCTTGCGGCGCGTCTTGTCGCGGTCGACTTCGGTCCTGAGCGGAGGCTCCGGCAGCCCGCCGTAGTGGTGCCGCCAGTACGTGTACGTTCGATCCGTTCCCTCACGCACGAGCTCCGACGACTGGATCACCGGGCGGGCCTCGCCGGGCGGCGGCTCGTTCCGAAAGATCGCGACGCGCCAGCGCCACTCGGGCGAGTTGGGCGCGCGGTTCAAGAGCACGCCCCACACGGCGAGCGCGTCATCGGTCACCATGCAGAGCGTCTGTCCGTTGTTCAGGAAGTCGCGCGCACCCGGCGTCTGGCGCGAGTAGTGCCGGTCGGCGAGGACGCGGGCGCGCACGTCGCATCTGGTGACGACGTGCCAGGCGCCGCCCATGTCGAACAGGCGGGGGGCGTTCACGTGCCAGACCTGCTCCAAGCGAAGCAGGAGCCCCGTGGCGCGACGATCTCGGCGCGGGGGTACCTCGGGCCTGGTGCCTTGTTGGCGCCCTGGAGGGGTGGTATGGCTTGGGTTCTGGACGGTACGAGGCGGAATTGCATCGCCGTCTTCCCGAGTCCAGTGTCGCAGAAGAGGGCCGCGCGCCCTCTTCTGAGCGCCCAACGCACGAGATCGCGCTGGAACGGGTACAACTTCTCCGATACATCCGGTACCCGGGTAAACCCGGCCGGGGGCGCGGCGAAGAACTTGCCCCGGATGAATGCCTCGTAGGTAGTAGTCGCCATGTTCAACGCCTGCCGCCCCGTTTGGGCGTCCGCCACCGATCGCGTAGTCACCGAGGTGGCAGTAACAGTACGCCGTACGCCATTCAGCATCTCGTCGTTCGGGCTGGCGCGCAACCCGGGCGGTCGCGCGTCGTTGGACGTGGGCTCGATGCGCGGAAGGTCCCACCACCTTGCGCGCGCAGTCTTCTTCGCCTCAGCCTCGGTCAACGGCCCCTGCCTTCATTCGTGCTTGGCCCCCTCGCTCGTCCATCTTCATCGCCTTCCCGACCACCGACCGCAGCACGGCCGAGTAGGTCGTAGGCACCTCCTGCGAGGCGGCCTTCTTCCGCAGCCACGCGACGTGCTTCTCGTCCATCCAGCCAGAAAACCGGATCTTCGCCATGCGTCGCACTATGGGGGTCTAGATCGCACAAGTCAAGCATTTTCTGCTTGCATCCTACAAGTTGGCCGTGGCCAGATGCAGAACGGAGGGCGGCGCTTCCTCCCCGGCCTAAAAAGGCCGGGGTTTTCCGCGCCGTTCAATTGATGAAACCGCACTCTCACCGCTGGCAGTTTGCCTGGCACTCCGGTACCGGCAAGAAAACTACCATCTGCTTCCGCTGCACGATCGATGGCTGCCGTGAGTCACAGGAACGGCGCGTCAAGCCAGCCGAGGCGCGCTTCCTGGGCCGAGACCAATCCAAGATCCACGTTGTCTTCCACGACTTTGTTCGTCGGTTCATAAAAAAGGACGAGAAGTTCCGCTGGACCGGGTACGACCTGATTCTGCGCGTCGAGCGCTGGGCGAAGAGGTGGCCTAACGACGTACGCATCGTCGGCTGCGACGACAGCATGTTCTCCGGATCGGATCTAGTGCTCATCGAGCACCAGGACAAAAGGGAGTACATGGGAACAAGCGTCGTGTACATCCCGCAGAACGGTGTGCTAATTGAGCCAGCCCAGTTCTTCCTGTACCCATCTGCCGGAAAGCACTTGATCAACATGCTCCGCGACATCCGTCGCGCCTCGGTGGAACGGAAAAATAAGGAGCGCGCGGACCAGATAAAGGGCTGGGCGGTGGTCTCGAAGTGGAGGCCCTAAAGTGCGCGAGTATCCAATCATCTTCACCGACCGGAACGTCCTCGCCATCATGGACGGCCGGAAGACGCAGACGCGACGAATCGTGAAGCTGAAAGACAATGCCGGCCCTCAATCAGATCCTCTCGGTCTTTACTTCAACCGCGGGCAACTCATCCATCCCTTGTCGGGGCCTGTTCGGAATCCATGGGGCTTCGTGCCGCCAGTGCTCGCCGACTCACCGGAGAAACTCGAAGGCGTGCATGTTCGGCTCTGGGTGAAGGAATGGAATGTGAAGAAATGGAAGTCACCGATCTTCATGCCGCGCTGGGCCTCGCGCCTGCTGCTGGACGTGGTGTCGGTGCGCGCCCAGCGGCTTCAAGACATCTCCGTGGAGGATGCTATCGCAGAGGGCTGCTCTGGTTCCTTCATGGGTGACACGCACTCATGGCATGGAGCGCTCCAAGAATTTGCCATGCGCTGGGACAAGATCAACGCGAAGCGCGGATCGTGGAAGTCCAACCCGTGGGTATGGGTTTGCGCGTTCCGGAGGGCGTTGGAGGATCGCTAGATGGTCCCCTTCCACTCCTTCATCTCGCACTCGTAGTGGAACACGCCATCCTCTCCGAAATCCCCTTCGAGCCATCCCCAACTCGTCCAGACCACCGGAACACTCTCATCCGGCACGTTCTTCATCAACGGCCGTTCCTTCTTTGGGATCATCCAGATCTCATGTTCGTCGCACTGCATGAGCGCTGCGACATCCACGTATGACCTTGATATTGAGCAGGCCCAGAGCGCCCATGACTTCCAGCGCGGATGGCCGAACGGAGGAGGCGCGAAGACGCGTAGCTTCACCACTGCGGTCGGCGACCCGCCAGCCAGCCGCGATGTACAGGTGCAGCCGCCGACCCATCTGCCTCCACCAGTACGCGTAGCGCCAACGCCACCGGCGCGGCGATGCAGTCGATCGCGTGGCGCTCCAGCCAGAGTGGATCGCCGGAGAGCCGCCAGGCTTCGACGCAGACGCAGCCACCCACCGCTCCGCCAACGCGGCCTACGTCGAGCGCCACCGCGCCGCCGGGCAGTGCTCGAAGTGCCCGCGCGGCGCCGAGTGCAGGCCGGCGGGCGACGCGACCGTGCCGGGGCCGGGGGCGCCGCTCGTCGAGCTCGCCTGGTTCGACGGGGGCCTCGTTGCCGCGCGGGCGGAGGCGGGCGGCGGCGTCTGCACGGCGCGCATCGCATCCGCGACCGTGATCAGCGCCGCGTCGCCCGCCGGATGGCCGAGCGTGTCGTTGATCTCCTTGAGCTGATCCACGTCGAGCATCACGACCGCCAAGAGGTGCTGGTGGCGCTGGGCGCGGCGGAACTCGCGAACCAGTCGGCGAATCGCGCGCGCGACCGGCGCGGCGAGCCCTGGCGGCATCGCCTGGCCGATCTGCGACGGCGAGGGTGACGCGCCCAGGAGAGCAGACGCCGACGACGCACGTCATCCCCCACGTCCAGCGCGCACTCGCGGGCGCACCCGTCGCAGCAGTCGCAGTCGCGCGGGCGGGCACCGCGTCGAGTCGGCGCGGCCGCCCGCGCGGATGACCACCCCATCCGCGGCAGGCAGGATGAATGTGCAGTTGCGGGGTTGGTCGCGGCGAGCGCCCGCTCGGGTGCGGCAGCATCACCCATCCCCCGCTGTTATGAGCCGCCGCCCAATCCATTCGGGGATCGTGGTCACGACGCTGTTGCCGGTGGCGCGGTAGCGTGGCGCGTCGGGGCAGGTGCAGGCGGCGGTGGAGTACGGCTCGCACCCGCACGTGCAGGTGTGCCCCGGCGGGAGCGCCATCAATTTCTCGCACTCCAGCGGGGTGAGCCGGCGCACTCGGCCCGGGCCGTATCCGGCCCGGGCCTGGTGCTGGAGGCTCGGGCTCGCCTCGCCGGAGACGGGATCCTGTGTCGGATCGAAGGCGATGATCGTCCCGGCCTCGTTGCCGGTCGGCTTCGCGCCTTTGCTTTGCAGCGTGGCGCTCTCGTCGGTCTCCCGCGCGTGCCACGGGCCAGACTGCCCGCTGCCTCCGACCATGGTCCCGCCCTGTCCAGGCGTCGGACCGGCCCCGTTCGTATCCAGGGCGCGCGCGTGCTCGGCGATGCGGGCCGCCTTCGTGGTCGTACTCGCCTGCGACTCCAGCGTGAACGGGACGCCGCCGCTGTCGCCCGGGTCGCCCCTCGGGCTGGAGTGCCCGTGGTGGCCGGCGCTCGCGGTGAGCGCGCTCATGACCAGTCTGCCCGCCAGCTCCGCGCCGCCGTCGCTCGCGGTGAGCGCCCCGACGACGAGGTCCTTGCCGTGCCGCCCGCCCCGGCGGCTTCCGTCCCGGACGAGGGCGCCGACCGAGCGAGTTGCTCCAGCGCCGCCCGCAGCGCGTCCGGCAGCGTCCGCAGCCGGTTCTCGACCCGCCGCAGGAGCCCTGCTGCTGCGCGCGGCGAGAGCGAGAACCTCGCCGGGGTCGGGTCCCTCTCCAGCAAGTCGCGCAAGGAGGAAGAGGCGAAATCGTCGCTGGGGCACGCCGAAGCCGCGCGCGTCCAAAATCCGCCAAGCCCCCACGCTCCCGAGGTCATCCAGCATGAGGAGGAGTCGCTCCCAGTCTCGTCCGCCATGAACGCGAAGGATGTCTGGTACATTTTCAACGAGGAGCCAGCGCGGACGGCGCTCGGCAGCGAGCTGAAGCCAGGTGGACAGTAGGCCGGATCGCGCGTCGGCGAGCCCGCCGCGCTTGCCGGCCGCCGAGAACCCCTGGCAGGGGGAACCGCCGCACCAGAGGTCCGCCTCCGGGATCTCTTCACTCCGCACCTCCGTGATGTCGCGCGGGAACCACTCGTGCCGCCCGAAGCGGGCCTCGTAGACGCGGCGCGCATGCGGGTCAATCTCGCAAGCGCCGACGCACGTCATGCCAGCGCGCTCAAGCCCGAGGCGAAAGCCACCAACTCCCGCGAACCAGTCGATGAACCTCATGCC
>ERZ1292642.729-Hain-H14-01um-R1-729-length-17388-cov-6_pt1 | contig 17388 bp, 11 predicted proteins | sample MGYA00564403_ERZ1292642 | MGnify/ENA primary metagenome ERZ1292642 (study PRJEB36523, sample SAMEA6512643) | groundwater metagenome | collected 2019-01-09 | study: AquaDiva: Metagenomics assemblies of 32 groundwater samples | reverse complement strand
GCCCGTTAAGGCGTCGCTGCTGGCTCTGGCGATCAGGAACTTTCTACCGCCCTCTCCGATGACGCCGCCCATCGCATTGACCGCTGTGGTCATCGACGAAATGTTTTGGACGAAGGTGGATTTACCGGAATAGGACGCCAAACTGGTGTCGCTGCCGATGTCTATATGCCGGCGCAAATACGTGCCCAATCCTAGATCGCTTGCCAAAACGCCGTTCCCGCCCGCGCGAGACACACGCACGCCGCCTTCCCATTCAAAGACAGTGCCGACGCCCGCCGTTCCCGCGCCGCAAACGACATGCGCGTCGACATCGGTTTCCACTTCGCTATTCGCGCCGATGATGAGATTGCCAGAGGCGAATTGCCCGCTGAAAGCGAATGGCGAAAATGTCGTTCTCGCCGCGAAATCGCCGCCGATCCAGGTGTTTCCTTTGCCTGTGGTGTTGAAGACATATTCTTTGCAAAGACCGAAGCAGCCGATGAATTCGCTTTCGCCGCCAGCCCCTCCGGCATAAGGATCGGTCGTCGTCAACCCGCGCCGCAGCGACTCGAAATAAACCCGCCGGAAATGATTCAGCGACACATCACCCTTGCCGCCGCTGCCGTTATCGCCTGCATAGATAACGCCATCATGATTTTTAAAGGTGCGCAAGAAAAAATTGGCGTTGTCGCTAAAGCCGCGCAAAGCCACTTCTTTCCATAGATGACCGACGCCGCCGCGAGTGAAAGAAAACGCCAGCGTATCGGTGGTCACGTTTGCCATATTGAGCAAGAAATTCTTGAACATCAATCCAGAATCGGAAGCGCTGCTTGAGAAAATAATAGGATCGCTGCCTTGCCATTCAAAATATAAATACCGGCTCGAATCGAATCCGCCTTGTCCGGTGATATGCGTTCTTAAGTTCGTGATCGGTCCATCCAAGAAGAATTTCCCATAACCGGTGATAGGTCTTACATGTTCGCCATCGCCATAACCTTCATTCAAGGCATATTGCAATTCGGTCGTTACCGTCGCTCCGCTGCCGCTTTGCGCCGCCGATCTTTTTGTTGGCGATAAAAAGTCGTAGATGCTCAACACTTCCTGCGCTTTGTCTTGCAGCGTTCTCGTCACCGCGCCGGCGCCGGATTGCGTAAAGCTCGGCAGCAAGGTCAGATTCGCGGAGAACGAAATCGACGTGGCACCCGGCGTAATCGGATCGAGCGTATCGACTTTCCACAACTGTCCGGCCTGCGAACCGTTGAGGATGAGCACCTGCGTTCCACGTGTGACATCTTCCGTGCCGTCGAAATCCGGCGCTCGCGTCCATGCGCCGGTTTGCACATCGTAGATTCCGTTTTCCACTGCGCTGGTTTGATTCTTCACTAGGACGCGATCCGGCCATCCCGCTGCGTTGACCGCCTTCACCGCATAGGTGTCTAGCGTTTGCTCGCCGGACAGTGTGATGTTGGCCGTCGTCGCCGCGGCCACCGGTATTTTCAATGCCTGGCCGCCGGCGAGTCCAATGCGTCTTACTGTAGTGGGGGAAGTCATGATGTCTCCTAATGATGTTTCTCTTTGTTGCCTAAGGTAGCGTCATGCAGCGCCTGCAGGGGGTCTTCCGGCGTTTCTTCGCCTCTCTGCACGTCGAGCAAATATTGCAAGGTTTTTCCGGCCTGGCCAGCGCCGCCGATATGCAATAGCGCACCCAAGGCGTTCGCCGTGTCTTGAACCAATTTCGTGTCCTCGCCTTCGAACTCGCCGAGAATGTCTTTCGCCATTTTAACCGTGTCGAACATCACTCTCGTCGGCGCGACTTGCCCTATGCCTCTGGCATGCGGATATTCGATCATCGACCACGCATCCCTCATAAAAGGGAATGAAGCGGCTATCTCTCCACCAATACCCATTGCCGCCCATTCATACCATTCCTCGTCGTCGCTGGGGCCGCCATGTCTTATGTAATGCACCCACAATCCCGGGATGATGACGGTCGCCAGCGCCCTTGCAGCCATAGCCGGCCTATCCTGATAATGGCCGCCAGAAAACGACTTGTCCCACATATCCGCCATCTGTCCGTAGGTATTGTTCATGAAACCGTAAATGGTGCCGAACAATCCCTTGATGCCGCGCGATTGCATGAACAAGGAACGATTGGTTTCCAGCGCCGTGCCATGGGCCTCCCTGACGATCTTATTGGCGTAGCGCACCGCTTGTTCTTCGGTCATCGGCTTTCCGGTGCCGCCATGTTCTACCGGAACGCCATCCGTGATCGCCCTGTCGTAAGCCGCCCATGCCGTGGGCACTGCGGTCAACAGATCGCTCCAGGCGACGAACGAATGCCCGAAGCGATCGTTTTTCGCCCCCCAGCTTTCCGGTTCATACATGGAAATGAGACCTTGCCTATAGTCTCTATCCATTTGCATTTTGCGGTTTCTGATTTCAGGGAATTTTTCGCTGGCGGCGGCGATGTCGGCCCGCGCATTGCCGGTCGTCATTCGCAGAAAGCGAGCCGCTAGATATTTCATGCCGCCAGCGAAATAGCCGAAGGTTTTCAAACCCGCCGATCCGCCATGCACAAGCACCGTCGAAACCCGCCAGGGAATGGCGACCAGCAACATGCCCATCCGCGTGTATTGCAAGAAACGCTCGAAACCGTGGATATTGTCTTCGCCGCGCTGGAAGCCCTTGATGCTGAGCAAAAGCTTTTGCATGCCGGCGTATTCCTGACGCCCGAACGTGCGCATGAATTGATCTTTGAATTCGGGATGGTTGAGTATTTTATTAATGTCGATCAACGTTTCCCGATAAGCGAGATCGTGAATGGTGTCCCGAATTCGTTTTCCCGTCGAATAGGAATCCAGGTCGATGCTATCCGTATAACCTTCGATGCGATTCACCATAGAGCCGTTGAAGGTCGTCGTGGCGTTGTATATCGTTGAGTCGGTTATGTCTTCGTTTGGATCGAACGGCATTTCGGCGAACTTCGCGCCTAGCTTGGAACGCAGCGGATGATAATCAATGGGCGCGTACCAGCCAGGCATCTCGCCGAATTTGGTCATGAAGGGACGCGGGATGATTTTTTCCGGCGGCGCGCCGCCCATGCGTTTTGCCAGCGCTTCTATTTCTGGCCAGTATTTTTCATATATCGCGCCTTCGTATTTAGCCGCCAAGAAATCTTTTTCGGTTGCGTTGTCGTGCACGAATTTCCAAATGTCCGCCGGATCCCATTGCATGCCTCGAGCGAGCTTCTGAAAATTAGATTCGTTGCCTATATGCCGGATGATTCCACCCAAACGCTTGCGGGTTATTTTCATGAACACCGGCTTGCCTGGCTCGCTCAAATCGGGATCAAGCAAGAGTCTATTGGGCACCAGATCGTAAAGGCTTTTTTGCCACTCTCTGCCGAGTTGCTTGGCGGTTACTATGGATTCATCACTGATCGCTTTCAACTGCCGGTTCTTCCGATAGGCGCCCGCGTGCAGACGTTCGAATATATAGTTTCCGAATGGCCCGAACAAACGTTGAAAATCAAATTTATTGTGTTTGTAATCCTGTGGTTTCAAATCGGTCTGACTGAGACTGAACCATGTCCACGTCTTATGCAGCGCAACGGCGGCCGGCGGATCGACGCCTTCCTGTGGCGGTTCCAGCAAGTCCGCCTTGGAAAATTTATCGCCACGCTCCCGCATGGGAACCAACAATTCCTCGACCGCCGAATCCAGGCTCACCCGCTTTCCTTCTTTATCCACCAGCTTTTCATCTCTGGCGATATGCTCGATGGATTTGAGCGCGGCAATCACCTCGTTGAATTGAGACGCCTTGAGGTCTTTGTAATGCATCGGCGTTTCGAATTGATACAACCAATCGGAAACGGCAGGCTCGTAACCGAATTTCCGCTGCGAGGCCGCCCAAGTAATCAACGCCTGTTTTTTTCTTTCGATCCGCGCCGCCGCGCCGCCGAAATCGAATTGCTGGCGCAAGCCGTCGATCTGCTCGACGAATTCGCCAGGCAACCCATCGCGCACGCGCTTCTTATCGAATTTCTTCTGATAATCCACGCCGGCCTGAACCGCATCTTTCTGCGCCTGCGCTTCGCGGAAAAGATAATGGTTAAGAATCTGCCGCTGCTTGGCGTCGTAGGCTTTATCGAGATTGCGCTCAACTCCTCCTTTTCCCGTATCTTTGCCAAGCAGCGCCTGTTCCGCCTCACGTCCCGCTTTTCTTTCGGCCCTGGCGTAGTATTGCGGATCGAGTTCGCCGACCGTCTTGTTAGCGATGGAATGTCTGGCGATGGCTTTCATCGTGTCTATCGACGTGACTTCACCCTGCGCGCCGCGCCGCCGCAAGATGCGCTGCTCGATCTGGAAGACTTCCGCCTGCCGGTCGTTATGCACCGCCATCATCGCTTGATCCGGCAATGCGCCGTCGTTCAGCATGTCGCCATATTTCTCGTGCATGCGCTGATCGGTTTCGGCCTCGATCAATTTCACGCGGGCTTTCGACTCGGCGAGCGCTTTCACCAGATCGGCGCCGGTGTCGAAACCGAGCCGTTCAGCGATGAGGTCTGGATGCACGCCGCCTTCGGCCTGGTAGACATAAGGACGCGGCAAGGATTTCAGAATGCCTTCGCCATAAGACCGGACCAGCGCATCCTTTGATAACTTCACCGGCGGCATGTCTTCCAGCGCGGAACCATCGGGGAAAACACCTTTTTGCAGCCAATGCAAGGCGCGGTAGGCTGGCAGCGCATTGACTTCCTTCTCCACAGCGGCGCGCATCTTTTGCCGTTCTTCTTTCCACCACGCCCGATTCTCCCGATCCAATTCCGCCATCAGTTTGTTTCTGACTTCCGTATTCGCTTCTTCTTGCGCCGCCTTGTATTGATTGGCGTATGCGGTGTATTCGGCCTCGGTCATTCCCGCTTTGTCGAGCAACGGCGTTTCGTAACCTTGGCTCTCCCGCGCTTCCTTGATGGCCTCATCCGTCGCCAGCAGCCGATCCATGACGCCGCGCACTTCCGGCGTCAGTTCGACATTCAAATCGTTGATGTTTTTATAGATGCGGACCAGCCAATCCTTGAATCGGGCGAAGACGCCTTCCAAGGCTTTCGACGGCGCTTTGCCTTCGCGCATATAGGCTTCCATGCCGCGGGCGAATTGTTCGTGAGAATTTTTAGCGATGACATTATCTTCGCCGATGCCAGCCCATTGTTTGATGATCGCCCAATCATCCTTCATCTGTTGCGGCGCGTTCTCGCGTTGCGCGTCCGTGCGCATGTCTTCCAGCCAGGAATGGCCGGACTCATGCAGGAAGGTGGAGAAATTGGCGTCCTTCAATAGGACGATGAGGTTTTTGGAAGGAATGAATAAGCCGCGCGGCTTTTCATCTTGATAAAGAATATTGGGATTGTTGGGATCGAAGCTGCCGCGATTGCCGATGGCATTTGTAATGGCTTCGGTTACAGCGGCGTTAAAAGCATCTTTATCCCCGCCAAAAGCCTTTAATTGTCCAACATTATTTCCATCAAGGTCTAAGGCTACCGATGATATTTCTTTCGCAATACCTGCCTTTACATTATTGTGTATCACCACGATGGATTGGTCATTTTTGTTATAGACAATATCTACATGCGCCACACCAGCACCGTGGCGACGCGGGAACTCATGATCAGAAACTCTTAACTCCCTGCCATCTGGTAGAGAGTAATATCTAGATCTACCACCCTCTGTATTTTTCAATCCTTCACTAAGCTTTGTAGCGCCAAATCGCTTTCTTATTGCATCTGCCAAGCCTCCTAATGTATTCCCTGCTATATTTATATTCGTATTTTGTTGTTTCTTCTGTTCTAAACCTCCTTCATCCTTCCGCGACTTCATATCGTCGGCAATCGCTCTGCGAATCTCCGCGTTGTTCATCTTCGACGGGTCGGCGCGAATGCTTTTCAGATAGGCATGCAGATCGTCGAGTTGTTTTTTTCTTTCCGCCAGTTCGCTATTTTCCGCGCCCATCTTAAAAACAGGCTCACCAGCGATTTCTCTATCCAAGGCGGCCATGAATGTATTGACGTCATCCGTTTGAATGTAGCCATGCTCATGCGCCAGCAACGCCGCTTGATCGAGATCGACGCCTTCTGCATTGACCAGCTTGCGCTGACCTGGCTTGCGCGCCGATTTATCCCAGGCTTCCACATCTCTAGCGCCTAATTCACCGCCCGATTCCTTAACGCCGCCTTTCTCCCGCAAGAAATCAATGAGGGAATCGCCGAACAGTTCTTTTTGCGTCGCCGCCTTGCCGCTGCGCAATTCGTTTAACAAGGGATCGAGGGAAAGATCGACGGTTTTCTTTTCCGCCAGAATGGGGGGAATTTCGCGGCGAATGAGTAATGGATTTTCTTGATAGAGTTGCCAGGGATCGACGCCTAAGCGTTCAGCTCTGGAAGTCAGGCGTTCTCTCCATAGCCGCGCTTCGCTATCGGCGGTGGCGGGATCTTTTCCGGCGGCCAGCAATTGGCCGTACACATCGTTATAAATTTCCCGCAACGGCTGTTCTTGCTGATAGTTCGCTTCTTCCTGCGCCGCCAGTTCAGTCATGCGTTTCGGCATGGCTTCGGTATGCGCCGCCGCTTCTAAGGCGCTCATCGCGCCTTGGCTGGTGCGCAGATGCGGAATAATGGCTGCTTCCAATCCCGATCCAGGCAAATGCGTGACCAGCGCCGACAATGGCAGTTTGATGTCGCCGCCAAGCGCCATCGCCTCCGGCATTTGTTCTGCAATCTCCGGTATCTTGGCGGCCCATTCCGCAGGAATCTTCGACTGCGCCAACGCTTCGGTCAATGCGTTGGCGTCGATGTACACCTCATCAATGCCGCTCTTGTTGGCGGCTTCCGTAAATTCCTTGAAGGCTTCCGGCGCGCGTTCGCGCAAAGTGGATGCGTTCGCCGCATCGACGGCGCCTTGCATGGTTTGCGCATCCGCTTCAGCAGCGGCGGCGCGCCGATTGTCGCCAGCCAATTTTTGCGCGCCCTTATGCGCCGCGCCCATGGCGCCGGAAAACACCAGCGCCGATACGGCCGCCTCGCCCATGTGTTCTGGTAATTCATCGACAAAATCGCTCCATGATTTATCTGGATTGGCGATTGCCGTATCGACAATGCTGGTGGCGATGGTTTGCGCTTGCGCGGCGGGAATGTCTCTGACGATAAGACCGCCAATGAATTTCCCGATTCCGATTTTTCCTATCTGTTCATTGATGAATTTCAACGGCAGAAACGAGGCCGCCACATTGATTATGCCTTCGGCGGTTGCACCACCCAACGCCTCACCAACGGTTGCGCCGCGCGCGCTGTATTTGCCGTAGGCTTGCGTCAATGCCTGGCCGCCGAATATGGCGGCGCCGAGCAATGGATTGATCCCTGTCGCCAGTAAACCAGGCACGGCGCCTGCAAGACCGCTGACGCCGCCATACGTCCATTGACCTAATTTGCTGTCGAATTGCGGCGTATCCTGTTTCTCCACCTGTTGCGCGATTTGAATATTGCGTTTGATTTCACCCTGTAATTTTTCATCATGATTAATATCAGCCTGCCGCAAAAGGAATCCTTGATACTGGAGATAAGCATTAAGCGCGAACGAATGACCGATGCCGGTCAGCATCGATGGCAGCGTCGGTTTCGGCTGCAAGACGCTGGCGACGCTATCCAGGTTGTGATAATCGTCGCCGGCGATTCTGGCGTGGTCTGGATGATTGGCCGTCCAATCGGCGAGTGTTTGATTGCCAGCGACGATAGCGCTGTTTTTCTGCGCCTGCGCCTGCGCCTCATAAGCCGGTAAATCCGTCTCGACCGCCGCTTGCGGCAAACCGATTTGTTTTCCCACCTGCGCGGCGCGGCCAGCCGCTTGCGGATTGCTGTTGAGATTCGACATGACGACGGCTTGGGCTGCCGAATTGGATCGTCCAATGACCTGACTGGCCAGATCGTCATAATCCGGCTCGCTCTTAGGCTTGGGCGCTATTGTTGGAGCGCTCAATGCTTGACGGGCTAAACTATCGAAATCGTCATCGTTCATGGCTGCTTCGCTTTTTGCGGCTGCCTAAGATAAAGCTCGTAATTCGCTTGAATCTGTTCTTCTGTCGGTCTCACGCCGCGATTGGCTTTGGTCAATGCTTTTGTCATTTTAGTTCTCAATTCTTCTGGAATGACCGGCGTTTCTCCCTTTTCCTTAGCCTTGTACAAGGGTTCCTCATTCGGCCATGCGCCGCCGAATATCGTTCCAGGCACTTTTACGTTAGCGAGCAGCGATGCAGCCATTTGCCGTGTCGTCTGTTGATCCGGCCATCGGTTGTTTTTCGGATCGTTATGGTATTGCTCCATGAGTTGTTCGAGCTGGCCATAAAAAACGACGGACTCTTTCGCCTGCGAACTATTCGGCTTGGCGGAACGTCCCAACCGAACCGGTTTCAATATGTCATCAATCCAACTTTTAGCCCGCTGAAAATTCAAATCCTTCGATTGTTGCGCCGCATCTTTCCGGTTGATCGTATCGCGCAGATTGATGAGATCGACCACTTTCGCATCCGGCATATGACCGAATTCCCTGGTGAAATCGGTAGCCAAAAATTTCTCCGGATCGGCAACGGACAATCCATGCAGATAATCGTAACGGCGGATGCCGTCCGGCGTCCATCCTTTCTCGCCTTTAGCGAAGCGACCCTGTATCGCCAATTGCGTTTCCGGCGTTGCTTGATTCCAGGCGTCTTTCATGCGCGGGGGGGCGAGCAGCTCGTCGATGTTTTGCGGCCTGTCGCTACCGTCCGGTTTCGTTCCCACAAGCCCGCGCGTCAGCATGTCGCGCGCGGCGGCTTGCTGAGTCTCTTGCTGCGCGATGATGGTGTTGGCGTAAGCCTGCGTGCGCGCCGCGACTGAATCGGCGAACACCGGATCGTTTGGATACATTCTCTGCGCCGCCTGACGCGCCTCATCGATCATTGCCGGCAATCGCGTTTTGAGTTCATTGGCTGTAGGCGTCGATGCTGGAGCGCCTGGGCTACTCGCATCAACATTGATTTTCTTTAGCCCATTCGCCACATAATCTTTTGTTTCTTTAAACGGTATTTTGGCGGCCCAATCGGACGAACGGATTTGACCGGCGCGCGGATCGCCATATTGTTGAATCCACTTATCCACCGCGCCAGGCCCGGCATTGTAAGCAGCCAGAATCAACGCGGGATCTTGATAACGCGCCGTCATCGCGCCAAGATAATCGCCGCCTACGCGGGCCAATTCCTCCGGCGAATCATCCTTCGCAGGACGCACGCCATAACCTGGATTTTTCGCCGTCGCCGGCATGACCTGCATTTCACCCTGCGCGCCTTTTTGGGAAGTCAGCAGATTGCCGTTGTCGTCATATCGCCTGCCGCCGCTTTCCAAACTTTTCACAACATTGGCAAGTGGTGGCTTGTTCTGTATTGCTGGATAAAGATCTTGCGGATCGAGCAGTTTCCGGCCCGATACGATGCCTTGCGCCAGATCGCGCTGCTGCACCAGCTTGACGCCTTTGACTACTTGATCTTTCAAATGCACTTGCGACGCCGGTCCGAGTTCGCCGATGTGCATGTCGAGCATTTTTCCGGCTAGATAAGGGTCATTATCAAGAACCGAAAGAATCCGCGTCGTATAAGCCGCGTCCCGGTATTGCCCTTTCAATTCTTCTATCTGCTTCGGCGGCAGATGCCGTCTTGCGCCTTCCTGATCGATGATGCCATTGATCGCCGACAAGCCAGTCTGAAAATTCAATTCATCGAGCGGCCTTGCGCCCATATCGCGTAACTGCAGCTTGACGCCGCTGTCCGCCGTTTCCCTGTTGAAGTTTTCCGTTTGCTGCGATTGATGCTGCAACAAGGCGCTTTGATATTGCAGACCGAGGACCTGCGCGTGCTGCTGAAAGAATTTTTTCTGCTGATCGTTTTCCAGCGAATCGTTGATCCCCTGCATCGCATCGGAAAAGCGTTGTTGCTGATCCTTGCGGAATTGTTGACCGACCGCCGCGCTGCCTTGCGCATTTTTAAATCCGCTGCCGGGATCGAATTCCAGATGGTTCCGCCATTCGTTCAGACGGTTCGCCGCATCCTGCGCCATCAGTTGATCTTGCTGCAAATTAGCGCGGCGGACGATCTCGCCTGCCTGCTGAATTTCATTGCCGGCTTGCGACAAATACGCGCCCGGCGCTTCTTCCATGCCGGTGCGCGATTGATATTGCGCCGTTCCCATCGGGGCCTGCGGCGCGCGTCTTTCGCCTTGCGCTTGCGCGTCCGGTAGCGTCGCCATTATTCAACCCATTCAAAATCGGAATCAGGCGTATCGAACTTTTCTATTTTTTTCGGCCCATCGCCAGCGTATATGGAATAAAGCGACGCGCCGGTTTTCATCAAGGTGCCGGTTGCCGCGAAGTTGGCTGCTTGCCGCGTTCTTTTCGCATCCTCCATTTCCAATTGCCCGCTATATTCATCGGCGCTCGCCTGCAAGTTCATCAATCTTGCCTTCGCCTGTCCTTCATATAGCGCCGTCGCTTTTTGATAGGCGGCATGCCCGGCGTTTCGCGCCAGCAGATTCATGACCGTCGGATCCGATGCGCCGCCACCGGACGCCGCCGCCAGGGCGATCGCTCTCGATGCGGTCAATTCGGCCTGCAATTGCACATCCGCCGCCTGACGTTGCGACGAGGCTATCGCCTGGCCGGCATTAATCCTTTGTTGCTCCGCCTTGAATCGCCCTTCCTGCACCGCGCGCTCGCCGCGCAAAAGCGCCGCGTTGCCCTTTTGCACCTGGCCATAAGCCTGCAAAAGACCGCCGAAAATATCGAATGATTTATCGTCGATCGCCATTATTGACCTGCTTCATAGTCGATGGTCACGGCCAACACCGTGCAAGGACGCGGCGCTTTCGCCAGTAAACAGATGCGCGTATCGACGTTGTATTCGCCTGGAAAAGGAATTTCTTTCTCCTCGTAATCGCTGACCACCGCATCGCCAACCGCTGCGCCTCTTTCGATCAGCGGCATATCGTCCAGCGTATCGAAATCCGGCCCATAAGCAATGCCTTTGGTATGCGCATCCGCCAGCGTGAAGCCGATCGCATTGATCTTTTTCACCCTATTGAGAAGCGTCGAACCATTGTTTTGCATCCCGACCTTGGCGCTCTTGAATGGCGCTTCATAGGGAAGTCCTATCACTACATTAGACGCCGCCGTAGCCAAAACGATTTGACCGCCGGAGACGGTGTAAATCAAATTGCCGCTACTGTCCGTGCCCACATCCGCGCCGTCGGCCCAGACGACGACCTGTTTGCCTTCCAGATGCGCCACCGGAATGAATTTCGCCGCCACGCCTGAATAAGCGATGAAAGAATCGGCCAGTTTGCACAATGCCTGATCGCCGCGGCACTCGGTTTCCTGCGCCCATTTCTCCAGATAACGCACAGTCGATCCGTTGATGGTGCGTTTGACGACGTAATAAACGCGATCGTCTTGTTCTCCATCGGCGGATGGAAGCACGGCGACATCTTCGATGCTTCCCTGCGTTTCCACGTTTACCCAGCAAGTCACGTTTTCTACGCTATCGAAAACCAATACCGCCGCCGTGCCATCCGAGCGCACGCAATGAATGCGCGTATCCGGCTGCCGCTGCACCGCTATCCTGACGATCCCAGGCTTGCCTATATCAGGTATCAACTCGGCAAGACTAGTTGAACCATATTCGTAATTGAGCGCATTCGCGTTGAACTGAAGCTGAAATAATCGATAGCCGCCGCGCTGGACATAGACGCCGATGAGATCGACAAGAATCGCGGGAATGTTTTTCGATCCTTGCGATGACGCTTTGCGAATACTGAAATTGGTCGGCGTCAACGGTTCATCGAGAGAATTCGACCGGCATGAATGCGATCCGCCAGCGCTGCCGGCGATCAAGCGTTGCAACGGCAAAAGCCAATCGATCGTATCGACCGCGCCAGTGCCAATGGAACGGTCTATCGGCCCGGCGTCGCCAATGGTGCCGGCGTCGAAACTATCGTAAGCATCCGATACGGAACCCCATATCGAACTTTTCCCCGCCCACCATAAACGTCCATCGAACAATGAGACGGCGCTCGGCCATCCTCTAAAGTCAGACCATCGTCCTTCTGACCAATCCATACTGGCGGATAGACCGCCCAGTGATTTAAGAACTTCCGCCAGAACCGCTGTTGACGTAGAAAAATCGGTTATTCTAAAAATGCCCGTAATGCTTCCGGCGCCCAGACTCAATGTGCAATCCGCTTGTCCGCTCGTATAGTTGCCCGTTTCCACCCCAATGCGATACCAAATAATTTGATTATCCAAACTATCGAGAAAATTAGTTGAAACGGGAGCCGTCCAGGTTTGTCCCGCGACATTAACCCATGGGCCGGAAGCGGAATCGATAGAACTCTGTAACGTAACGGTAGCGACAAACGTATTCGAAATGAAGATATTGAACGTTCTCGATGTTCCAATGCCGGTAATCTTGATCGGATCGCTAAAAACATTCTGCGCCGTAATGCTCTTTTGCACCGTTTGACCGACAGAGTTTATGCTGAACAATGCGCCAACATGCGTCGATCGGAATACCGGCGTGGAAGAAGTGACCGTAATGTTGCCGGTAATATCGCTTGGCGTCAGCGTTGTCGGCCCCACGTTGATGACATTGAACGGTCCATCCGGCGGCAAATAAAGAACGATGGACCAGCTTCGCGCCGCGCGCCGTTCGATTCTTCTTTGCTGATAATTACGGCAGGCGGCGAATATCACATCGGCAGACGCATCATGCCGGATGTAATCGAGATCGGCAGCCAGCCAAGGCGTCGGTAATTGCACCACGCCTGCCGCTTCGATCGTGCATTGCGCAATCCATACTTTCGGTATTTGGCGGCTGAGAAAACGGATATAGAAAGTCCCGGCCGGCGTGAATGCGAGCGAATGCGTTCCGGTTTGCAGAATGGTTTCATTCATGTAATCGTCAGCGCCCAATGCGCTACCGAGCCTGAATGTCACCGGCCCTCTCACGATGACGATGCGCAACGCATGTTCTTTGTTCAAGTCGCCGGCGGCGACGGTGACTGCTTGATCTCTTATGGCGGCAGCAGTTCCGTTCCCGACCAATTGCATGTAATTTTGCGCGATCCAGGTGGAGACGCCGCCCGCTTCATCGTTATCCGTCCATCCGGCAAGACTGCCTATGAAAGTGCCATTAGTGACCGCCGTCGCTACGGAAACTCTGGATATGAGCGCGTCACCGATCCATATGCGCATGACGGCGCTGGTGAATTCCAGCAACGCCATATCGGTGGCGGAAAAAACGAACGGAATGAACTTCGCCGCCGCGTTGCCAAGCGGCGAACCGAGATAGCCCATGCCTGGCCGTAGCATCATGGAACCCAAAACACGCGGCATCCAATTGGTTTGTATTTCGGCGGCCAGCGCAATGCGCTTGATGTCGGCGCGCGCCAGTCCTAAATGGGAAACGACGCCGCGATTGAAAGCGAAGAGCGCGCTTTGCGATCTCGCCATGGTCAGCCGATCAAACTGCCGGTATTGCCGTTATCGCGTCTAGCGCGCCCACTGGCTCTTGCTCTGGTCCATGTTCCTGGCGCGGGGAATTTCGTCGAGTCCGCCATCGCCGCCCGCGATTTGGCGAGTTGTTTTTTCATTTTCAGCATGACCATGACTTCTTTTATTTTTTCTTCGCTCTTCGAAAGCGAGCCTACGATCTTTGACGCGAAATAAGCGGCAACGAATTGAAAGAACGATTCCGGCCATAGACCAAAATTGAGACCATAATTAACACTGCTAGACACATACTTGACGTAGATCGTATCGAGTTCTGAATACCAGTAGCCAGCCTCATCCGAATAGCGCGTCAATGGCGCGGTGAAAAATTCATCCTGGCACACGGCGGACGTGAGCACCCAATCGTTAGGTTTAGCAAAAGCGCGGCGATAACCGAACGAAGGCTCGACGCTTGGATCGTAATCAATCATCACGGTGCGCATGGCGAAGAACCACTGTCCCATTTCGAGACAGGCCCTGACGCCATTGGTCGCCCAGACTTGATCCAGCAGCCGGCGGCTTTCCTGATTCTCGGTCAACGACGCCAAAAAGCGCTGCCCGCAATAGAGCAGCGCTTCGTTATACAGCGTCAATTGGTTGATGGCCATGAACGCCCTTTACGCGGTAGTTTTCTCGTGGTCGTGCATCCACAGATAAGCCTCTTCCTTCTTGGAAAATTTATCTTTCACCACGGCGCCATCGGAGTTGCGAATGACGCAATATTTGTAATGCGCGCCTTTGAATCGAACCTCATGCCGTTCCGCCTCGGTCAACGATACGTCAGCAGTAGTCAACATGTGCTGCGCCAATACATGCACGCGCGCCCAACTGCGGCTGACATCCACGACCAGCAATTGCAACAGCCATGCGCCGTCATCGACGCGCACTTCGATATGGTCGTAAGGCTTCAATTGCGGCGCGACGTGCGCCCAATAGCCAGGTAGCAATACATCCTCTACGGTCGTGCCGTAAGCAGCGGTGCACATCCATTCATTGCGTTCATATTCCGCAACGATCATCCGTTCTGGATTGAGCATCACGTCGCGGACTTGTTTTTCTGCTGGCATAACATCTCCTTTTCTGAATAGGCCGGACTTTCATCCGGCCCGCATTGCTGTTAACCGGTGGACATTTGCCCCGTCGAAAACGACGCGCCGGCAGTGGAAACGCCGGAACACCACAATCGATATGAATTGCCGGTCGTGGATCCAAGCGATGATTGATAACTGCCAATCACAACGTCTCCAGGACGCATGCCAAGGTAATACGCATCGGAAATGAAGTTGGCGGCGGATACTTCCGTTGAATTGTTGGTGGATGAATAAAACCACAGCGCCGCGGATCGCGGGATATTGCCGCCCGTGCTGCCGCTATCGGACGGCCTGATAAACGCTGGATTGCCTATTTGCGTCGGTGGATTGGAAAGCGAGCTTGCCGCCGTTGCTCCATAGTAAGTACCCATATTTCAATCTCCTTAAACTGGATTAATCGGCTTAAGCATAAGCGCTGCCGTCATGCGTGATAATCGCCACGCCGGTGTTTTGCAGCAGCTTGGCGCCCATGTAGCACGTGGCTCTCGCCCACGAATAATTCTGTTCCTCGTCAACGCCGACCGGCGATTGCAAGCCAGCCGAATCCATGGCGTGGCCGATGGCGTCTTTGTGATAGAGAAACGAATTTTCGCTGGACGTGGCTTTGCCTGGCAGATTCGGATGCTCGACGATCCAGGCGTTGCGCCAGCGGTAAGCCATTTTCTTGTCCTCCCAGGCGGCGTCGTTGCCTGCATAGGGCTTCACATCCACCCATTGCGCGTTGGCGAATTCCGGCGCTTGTTCCAGATAGGCGATGAACGACGGCTGGCAGAGCAGGGTTATTTTCCCATCCCATGGGATGGAGGCGTTGGACAGCTTCACGCGCGCATTCTGGAACAAAGACACATTGGGAATGGTTCCCGCCGCGCCCACTGTCACCGAGCCGGTCGCCAGTTCGGTAATGATCTGCGAATCGATCTTGCGATTCATCACCGCCATAGTGGTCATCTGCATGATGGCGCGCTGATTGCCTTGCGAGGCGAACACATTGAAACCGGTCTTGCGCGCCAGATCGTGCCACTCTTGCAACGTCGCCGTATTCTGCGTGTTCGAATCGGCGCGCGCCGGAATGAGACCGTTGACGCCGCGCGTGACCGCCGACGCATTGCCGGAACCCGCCACGAGAAAGACCGCCTGATTACCTTTGATGATCGCTTCCGTGGTGACGGTTTCCCTCACGAGGGATTGATGTTGCTCGAACGCCTGGATGAATTCCTGGCGGTACTGTATTTGAAACGCGGTATCGCTCATTTTGAACTCCGTTTAGAAACGATTGACTTCAACCGTTGCCATGGGGTGTCCAAGAATGGCGTTGCTAAGGGGTGTCCTTGCGGAGCCTGGCGTTGCCCTTATTGGGGCCTAGCTATGGTGCATATGGCGGCGGATCGGCAAAGCCGGATGTCCGCCTGTATGAATAATAACGATTTTTTCTTGTCAAGGAAAATTTTCCGTATTGAATTGACGGTTAGTAATTTTTAAATTACTATTGATTTCACAATGATCGAGATAAAACAAACGGAGACATTCCGAAAATGGCAAATAAAACTCAAGGATAAACGCGCCATCAGTGCAATTGCATTACGCATAGAGCGATTGATTTATGGCAATGCTGGAGACGTAAAACCGGTAGGGCATGGAATAAGCGAGTTGCGTATTCATTATGGCCCAGGTTATCGCGTGTATTTTCAACGGCGCGGCGACACAATCATCATCTTGCTTTGCGGCGGTGATAAAAGCACGCAAGACAATGACATCAAAACCGCTAAACGTCTTGCAGACGAATGGAAAATGAAATGACTGAAAAATTGACTACTTACGATTCATCGGAATATTTAGTTTCAGATGAAGAAATTGCATTGTTCATGGCCGAAGCGTTCGAGACAAACGATCCTGGTTTCATTGCCCACGCATTGGGCGTTGTCGCCCGCGCCAAAGGCATGACGCAGATCGCTAAAGAAACCGGACTTGCCCGCGAACAACTTTATCGTTCCTTCAGAGAAGGCGGCAATCCGACTTTAAAAACGGCGACAGCCGTCATGAAAGCCCTAGGCATCAAGATAACCGCAAAATTGCCAAATGCCGCATAATCTTTATGCGCAAAGATGAGCTTGAAGCCGCCACACATAAATTGTGCGCTCTTCTTACTGAAGGACTTAATTCTCCGCCAAGCGATCGTCCGTGGAGTGAATTATTGGCTGACTTGCTGCAACGCGCTCAACAGCATTTATCCACGTAAAAAAAGAGACTACACATCAAAGGGGATTAATCATGATTCACTCCATTCAACTACCGGAAGAAATCGAAAAACGCCTGGAAAATTTATCCGCCCAAACAGGACGCACCAAAAAGTTTTACGTCATGCAAGCGATTGAACAACAGCTTGACGATCTCGAAGACATTTATATCGCCGAAAAACGTTTGGAAGATATTCGCGCCGGACGCAGTAAAACATATACGCTAGAAGAAGTGGAGCGCGATCTTGGCTTGGCTGATTAAGATTGATGAAGCAGCCAAGAAGGAATTGGCGAAGATGGACAAGGCCATTGCTCGACGCATCAGGGATTATTTGCGCGATCGTATTGCGAAGCTCGATGATCCGCGCGACATTGGCGACGCACTCAAAGGTTCCGAACTTGGCGGATTTTGGAAATACCGCGTCGGCGATTACCGTATTATCGCTAAAATAGAGGATAACGAAT
>ERZ1292642.728-Hain-H14-01um-R1-728-length-17405-cov-8_pt1 | contig 17405 bp, 21 predicted proteins | sample MGYA00564403_ERZ1292642 | MGnify/ENA primary metagenome ERZ1292642 (study PRJEB36523, sample SAMEA6512643) | groundwater metagenome | collected 2019-01-09 | study: AquaDiva: Metagenomics assemblies of 32 groundwater samples | reverse complement strand
AAGTAGATTTAGCACTAGAAATCATAAAAGTTCATCAATCCCACGATTACGAAATACTAGGGTTTAATCGTCTATAACTCCGCTAACCTACTAATAAATAAAATAAATTTACCTCAACAATGAAATACTTGCTAATGATGCTTGACATTTGGATTTAATTATGGTATAATTACTGTAGTTTCGGAAATATCCTAACTAGCGACGAGGTTTACTGAAGCTTTACAAAATTCTGAATCTTAAAACCATTCATAATTTTTTAAATCGCCACCCTTTAGGGCTCGTCGCTACAAATTGCCCTAACTACGTCTAAATAAAAAGTAATAAGAACAGATTTACCGGGAGTCTTTCCCAACCCACCTGAATAGGGTTATATTCGCATTTATAAGAAAGATAAATATGCCTAGACCATCTAAACCTAAGAAGCCTATTAGCTCATTAGATTGGAGTTATTTAAATACTGCATTTAAAGAATATTACGAATTAAAGAATACTAAACCAGATTATGTAGACCATGAGTACACAGGAGAAAATGGTATTACTCTAGAAGAGTATGAGTCTGATTTAAAAGGTATTAATGCCAAGATATTTAAAAAACTACAATTACAGCGTAAAGAGGCTAAAGATTCTCTAGAACAAGTACTAGTAGATTTCAAGCAGAAAGATGTAATCCCAGACCTTTTAGCATTTTGGGGTAGAATTAGACCCTTATTTGATTCAGAAAGTAAAGTAGATATTGTAGCTACTTTAACTCATATAATTAATGAGTCTAAAATGGGAAGAATACACTTTTTAGATGGAACACTAGTAGATGTGCCAACTTTAAAAGGCATGGTAGAGTTTATGAAAGCAGAGCCTAGATCCTTAGTAGGTTTATCAAAACCAGTAGCTTATAGTGTGGAAGGTCACATATATAGTGTATGTAGGCCTTTACTAATGTCAGCTTGGAAGTTATATCAAAATGTAGATTATAGTTGCTACAATTTAGGCTCAGCTTCAATGCGACATATTATAGGCCCAGAAATGGAAGACCTACTTGACTATATTGGCACGGAGTGCCCATGGACCAATTCCGAGCTTGTCCAGTTTAGGTTCCAAGCAATTGAAAGCTCAACACATAAAAAAGCTACTAGTGTCGTAGATGTCAACAACTCCACTGATAGTGACGAATTTAATGCATTACCTAGATTAGTAAAATTAGCACTTTTACAGTTGTGGGTATTTGCACCAGAACTATATAAGCCCTATGCTATTATGAACTTACAAAATCCAGATAAACGCCCAATACCTTTAACTTCTAATGAGATTCTATAATGGAAGAACAAAAATATACTGCAAATGAATTTATGAAAATACTTATACACTCCGGCCTTAGTAGGGCCTCTCTTAGAGCTGTAGCAAGTATACTAGATCCAGACTTAATGCCCAAGTTCGAACCTAAACCCAGAAGTACTATAGTTAAGGATGATAGGCCAGATGGTAAAGGAAATATACCATGGTAACCCAAACTCAAGCCGCAAAGGTTTACACTAATGATGTAATAAAACATATTACTGCTAAATACTTAGCATCTTCAACACCAGAGACAGTTAAGGAACTTGCTAAAGAATTAGAAGTTAGTGATCGCTCAGTTATAGCTAAGCTAAGTTCTCTAGGTATATATGTTAAAAAGTCCTATCTTAATAAGCAGGGGGAAGTCCCAATTCCTAAAAATGAATATATAGATAGAATTAGTAAACTGCTAGACATTGACCCTTCCATTATGGACAGTATGGAAAAGGTAACAAAAATGTGTTTAGTTTTAATGGAGAAGCGCATTAAGGAATTAATTGAAGAAGGCGAGTTAAAATAATCTAATTTAAAGCACATGATAAAATCTCATGTGCTTTTTTATTGCCTGTTTGGTTATTTTTATCTTGATATTTGGTAACAAGTATAGTATAATATATTTTTAATTAGGAGTTTAATATGAATATAGGAATTTATTGTATAAGTTTTGATGGCTTGAATGAAGTTTACATTGGTCAGTCTATGAGACTAAAAGAGAGGTGGCACGATCACTTATACTCTTTTAAAACTGGTAAATGTTCCAATAATAAGTTACTAAATGCTTACAATAATTACGGCGAACCTATATTTGAAATTATAGAATTATGCTCTTTAAATGAGCTAGATAAATTAGAAGAATATTGGATTAAAGAATTCGACTCTTATACTAATGGATTAAATCTAGTACCTGGAAGTATTTCAAGTAATGGTCTAAATTCTGGTAATTCAATTTTAACAGAAGAATGTATAGTAAGCATATTTAATGATCTATTAATAGAACCTGTATTAACTTTGGAAAGTATAGCTTCAAAATATGAAGTAAGTTCAAGCAGGGTATCTGATATTCAATCAGGGTCTACACATGTATGGTTAAAGGATAGATATCCTGAACAGTATATACTTATGAAATCACTAATATCTAAAAGAATTGATAGAAAAGTAACTAGTATTGGTAATACCAAAACTTATATTCCAATTGTAGTAGATAAGCTAGGTAATGAATATATAATTGATAATGTATCTAAATTCGCTAAAGAGCATAATGTAGATATAGGTAACTTTTGCAAAATGTTATATGGGACAACAAAATATAAATGTGTTAAGGGATTTAGTTTAAAGGATAAAACTAAACCTATGATTAAAGAGGTTAAAAACTACCCCAATTTAATAAGCCCTGAAGGTGTAGAGTATGAAGTAACAAATATGGCACAATTTGCTAGAGACCACGGATTAACAGAATGTAGTGTAGGGAAATTAATTAGGGGAGGTATGAAATCCCATAAAGGGTATAAGGTTAAAGTAAATTTAGATATATAAATAAAGCGGCCCGCAAGCTTAAAAATTCTCATCTGAACCTAAACCGCACAAAAAAGAGGCTAACGCCTCAATTATGTGATAATATCTCGCCCCACAGCTAAGTTGCTCAAATTAACGACAATTATCTCTAATTTCACAATATTTCTCTAGTTTAGGTTCAGAGCGTTGTCAACCTCAAGTTTTCAGACTTGACACTAGAAAATCAGACTAAGTATTTCAGAGGCTTGCCAAGTATTCAGACTACTAGTTTTGAAAAGGTTTCAAGTTTTTGAGGTGAAACGTATAGGCAATAAAAAAGCTCACCAAAGTGAGCTTTTTTACGAAAGTTTACTGAATTTATGGACATATTTACTCTAGCGATCAACAAGAGCTATTTTTGTACTGCCTCGAATAATGTTACCTAAGGTCATGACTCCTCTTTAGCAAAATATTATTCTAGCACCAAGGCCCCGGAACTTAATCGGAAGCTAGCTTTCTATCCCACTAGATTAATCTGGGATTCGTGTATTATCTCCTAGCACCGGCCGCATAACCCAATCGTCGCCTTCCCAGTGTTTTATCTAAGATACATTATAAAGGAATCGCTACACGATAAGCTTGCCACCCGACATAGTCTGTGGAATTCCTAGTAGATTTATACTATCCCTAGTGTATAGTCGCATGGGTCTATACAACCAATTATGCGTCTTACTGCACAACCAATAAGGTTGCCGTAACTGGATTTTGACCCTAAACTGGACAAACCGCCCTTCAGCTGAAGGTTTAACGGATTTCTAGTCAAGCTTAGATAATTTGTGGCAACGGATTCCTACCGTAATTTAACAGACTTAAAAATGACCACTTTAGTTTGTACCGCACAAACTATAAAGAGGGTACCTCATGTCAATTCGTGCACGAAAAGGCTGTACTTATGTACATAACAGAATCCTTTAGAACCTATTCAGGCTGACGCAAGTAAAGGCAAAAATGATTAGTCACATATACATCTATAAGTGTTCTGAACCTAAACTGGAGAAATCGTTCACCCATGCAGGCTATCCAGCTATGTACAAATTTAGGTTTCAGAACGTTACCTTATAGTGTTTCGGGCATATAGCCTTCGTCAGTATGTGTTTGGGTCGAGTGCTATAAGATTTATAGGTCCTGCAAACTTACTAAAGTTGACCACTGGTGGTCAGATTTTTTCAGTTTAGGCTCATAACTTATCTCACTCAACAAACTATATTATACATTGTTTACTGTTGTAAATCAAGACAATATTTTATATGGTTTGCAACGCTTTGGATTTCGCTGTGTTTCCCCATCCAATAAATATATTATACAGGGAAACCAAAACAAAAACAAGTTTAAAAATGTGTAGGTTCGACGCCCAATTTTTTGGGTTTGAAAAATCGTCACTTTCGCACTGGCGCAGAGCTTAAATCAAGTTCAAAAATTGTCACTTTCGCACTGGCGCAGGGGCACTTACCAATCTGACAATATTGGTAAATTGACAACGATTAAATCGGACACGCTTGAATCGTGTCCGATTTAATCGGATGCGATAGATCGTACACGCTTGAATCGTGTGCGAAGGAATCAATACCGCTGTAATCGCGTGCGAAGGCACGCGGCTTGCTAAGGCAAATATCGTGCCAAGCTATCAATTTCCCAGGTTGATAGGCAAATACAATTGGACCGTAGTCGCACGGCATGAGAAAATATGTTACTGGTAGGATATCGGCCGCGATTTTGGCGCAGTTTCCACCAGGAAACTTTCTTGGCGGAAATGTTTATCCAGGTTAAGGTTGCTTTATCGTAAACAAAAAGCATAACGGGCAATCGCACTCCGGCCCCATGTTTGGATCGTTTTGCAAATTGTAGAAAATGCTCCTAGCGCCGATATAATCGATATTTTTAGTGCTCCAGCGCTTCTCTATATGATTCCGGCACGAAAGTTCTATTTGTTCCCCACGTGGTACTGACGAAACGATAGTCATAATATTCCCCCTAATTAAAGATTTGTTTCCAGCGAGCAACGCGCCCGCAGAAATAGGTTTTACCAATTAAACATTGGTTATCCATATAGAAAACCAATTCCCCACGAATTTGTTGATTTAACAACGTTGCGCCTATGCGGTCGGCGTCATCCTCGCCCGAATTGCTCATAATGTCATATGCGATGACGTGACCTAACTCATGCGCTATAACGGCGTCAGTATGCGCCCAAAACAGGCTGCAATCGTCATTTGCTATCTGTACAAGATGATTTTTCGGCAGCGTGCGGCCGTACCAATCAGAGCTGTTAGTGACTTCGCTAGTGACTTTTTTAAGCGCCTGTACCTTTGGATACATTTGTACCGCAAGCGCTTTGTAAAGCTCAAAGCGCTGTTGTACCGTGCTAGCGCAATCGGCTTGCGCATTGTCACACGTTACGATTGCGATTGCGGCGATGATGATTTTAAGATGTTTCACGTGGAACCTTATTTCAACATGTCGAATTGAAATATTGCATTGGTTTCGCTCATTGCTTGCGAATATTCGATGGTATTATGAGTGATGCAAGAAATATAAAAGTTAGTACCAATGCGCATAATTTCCAATTCACCAATACTAGCCAGTTTGCGGAAAGTACCGCCGTTAGGTTTGCGAAACACGCTCAAAACGCCGACTGGTTTATTTTTGATAATCATCTTATTTCTCCTAAGAAACTTTATTAGTGGTTTGTCGCGCTACTGAAACCTCAGTATAGCACGTATTCGATGCACCTCAAGAAATTTAATCATGTATTTTAAATGCATCATTTACCCAGGTGACGCCAGGGTAAGCAGGTATAAAAAATCCAGCCTCGTGGGCGGGATTGGTTTAACGCATGGGGCAATCTTTTGGAAAGTGGCCGGGGCGACCGCAAAGCGTACATTGCGGTTCGAAGCGTATGTAAGTCATTTTGGTTTTTCCTTTGCTTGGAATTCCTCCATAGCTTTTTTAAGATCGGCTTCAGTCCATTCAGGTAGGACCGGAGCCGCTTTAGCAGCTTTACCGCGCCGCAGTGGCGGATTAGTTTCTTTTGGTTTATCCATAGATTACCTTATAAATAATTACTACAATCAGAGTTACCAACGTAGGGGACGCGATTAACGCTATCCAGAAATATTTATTGAAAGCCATTTTTATTCCATTGGAACGCCGATAGCTTTCAATTCGTCTTGGCCTTGTTTAACGTGCTTAGCTGCTATTTCTACAGCATTGCCAAGCGCCATATCCACAAAACCCGCAGCTATTTTATTAACAGCTACTAGAACGTATTCAGCCTGTTCTTTAGTAAGCATTTGCATTTTAATACCCCTTTAGAATAACAGCGAACAACAGAACTAAGTTACAGGCCAGCCCTACACCATTCCCGATAGTGTATAGCATATTGCCCGTTTTAACGCTGTGGTAGAGATAACAGGCCAGCCCTACTACCATCATCAAGATAGACGCGATAGGAGCGCTAGCGCCTGTTTTGATGGCTTCTAGAATGGCTGGCAATACGTTCAATTGAACCAACAACAGGCCAATGTAGCCAATTGCCGTCGTATGGTCGAAACGGGCCAGTTTTGGCTGTTGCCGTTTTACTGGAAATACAATTACATTCCAGTCATTAGCGGGTTTGTTCTGAAACATTATTTCTCTCCTTTGATTGGGGTTTTACCGCCTTCAAACACAAACCAGACAGTAAAGAATGGCAACAGATTTACACAGAGGCGGCGATTATACTTAGACCAATGCGCTCCGATCCAGAAAGCGCCCACGTTAAACAAGAAACCGATTTTCATTTAATTACCTCGTAATGGGTTAATGGATCAAGTCCTAGATTAAGCATCATTTCTGCCCATAATACTGTATGGCCTGTATTTTCTTTTTGTTCACCATACAGATTATGTGCCGCTTGGTGAGCTATTTCGTGGGCAATAATATCTGACCTATAAAGCGCCTCACAATCAATCCACCATCCCTTACTTATCCGTATTACATTTTCTGTAGGGTAGGTATAAGCAAGCATTTTAATACGGCCATCAAACCGGAATACAGGCATTTCAAACTCATTCAATTTGGGATAGATTCGGCAGAACTCATTCCAAATTGGTTTTGCTATTTTAGCCAAAACAGGATCAGATTTAATCATTTTATTCTTTCGGTAAAACCCGCTAGAATTTCTAGCGGGTTTGGTTTAATTATTCGCTTTCGAAGTCGCCGCGCCACACACCGCTATTACCTTCAACGATGACGTTTTGAACAGCGTTAGCTACGTCTTCAGGTTCGTAATCCGCAGTAGGCAACCGCAGATTGATCGATTCGCCGAAATTCAGCTTTACCAATACCAGTTCGCGGCCAACCTTGTGTTTGAACTTGTCGCCTTCCGCACAGATCGCCGCCGATACTGCCACGATGTTAGGGCCGTTACGCTTGAAAGCGTAGGCGATTTTTGCGGAGCGGGAGGAAACTACGGTAACGCCGTCGATAACTTTGGTTTTTACGTTCTTTGCCATGATATTGCCTTTTAAGTAATGTTTTAAAAACCCGGCTTGCGCCGGGAGTGTTTCACGTGGAACGTTGATTAGTTAGCGGTTTCGTCGAATGCTGGAGCCGAGCCTTCGAATGCAGCGACGAGGATGCGCAGGGCTGGCATACCGGCCAGTTTCAGGGATTCCAGTTCGCCATCTTCCGCACCGGTCCAGCCGTACAGGTTGGTAAGCAGTTCCTGCTTGCTGGCTTTCACTTCCGCCGAGTCTTCCGTATTGTTCTGGTACGTGGTCGCGCCGTCCTTAACCGCGTCCTCGATGATGCGCAGAACGCCCTTGTTAGCTTTTTCCAGCGATTCCAGCTTGTCTGCATCGACGCCGACGAATGCCGCGATTGCCTTGACGTGCTGTTCTTTCGACACCGGCGTTTCGCCTGCTTTGGTCTGGTAGACCCTTTTGTTGTAGACGCCTTCCCGGCTGAGTTTGGCTACGATCGAACGAGCGGTCTTGTCGAACTTGACAGCCAGAGTTTCCACGGCGGCAGGATTCTTTTCGCTGGCTTCGTAATCGGCCAGCAGTTGCGCCGTTACTTCAGCGCTATAGTTTTCCGGCTTGCCCTTGGCTACAACCTTGGCGGATTCGACGACAGAAGCCATGGCGGAAGCTGGGGCGGCAGCTTGTTTCGGCTGGCGTTTCACCAGATCAACTTTGTATTCGCCTTTCGGGCAACCAGACTTGAAGCCGGATACGGTCAGGCATTGCGATGCGCAAGCGGCTACCATAGCGCCAGCGACAGATTTGTTGAAGGTTTGAGCGGTGGTTTTGTTGGTGGTTTTCATGGTAATACCTTTCGGAGAATATTAACGGGAAGAAACTTATGTCTCTGCATCCGTTCGTTACTGCCTAACTACAAGACAAATTATTACATACTTTTTGCAGATTTTGAAAATTTATTTTTGTTGCGGGATTGTTGTAAATTTACAACAATCCCCCAGGTATAGCTTTAGTTCACGTCGTTAAGTGCGTCAAGAATATCTCCGGCCATATCGCAATGGTCTTGATAATCTTCCTTCACGGCGGCAAGCATAGCCTTAAACAAATCTAAGTCTTCCTTATTGGTTATTTCGATGGATACCGGGTTAAAGCTACGGGTTTCCTTTGGAACAACAGTGATAGCCATATATCCCCCTTACGCCATGTAGGCCAAGCCGTTATTCACACCCGGCACGTATGGCTTTACGTGGACGATAGTACGGAAGCCGGTTTTGTATTGCAACACGCAAGCATGTTGCCAACTGCTAGCGCCGGTTTCGTTGTAACCCATAGCCAGCTTGCCCGAAACGCCAGCCGTATAGCAGCCACCATAGATGCTAGGCGTATGCGTGTGGCCGGTAGTGCATTTCATGCTAGCAAACTGCTTAGGACTGCCACGGCTGCCGTTAGTGCCGCTGTGGCCGTGCTCACCCAGTTCGATAGGACCGACTTTGTACGACTGGGAAGCCCGCAGAAATTCCGGTGCAATACCCGGCATACATTCCGTAAGGTTCAACGAAATAGGCAAGCTATCGAAATGAGTATTATTTTCCAGATGCGTATAAGCTTCTACTTGCAGCTGGAAATACAGTTTGGCATTAGCCGGATCTTTGCGAGGTTCATACTTGTTATCTGCTAACCAGCGATCAAGCGCATCATCGTGATTAGAGCGCACCACGACAGTATGACACCACGGACGAGACATACTTTCCAGCACGTCACCAACGTCCCCAAGATCGTTTTTAACCGTGCGTCCGGTAAGCTGGTTTTCCGCCATGTGGTAATGGTTTTCGCGATTGTGATGGTTCAACGCTTGGAAGTCCAGCAGGTCATGTGCCATCTGGAACGAGGGGCGGAAGTAGTCCAGCATACTCTCACCCCCCAAATTACCAATGCCCCATTGGATATTAGCTACGGAATAATCCAGTTTTTCAGCATGGATATCTCCATAGTTGATAACGTCAACTGTGAGTACATCGGCATAATTTTGGCCGTCACTCATGTACGTTTTCAGGTCGGAGAAATTGCCTGTTTCGTCAGTTTCGATCTGACGAATCCAGAACTGTCCGTGATCGTTGAATTCAACGATCAAAGCGGCGAAGTTATGCCGATTCTCGGCCTTATGCCCCGCCTGTTGTTGAATGTAGTTACGTTGCGTAACTGTGCCAGTCGAATACATGCCCGGTACTACGCGACCGTATTGCGCACCGAGAACGGCCACACATTCATGTGCCAGCGTGGCGTGTGGCACAATGAGGGCTTCAGCGCTGCCGATAGCCTCTTTCATGCCGCCCAATGGGTTTTTGACGGTCGGCAGAATGTTGAAAGCCATAGCCGCAACCTTGTGGCTGCCTGCTACGTTTTCCAACCATACCGATTCGTTTTGCAGGTACTTGGTTATTTCAGGAGCGTACCAGATGTCATCGCTGCCTTCCCCGTTCTGGAAAGCATTTTTGTTGTAGATGAATGGGAACACGATCAATTTCGCATCCATATATTCCGCGTACGCTTCCAGATTGCGCAGGAATGGAACGTGTACAACCGTGTTATTTTGGGCCGATGTTACAAGAAACCGTTTGGCCGTGATACCCATGCGAGTCTCTTCTGCATGGGTAATAGCGCCTGCCGATACCGGGCGGGTATCTTCGGGTTTCTCTTTAGCAACTTTGTCGGCCTTTGGCTTTTTCGGCGGCGTGGCTTCATTCAAGATATTTTGAATTGCTTCCACGCTTAAAGCGTAGGTCTTGAACGTTTCGTGTAACGTTTCGCAAACTACGAGTTTGGACGAGGCGAGTTTCTTGCCCCAATAATTCAAGTCCGCACCGGCTTGCACGATACGCGCATTCAGATTGGATTCGTCTTGCATGGCTTGAACCGCGTCTACCAAAGTCTCGTTAGAGGAAGTCTTTTTCATTTTGTTACCTTTTAGAAATACCGGAGTCGGCCGGATTATCGCCGTCTTGTAGATACACAAGAAACTGAATTATTACATGAAACTATAGAAACACCAAAATTATTTAGTGTTCCCCAGGTTGTTGTTTATTTGCAACGTTCTTGCGCATACAGTCGCGCATTGACTTTGTGCGCGCACAAGCAGGTAACACCGATAGCGCGCATTGCTGCTTTAACTGGCTTGCTATCGTCAAACATAACAACGTGTTGATTAGCGGTCAGGCTAGGCGGCAGCTTGTTAAACCATTCAACCTTATACGCACCGTCTGACATCTTGTAATGCCGTTGCGACCGGCATTTGTCCCGGCTGTAAATGTGGCGTGGGCTAATGCCGTGCGCTTTGAGGAAATCATAGTCAAACCACGCCATATCACGAGCGGTCAAGATGGCTACCTTATAGCCCTGCTTGATGGCCTGTTGCATCGAACGGGCAAGTGGCAGTAGAGTATCCATGAATACGTTAGCGGCGTTATGGTTAGCGATGTAGCCAGCCAAGTTAAGCGTACCATCTGGATTGTTCGGCGTGCGGTGGCTGCTGTTAATGACGGTTTCGTCAAGATCGAATATTAAGGTAATGCCCTTGTTACGAGTTTTCATTACTGTTCTCCTAGTGTCGGCAAAATTACCGTATAAGCGCACCTTAATGCGCTTAGGCTGTAACTTAACGATAACGGTTAGTCATCTCTTCTTTCTCTTGCTCCGTAGGATTACGAAACACAAAGACGATTAATAAAACAAACAATATGCTATAGCCTATGATTTCTTGATAGTTCATTTCTTATACTCCACAAAGTTCATATTCTTCGCTAGAAGGTGATTAGAGGAAAGCCGAACGGCGTTGAGTTTGTCGTGCGTCGTAACTCTCCCGTCTTTCCAGTGAATTAAGATGGTTTGCATTCTTTGTGAATGCGTCATCAAGGTTAAACCTTTTGGTATTAACAACATGATTAGGCTCCATTTCAAAGTTTGAGTAAGTGTACCAAATCATCTTATGTTGCATATGGTACTCGTTAAAGCCGATTAAACGCGCGTGGTACATGCGCTCTAATTCTTTGCTCGCCGGTTCGGGATCGTAGTTCATTTTAATTTATACACAATGTTAGTTACGTGAATGCAATTAATATATTCCAACTGTTGATGCATTTCCGCTTGCCTAACCAAAGCGCGTGCTGTTAGTTCGTTAGGCGCGTCTACTACTGCAAACTTTGCTAATCCTGTAGCGCCTTTAATACGATAGCATATTTCAAACATCATGATGTTACCCCCTAAGTAATGTCTAATCCTATGAGTCTAGCATACCTATAGAATTATGCAAGTGTGGTATGTATGGTACAGGTTGTATGATTGGTAATGTTGGTACAATAGTAAGGTTATCTATATGCAACATTACTATATAGTATCATGCGTTACATATACGCAATGTTATATCATATGCAATTAGTTGTAGTGCGTTAATGAATGTTATAGGTCTGTCAATGCGTATAATATAGAATGTCAAAATCAGATCAATATGATCTAAGCGATTAGAAGCGTTTTGAGATAGCTACAAGCGTTTTTAATGTGTTCTGGTACGAGGTATCGGAAAACTTATTTACATGCGATACAGAGCATTCTGGTGAGTTTCCCTATGAGGATTTTTAGCTAAAAACGTGGTCCTATATAAGAGTATGTATGATGTGTTGTTTTTTGGTGTTGACGAATCCAGGTTATTAGTATCTAATAAAACGTCTCATTGATGCAACAAAACGTAAATAAATCTGCATAAATTTCCAGGATGTGGTACGTATGTATATTGTCACAATTACAACGATTGTTGCAGGCCGGTAATATCAGACTGGTGTTGTTGGTATGTAATATTTCCCTATGGCATGGGGGGTTATCAGACTTGCAATTAATTTTTTGCATGGCCGCCCACCCGCAGAAAAATAATTACAATAGTATCCCTGAACCTAAACCGTTAGGTGTTCAAAGTGTTCAAAGTGTTCAAAGTGTTCAAAGTGTTCAAAGTGTTCAAACCAGTAAAACTCGTAAAGCTTAATCCCCAACGCAATAGGTACGTAAATTTAATAATCTTAGGTTAAGGTACACTTGTAAAATTAGTATTGACTTAGTCTTCGTTAAGTGGTATACTTGGTTTAACTATGTAAATTTGTATAAGGATGTAAAAATGGGTAAACATGTTCCAGGGGGAATAACTACCAAGATAATAGCTACACCACCAGCTACCTCACCAGCAGAAACAGTACGTATCTCTCCAGAATTCCTAGAGATAGCTAATTGTTATCTTAGTAAACAGTCAATACAAGAAGTGTGTATAGAGTTGGATCTTCCTAGTGATATGGTAGCAGAAACTCTGAATCGTAAAGAAGTAAGAGCTTATATTAACACGGTATTTGCTGATTTCGGATTTAATTCTAGATTTAAATTAAATGACTTGATGGATACTATCATTAGTAAAAAATTAAAAGATTTAGATGAAGCAGACATTGGTAGTGAAAAAGATATTATAGATATTTTAGCGTTTAAACACAAAATGTTAATGGATCAAATGGCTATGGAAATTAAATTAATAGAAGCTGAAAATAAACGCGCTACTATTAAAAATCAAACCAATGTTCAAATTAATGATGGAAATAGTAACTATGGCAATCTAATAGAGAGATTAATGAAGGGTACTAAATGACATTAACTATCTCTAGACCAGACGTAGAATCGCATCAAATTACCGAATTCCCTATAGAGACGCGTCTTATAAAGTTGCCAATTCAAAACTATTTGAAATTATCGGGTGATATAGAACAGACTAATGCCCCTCAAATAGCACTTATTAATGCTATTAATAATCCAAAATATAGATTTGTTTGTGCTGCTTTAGCACGACGTCTTGGCAAAACTTATATTGCTAATATAATTGCACACTTGGTAACTTTGATGCCAGGTGTGGAAGTGTTGATTATATCACCTAATTATTCTTTATCAACCATTTCGTTTGAGTTGCAGAGACGATTGATTAATAAATTTGGTGTTGAGGTACAGCGAGATAATCTTAAAGAGAGGATATTGGAATTATCTAATGGATCGACTGTTAGAATGGGTTCAGTAGGGCAGGTGGATTCTTGCGTTGGAAGATCATATCGCGTTATTTTGTTTGATGAAGCTGCTCTAGATGAGAAAGGGGAAGATGCATTTAACGTAGCACTTCGTCCAACTTTGGATCAACCTGGATCAAAAGCCATTTTTATTAGTACACCTCGTGGTAAAAAGAACTGGTTTTCTAGATTCTTTCAACGTGGATTTTCCGCAGACTTTCCAGCTTGGGTATCAATACACGCTGACTATAAAGAGAACTCTAGAATGTCGGAAGCTGACGTTCAAGAAGCTAGACGCTCTATGTCTAAAGCTGAATTTGAACAGGAATATATGGCATCATTCAATACATTTGAAGGAGCTATTTACTTCATTGATGATGCCGATGTAATTGATTATTATCCTGAATTAAAAGATGATGTAGAAGTATTTGCTGGACTAGATCCCGGCTTTCGCGACGAAACTGCGTTCGTTGTACTTGCTTACGTCCCTGAAGAAGATTGTTTCTATGTTATTGACGAATATCTACAAAAAGAAGTAACAACCGACGTTCACGCAGAGAAGATAATAGAAATGCGCGATAAATATAATATTGAGATTATATTTATTGATGCTGCTGCAGCTCAAACAGCTGCTGACTTTGCTTATACTTATGATTTAGCAACTACTAAAGCAAAAAAAGATGTTCTTCCAGGAATCGCATACGTTCAATCAATTATTGAAAATAATAGATTAAAAGTAAATGCAAATTGCTTACATATGTTAGAAGCATTAGATCAATATCAGTGGGATAAGAAAGAAACTCTTACAAAAGATAAGCCAGAACATAACTTTGCGTCTCACATGTGTGATGCACTTCGTTATGCCTTATACACATTTAAGCTTTAATAAACGAGCCACTCTTTGTAGTGGCTTTTTTATTTTGTTGGTAATAATAAATTTAGCATTGACTGAAGGATCTGTAGGTAGTATAATTGAGCTTGTTACAAAAATTGGAAATGAAATGGCAGTTAATACAAAAACTAAACGTATTCCCGTTAAGTGGATTAGAGACGGAGCTAAAGCCGCATACGATAAGAAAGCTTGCTGCTTTATTTGTAATATAACCGATGAGTTAGAGCTACACCATACTCACGGTATGACAAATCTGTTGGAGAAATGGGCAAAGGATAACAATGTTTCTCTGAATACTGATGACGAAGTTTTAGAAATTAGGGACGAATTCATAAGATTACATCATAAAGAGATTTATGAAGATGTATTTACTTTATGTGTTCAGCACCACAGAAAACTACATCAAATATTTGGAAAATCACCACCTTTAAGCACAGCTAATAAACAGGTACGATGGGTGCACATACAAAAGGACAAGCACAATGGAATTGATGTTAGACATGAAAAACCTGAACCTATTGAAGTGGTTTCAGAGAGAAGAGAAGTTAAATCCAGCTCAGGAAATGATTTATCGTCAGGAGGGATCTTCGATAGGTTCCTCGGCAGCTATAGATCTTTATCAAGCTTTTGATAAATTGGAGTCTGTAAGTCGTGGAACAAATATGATCGTATCAGGAGCTAGTGCTTTTGATTACGATATTAAAGATAAAAAAATGGAGGGGGTAGCTAAAGGTTTACGTCAAAAACAATTAGATACTTTGATTAATTATAAGCCCAATCCGTATCAATCAATGCAAGATTTCAGAGATAGTTTATTTGTAGATTTTATACTAGAGGGTAATGCTTTTGTATATTTTGATGGTAGTTATATGTATCATCTACCTGCATCTTCAGTAACTATTGAACCTGATGAAAATAGTTATATTAAAGGCTTTACTTATATGAACCAAGTAAAGTTCACTACAGAAGAAGTATTCTATTTCAGTGATATATCTAGAAAACGTTTATATAGAGCTGAATCTAGATTAATGTCGGCACAGCGTAGTATTCAAATACTATACAGCATGCAAAAATTTCAAGAAAGTTTCTTTGATAATGGAGCTATACCAGGATTAGTTTTAGAGACTGAAAATACTTTAAGTCAACAAGCCAAAAATAGAACTATTTCTAACTGGATAGCTTCATATAATCCTAGAAGTGGAGCTAGAAAACCTATGATTGTTGATAATGGACTTAAACTAAAAGAAATGTTTAAAATTAGTTTTCAAGATATGGATTTTGATGCTTCTATATCTCGTCACGATAATAAGATATTAAAAGCTCTAGGAGTCCCAGCAATTTTATTAGATGGAGGTAACAATGCTAATATTAATCCTAATCTAAGATTGTTTTATTTGGAAACAGTAATACCAATAGTTAGAAAATACACTTCTGCTATGGAAAGATTTTTTGGTTATGATCTATCCCCTATTACTTCAGACGTAACAGCTCTACAACCAGATTTACGAGATATAGCAGCGTATCATTCCACCCTAGTAAATGCTGGGATATTGACACCAAATGAAGCTCGTGAAGAACTACGTTATACTAAAATAACGGACCAAGATCTAGATAAAATAAGAGTACCGGCTAATATAGCAGGTTCAGCATCCAATCCCGCTGAAGGCGGAGCACCAAAGAAAGATCCAAATGCTTAATAAAATAAAAAAGTGGGTAGTATCTATCTATTTATCTATATTACTTAGAATAAGAAAGGTAAAATAATGTCAATTTACAAGTATATTAATACTACAAATTATACTATTACTACAGCTAGTTTTAGTATAGCAAGTACAGATTATGTTCAGATATCTACTAGACACGCGGAATTAGAGCCATATGTTAATAATGGATTAGATTTATATAAAGATTCTGTTAGACAAACTAATTATGCCTCCGCAGCTATTGATAATACATCTATCCTTAATAAAGATAATCCTGCTGTAGTAGGCGGAGCTCAAGTTATCATAACTGGTACCCCCATACCTAGAAGTACCATGACAGCCACACCCGGTACAGGTTGGGTATTTACAGTAGGGCAATGGTATAAAAATGGTGTAGCTATAGGTGGAGCAACTGCTCTTACATACACTCTTGTAGATGGAGATGCCGGCGCAGATATTAGTTTCTTACCAACTAGCCCAACCTTTAGAAATTCAGTAAAAGCACGAGCTACTGTACCTAATGCCCCAGTTATAGGTACAGCTACAGCAGGAAGTTCTAGTGTTACTGTGCCCTTCACAGCTTCTACATCTACAGGTGGATCAGCCATACTAGGATATAAAGTGACTCTTAGTGATGGATCTATGGGTACAGCCTCAGCTAGTCCTATTACTATAGTTGGTGTACAAAATGGTATAGCTAAAACAGCTGTAGTTCAAGCTCTTAATGCCCAAGGTTACAGCTCACCGTCATCTAATTCAAATTCAGTTACACCAACAGCCGCAGTTCCTACAAAATTAGTATCTGCTAGCGTACGTACTAAGATACCGGCTAGTACTGGTCAATTTACTACCGCATTACCAGTTAGATTTGTACGTGTTCATGATAAAACTAATGTGGCGGTAACTGCACCTTTCGCTAGATTCTGGAACGGATATGTGGCTGCAGCAACTAGTGAGGAACGTGGACCTAACTATACTACATTACCAAATGCCTTAGTCACTTACGAATATTCTATTATAACAAATATATCTGGTAGAGGCGTAGACCAATCAAGTGGAACATTGACAAGAGCCACATTTAATAATCTTTCTAGCAATAGTGACTTTATATCTAGAGGCGGAGTTGTACGTAACGGTGGGTATACTGTAGATGTTCCTGAAAATTTTGTATTTGATACAGATCCTTTCGCATTTAACTTTGCAGCTGGAGATCATTATTTCCACTTATTGAAGATTAAAGGCGCAGATTTAGTACGTTATCCAGTTAATATGACTGGGCATGACCCAGCTGTGGGAGATTTGTTATACAATGCTTCTAGTGAAGTAGGACCAGGAGATACTGGTGACTTAGTTATAAACAAAAATTGGGTAGGAGTAAGCTCACCTTCAC
>ERZ1292642.726-Hain-H14-01um-R1-726-length-17429-cov-6_pt1 | contig 17429 bp, 34 predicted proteins | sample MGYA00564403_ERZ1292642 | MGnify/ENA primary metagenome ERZ1292642 (study PRJEB36523, sample SAMEA6512643) | groundwater metagenome | collected 2019-01-09 | study: AquaDiva: Metagenomics assemblies of 32 groundwater samples | reverse complement strand
CCACCTCCACTGCCGAGACATTGGATGAATACCAATTTGCAACCGGCGGGTTTGGTCCACGTACCGTTGGCAAAAAAATCTTGAATATCGATGACTTGCAGCGAGCTCATGAGAACACCAGCATTACGATCCCCGCTCCGCCGTTACCGCCCGCGCTACCTTGTTGCCCGTTCGCGCAAGCGCCGCCGCCTCCGCCTCCGCCTCCGCCGGGCCCACCGAAACCGCCAGGCCCCGATGCCGTTGCGGTAGCCGATCCGCCGCCTCCTGCGCCTCGTCCCGATGTTGCCGGCAACACTGCGCTGTTGAGCCACACCCCGTTCGCGCCTGCGTTAAAACCGGCAGCGCCGCCCGCAGCAGCCGTGTTTTGGTAATGCTTCGCGGTTCCGCCGTTGCCGCCTGCAGTTGTCGTGTTGGCTGCATTGATGCTACCGCCCGCACCGCCTCCACCCGATGCTGCTCCACTGTCACCAATGCCGCCGGCACCAAAGGCGCCATTTGCTGCGCCACCGTCACTACCCGCATAAAGCGCCTCCGCTCCGCCTGTACCTTTCCCACCTCCGCCGACCACGGCGGTTCCTGCGAGTCCCTTGGTCCCGCCTGCGGCGCGCAAAATGATGACTCCTCCGCTCGAGATCGAGGAGAGCCCGCCATCAGCGCCGTCGGTACCATTCGTGTCATCGACCGTAGTATCCGTGCCGCCGGCGCCGGCTGCACCGACCGTCACCGAGAGCGTTGCGGCAACGGCAAGCAAACTGGCAACGGAAAACATTCCGTAACTGTACCCGCCTCCGCCTGCGCCCCCGCCTCCGCCGCGCGTCGTGCCCGCAGCACCACGACGTCCGCTGGCTCCGCCTCCGCCCGCGCCAATGGCGTAGGCGTGAAGCACAGTAGCGCCAGCAGGAATAGAGATAGTACTTGTGCCCGACGTGGTGACAATGGTTGCCGAACCACTTCGGAGAGTGTTGACAATTAGTTCGCCGTCTTCGAGGGGCATCGCGTTAGCTCCTCGTTGCGGCCCATGCGCTCAGCGTTCCAGGCGTACCGACAACGCCACTTTCGGCGACCGCGATCACGAGCGCCGCCATACCCGGCGGTACCTTGAAATGTAAAACACGTGCATAGGGAGAGCTTCCGGGATTGGCGAGAATCCATTCTTCGGCGACAAGTGTCAGGCCCGCAGAATTGACTACGCCGATATGATCACCAGGAGCAGTCGCGTAGCCTGTGGTCAGCACCGAGGGCGTCCACGACACGCGCACCGTTGGCGTACCGCCTGCGGCACCTTGTGTATAGGTGATGCACACACTTGCCTCGGAGCAGTCATTGACGTTGATCGAGGTCAATCCCGTAAATGCGCCTGCGGCCGCGAGCGCAAGCGCGTTGGCAATCTGTAAAACAACCGCATCGGCGCTCATAATGCAAGCCTCCAAAGTAGTCGGCTGCCCGGTGGTGGATAAGTGAGCATCGAGGCTGCTGGCAGCGCGCTAATCGCGAACGTACGGCCTACATCGACGGGCATCCAACCGTTTTGCTGCACTAATGCGCGCATACCGGTTCCGCGCAGCTGCACGTTCGTGGGCGAGACGTAAAGCATTTCGTTCGTGTACCAAATACTTTCGATGGCGGCCTCTACACGCACGCCATCAACGAAATTCGGTACGGGGATGGTTTGCGCCGCGGAAGTTGGCGCGGTGATCGATTGCAGAAAAAAGGGTTGTCGTGCGCTTTGGCCGCGTTGGATGATTGCCTGTACGATCATGTTCTGGCCGGTACTGAGCGAGAGAGAGACATCGACACTCACTGCACCGGCGGGGATCTGAATCGAGGCGCCCGATATCAGCGTAAATTGAAACGGAATTGCCGCGCCTCCCGCTCCCATCGTGACAGTGACGAGGATCGGCGAACCTCCGATAACTCCACCGAGATTGAGCGCGTTGCCCCCCGTCGGAAACGCGCTCATTGAAAGCACCCACGCGCCTGAGTGATAGAGCTCTTTGGCTTCGATGGCAGCAAGATTCAGATCGAGTAATCGCAGAACCTGATTTGGCGCCAACGCATCGATGAGCGTTTGAGTGTTACCGAATTTGGTTTGCGCGTAGTTTCCGCCAGGGGCAGCTCCACGTCGTTGATCGCCCAATCCAAGTTCATCGCGCTGCGCATTGCGCTTCGCTTGCTCCGCCGCCATCGCCGCAGCGCGTGCGTAGTCGTCAGCCACGCTTCACGCTACCTTCTTCGTGCCGTTCCCACCCGGGCTCGTTATCGTCATCGACCTCGGGCAGCTCCTCGTCGGCTTCGATGGCCTCTTCGATGAGCTCTTCTTCGGGTTCTTGTTCCGCTTCGGTTTCCTCAACTTCGTTGGAGATTTCTTGCAACGCTTCGTCGGCTTGCGGATGGCCCTGCTTTGCGAGCGCCGCGGTTTTGGCAACGGCCGCCGCGGCCGCCGCGCGTATCGCGGGAATGGGACTGCGCATGTTGGCGGCGATTTTTTGCACCGCGAGCGGGCGAAACGAAACGCGCGGAGCCGTGCGCCGTTCGTGCGCCATCGACACGATCTTCACCGCGGTGTGCGCCTTTGGCGAACCGCGCTTTGCCGCTGCAATACTTTTGGCGACGGCCGCCGCGGCCGCCGCACGTGCTCGGGCATCGGGGCTTTTCAATCCGGCCGCAACTGCTTTGGCAGCGATCGTTTTATTGACCGCCGAAAATGCGTGCATCAGTGCCTGCGCATCAGGGTGACCGCGATTCGCCAATCCCACAGTTTTGGTCAACGCCGCGCGCGCTCGTGCTTGTACGCTTGCGAGCGGATGACGCAATGCCTTGGCTGCGGCCTTAGCGACCAGGATCTTCGATTTCACCGCGCGCTTGCTCGGCTTCTTCTTTCGGAAGACCCCGAGATTCAAACGCGCATTGCTCTGGAATGATAACGCCATGGTCAACCGCGCTTGATGCTACCTTCTTTTTGACGGACCCAACCGGGCGCTGTCGCACGACCACGCGCTCGACTCGCGGCGGCCCGAGCCGCGCGCCCCGCCGCTTGTCCCGCCATCGCGCGTGGATCCATGTGCGTAGCGACAACCGTTCTAGCGATCGCGTGTGAAACGTCCGGGGTGTGACGCCTGATTTCTTTGCGCGCCTTTTCTGCTACGGCCAGGATCTTCATCGTGGCTTGTGCATGTTTGTCGCCTTTTTTTGCGGCTAACGCGGTGTTGCTCACCATCTTGGCAGTTTGGATGGCTTTTCGCGCTTCGGGATCTTTGGTTTGCGTCAATGCGTAGTCAGCGCCCTTTTCGGCAGCCATTTTGAGTGCCGCCTTGACGTTCGGCTTTTCCGTCGCGCGCACCGTGATGTCGGCCGCGAGCAATGCAGCGGTTGCGGGCACGCCAACCGGCGGAAACACTACCGCGACTCCGCCGACGACCGCTTTGGTGATCGGGCTCTTGATGACTTTCTTGGTAACCTTCCAAACGTCATCGAAGAAACCGCCAACGATGACCTGGTCGTAACCGGCTCCCATTCCCAAAGGCAATTCACTGAGATCGTATTGCATGGTGGGCCTCACGAATTCGAAAAGAACATACTTGCAACCTGCTGTTGCAGTGTGCGGATTTCCGCACTGGTCATTGGAGTGTCCGTCGGTTTCACGCTTACGCCAGAGCCATAACCCTGACCGCGTTCGCGATCTGAGCTAATGCGCAAAAGTCCCGCGCGCGTCTTGGAGTAAAGATCACTTTTCTGTTCGGCTTCGAGCGCAAGCGTCTGCAGATTGCTGCGATACTTCGGAACTTCGGTGTTGGGCAGCGTGCCTTTGGGCCAGTAGAAAACGAGCGGCACGTCACCGAAGTAACGCCCGAGCATCAAAGCGCTTTTGGGGCCATACATCCCATCGTTTTTCAAACCCGTAGTTTGCTGGAACGTACGGATCATCGACGTGTCTTCTTTACCCTTCGCCGCGCTGACCGAGCCGCGAGCTTTCACCAAAGCGTTCAGGTGATCGCTAACTTTCTTGGCTTGGAGTTGCGTCGGGGTGAGCGTGACGGGAGTTTTGCTCGCGGTTGCCGTGACCGTCATCGCTGGAACCTTGACGACACTCACCGGCGTCTCGGCTTGGATCTTCGCCACTTCGGTGATCGCTGCCGCGGTGATCTTATCCACCGGTGAAGTATTCGGTGAATCCACGACGGCACGCGCTCGCGCCAAAGCTTCGAGCTCATCGGCTTCCGTCGGGAATCCGTTTTTGCGTAGGAGCTCTGCTACGGCATCGAGCTCACGTGGATTGGTCTTCGCCGCGCGCTTGGCCTGCTGGTACTGAAAGAGAAGCCACGGCGGCATGACTTTGCCGGCTGGAGTTGTTTTCGTTTTGGCTCCCGCTTCTTTGGCGCCGAGGCCAAAGAGCAACGCTCCGCCTCCGAGACCGAGTAACATTTTGACGACGAGAGGCCACGCCATGAATCACCTGTGTTTGACGAAATAATAAACGCCGTATGCGACCGCTCCGATCATGAGTAACCGAAGCATCAGTGACCCCCTTCTAGCGGCACGCGCCAGTCGGGCTTGTAGAAATCTTTGCCGAACGCGAAGTAACCGTTGCGTGACCAGTACTCCGGATAACGCGGGCCGAACAATTTCGTTTGCTCATCGGTCGCGTGCCATTGCGCTTTGACGCTCGGATCAGTTTCACCGCTGGCAAAGCGCACGGGGATCCAAACCTTTGGGATCCCACCCGGCGCGGCCTTGCGCGCAAGAAAAAACAGTAGGGCTCCGATAGCGAGAACGGGTAATAGAATGGGCATGGTTAATGCTTTCAATCAGAGCTAGGCATTCCGAGCTCTGCACTGGGGTCTTCGATCCAAACGCCGTAGCGGTCGCGTTTGGCTCGGGGAAAACGACCGTGCGGCAAGCGCACAACCACATGGTACACGGGGTGACGCCAGCGAATACGAATTTCCGCCGGCACACCGATAGAGCGGTACTCCGCGCAACGCCAGGCGGCCAGGTGCGCGCAATCGCCGTGTCCCTTGCGCTCACACGTCAAGGCATCGACGAATGTCTCGACGCCGCGGGGCTCTTCGCGGAAGCGCACTCCGCTCTGGTAAAGCGGCGATACTTTGTGACGGCGAATCAAACCACAGTTGACCCCAACCATGAGGATCAATTGGATCCTCACCCAATTCCCGAACGCTGCGGGCGTCGGAAAAGCGGAGGGGTCAACCGTGTTGACGACGTTCACGGGGATCAACCGTAAACGGCGTCGGCGACCACCATTGCGCGGAAGGTTTGCGTGTTGAGCGTGTCGAGGTTGGCAATGTCCACGGCCACGGTGTTGCCGATGTCGGCGCTGTCGAACTTGAACTTGGAGCGGTCGCCGTTGGCAACTTCGCTAACCAAACTCACGGGGATAACGCCGGTCGTGATGAACTGCGTTTGCTGGCCGACGCGGATGTCGGTGATCGTGAACAACGATCCAAGCTGGCTCGGCACGAGCAAGCTCAAGATCTGAATCAGCCGCTGGGGCTGAATCGTCACGGTGGCAACGCCCGAAGCCGCCACGGCCGTAGCCGCAAACGGAGCGGGTTGGATGCGGTGCTTGTCGCGGATTTGCGGCCGCACACCGACGCCACCTGCAGCGCGGGTCAACGCCAGGCGCCGGATGTCTTCCGCCGCCGCCGCGCCCACGATTTCCTCGACCGCGCCGATAATCTCATCGACGCCCACGGCGCCGGTGAAACCGCCGTTGCCCGAAACGCTCATCATATCGTCATAAATGCTCATCCTTGACTCTGTGGGCCCGCTCCACGCGAAGACCCTGGTTGCCGGCAGATCGCCCGGGGGAATGTTGTCAAGGGTGACAGAGGCCCCGAGGTTGTGTCAAGCTCCGCTCAGCAACCCGGAAGCTACCGACGTCCGGGCCCGGCCTCAAACCGGGATCGAAGTAGGAGAAAAACCCATGTCTGTCTGTCGTAAAGGCCCCTCGGGCTCCGCCGCACTCGTAATGGATCTCGCTCGCACCGTGGCCCTGGCCTCGATGGCGACCGCGGCTTCCGCGTCTTTTTCGTTCGCCCTGAACGCGACGCAAGCCGTCCAGGGAGCCAACCCCGGCGACATCGTGATCATCGAAAACCGCGGAGCTCCCGCCGCCGGGCAGACCGCCATGAAGGGTCGGATCAGCGCGTTCAATACCGTGACGGTGCAAGTGGACACGACTGCAGTCACCATGGCGGCCGTCACCGCGACGCTCGACACCGCGGTGATCCTGCAGGGCGAGAGCTAAAAACGCGATCGTTCTCGATCACTCATCGCTTCGGCTACGACATCAGTCAGATCCAAACCCTCAGTTGTCGTCGGCACGACGTCATAACCGAAACCGCTTTCGGTCGCGACGGTTGACAGCCCGCACGATGACAAGTTCTTGGGCGTCACTTTTGAAGTGACGCCCGGCCCGTCGAACGCCTCGAGCGGCGTCTCGTCGCCGTTATCGTGGTCGCCGAACGTGACGGTGAATTCATCCACCGGCGGCCGCTCCCAAAAGCAATCCTCGATTGTGTACGTGTACGAGCCCTTGTGTCCGACGCGCCGCCGCGTGTCCAAGTAGAGCTTTCCGCCGAGGCGTCGGTAGCGTTCGCAAAAGGAGTAGTCCTCGCTCATGTATTGACCGCTCACCGGATCGACTGCGCAAGCGAATGCGGGCCAGATTTCGGTATCGTCGGTACCCTTCGCCGGGCCGATGAATTCGCACACCGTGCGAAGCCAATGAAGCGGCATCGCGGTGAAGCCGAACGGCAACGCGTTGCAAGGCGTCGGTTTGCCGCCGGGCCCGAACGTAACGCTCTCGCCTTTTTTGGCAAAGCCTGCACTCATGATCGGTCCGCGCGGTTTTTTGATGATCACCGGGGCGCCCACCATCGCATCGAGCTCGCGTGCGGTCGCGACAAGCTCTTCGGCTTCGCTCGCGTTGAACACGATGTCGTGATCTACCCACAGGCACATGTCGAACTTGGTTTGCCGTAGCGCGATGCCGGCGAGTGCCGCGCGAGCGTGATCGACGAGCGAGCAGTTGTAAACCGTGGCCGAAAGCCAACCGCGCGCGATCAGCGTGTTGATCGAGCGCACGTGTTCGAGATCAGTACCGCCGAAGTAAGGGGTGAGGATGACGGCTTTTTCGGTCACGACTGTTTTTCCAACGCCAAACGGGTGAGCTCGGTATCGAATCGCGTAAGACGGCCCGCTAGGATTTCCGGGTAATGCATGTCATGCGGATCGCAACCCTCGCTCAGTAATGGCAACGCCGTACAGAGGATTTTCACGTGCCCTTCGAACTGCGAGCGATCGGATTGGAGCTTTATGACAGTTTCGGCCAACTGCTTCAATTCTTCGTTCATGATAAAGTTTTCGACTCCTACGCCTATTTCTTCCGTCATTTCTTCGCTCCTACCAGGATGTTGAAATCGTCAGCCTGAAAAAACGTCGGGTGGAACCCCGCGCCCACGATGAGGCCCCGAAAGTACTCGGGCGTGAAACCGGTCAAGTGCCGCATAAAGGGTTGCTCCGCGGTCCAGTTCTCTTTTCCGAACAGGACTTCGCGCGCGAAGATCGGTCCGGCGGGAGAATCGTAAAACGGCGCGTTCGATCCTTCGACGATGGCGCGGCAAGCGCCAAGCAAATTGGGCACGATTAAAAATACGAAGCCATCGGACTTGAGTACGCGGCGGAATGCCTGCAGGCATTTGACGACGTCAAAGGCGTGCACGTGTTCGAGTGCGTGTGAGCAATAGAGCCCGTCGAAAGATTCATCGGGAACCCCGGTAAGCGTTCGCATATCAGAGCGGATGTCCGGATCGAAATCCTCGACGATGTCGAGGCGAGTTTCTTCCCAGTCCGCGAAGTCCTTGATGATGAGATCTGCCTTACGCGCGGGGCCGCAGGCGACGTGGAGGAAACGCTTGGGGTAATTAGTCATGAGACTTCGAATGACACGACGTTTCCGACACTTGCAGCGTCGAAAGATCCCTCGCCGTAACGGCCGGCAATGCCCTGCAGAGCTGCAAACACAGGTGCCTGTATGTTTTGGCCGACCATGACGTCACGAACACGCAACTGATCAGGTCCGAGCAAAAGCCAACGTTTCATTTTGAAAAGGCATTGTGGCTGAAAGCTCATTCGTTGAAGCATTCCCGCGACTGCAACCCCGCTCAATGAAAAGCAAGATTCCCGAGTTGACGGATCCCGAGCTGACGGATCGCTTCCATCGCTTTCATTGGATACCGATATCCCCCAAATGACGATTTGGAATTCGAGCTGCTCGCTTTTGCGCGGAATAGCGTCTTCGAGCCGGCGCACCGCGCGCTCGATCGTGACCAGTGCTTCGCTCACAGGCCGAAACCAAAGGCCCAGAACACCATTCAACCATTTCGTGATCATCACCGTCCCTGCACTAACTGCTCGTAAATGATCTCCGCGCTTTTCTCGAGCGTTGTGAAGCGCGTTTCGATCTTGGTTTTCTGTGTATGCGACGCGGTGATCTTGAGCTCGAAGCCGATCATCATTTGCACTTTCGGAATGACGATGAGATACCACGATCGTCCGACGCTTACGCCGGTCGATGGATCGAAAGGGGCCTCCGCTTCACTCAGGATGGTAATCAGCGGTTGGGTGTTGTGGCTCGTGAGTTGGACGTTGCTCATTCAATTTGCCTTCATGATAGAAGCCATGAGTTGTTCCAAGTATTCATGCTGGCCAGGAGCGACGATTTTTTCCAATGCTACAAGCTGCTCGACTGAAAGCTCTAAAGCGCTGAAAAAAATTGCGGCGGATGGCAAGATCTGTTTGCGCAATTGAGCCCCCCGATCGAATAGATAAAGCATGCGTTCGCGTTGTACATCATTGAGCGCTTCGAAAAATTGCTCATATTGCTCGGGACTTAACCGTAGAAATAAAAAGAAGAGGATTGCTGCCGAATCAATCTGAGCAATTTCCGAATCGCTAAATGCATCGCTCATAATGCTCCACCCTTCAAGCGTTCGCGCCAATCGCCTGTGACCGTTGCTTGGGGCAGTTCGGGCAATACTTTTTTGCTCTTGCTGAGCGTCTGAGAAAATTGAGCGATGAGTAACTTGCCGGCAGGAGCCGCAATCTGATCTACAACCGCATTGAGGCGCAGCGCTTGTGCTTCAGTTTTGATGCGATCAATATTTCGCTCTTGGGTCAAGTCAAGCGCTTCCTGCGTTGCGATCAGAGCTTTCAAATGCTGAGCTTGTTCCTCGCCGCGCATCTTACGGATGTTATCGTTCTCGTCGCGCAGCAGATGCGTCACCTTGAGCGAGTGATCGTTGAGCTCTTTTACGTAACGCCGGAGCGACTCGTTTTCCTCATGCAACGACGCTATCGCGCGGTCGCGAGGATCTTCGGAAAGCGAAAATCCGAGCTTGTCGCGCAGAGCCTCGATGATGTCCGCGTCGTAACGGGGAACCCCCCGATCATCGACCTTGGTGGGAATGGTGTGCTCTTTAAGCAACCGCGACCATTGCTGAGGACTGATACCGCCCAAAATAAGTCTGCATTCCCGTGAGGTTATCCACACCTGCTCTTCTGACCCAACGGCCGGGTCTTCGGCAGACCCTTCGGCAGACTGTTTTAAAACTTTACGCGCCATAATCAGGTTTTAGTCTGGCGAAGAGTCTAGCAATGAGGCGGCCGAAGAGTCAAGGATCGCGATTGACAAGCCGGCCGTAACTCCGTCATCCTATGGGGCGACACTCCCACAAGGAAGAACCATGGCCGAAATTCGAAGCGTATCCGCCCTAGTCGATTCCCACGAGCGTATGACGCGCTCCCTTACCCGCGCTCGAGAGAAGTATCGAGAGGGGATCGAGCGCTCGGTAGCCGCCATTGCCGGCGCGGCCGGAGGCCTCGCCTCGGGTGCGATCCGCGGCATGGGTTATGCAAAAATTCCGCGTACTAACATCGACGCAGATCTCGCGCTCGGTGCTGCCGCGATGCTCGCCGCTGTAACAGGCATGGGTGGCAAGCAGTCGGATGCATTGCTCGCGTTCGGAATCGGTATGGTTGCGGGTTCCCTGAGCCGCGGCGCCGAGCACGCCGTTTCGGAGTGGCGCGCGAAGTAACTGACGCGCTAAACCGCCCGATGGATCCCGTTTGCGCGCACGATGAGATGACGCGCGTGAGCGCGTAGCGCTTTAAAATCTCCGAACGACCGCCCACACACACACCGGTACGGGCATGGGAGTGGCGACGGCACCGTGGGCTGCGGATATTTTTCGCGTAGCTTTTTGATGATGAATTTTTCTTGCTGATACCGCCGGCGCTCATTTTCCCGCCTCGAATGCCAATCACCAATGCTGCGACTTACGCGCCGATAGAATTCTTTCGAGTCGCTTTGCGCTTCGGCGAAGAGCTCCAAAATTTCCGCTTGCATGCTCATCGCCTCCTCACTTCTACAATCGCCATGTAGATCGTCACAACAAGCAGCACCGCCACGAAGACCATGAAGACGGGGTTTGCAGCGAACCATTCGGGTATGGTCACTTCGCCGCCCGAAAAAATCGGATCGCTACATAGCCAATTCGTCCTTCTGCGCCCCAGAGCGTTATTCTGCCGATGCGCGGTACCCTAAACCACACTGCTAGGGTGTGACCCGGACACCAGAGTTCCCAATGCAGATCCGCGCCCAATGCCACAGGCTTCACTTCGCCTCCTGCTCGCGGCGCCGCCACGCCAAGATGCTCTGACGAATTGCGGCACCTACCTCTTCAGGATACTCAGGATCGTCGGATAAAAATTCAGACCCCTCCCACGTCTCGAGAGCTGTCTGACCGAGTACGGCATCAGGCGGCAGGTCCGGCGCTGGTGTGCTGTATTTGACCGCTGACAATATACCTACGTTCTCAATCGGGTACCATTTCCTGTTTGCTGAATATTTCGGATCAGTCATTTTTGCCTCGCTTTACTTCTACCTTTAAACTGTCCCGATCTCAGGGTGCCGCTCGGGACCACACGGCCCTATGCGATCTACGGAGGGGGGACGTAGTGATCGCGTAAGTACCAAACGCCGGCTGTGCACTGAGCACCGATCCCCCGAATCGCGTAGAGCGCGGCGTCAAACTCGGTGGGCGAATAACCCGGCCGCCGGCAGCTGCGAGCCCAGGTCCACAGCTGCCGGGTCGTCACGCCGCTGTGCCGGCTCAGATACCAGCACAAGCGGCGAGGTAAGTCTTTCGGCGGGCGGCGCATCAGAACGGCAGATCGTCGAGCTCTTCGAGCTCTTCTTTTGCGCTTGCAGCCGGCAACTGTCGTTCGCTCATCGCGCTCGGTTTGCTCAACTGAGTGCGCGGCCGACGAGATTTGGGGTCGATCTTCAGCTCGAACTTCCACATGGTTTTACCGCCGCGCAAACGGATCTTCTCCTTCGCGGTGAACGCGACGCACGAACCGCGTTCGAGCTCGAAGAGCTTGCCGAGGTGGTAGCGCTTGCCGACGGCCAAAAAATGATTCGGTCCGAGCGCGATGGGTTCTTGCGCAAGCATTGCGGTGCACTCGGTGGCCAAGCGCAGCACGATGACTTCACGCTCTTCACCGTCTTCGTTCATGAAAGTGGTGTAATCCTCGATGCGGCCGGCGACGCGCACGTCCACGTTGTCTTCGGGCCGATACCAGCCGTCGATTTCGGCTTGTGTTTCGTCATCCCACTTGTCCACTACTTGGTTGACTTTAGCGAGAGTTGTTCCTCCTTCGGCGGGGGCGATTGCAGTTTCGGAGTTTCCATTTTTCTTTGCCATTTTCTTCCAGCCATTTCCTTGTAACACGCGAGGCACAACGCCACGCGCTGGGGTCCTAGGTGCAAGTAAACGAAGTGTGTTTCGCGGCAGAAATCGCAGATCATTGGGGCTCGCCTCGACTGTCGTACTCATCATCGTCTTCTTTCGGGTTTGCTCTCCAGTAGAGAAAACTCGAAATACATTCGGGGCAGAGATCGAGTGACACTTCGATTTCTCCCTCGCAGGCGGGAACACGATCGTATAACCGCACACATGCGTAGCCGCCGTCGTACTGCATGCTCGGAGCATCCTCGCGTTCGATGCCGCAGCGATCGCATTTGGTGAATTCTCGTTCAGGAATGACACGCCTCATCATGCTGCCTCCGCTCCACTGAATCCGGGTGAAAAATAATCGGTGTACACGGTCCGGAGTGGCAGACCGAACTTTTCGGAAAGCTTTCGCAGGCTCCGTTCCGGGGTGAGAATGAACTTTTCGCGCATCTCATCGAGCAAGCCCCAGTAGTCGAGCGCCTTGCGCTTGCGCTTGATGCTCTTGAGTTCCGCATCGCGTTCGGCCAACTGCGCGCGCAGCTTTCGAATTTCGCGGCGTTCCTTGGACTGGCCGGCCGTTGCCGCCTTGCGCGCGCGTTCGCTGCGCTTCCATGCGGCGAGGATAATCGGCTCGTATTTTTTGGGGATTTTCCCGGTCTTGAGCCATTTGCCCACGAGTACGGCAGATTGATGTACGCGTTGTGCGACGCGCGCCAAGCGTTGCCGTTTGACTAACCGGCGAAAAATCGTTTGGATTTTCACGGTTTTCGCCGTTCGAACTGAATGACCGCCCCGTGCGGCTCATTCAATTTTGCACGAAGCTCTTGAATTTTTGCTTCGTGCCGTTTTTTATTTTTTGCGCGCATGCGCCACCGATCTCGATCGTGAAGATTCGGCAAAATCCATTTACTCATCACTCCCCCAATCCGGCTGATCTTCCGCCTCGCGCTGCGCGTTCTCGAGCTCCACGGCATCAGGATTCAACCGCGACAACGCGCGCGAGTACGGTTCGCTTTCCAGGTCTAAAGGCAAACGACGAACTTCAAGATCTCGCACCGAGCCCTTCTCGAATCGTTCGCGTTTGGGCATCTGCGAGAACGACACCACCTGCGGCCGGTCGTACCACGTGCCGAACTTCGGACTACGCGAGTACGGCAAGTCACTCGCAATCTTGCGCTTGTGCGTGCCCATCTTGAGGCCAACGAAGCGCGTGACTTTCGGAATCATGACCACGCCGTCGAGGTCGTGATGACGGTTCCAATACCGCTTCGCCTTGGCTTCGAGCGTCGCCAAAGCTTTGCTCCCGATGCCGCGACTCGCGGGCTTTTCACCGAACGCTACGCCGGGCTTGACGAGCCACGAGCTCTTGATCTTCTTGGCAGACCATTCGCCGAGTCGTTCGTTCTCGCCGAACCCGAAGTCTTCGCTCGTTACCACGCCGTCAGTGGCGATGCCGTATAGATTGCGCGGATCTTTATGCCGGCCAATCAACTCGATGATCTTCGCGCGCGTGCCGGCCGTTATCAGGCCCGCGTAGTACCAAGAGTTGAACGGGGCGCGGCCGATTGATTGCGCAAGCTTGCCGTACCCGCTGTTCATTCCGTGCTTGAGCACGATGCCCGGTCCGGTCTTCTTCCCGCGTTCGTGACGCTCGGCGTACCACTCGGCGATGCGGGTAAAGGGCGGAGAGCATTTACAATTTCTCACGAATGCCCAAGCTTCGACGAACACGATGTTTTTCCAGATCTTACGCGCAGCCCAAAACTCCACGCCGTGCACCCAACCGCCGCCGCTCTCGATCGGGAAACTGATGCCGCCGTCATCATGGCGAAACGGAAACGGGCCCCATGGAAATTTGCCGCGCGTCTTTCGAAGCTTGTAACGGACGAGCATCGGCACGCCGCTCATCGGTGTATTCACGTGCACCCAACGACCGTGAAGCAAACACGGTAGCTTCGCGATCTCCGCCGGGTACGCCGAGTTGATGTCACAATCCCAAACGTTTTTGATTTCGCCAACAATGCGATGCTCAAAACGTCCGCCGAAAAATGCGGAAGCGATCGCGTGCTTGAGCTCGGGTTGAAAATCTTTCGCCTGCGCCGCGAGCTCTTTGAAGTATTTTCTTCCGACCATCACCTCGAACATTTTGGAGGCAATGCTGCCGGGCCCGTAATAGACCTTGATCGGAAGCCCCACTTCATCCAGGGCCTTGAGCACGGCTTCGAAAAGACGTGCAAGCAGACGGCACTCAAGCACGTTGTACTTTCGGATCTTCTTTCGCTGGCGTACGGTGAAGCAATCACGCTTGTCCTTCATCTCCGCGATGAACGCGAGCTCTTCTTCTGTCGCGATGTTCCAGCCGTTTGGTCCAATCGCCCACACGAACGATTTTCCAAAAAACCTGAATACGTCCCATACCTTGCGCCACTGCTTGCGCCGACCGGTCTGCCCGTGTTTGCGGAACCGCAAGAGAGTTCCCCGCTTGTCAAATTCCCAACGACCCCAGCGCACCGGTTTAAAGCGGGTGGCGCTGCCCCACGCGCCGGCGGCTACGTAACGATCGCGATCATCCAAATGATCCAACTGATAAAGCGCGCGATTGTCGAGGTCCTCAAGGATCTTCGTCCAATCGTAACCGAACGAAAATCCAACCACGAGCGCGTGGCGCGGTAGGCGCAGCAAAAACTCGAGGCAGCGGTCGGTGGAAAGGCCGGCCTTGTCCTCAAGCGTGTGACTCGCGGCGTATTTGAGGGCGGCGCTCGTGGGCCGGTTTCCCGCCGCCGTGAGCATGACGTAACGATGCGGGGCTCGGCCGACGCCCTCCCCATCGATGCCGACAATGAAGAGCCTGGAGGGCTTGCTGTGGCTCTTGCGCTTGCGACGGCTGCTCTTGCTACGCCGGTCCTTGCGACCGTGATCGTAACGCTTGCGCCATTCCCGCTTGCGCGCGAGGGCTTCTGTGCTTTTAGCAGGCATTTTGGTTTGGTTGACGTTGAGACACGATGCCCCGAGTTGTCGCCGATCCCCCTATCGCTTGTCAAGCGACCCCGGAACGTTTACATTACCGGGGAATCCAGCCATCACTTGATTCACACCCCTCCGGGGCTCCGCTACTTGGTTTGGTTGCGTGAGACACGACCCCGGAGGGGTTTATTTTTATGGGCGCCGGTTGGAACGGGTCGATGAGGGGCCTCCTTTCTTTTTTTGGGTTGGCGTTGTTTACAGAGGGCGGCGAAGTAGGCGGGTTCGAAACCGCGTTCACCAAGAAAATAAAGCGCGAATCGACCTTGAATGAAGTTAGTGATCCAACCATCGTACGTATCATCCCAGACTTCACTCATTCGCACGATGCGCGCGGCGCGTTGCATGTCGCGGCGGGTAATCATTCTTCATGCCCATGGTGGGGCTGACCAAATTTCTTCATTGGAGCCCCTGCAGCGCGTTCGCCAGCGCATCGAAAAATGAAGTGCCTTGCGCACGCCCCAAGACTTTCGCATTTTCCCAAAAAAAGACCGCCCACTTTTGCGGACCGTCACTCATGACTTGCATACTACGCGATGGTTTGAGCCCGAGCCAAACGCCGAGCATCGCTTCGCATTTGAACGCCTGTTGGAGCTTCGCATTCATTAGTTCACCCATCACATTTCTCCTTCATTCTTTCGGACACCAGTAGTGTCGCGCGACGCGCTCGCCGGGGCGCCACCAAAGTTTTTCACCGATCTTCTTTTCGCGCGTTGTCATCTTTCCGTTTCTCCTTGCTTCATTTTGGAATCTCCAAATTGCCGATTGCGGCCAAAAGGGTCACACCTCGACCGACCGCCTTGTGTTCGTCACGTTCGATACAACGCACAACCCACTGACGCTCAAACACGTACACTTCGATGGTTCGGCCGTTGTCGTAGTTCGGATTGCTCAGCCAATCATAAAGGGCATTGAGCGGATACCCTTCACTCATCGGAATTCCCCTCGACCCTTTGGCAAATCAATATCTACATCGGGGCCAGTAATCTGAACGCGAGCAAGCGGAAAGTACGCGCGCATTTGTTGTCCAGCTTTCATCGCTCCGGCAAACGTTCCGTATGACTTACGTTCAATCGGGCGGCCGTCTACGAGGTATTGCGTCAATGTGTATTTCTTTGCGTTCTTCATCTTTCCTTCAATCTTTCGGACACCAATAGTGGCGCGCGACGCGCTCGCCGGGGCGCCACCAAAGTTTGGCGCCAATCTTCCACGGCTTGTTACACGCGAAGCATGTTCCGGGTTTCGTCGCGGTGACTTCTTCGAAGTCCCGGAAGGGCCGCGGAGCGAGGTGGTACTCGTTCTCGATTTCGAGTAGCGATTTGCACACGAACATCGCGTCGATCGCGTTGTCTTTGCTCACCGACTCGCGCGCAGCGTCGAATACGTCGCACGCAATGCGGTCAATGCGGTTGAGCTTCATTGAACGGGCCCACGCACCCATGCCGTTCGTTTGCTTCGGAGTCTTTCATCGGTTCTTTTCCTTTTCAATCATCGGCTGAACGGAAATGTCGAGGCGCTCAAGCGCTAAAACCAAACGCTTTAGCAATGCATGATTTTCTACCTCCAAGCCACTCTCGGCCTGTCTTAGACAGGACCGCTCCGTTTCTCTAGGGAAATTAACGGCGGCGATCGCCTCGGTCAGACGACCTTGCAGCCACTTGACATCGTCGAGTGTCATCCACGTAACGTTGAGATCATTGCCAACACCGATTACCATGCGGGTGGCTGCATCGTGATCGAGCGTTATGAACACGCCGACGCCCTCTTGCGCAATGCGGTCGATGCGGTTGAGCTTCATTTATCTGTTCCGCAGGCGAATCAAAAGTTTCGCGATGTCGGCCGCCATGAAACTACCCTCCAGCTCACTCATTGGTCGATGTAGCACGTGCTCCTCTACACTCGCGAGCGTATCGCAAATAAAACAAGCGTGCTCATTCGTCACCATCGTACTCACCCCCGCCTTCGGATGCTCCGCGCAGAACTCGTCCACTTCCGCATCGCATTCGTCGCAATGATTCATTGTCGCCATCACTTCACCTCACTGGGATCATACGCGAAGCGGTGCGAAGATCTACCCGAAAAACGACGCGGGGGTGCAGGCGCTCAAGAACAGAGCGAGAGCGCACGCAATGCGGCCGGCGATTAACGGGGTGAGCGGTCTCATTTTTCCTTCACGAGCTCTTTTTTCATTTTTATCAGCATCGTTTCCAAATGCATTCCCGCTTTCATCGCTTGAATATGGCAAAAGTCAGCCTCTTTCCCCGCGGCAACATACAACAAGAAAACCTGTCGATAGTTTTCCCACGCGCGCACAATTGCTTCGCTCTTTGGTGTATCGCTCATTGTCTTTCCTTCATGTATTTTTTTGTTTGTTTCATCTTCCACCTTACGCCTCCAGCATCCCGCAGCTCGAACCATTCCAAAGAGCAGCGTACGCCCGAGCGTCAGCTTCGTTTCCACCAAAGTCACGAAGCGTCTGAACGCGGACGCCATCAACGTACTTCGCAACGTAGTAGCCGTTGCGGGGAAAGCGCGAACCCTTCGTGAACAGCAGTCTCATCGCACGCCGAAACGATACAAGCGCGCCAT
>ERZ1292642.720-Hain-H14-01um-R1-720-length-17477-cov-5_pt1 | contig 17477 bp, 31 predicted proteins | sample MGYA00564403_ERZ1292642 | MGnify/ENA primary metagenome ERZ1292642 (study PRJEB36523, sample SAMEA6512643) | groundwater metagenome | collected 2019-01-09 | study: AquaDiva: Metagenomics assemblies of 32 groundwater samples | reverse complement strand
GCGACCAGCCGCGGGCGATGGGGATCGCGCTGAAAGAGGCGTGGATCCTCGCGCGGTGACGCATGGCCGTCACGCCCACGCTGCGCGTCGAGATCCAATTCACGACGGGCATCTGGGCACATGTGACGGCGGATGTCCGGGCTGCGCCTGGGATCCATGTGCGGTACGGTATCAATGGGAACGGACCGACTGATTGCGTGGCCGAAACGGGCGAGTGTACGTTGAGCCTGCGCAACGATGCGGGGAACAGCGGCGGGCTGGTCGGCTATTACTCGCCGCTCCATGCCAACGTGCGTTCGGGCTGGACGTACGGTATCCCGATGCAAGTGGTATTCTCCCATCCAGATGATGTCGCCATCAGCGTGTCCTCTATCACGCGCAGCGGCACCACGGCCACCGTGACGACCGCGAGCGCACATGGACGGGCGACCAACGACTACATGACGATCGCCGGCGCGGATCAGGCCGACTACAACGGGACGTGGAAGATCACGGTGACCGGCGGCAGCACGTTCACCTTCACCGTCCTAGTGTCTGCCACGACGCCGGCCACTGGGACGATGACCGCTCGACGCGCATATGTGAAGCATCGCGGGAAGGTTAGGATGATCGACCCCGACCCAGGCGCCTATGGGCCGCAGAATGTGCAGATCGTCTCGTACGATGGGATGCGGGATCTCGGCGAAACGGTGTTGCGCGAAGTCGGCCTGCAAACCAACGCCTCCGAATCCGTCTGCCTGACGGCGGTCCTCGATGCCCTGCCAGCGAATTCGCAGCCCGTCGCCCGCAGCATCGACACGGGCGTGGATACGTATCCCTATGCCTTTGATGATCTCCAGGGTGGCGTCCAGACACTCGGCGTCATCCAGGATATTGCCGTCAGTTCCTACATGCTGATTTTCATGAAGGGGGATGGCACCTTCATCGCTCAGGCGCGGGACACGCGCGCCCTTAGCGCGAGTGCGTACACCTTCAACAATGTCATGCACGGGCTGCGGGTGCCCTCGGATCTTGCGAACGTCTACAACTTGGTGCGCATCACGATCTCGAAGCGGACGATTTCCGCGGCGGCCACCGAGGAACTCTATACGATGCCGACGGGCGCGTCGCTTGAGATTCCGTCCAACGCGACAATCACGCCCTTTACGGACTATTCTGATCCTGATGATCGACAAGTGGCCATCGGTGGTTCGAACGTGGTGACCGCGCTTGTCAGCGGGACGCACTATGCTGCCAATAGCGCCGCGGATGGCTCGGGATCGGATCTGAGTGCGTCGATCACGGCGTCGCTGACGGCGTGGGCCTCGACGGCCAAATGGACGTTGACAAATACGGCCGCCCAGACGGCCTACATCCGAACGCTCAAGGTCGTGGGCAAAGCCCTCCGCCGGCCTGGCCCGCAGGTCTTTGAATCAAAGAGCACGCAATCGTACGGGACCCGACCGCTCGAACTCGAGCTGAAATATCAAAGCGATGGACGGGTCGCGCAGAGCTATGCGGAGTATTTGGAGAATCAGTACCGCACGTTTAGTAACCAGGTCGGCGAACTCGAACTTCTGGGCAACTATTCCACCGACTTTCTGACCCAGGTCCTCGCGCGGGAGCCCGGCGACGTGATCACGGTCACGGAAGCGCAGACTGGCCTCTCGTTGATTGACGCCGTCATCCATTCCGTGGAGCTTGACATTGTGGCCGGGCCCATCGTCCGCTGCCGTTGGGGGTTGGCGCGCGCGGCGGTGTTCCAGCCGTGGCTGGCCGGGACGGTGGGGCGATCCGAAGCGGGGACGACGACGATCCCAGGCTTCTAGGAGGCATGATGCATCCGCTGTCGATGTTCGTCTTGCTCGTATTCGTTCTGGGTATCTCCGCGCCGAGCCAGGCGCAGAGCTGGACCACGCCGTGGACAGCCACCACCGGCAAGATTGTGACCGCGGCTCAGTTGAATGAGACGCGGGACAATCTGACGGTGTTACGCACGGGTTCGATCGCCATCGCCTCACAGGCTGCGAACGAAGTGATCTACGCGTCGAGCGCGACACAGTTCTCACGGTCTGCGAACTTGAAATTTACCGGCACGGATCTCCAGCTTGCTTCATCGCGGCTCTCATTCAGTGGGACGTTGGCGCTTGGGACTGGGCCGGCTATTGGCCAAAATGGGACTGAGCTTTTTTTCATTGGTGGAACGACTGGGTTCATCTGGCGGGACAACGCCAACGTCAACAACAGGATGACCTTGAGCGATGCGGGATTACTAGCGGTCGGTGGCTTTGGAACGCATACCTTTAATTCTGGTGGGACCGGCCTTCAAACTCTCCAAGTGCGGAATACGACGGCTGGTGCGACCAATGCTGCCGTCTTCTATGTGGGCCAGGACGCAGACGCGGCGCTGGGCGTCTTCCAGGTTAATTCAAGCACCTTTACGACATCTGGCGTGCTCATCGCAAGCTCGCTGGCGGTCATCTCGGATGGTGCGAATGGGCTCTCAATAGCGGCCAGAAATGCGGCTGGTCCCATTCGTATCTACAGCGGAGGGTCGACCGAGACGGCGCGCTTTTTTGCTTCACGCGGCGTGTCCATTGGCGACACGACCGACCCAGGCGCGACGAACTTCCGCGTGGCTGGGACGACCACGTTGGTGGGAGCGATCGCCGGGAATCTCTCAAATACGGCGCGTTACAACTCGGCCACGCTGCAACCAGGATTCTTAGCCTATAATTCGGCCGCCGATACGTTGATCGGCAACAATAGTACGGTCGACTTCGATACGGAAGTGTATGACGAAGCCGGTAATTTCGCTGCTGACATTTTCACGGCGCCGGTCACTGGGCGCTATCTATTTACCATCGCGGTTGAAACCTCGGCCGGCACTGTCGTCGATACTCGATTTGCTCGTCTCGTCACAAGCAATCGCACCTACAATTTCGATGTTACGACGCCAAGCGGAGCGGGTGATATCGTGGGCATTAGTGGAGCGGTGATCGCCGACATGGATACCAGCGATACCGCTGAAGTGACCTTGGGCTTGGCTTCAGGCACCGTGACGATTGCAGGTGGTGCCGGTCCGCAATTCGGGACGTTTTTCAGCGGTCGTCTCTTGCCATGATGAGGTGAACCTAGTGAATCATCTACTGGCCTCACTCGTTGCTGGTCTGCTCCTACAGCAACCGTTTCCAACATCGCCATTTATGGGTCATCTCGATCGCCCCGTGCAAGGCGAGACGATTACGGCGCCTCGTCTCGTGTTCGCCGGATGGGCGCTCAATTGCGACACGGGCCAACAACCAGCATATGTAACGCTGTACATGGCGCGGCCAAGAGATCCGCTGACTGGTGCCAGCACACTGCTCGTAATCCCCGCTGAAATTCGATGGCGGCTCTCTCGTCCTGATGCGTTAGCTGCCGTGCCGGGATGCGGCCAACTGAAACCAGCCCTCGGATATCACATCTATCCGCTCGGGCCGCTTCCAACAGGACCAATCGAGGCGATGCTCCGATTCAGCGATGTGCCACTAGCCGATTGGATCTTTCCGAGTCGCGAGGTGCATTATGAATCAGTGGCGATCACAATTGCCCCCTAAAGCCACTACTAAGGCGTTCTCTTTCGCCGTATTGATTGCGATGCTGCTAATCACAGGATGGGTAGTGCTCGCGCAGGAGGCGACCTCGCCGAGCCTTTCCGAGTTAGACCGCTGCCACGCGGATGCGCATCTTCTGAAAGTCCGGACTGCACAGCTCTCGGCCCAGCTCGCGGATGTGACAGCGAAGCTGGACGCGGCCCTCCTCACCGGAGAACGCGCGATCCTCATAGAGGCGTTCCGGCGGACGCTGAAGGCCAGCCCGACCGCGACCTTTGATTGGGATCGGTTGCTCTTCACGGAACCGCCGGCCACGCCTGCGGAAACCGTCAAGTGAAGAACCCCTCAACCCATGATTGGTGAGGATCCGCTCGACCTGCCGCTCGCGATCATCGTGTCGCTGCTCCTTGTGCGGGAAGGCGTGCAGCTCGTCAAGTACCTGGTCGCACGGATGAATGGACAGAGGAGTGCCCCCCACAATCCTGGGCCGGGCGCGCTGCATGAGAAACTGAGCGAGATTGAGCAGCGCCTGAAAGACGTCGAGCGCCGGATGGACAAAGCCGGGAACAAGCTGTCAGAACTCGCCTCAGAGGTGCAAGGACTCCCTGAGCGCCTCCGTGGCATCTTTCTCCCCCTCGATCGCGCGCATGATCTCGTAGAAGAGTCGAAGGTCGATCGGACACGGCTCTGGGCGGAACTGGCAAAGCTCCGAGAGGCGCGATGAATCTGCGTGTGCTGCGTGTCGATGGCGATGCGGATCGGACGATCGGACTACTACTCGGCGACAACCGGTTCCTCGATATCCCTCCATTCTTCCATGCACATTAGGGTCCTCCGTATCGACGGCGATGCTGAACGCACCATTGGCCTCATGGTCGTCGATGGCGTCTTTACGAATTATACCCTGGAAGACCCTGTCCGCACCGGCCCAAAGATCCCAGGGAAGACGGCGATCCCGATAGGCCGTTACGAGGTCACCATTACACACTCGCAGCGCTTTGACCGGCCGTTGCCCTTACTCCTCGACGTGCCCGACTTCTCGGGCATCCGGATCCACGCTGGCAACACGGCCGCCGATACGTCCGGTTGCATTCTCGTCGGGATCTCCCGCGGCCCCGATGCCGTCCTTGAATCCCTATCGGCTCTGGCGCTGCTGCAGCGCGAAATCCGCCGAGCGCTCGAGGCCGGCGACCATGTCTGGTGCGCGGTCGACAATGTGCTCTAGCGAGGAGGATCGCATGCACTGGAAACCGTATGTCGTCTGGCTCTATGGACTACTCGACGCCGTCATCAGTGGCGCGGCCGGCGCCATTTCCGTTGTGATCGTCGATCCGACCGACTTCAACATTTACGAAGGGCGATCGCGTCTGGTGGCGGTGACGCTCACGATGGCGCTCGTGGGTGCGGCGAACTACCTGAAGAGCCGGCATTTGCCGCTACCGTGGGACGGGATCGACCGCCGCATAGATTCCGGAGGCAGATGAGCCGAAGGATACCTCGCCCGCCGCCAGATGCACTCTGGGACTTTGCGAATGTGGAGCCAGCAAAATCACGATAAAGTTACGAAACGACTAGGATTTCCGCCAGAAGACGCCCGCCTCACATCCTTCTTGACAAGTAGTTGCAACGCAAGTACTATAGTTAGCATATGGCTCTGAAGTCACGGCCACAACGGCGTTGCGTCGAATGTAAATGCTGGTACCCGCCAAAGCGACCCTTTCAATAATTCTGCTCGGCGCGGTGTCGCTGGGAGCACTGGAACCGCTTACATCCGCGGCGCGCGATTGGATCGATGAATGGATCTTGAACGTAGAAGATCAGCGATGAAGAAGCCCCGTCGCCATCAGCCGAAGCCGCCTCAACAGGCGCTCCACACTCGCCGTGACGGCGGCACACTTGCCCATCGTCCCGCTGTGGCCCCGCAGGGGCCGCTCACCTTGCCGGCGACGATGGCCTTGGCGGGGATGGGGCTGTCGCAGCTCGGCCTCACGGAGAGTGAGCGTCAAGCCCTCCTCGCGCCGTTTTCCGATCACGAAATGGAAATCTTACCCTCGGGCGAGGTCTACACGCCCTGGGTTTATCTCGGGGCGAGACTCAATCAAATCTTTGGCCCCGGCAACTGGGGCCGGATGTCGGAGCCGCCGCAGGAGAAGGGGGGCTCGATCATTCAGAAATGGACGCTGCTCATTCGCGGGCGTCCGGTAGCAGAAGCCTACGGTGAAGCGCGGTACATCGCGGCCAATCCGAAGCACTCCTGGGGTAAAGCGCTGGAAACGGCCCGCTCGAATGGCCTGACGCGCACCTGCAAGGACCTGGGGATGGCCGCCCAGTGTTGGATGCGGCGGTTTCAGTACACCTACCGCCTTCGCCAGGGCGTGCTGGTCAAGACGCGCGGCAAGCATGGGGTCGAGTCGCAATGGCGGCATATCGATTCACCACCATTACCCGGCGAATTTGCTATCGATGAGCGCAGCCCGAACCGCGAACGGTACATCGCGCCCAATGAAGCGCATCGGGCCGCAGGCGAGGCTCTCTGGCGTCCTACGACTGAGGATGAACAGCCCACCGTTGATCGGCAGGAGGCCCGCGCGGCCGAGCTCGTCCCCTATGGTGATGGCCTGATCGGCAAGGAAGCGCGGAAGGCAATCTTCGCGGCCCTCAAGACACATGAACGCTCGGAGAGCGATCTGAAAGCCTTTCTGAAACAACAGTGGGGCTACGACTCAACGCGCCAAATACGGCAGAGCCAGGTCACAGCGCTCTTAGATTACCTGCGGGCCCCGTACGATTTGTGAACTTGCTAGTGGGCTGGCGATTGCCATGATGTTGGATTGTCGTTAATCCCGTGTTGAAAGGCCGATTCTCCTTCGATGCGCAACATCATCTATATCGAATCGGAACCTACGAGCTGCCTGGCACGACGGACATCCTGCGAGCCGGCGGGTATCTCGCGCACGTTCGGCGCATCGATCCGCGTCACCGCTCGCGCGGCACACGCATCCACGACCGCCTTGCGGCACTCGATCTCCACCTGGTCGACGTTGACCACCTCCCGCATGATGAGCTGGCCGGTTGGATCGAAGGGTACGTCCGTTTTCGTGAGACGCTCCAGCTGCGATACACCCTGGTCGAGGCTCCTGTCGTCGATCGGCGGCGCGGCTTCGCAACGGTGGTGGACCGGGTGGGCACGCAGGCTGGTCGATCGTTTGTGCTCAATCTCAAGACCGGTATGGACGATCCAGCGCACGCCGTTCAGCGGGCCCTCGAGACGTATGCCCTGGATGGGCGGCGCAGCCGTCGCCGTCGATTCACGCTCTATCTCAAACCCTCTGGCCGATTCCGACTCGAGGAGCATCCCAATGCCGGTGACTTTTGTCTAGCCGACGAGGCGCTCTCGCTATGGCGAAAGCACAGCTACGATCCGGCCCGACACTATCCACTCCGGTTCGTCGCGCCAATCCGGCTGCGCTGACGCTTGACCCGGCGCTTCGGAGGCGAGCGGTCGCGCTGGCACGTGGGATCGCGGCATTGCCCACGGTGGAGGGGACGGGCGCGATCGTGCTCCAACGCGCGGAGCAACACGTCGACGCCAACGCCCTGTATCGAGAGAGCCGGGCCTTAGCGAAGGCGGTGGAGGCGTCTCCAACGTACGGACTAGTGAAGGCCGAACGGGCCAAGCTGCTGGCTGCGATGCAAGCGGTGACCCAGCCACTTACCGCGGCGGCCGATCGCCTCTCGGTGGCCATTGTCGCGTGGCGCGGGACCGAGGATGACAAGGCGGCCGCTGCGGCGCGGGCCGATGCGCCACGAGGCGAGAAGGGTTCAGCGGTGGCGCGCGCCTTGGCGCAGCAGGTCGAGACGCGACGAGAGGCGGGATTCGCCCCTGAGCGTGAGTATTGGCATGCGGAACTTGACGATCTCGGCTCGTTAGCGGCGCACGTCGTCGCATCTGATACCACATTGTCCGAGCGGGTTAGCACCATTCGTAAAGACATCCAAATGGGCGTACTGATGGCCGCGCCGCGTGATGTCCTGCGCGGTGTCGTTCTATATGGTCCTGCTGGAGAAGTCGCTTCCTGGATGACCTCGCCCGCCCTGAACGCGCTGGCCGAGGAATTCAAGGGCAATCTGCGGATTGCCGGCGTGCGGGCGGTCTGCTCAAAGGGCGTCGTGAATCGCTGATCGTATTTTGTCTGGAGGCGTGAACCATGTTTCGACCTGACAAAGCGTATTTGGGTGACAGCGTGTACGTGGATCGCGATGATACGACCGGCGATCTGGTCCTGACGAGTGAGAAAGAAGATGGGCATCCAGACCCCCAGATCTCTATCGTCCTAAATCGCACGGTCTATGCCGCACTGGATGCCTATATCCGCACGCGAAAGCGCACGCGGGTTCTTCAAGGGTACTAATCGACGCCACCTGAAGGCCGCGATGATGGGAAGGCATCCGAAGCAAGCCGCGGTGCGCGATTGGTGGCTGCGTAAACACTCACTTTCGAACAGGAAAAGGACAACCGATCATGACGATCAAGATCACCCCGAACGACCACGGCAACCCGCCCGGCAAACTCGCCGATGCCGAGTTGCATTTCACCGACGGCGTGCTCGACGGCTTGAAGCTGATCGGCTTCTCCGTCTGGGAACGTCGTACTGGCAACGGGCGCAACGTCACGTTCCCCGCGCGCCAGTACTCGGTCAATGGTGAACGTCGCAGCTTTGCGCTGCTGCGTCCCATTGCCGATACGGGCGCACAGGAGCGCGTGCGCGATCTCGTGCTGGAGGCCTACGCCGAGTATGAGCGCACCGGCGCGGTCTAGCGTCACACCTTGCACGACCCGGCCGGACTAGCAGACGGTCCGGCCGGCTGTGGAGGGTACGACCGATGATTACGCGCGGTCGCGTATCTGCGCAAGCATCCGGAGCTTCTTGATTTGGGTCGAGAAGCGCTGGCTAAGGCGCTCATCGCCCGGCTGGTCTACAGTCCGACGACGTATTGGAAGGACATCAGTGTTGAGCGGCTGCGTTGGGCCGCCTTCCAACAGCTCACAGAAGAGAGAATCAATGAGAGTCACCCTTGAGAGCACGGACAAAACGGTGGAGTTACGCATCCATGGGATGTTAGTGCCGGCGCGAATCTGGGAAGGACAGACGGCTGGCGGCGTGTGCTGCCATGCCTACGTGACGCGGATCTGCTTCGCGGTCGGGGACGACGCCACGGAATTCGAGCGGGAGCTGCTGGAGATGCGGCCGGCGTCGGCAGAGATCGCGGCCCTCCCCGCGCGGTTGGTGCTCTGAGTGCTCTGATCATGCAACTCGACCTTTTCACTCCTTCCGAGCAGCTCGTAGCGATCAAAACGAGTCCGCTATGTACGTATCAACGTCATTGTGGCGCTGAGGCGGAGATTGGACCCTGCGAGCGCGTCAGCGCCGATTGCTGTAATCACACAATTCTGTGTCGGCGTTGCAAAAAGACTGGGGTTGAGAGTTGGAACTTACTGGTAAGCCGTGCCCAGCATGATAAACAGAAAGCAAGGATCTGACGTAATGGCTGAGGAGCAATGACGAAGGCCGCGCCTCGCTCGCTCGTGCTGGCTCTCACCCCTCGCCGTGGCTCCTATATCTGGGTCACGAACGTGACTGGGCTTCTCGCGGGCGACGATCATTGTCAGTGGGCCGCGTTCTGTAAAAGCCATTACCGGTACGAGAAGCGCGTCGATGACGGTGGCGAAGCGCTCTCGCGCTGGATGGCTGAACACGACCGGCTGGTGGTCGCGCGGGAGGCCGAACTCCGCGAGGCCGGCTGGCGCGTGACCGTGGAAGATCAGAATGCGTTGACCGTGCGCGGAGTGGCCACGGTCGCCGGCAAGCCGGACCTGGTCGCCATCAAAGGGAAGACGATTCTCATCAGCGATGCGAAGGGCGGCGCGCGGAAGCATAAGTACACGTGGCAAGTGCGAACGTATCTCGCCCTCTATCCGCTCCAGTACTCCGAGGCCTGTCGCGGAAAGCGCTTGGTCGGCGAGCTGGTCTATCCGGATGGGCGGCTTGAGGTCACGCTGGAACCTGGGGACGCCGCGCGGATCTTTTTACAGCTGAAGGCGACCGGGAGCGGGCCAGAACCCGAGACGACGCCGAGCGCGCGGGAGTGCCGCTATTGCGATGTAGGTCCCTGTCCGGATCGTGTGGCGCTCGACGTCGAGGCGGCCTCGTCTGGGGGTCGATTTTGAGTTCATCAACATCCTGGGGACTTCCGATCATGCCTTTGCTGTCTTTCTTCCTGGGCTGTGTCTTTATTCCGCTCCCTTTCATTGTCCTTACCATCGTCATGCTTCGCGACTCTGGAATCCAGGAGGCGCTTATCGTCTGGGGGCTCGTCATTGCCACGGTGGGGACCGTCAGTGTAGGCGCGTGGCTCATCACGCGAGTAGAGTGAAATCGTTTATGAAGGAGTGACCGATGATATGGCCGCTTCGCGTGCAAGACATTCTCAACGAGCTCGCACGAAGACACCCGACATGGGTTGCTGATGACACCGGACCTCGATTCAACTTGAATCGCATGTTCGCCGAGCAGGTGGTCTACGAGCTGGGCCCGAAATATGGACTCAAGCGGGCCGACCCTGGCCGCCCGATCAGCTCAGAAAACTTAGCGATCGAAGACGGCGTGCGACTCTATGCCTGGTCTTGGGAGAATCAGCACAACGGTGAAGTCGAGCAGTTCCCTGAGTGGGAAGACATTACCGGGCAAACATTCGTGCCGGTCGATCCGGTCAATCATCTCGGCATTGATCGGCCGCCGCCTCCGCCAGTACTCGATCTCTCAGGAATTGTCGCAAAGCTCAGTGTAATCGAGACAAGGCTCAACACCATATCCGCTCGATTTGAGGAACTGGCAACTCGGCTGGCGACAATGGATGCCGCTCTCGAAGGACTCACGCGACGGTCTCCGCCTCGCTACAGTGGGACGGTGGCGATCAGATATTTGGGCTCAGCTCCGATCCGTCTGACCCCGGATGAGGAATGACGATGTCTGGCGATTGGATAAACGCGGCGCTAGAAGACCTCGAAAGTCGCAAGGCGAAGATCGAGTCCCTGATCGCAGGCATCCGCGAATTACAAGAACACGATTGTTTGTCGGCTCAACAAAACAACGTGAGGAAGACTGTCGGAGTCACACTTGCCTACCCGCCGTATGTCAATGTCACCGTTCCGCCTACTCGTGATGAAGGGGAACGATGATGGATGACCTGATACGTGATGCGGGTGACGAATGGCTCTTCGTCCAGCTGGCGGCACTCGTCGGTGACTGGCGCGCGAAAGCCAACGCCGCTCGATGCGAGGGCGTCACGACGACAACAACGGTGCCGTGGGGGGAAACAACCTCACCATCTTGGCTGAACTGGCCGGAGAGATCAGTTCAAGCGGCGATCTATCAAGCGTGTGCCGATGAACTGGCGCTGCTACTCGGCGATGAAATTAGAGCTTGACTGAGGCAGGGCTGATGTGTAAGGTAGGGGCAACCTTCGGGCTGAACCGAAGGCCGAGACTCGCAGGGACCGCGAGCCAGGGCGGCGTCACCGCTACCCCTGGTCCGATATTCTCGCCCACCGCGATTCTCCAGTCAAGAGTTCAGCCGAGCCTGGGCCGCACGCACGTTGCGCGGTGCCTTGCGGCCTCACGGCGAGGCCGGATGTACTCAACCGGGGTCCTGCCACCCATGCGCCCGGAGCCGCGTTTGACCACGGAAATGGGCTTGACCCACAAATGTACGGGGAAGTGCGCCGACGGACACCTTCGCGCCCCGTCCTCTCATCGCGTCGTGGAGCGACCCGAGAGCTGCTTTCTCCTCGCACGCATTCTTTTCAGAATCCGTGATGAGAGAAAAAGGTGTCCGGAGGTGTAGGACGGAGAACACAAAGAATGAGAAAAGGCCGCTCGTCAGACGCGACCTGTCAGGCCTGCCACACGCAGCGATGGTGTGCAATCTCGCTGACGGAGCAAGGAAGCTGGCGACTGTGTTGGTCTTGTTGGATCATGAGATACCGCGTGTCTGCGGCGTCGACACATGCCAGATAAACTCGATGCTGTGGATCGGGATCGGGCTCAACGTCGAACAGTCTTCTTTACGGAATTGGCCGCGACGAAAAAACTCGCTCACGAGCTCCTGGATCGGATCGGACGGCTCGAGGAAATTGCCGCGAACGGGCAGACGTCCACGCGGGCCCTCGTGGTGGAATTCATCGCGGCGTGGCAGCAGCAGACTGGCGACACGTATGTCGAGAACTGGGCTCGGGACCTGGGCATTATGCGCCGGCTCCTCAAGGCCCTATCCGCGGAGGATCTCCGCTGGCGGATGGGCCGGTATTTCGCGCAGCGCGAGGCCTTCGTTGAACGGGCCGGATACAGTCTGCCCGTGTTCGGCCAAACGGTGAACAGCCTCGGCCGCGCGGCCGATCGCAAGGGGACCGAGGGTCGGGCACAGACGATGCACGACGAACTCGTGTCCGATGGGTTCTTTGATGACAAGGCTGACGAGCGATGAGGATCGCGGCGCACATGGCGTGCGGGAGTGAAGTCACGATGCGCCGGGTTCGCACGCCGCAGGGTGAGGATGGCTGGGAGACGGCTGTTTGGTGTCAGCGCTGCGCTCGAGTGGTTTCGCTGGCGGAATTGACCCTGCGAGGATCGTTGTGCGTGATGGAGGCGAGAGAGGCTGAGGAGGACTGAGCCGATGACGGGGAAGGCGCGTCTCGAGGCGAGTTATCACCGGCTCTGCGTGGCCTACCGGGCGAAGCCCGACAAGGCCGAGTTTTTGGTCTATGCGGATAGTCTCGCCGATTTGCCAATCGAGGCGATCGAGGCGGCTGAGCGCCGGCTGCGGCGAGAGGGCACGGGGCCGCGGCAGTTCTTCCCTTCTGCGCCGCATTGGCATCATCTCGCACTCGAGGAGTATAGGCGGCAGCTTAGGGGCCTCCTCGCAACGAGCCACCGTCGGGCGTTTCTTCAGGCGGCGCCAGAGGAACGGGCTAGTGATCTACGGCGCATCGCGAAGGCCCGCGACACGTTCATTCGGCAGCTTCGCCGACTCGGCTTCCGGGATTTGGCTCGGAGCTTCGCCACGCTGCCGAGTCGCCACCCAGCCGATGACCAACACGCACCATTCTGTGCGGATTGTGATGATATCGGAATGGTCGTGCGGGAGCGCGAGGGTCGAGAAGAGGCCTATCATTGCGCCTGTGCCGCGAGCAACCCGGCGGTACAGCTGCGACGACTGGAGGAGTGGACTCACGACGAGGCCAGAATTGGGCTTGAGCCGACCGGAGGCGCCTCCGGTCTCACGACCGTTAGTACCGCTTCAACTAATAGGTCCGGTGCAGCCGGCGGGGTGGCGCGATGAGGAAGACAAGCATCATCCGAGTCGTCATGTCATGAATAACTACAACACTGTATTCATTGATTTCTTCCAGCGAGACGTTAAAGCGCTGGTCCTCCGTTGGACCGATCCAGAGTTCTGGAAAGAGAAAGGCTGCCGGATGGATAGCGCTGACTGCGCAAAGGAGCTGGCAGCTCTGATTTATCCGTACACGGATGGCAGCGCTGAGGGTGGCATTGGTCATGAGATCAGTCGATAGGGCGAGTGGCATTCCTCGTCGATCGGCGGTGGCGACCGGTACCTACTATCGCGCGCGTGCCAAAAAGTTCCTTGAGGCCGACGGGTACGTCGTCGCCGACCTCGAGAAGATGTTCCGGATCGTCAATCCGGCCACGCCGGATCGCGTGCTGTGGACCAAACGCGATCAGCTCGGGAGCGATCTCCTCGCGTGCAATAGATCAGAGATCCTCTTCGTGCAGGTACGCGGCGGCAAAAGCGCAAGAAGCGGTGTAGCGGCGGCATTGAAGAAGTTCGCCAGCTATCCGTGTCCACCCTCGGCCCGGCAGATCGTGATGATGTGGCTGCCGCGCGCGCGACAGCCTGAGATCGTAGAGGTAGCGAAGGCGGGCGATCTCGTGCCCGCGATGGGGGAAACCGATGAGGAAACGGAAGATCGGGAAGACAACTCGCCGTTCTAGTGGACCCGCGAGTCGGAAGGCACGATTGGGGGCGAATCGGCCGGTGACCAGGCTGCGCTTGCCAGGGATGGAAGATGAGGTACTTGAGGCGATCGAGCGTCTGGCGGCGGTCTATGAAGTTCTGCGGGATGAGCGAATAGCCGCGAACAAGCCCGAGAAAAAGGCCAAACAGGACCTCATCGTCGCCATGAAGATGGCGGGCAAGCAGCACTATCGGCGCGGCGACCTCGACGTGCAATTGACGGTCGAAAAAGAATCTATTCATGTTCGTCGAATCAAGGCGACACGCAAGACGAGCGAGGCCGACTCCGGGGATCTATCGGAGACTGGCTAAGCGGAGGGAGGGGTCTTCGCCGTGCCACTCTTACAACGCTTCGGCGGCTTCGAACTCCGGGACGAGGGCCTCGTGATGCACCGAGGCGCCAGTTTCGCTGATGCCGAGAGAGTCGGGTGTTGGTTGGCCCGGATGGATCAAGGCCTTCAACGGCTCTGCGGTCTCTGGTTTAATGCCGTCAAGATGAAGTATCCAGAGACATATTCGCAGCTTTTCGACCCAGAGCTGTTCGATCCGGAGACATGGGAGCGTTACGGGCGCGTCGTCAGGAATGTCCCAGACTGGCACCCGAGTGTGTCGTTTAGCGCCCATCAAGCCGTCGAGGGCCTCGATCGGAAGGCGCAGCGGCAGATTCTCCGGAAGGCTCGTGACGAGCGTCTCACGCTGGCCCAAGTGCGGCAGGAAGCCCGGAGGGCAAGCCGCCGGACGATTGCCGCAGGGGCGCCGGCCGGGCGTTTTCGTGTGGCGTATCTGGACCCGGACTACGGCCCTGATACGATTCGCGAACTTGCGACCTCGCCACTTGGCCAGCATCTCTTGCCCTCCGCAGCGATCTTCCTCTGGTGTCCGGAATCGCATCGGGACGCCGCGCCCGAACTCTACGAACCCTGGGACTGTCGGCGAGTCGGTACGTTTATCTGGCACACGCAGCAGCATGAGGCCGCGTCGGCCTACTTATCGATTCGGCATTGGTTCCTGCTCTGGCTCGTCCGCGGCCGTTGTCCGCCGGATCGACTTGTGCCCATGATTGAAAGCGTGGTAAGCGTCAAGGCGTCTGAGCCCGATCGGAAACCAGAGCGATTCCGCGAGATCATCGATCGGCTCTACGATGGGCCGAAGGCGGAATGGTACTGGAAGGGCACGTCACAGGCCAAAGAAGATTGGACTTTCGTCGGTCATCTCGATACGAAAGTCGTTGCGTAAACCATGAATGTCTTTGAGGAAAACCGCTGACGTTTCGAATGAGGGTGCTCTGAGGCGAGTGTGGTGCTGATGCTTCCCACACTCGCCGACGTCGCCGCAGCCCGCCGCGGCAAGCCGATGCCGAAAGATCCCATCGGCCGGGCCAAGGCGCATACCACCTTCGATCGAGAAGACGCGCGGAAGCTTGCTCTTTGGCGACAGCGCATTCAGCAGCGAGACGGGCTGAAGTGCCGTTATAGCGGCAAGCCTGTGAAAAAGACGCTCAAGCTGGTGCTGGACCGGGCTGAAGCGCATCACCTTGCGCCGCGCGGAAATTTCGAGACTCGCTATGATGTGCGGAATGGGTTGATATTGTCCTACCACGTCCATGAGCAAGTTGAGCGGCACGATCTCCGGATCGAAGGGACGAAGTTTTTCATGGTCAACGGTCAGCGGTACATCAACGCCTCGGCGAAGGTTCGATTCGTGAACGCCGTCACCGGAGAGGTGCGCGTGGGATGACACTGCGGATGACCATCCTCTCGGGCGCTGCCATGGCGGTGGTGATCTCAACCGTTCGCTGCCTGTGGCTGGTCCTTCGTCGCTGGAGCCGGCCGACCGATTCAGACATCGACGCACTCATCGCGGCGAATCGCCCTCAGAGCCTGTCTCGGAAGCGTCCCGAGTGGCAAGGGATCGATTGGGCGAAGCTGGATCGGGCGGGAGAGCGACGCTGGCAGCAGGCGCTCAGGGGGCAGCGGAAGACGCGGGGAACGTCGATCGGCGAGGTCCGGTCATTCAAGGCGCGATAAAGAGAATAAACGATGAGCACACCGCAATTGGGATCGGTTCGCGCACGCTCCACGATCACCCAAAGACAGCGCCGGCTCAAGCGGATCGAGCGGCGCCGACAGGCCCGAGGCGGATCGTCCGTGATGAGGGTCAACAGGGAACCATGGATGCCCGGCTTTTTCGCAGCCCTCATGAAGATCGGCGATCTAGCCCTCAGATCCTTCGGTGCCGATCGTCCGGCGGCGGCATGGAAGCGCTGCGCCTATCAGCGCGTCCGCACAGAAAGGGATATGAACTCTCCTGCTGGGCGGCACGTTGTCAGCCTCGCTGGTCCCTGTGGCGGGAAACTCAAACGCTCTGGCCAATGGTGGAGTTGTTCGGTGTGTGGCCGTGCTGCGTATCAGGTCGGGCACGAACCTAAATTCAAGCCGCGATAGGAGATGTTGATTCGAGGAGATGCGCGCCACTTACCACTGAAGGATAGCTGCGTCGATTGCTGCGTGACGAGTCCTCCGTATTGGGGCTTGCGGCAATACCCAGACCAACACCAGATCGGGGACGAAGGCTCTCCCGCCGAGTATGTGGCCGAGCTCGTGCTCGTGTTTCGAGAAGTGGCCAGAGCACTGAAGCCAACAGGGAGTCTCTGGCTGAACCTTGGCGACTGTTATGCGAATGGCGACAAGGGTGGATATGCGCGCACCCGAGTAAAGGCTGAGGATTCTATGCAGCGATCAAATCTTGGCGCGAACTTTATCGGCGCGCCGAATAGGTCGTGGCAAGGACTGGCTCGGAAAAATCTTGTCGGCATTCCCTGGCTGGTCGCTTTCGCGCTCCAAGCGGACGGCTGGTATCTTCGCTCGGACATCATCTGGGCCAAACCGAATCCGATGCCAGAATCAGTGACCGACAGGCCAACGAAAGCGCACGAGTACCTATTTCTGTTAACAAAAAGCGAGAAGTACTATTACGACGCGGCGGCCATCGCCGAACCCGTCTCGGCGGCAATGCTGGCGGAAGTCGAACAAGGCTATGAAGGTCTCGGCCTGAAGGAGTACGAAGCCGCTGGCGTACAGAATCCGTCGTCGGTCAAGGCGCGGATCATCGCAAATGCACAGAAGAAACAAGATTGCCCCTTTGGCCTGACACGCAACAAGCGCACCGTCTGGACTATTAAAACCCAACCCTATCGTGGTAGTCACTTCGCGACAATGCCAGAAGCCTTAATTGAGCCGTGCATTCTCGCCGGGTCTCCACTTGGAGGCATCGTGTTTGATCCATGTGTCGGCTCAGGAACAGTTGTCGCGGTGGCACAGCGTCTCGGCCGACGCGGCGTCGGTGTCGATCTCTCCTATCAGTTGTTGGCGAAAGAACGCACGGCGCAGCAAGGTCTTTCATTCGTAGGGGCCTAGCTGATGCCATCCGCCCTCCTTCACCCCTGTGCCGAGCCAGGCTGTCCCATCCTAGTACCGAGGGGCCGGTGCGTCAAGCACCAGCGCGGCTCGGCTCATGCGCGAGGGTACGATAAACGCTGGCAACGGTATTCGCGCAGCTTCTTAGTCCGGTATCCGCTCTGTGGTATGCGCACTGATGGTCAACGCCATCCAGAGCATAGTCGCTGCACGAGAGAGCAACGCGTCGTGGCTGCAATCCAGACTGATCACATCGTGCCTCTCGCCTTCGGCGGTCTGATGTGGGATCCTCAGAACCATCAGGCGCTCTGCGCCACATGCGGCGCGAGGAAAAGTCAAGCCGAAAAGATGAAGGGGGGATAAAATCTCTAGAAACTATGCGCTACGGAGAC